>Ga0207791_1000043_pt1 | contig 47169 bp, 52 predicted proteins | sample HigsolmetaGSP16D_FD_184844 | JGI IMG/M metagenome (GOLD analysis project Ga0207791, IMG submission 184844) | High solid enriched microbial communities from the Joint BioEnergy Institute, USA - SP1-6-D (SPAdes) | ecosystem: Engineered > Bioreactor > SSF (Solid state fermentation) > Aerobic >...
CCAGTAAGAAACTGGGGAGTTATTATTGATCAATTTTTAATCCTATATCAAGAAAGGGTTAGACTCTAAAAAGTAGAACCTAACCCAAGCTTAATTTTTGAACTTACACACTTTAAGAGACAGTCCTAAAAAATATATTATACTTAGTTAATTGATAAAATGAAAATTTAATAATTTATATTTTTCGAGTATTCTTACTTATTTAAATACTTTTTTATAATACTCAATACACTTTTGAGAGATTGTTCAGTAATTAAAATGGTTGACTTTTCTATCATTCTAGTTGTAAAATCATCACAACAAGCAATAATTCTAAATCCATCTTTTGTTTCAATAAACTTTGGACTTTCATTGTGATCAGAACATTTTTCTAATTCAATAATATCTTTAATAAATTCGTAGTTAATTTTATCCATGGTAGAGAGCTTTTATAAAATTATTTAATTTATTATTTTTTATCTTTTAAGTTAATCCCATTATAATTTTAAAAATTGTGAGATATTATAAATTTTAACTTTACTTGATTCGAATAAAATTATACAGTTCATCATAAAAAAACATCAACTCATCATTTTATTTTTGAACATTATAAAGATCGCTAATATTTTTGAATCAAAATAATTAACATATAATCAAATCACAATGAAAAAATTTTTAAATATCATTAAGTTTATATTCATATCAATTTTAAGCATTTTTATACTTGTATTTATTTACTTTTTTATAAGTAATAAATTGTTTTTAGAATCAAAAAATGAGAGTAATTTGTCATATTTAGCTCAAAATAAAACTGACGTTACAGATTCAATTGATGAAAAACTATTTGATAATGATTTTTATAAATCAAAGGTTTTTCTGCTAGGCGAAATTCATGGATATGCAGATAATCAAAAATTAGATAAAGAGCTACTTTTTTTCTTAAATAGAAAGTTAGGTGTGAGATACTACATAGCAGAAATGGATAGCATAACAGCAAAAAAAATAAATATTTTTTTAGAGGATAGTTTGAAAGATAGGCAAATATTAAAAGAAGTAGTATTAGCAATAAAGAAAAGAATACCACAACAGTCTAGTCAAGAATTATTTGATAAATGGAATGAAATATATGACTATAATCAAAAAATAGCAGATTCATTAAAAATAAAAGTAATTGGGATTGACAAAAATTTTGACGATAACTCAAAAGAGTCCAGAGATTTAGCAATGGCAAATAATTTTAAGAATACAATCAAAAAATTGAAACTTAAAAATGAAAAATTTTATGGTCTTTTTGGTTATTATCACGTTTTGCAAAATGCAACTGAAAATGGGAGAGGAACATTTGCTTCTGAATTAAAAAAATCAAATATTAAAACAACAAGTTTTGTTAGTTATACTATAGATAGTGAAATGTATATGCCAAAAAATCCTCAGTTTCCTACTCCAGAAAATGAAAAAATAGATTGGATAAATGCAGACGGTCCTTTACAATTGGTAAAAGGAATAAATGATCTAAAAGAATTAAGCAAGCCAAATACAATAACACTTTTTAAGTTAAATTCACAAAATTCGCCTTACAACAATTCGAAGTATTTAATCAATGTAAAATCTAGAATTTTTGGAGAAAATATAGTTCCTCAAAAAGGTAGATTTACAACAGATTATTTTCAATATGTGTTTGTATTGAGAAATTCGCAGGCGCTTACAAAAATGAAATAGGAACAAATTAAAAAACAATTAAAAGTTTATAATACATTTTATAATTCTAGCACAGCATAACAATAAACAGTTGGTGTTTTGAATGAAAAAAGGCTGAATTCCTTTATAGAATCAGCCTTGTATAATGTTTTAAATAATATTTTAGTTTAAAAACAATTATATGTTTACGTTACTATATTATTATTAAAGTTTAATTACATGCGTCTAACGTTAGTAGCCATAAGTCCTTTTTGCCCTTGTTCTACTTTAAACGAAACTTTATCATTTTCTCTAATATCATCAATTAAATTTGATGTATGAACGAAAATTTCATTTCCTGTTTCTTTAATTGTAATGAAACCAAAACCTTTTGTATCGTTAAAAAACTTAACTGTACCTTCTTGCATAATATTTTTTTTAAAAAAGAGAATAATAAAAAATTTCTATAATTATACATAAAGGAACTATTTCTATTCTAAAAAAAGAAATCGTTTATTATTCTCAATAAATTAATCAACTTAACGCGTGATAATTAACGTGAAATACTTGAGATTAAAAATCAATTTGAAATTGAATATATTGAAAAGTATAAAGTAAAAGTAAAAAAATACAATATTTTAAGAAGTAAAAGGCTTGCTGCCAAAAAATTAAAAATGGTATGTCTAAAAAATTTAGTTTGTAACTAATTAATATCTTATCTCTGATATCGCTACAAATGTAAAGTAAATAGTTGGATAAATAACAATTTGACAAAAAAAACATTTTTTAAAATAAAAGTCTGTTACTGCTTTACATTTTTTTGTTAGACTAATTTTATAGGAAAAATCCATTCGAATACATTTATATGATATGAATTAGCTAAGGATGTTAGTTGATAATGGCTTGAAACTTTACCGAGAATAATAGATTGACTGACTTGATATACTTCAGAACATATTTCATTTTATAGATTTTTAGGAATAATAAATTAATATGATTATAATTTATGAAATCAAAAATTATTCAATTCGATGTTGAAAATTTATTATTACTCTTATTATTTATAAAGATAATGATGTAAATAATTATAACAACTAAAAAAGCTGTAGAAATTATATGAAGATGTGTTCCTATTTTAAATCGGTGCTTTTAATATACCCACTAATTATTTGTATAAAATATATCATAGTTAATTGTAAAAAATAATTTATAATAATCCTGATTTTAAATTGTATCATATAAAATAATCTTTCATTTCTAATGATGGCTTTATAGATTATCACTATATTTGAGAATATTTTATTTACATATAAGAAAATTCAAGAACTCTTATTTTTCAATTTTTTTTCAAAGATTATTCAGTATTTTTTCTAGTCTTTCTAGACTTCTATTCAATTACCACTTTGATTTTAATGTCCAAATTTAGATGTCTAAAACTATTGAAGTTTAGTTAGATTCAGCATTTTTAAATGAAAGTTTCTTATACTCTATGTATATAATATAGAACAGGACACTCATTTTTAATTCCTAATTACTACAAAAAACACTATTATCTTCTATGAAGAAAAAAATATATCTTTTAGTATGGACTATCCTTATTCCAATATTTGGATGGTTAACTTATTTTGGACACAACTATTTTTCTGGAGCATTTTATTCTTTTATTTTATCTTTCTTGCTCATAGGAAGTGTACTTGCAGCTGTACACCATTCAGAAGTCATTGCTTATAGGGTAGGAGAGCCATTTGGTACACTTCTCTTAGCATTCGCTATTACTATAATTGAAGTCGCTTTGATTATATCAATTATGTTAGGAGCAAAAGGATTAGAAACTATTACGCTTGCTAGAGATACAGTTTATGCAGCTGTAATGATTATTATTACTGGAATTATAGGAGGATGTATCATTATAGGCTCTATAAAATTTAAAGTACAGAATTTTACGCTTCAGGGTGTAAGTACAGCATTAATTACTCTTACTTCTATTATCATTTTTGTACTTATTCTACCTAATTATACGATTAGTCATAATGGAGGTGAGTATACATCTATGCAATTAGTTTTTGTATCTATTATTAGTTTAGGCTTATACTTTGGTTTTACAATGATGCAGACTATTCGTCATCGTAGTTATTTTATATCTCCAGAGAATAAATTATCTAAAAATAATGAGTTACATAAACTTCCAATAAAACCATCACGCAAGGAAATGTACATAAGAATTTTATTTTTGATATTGTGTCTTGGTATTGTTGTGTTATTGGCAAAGTTACTGTCAAAAGATGTAGAACATATTTTAAAATGGGCAGGTGCTCCAAAATCTCTAGTAGGAGTAATAATAGCAGGAATTGTACTTCTTCCGGAATGTTTAGCAGCTTTTCGAGCAGCAAGAAATAATCAAATTCAAACATCTTTAAATTTGGCTTTTGGTTCTGCCTTAGCAAGCATTGGGCTTAGCATTCCTGTAATTGCAATAACATCTGTAGTTACAGGGATAAGAATGAGTTTAGGTATTGATACTAAATCAACTATTTTACTAGGATTGTCATTATTTATTATTACTATTTCTTTAGCAACAGGGAAAACTAATATTATGCAGGGATTTGTATTAATATCAATTTTTCTAATTTATTTATTCACTATAATAATACCTTAGAAATCATATTATTTATTAGTTTTTTCTGATGGTAAACAATTATTAGCTAGATGTTTTATGTTAAAATTTCTTAAATATATAGAAGAAGATTGGAAATGTTAATGAGTGATTTTTTATATAAAAAGATAATTTTTCTTAAGTTCATTACTATATGGACACACCCAATTGATAATTTGGGGTTATTTTTAAATCAACTCTTAATTATATTTGAAAAAAGGTTCAACTGTAATACAGTCAAACCCATTTGAAATATCATAATATAAAATTCTGAATAGCTTTTAAGCGTAATTTTTTACATTTTGAATATAATTTCTCACATCGTTTATAAAATTTTTAGATAAAAAAGAACCTTCTATACATTCTTTTTTATTTTTCTCATTAAGCAATACAATTTCTTTTAATTCATGATTCAAATTAAAAACCGCTTCTATTGCTAATAAGTTAAGTTCTACAGTATAATTAGCATCATCTATTTGAGTTTTATTTATAGCTTTACTTAAAGCAAATTGAGATTTTTGATATTCATTAATATAATATATTAAATTATCCAATTCATCATTAATTCTTCCAGTTGTCATACTTATTTTTTTAAAAGGTACACAATAATAATTAAACTCTCTACTTTATGTGTAATTATAACATAGAAATAACATAAATGGAAACATATTTAATAAATTCAAAAAAGTAATGAAAGAAACTCATCTCATTCTATACTTTTTCTCTTCAAATATTCAACATAAATGAAGGATTTGTTTTATTTAAAAAACAATAGAAGTTTTTGTTTAACAAAGTAAGGAATTAATGAAGGAAAATAAATGGATTTTTATTTGAAACGGCAGTGATTTTTACAGTTTATTGCTATAAATAAGAGCCTACTTAAAATTAAGTATCAAATAATTTGAAATAAATTATTTGATAAGTATTAAAATAGGCTCTTGAAATTCAATCAATTCATCATCATCATCACTTTCACAGTTGATTGAATTCTTTTATATAAAATATAAAATTTGGGCGTTCCCTTTGGTCGGGATTTCCATTGCAATCTTTTCTAATCAGAAAAGGATTTTCTCTACAATCCCTAACGCAAATACAAATCAATATTTACATTAAAGGAACAATTTTTATAAATTACTTTGTAAGTAAGCAATCATTTTCTCAGCAACTTTTTCCGAAGATGCAGGATTTTGACCTGTAATTAATAAACCGTCTTCTACAACATGCACTCCCCAGTCTTCAGTTTTAGAGTAATGACCTCCTAATTTTTCTAATTCAGCCTGAACTAAGAATGGAACAACATCTGTTAATTGTACCGCATCTTCTTCAGAATTAGAAAAACCAGTTACATTTTTTCCTTTTACAAAAGGTTCTCCATTACTTAAAGTAACATTCTTGAAAACTCCTGGAGCATGACAAACAGCACCAACTGGCTTACCAGCATTATAGAAATCTAAAATCAATTGTTGAGAATGCACATCATTTGCTAAATCCCATAGTGGTCCATGACCTCCTGGATAGAAAATAGCATCGTAATCCTCAGCTTTTTCATTAGCTAATACATGTGTATTTGCAATTAAAGCTTGAACATTTTCGTCTTTATTGTAACGCTCTGTAGCTTCTGTTTGTGCAGCTTCTGTTTCGCTATTAGGATCTATAGGAGCTTGTCCTCCTTTAGGTGTAGCAATAGTAACTTCGTGTCCAGCATCTACAAATTTGTAGTAAGGAGCAGCAAATTCTTCTACCCAAAATCCTGTTTTATGTCCTGTATTTCCCAATTCATCATGAGAAGTAACAACAAATAATATTTTCATAATTTTAATTATTTAAATTCAACAATAAATTCTTCGTTTGGTAGTCTAACTTTTTTCATAGATCCAATCCAGTCTAATTCAGGATCGGCAACACCAACATACATTAAAGATACACTTTTAAGACCTAGCTGGTCTAATTTTAAAACTTTATCTACAATAGCGTTATCAAAACCTTCTACAGGAGTAGTATCAACTTTTAACTCAGCTGCTTGTGCTAATGCAAGCCCTAACGCAATATAAGTTTGACGAGCAGTATGTGCAAAATTTTCCTCTGCTGGTGTATTCAAGTAAATACCTTTTATTTTATCTGTATAACTTCCGAAACGACCTCTTGGCAATCCTCTTTCATCTGTAGTAAAATCATATACTTTATCAATTCTTTCTGCTGTATAGTTGTCCCAAGCAGCAAAAATAATTACATGTGAACAATCTCTCATACATTCAGGATTAAGAGCTCCTTCTACTAATTGATTTTTTAAATCTTGGTTCTCTACAACTAATACTTTAAAAGGTTGTAATCCAGATGAAGTAGGTGCTAGTCTAGCAGCTTCTAAAATTTTATCAATTTTATCTTGACTAACTTTTTGCGATGGATTGTATGCTTTTACTGCATGTCTCCAATTTAAATCTTCTATTAATGACATTTTTTTAATTATTTAGTTAAAAACACAAACAACATGGTAATTAAAGCAGGAATACCTTGTATCAAAAATATTTTTTTACCAGAGGTTATACCTCCAAAAATACCTGCAACAGTAATACATCCTAAAAAGAATAGACGAATATTACAACTCCATTCATGATTTTCTATAAGAAAAGACCAAATAAGTCCTGCAATCAAAAAACCGTTATATAAACCTTGATTAGCAGCTAATGCTTTCGTAGGAGTAAATAAATCTTTTGGTAAAGATTTAAATGTTTTTTTACCTGCTGTTTCCCAAGCAAACATTTCCATCCAAAGAATGTAACAATGTTCAATTGCAACAACTGCGGTTAAAATACTTGCTATAATTTCCATATCATTTGTATTAATTTACAGAAACACTTAATATAACTTCAATATTTCCACGAGTTGCATTAGAATAAGGACATACTTTATGTGCTGTTTCAATAAGCTTTTGAGCTTCTTCCATTGAAACACCTGGTATATTAGCATGTATCTCAGCTGCAAGACCATAACCTCCGCTTTCTAATTGTCCGATAGCTACTTTTGCTGTAACGCTCGTTTCTCCTGTTTTTATTTTTTGCTGTTTGATCACCAAATTCAAAGCGCTATCAAAACAGGCAGAATATCCTGCTGCAAATAGCATTTCAGGGTTTAAAAAGTCATTATTTGCACCTCCTAATGCTTTTGGAGTACGTACTTGCATATCTAAAACACCGTTTTCACTTTTTACTTGTCCGCTTCTACCTCCCGTGGCTGTAGCCTGAGTTTCATATAATTTTTTCATTGTTGTTTGTTTAAAATTTTATTTGCTATTTTTTTTAATTGTTTAAGTTCATCTACAGATATCGCCATTGATTCTAACAATTTTTCTGGAATATCTTTGACTTTCTCTTTCAAAGCACTTCCTTTTTTGGTCAAAGAAATTACTACAATGCGCTCATCTTCAATGTTTCTACTTCTAACAACCATTTCTTTTTGCTCCATTCTTTTTAGTAAGGGTGTTAGTGTACCGCTGTCTAAGAAAAGTTTTTCACCTAATTGCCCTACTGTTTGCTGTTGTTCTTTCCATAAAACCATAAGCACTAAATACTGTGGATAGGTAATATCAAGTGGATCTAAATATAAACGGTACATGTTGATTATCTTTTTTGAAAGCGCATATATGGGAAAACAAAATTGATTATCTAGTTCTAGCGTATCTTTCATAGTTCATCAATATTAAATTACATAACAAAGTTACAAAATTATATTGTACAAAATATAATTTTGTAAAACATTAACAAATGTTTTATTAAAAATTACAATCTGTAAACATTAAGTAATACCTTTTATAATATTTAGAAATAGAATTTTATTAGTTTTTATTTTATTAAGGATAAATATTTTTCATATCCTTTAGCTTTCATTTCTTCTTTTGATATAAACTTTAATGATGCACTATTAATACAATATCTCAATCCTCCTTTATCTTTTGGGCCATCATCAAAAACATGACCTAAATGAGCATTACCAGTTTTACTTCTTACTTCAGTTCTTTTCATTCCAAAAGAATTATCATTTATTTCTTCAATAAGATTTTTACTGATTGGTTTTGAGAAACTTGGCCAGCCACAACCTGATTCAAATTTATCCGTTGACACAAAAAGAGGTTCACCAGTTGTTATGTCTACATAAATTCCTTCTCTAAATTCAGAATTATATTCATTTGAAAAAGGTTTTTCTGTTGCACCATTTTGTGTAACATCGTATTGCAAAGAAGTTAAATGTTTTTTAAGTTCACTTTGGCTTTCTTTGATATATTCTTTTTCTTGAATAGGATTTGCCTTACGAGCATCATCAAATAAACTTGGTGATATATGGCAATATCCTTTTGGATTTTTATTTAAATAATCTTGATGATAATTTTCTGCATCATAAAAATTATGTAAAGGCATATTTTCTACTACAATTTTTTGATTATAATTTTTTTCTAAATCTTTTAACTTCTGATCGATTAATTTAGAGTCAGTTGGGTTTGTATAATAAATTCCTGTTCTATATTGTGTCCCTAAGTCATTTCCTTGTTTGTCTAGACTCGTAGGATCTATTGTCTTAAAATACAAATCAATTAATAATCCTAGATCAACTATATCAGGATTATAAGTTACCTTGACAGTTTCAGCAAAACCAGTTTTACCTGTGATCACTTCTTTATAAGAAGGCTTTTCTATAGTTCCATTAGCATAACCTACAACTGTATTTGTAACCCCTCTGACCTGTTGAAAAAAATGTTCTGTTCCCCAAAAGCATCCTCCTGCAAAATATATTTCATTTTCTGATGTGTTATTCATTTTCTGATGTTTATTCGATTTAACTAAATTATTTTTATGAGTTTTACAACTTATACTTGTTAGTATTATTCCTGTAATAATTAATGAGCTTATGATGAATAATTTTTTCATGATTTTTTATTTAAAGATTGAGCTAAAAGAGTGAAACCAAAGCCGAAGTAAGCTATATCTTTTAAAATGAAAAAATCTGTTACAGGAACTCCATCAACAAATTTCCAAATCCCGGGAGTTGTAAAAAGATAACTAAGAGTTGTTCCGAAAATAATAAGAATAGCTATTCCCGCATATTTTTTTAATGATTGATATTTTAAAGTTAAAACAACTAATAATGCTACAAGTAATTCAAGTACTCCAACTATATTAGATACAGTTTGATCACTAAATATTTTATAAATCCAAAACGATAATGGGTGATTTTCTACAAGAGACTTTATAGCTTGAGCCTCTGTTGGTGTAAACTTAAAAATGCCTATCCACACTAAAAGTAATACTGTTCCAAATAGAGGTAAGTAATATCCTATTTTGTAAAGATTTATAAAGGGTGAATTAATATTCAAATTATCTTTATGAGTATGAACTAAATTTTTTGTTTCCATTTTTTAATAATTTTTATTGTATATACGATCTTTTATAATAGTAGTCGTATAAATAATTAAAACCTGACAAAAAAAATCTATTTTTTTTTGTTAGATATTAATCTTTCTATAATTTTTACAAAAAAAAAACCATTGTAAATGTATCATTTAAAATGGTTTGAGTTTTTTTATTGTTTTATGAATTTATCTTAAATTTCATTAAATATGTGATGTATTATAATTAAAATAAAAATTAACTTTAGACTATACTTTGGAAATTATTTAATAAAAATTTTAGTCTTAAAAATAGCAGTTTAAAAAGAAAATATTATTTATACACTTTATTTTTTGATAATAAACATTCGTAATGTATTTATTCATGTTTACAATGAGTTTCTATTTTGGACTTTATTTTAGATTTTAGAGCATCTACATTAATTAATTTTTCTTTTGAATTTTGTTTATTCAAAAGATTATCTATTAGCTTTACTTTTTTGTAGTAAGAAGCGCACCATTTACAACTATAAATATGTAAATTCAATCTCAAATTTTGAATTAATGAGATTTTTTTTGCATTTTTTTTCTCTATTTCAAATGTTATTTCATTACAAGGCATAATAACCCAATGAATAATTTTATTCCACATAAGTTAATTTTTAATTAGATAAATTAGATTCAATGCACTCTCTTAATTGTAATCTAGCTCTTTGAAGAATCTTCCATAAATTAGTCGATGTAATTCCTATTTCCTGACAAACAAGTTCTGTTTTTTTTTGTTTTAAATAGTATAGTTTTATAGGAATTAACCATTTATTAGGTAATTTTTCTAAACAATTTTCTAAATAGTTTTCTCTAATATTATTTTCATTTTCTGTCCAATCATTTAATATATTTTTATCAATCCAATTACCATTTTCATCAAAAAAATAATCTAAAGTGATCTCATTTTTATTATTATATTTTTTTCTGTAAAAATCAGAAATTTTATTTTTCAAAATACTAATTAACCAAGTTTTTACAGAGCTATTCCATTGAAATTTCTCATAATTTTCAAAAGCTGAAATAAAAACATCTTGTACTAAATCTTCTGCATCTTCTTTGCTAGATATTAAATAGTTAGTTTTTTTTAATAGGTCCAATGTATAATCATCAATCCATTTTTGGATATTAATATTTTTATCTTTATTTATCATAGGTATATTTTTATAGAAAAACCCGTAGTGCATTTGTATTAGCTTGTATATAAAAGTTGTACAAGCTACTAAAAAGCAGTAAATTGTAGTTACTACACACACAATTCAATGCACAACTTTAAAGCAAATTACGATAAAATTTTAGAAGTATTAAAGAGTTTAGATCTTGAAAGTGAGAATTTTTTATTTCAGATACGAAAGCCCAGGTTATCTGACTTGGAAATAGTTGCCCTAAATCTGACTTCAGAATACATGAGTATTGATAGTGAATATCAACTTTTTAGAATATTACCTTCTGATATTAAGTCACTTATAGAACGTAGTGTTTATAATAGACGAAAAAGAAGATTATTTATACATATGGAACGGATTCGAAAACTGTTAGCAGAAAAATTTAATGGTTCTGAAAAGTATTTTATTGTGGATAGCATGCCTTTAGAAGTTTGCAAATTATCAAGAAGCTCACGTAGTAAAATATGCAGAGAAACCGATTATGCAATTCCAAATAAAGGTTATTGTGCTTCACAGAAAATGCATTATTATGGGTATAAACTTCATGCGGTTTGCTCAGCGGAAGGTGTCTTTCAAAGTTTGGATATTAGTCCAGCTTCAGTGCATGACATTCATTATCTGAAAGATATAAAACAGCAGTTTAAAAATTGTACGCTCTTAGCTGATAAAGGATATTTATCCGCAGAATACCAATTGGATTTGTTTACATCGCACAATATAAAGCTGGAAGTTCCTATGAGAACAAATCAAAAAAACTATAAAGATCAGCCTTTTGTAATACGCAAATACAGAAAAAGGATAGAAACGTTATTCTCTCAACTCTGTGACCAGTTCATGATTAGACGTAATTATGCTAAAAGCTTTTTAGGCTTTAAAACAAGGATACTATCTAAAATACTCACGCTTACTATTATTCAAACAATAAACAGAAACCAAAATAGAAATATTAACAACTTAAAAATTAATATTATCTAAATGCACTACGGGTAGAAAAGTAATATTTTATGTCATAGAAAAAAAAACTATAAAAAATGATTACTTTTTCTTATTGCAAAATTTCAAGTACTTTCTTCTAAAGTTGTAATAAATATAGAAAATTCTAAAGCTACATCAGATATTAATCCTTCTTATAATGATAATAAAACAATTGATAGAGTAATTGTTCAACGATTAAAGTAAGAAGAATTATGATCAAAAATAGTCTATATTAAAAATAGTAATAAGTAGCAATTTTATATATTATAGCCCCTTATTAAGCAAAAGTTGGAAAAATAATTAACGTTATAAAAAAATATCTCTAAAGTTTATCTGTTAGATTAAGCTCCTTTTTAAGTGCTTTTGGTAGAATTCGGATAATATACTTTTCACGCCAGTTGACACCAATCACTGTTCCTACTTTTCCTGAGAATCCGCTAAGTATTCCTATTTTTATTTCGGCCATAATCTTAATTTTTTTATATTATTTAACAGTGAGTTAGTGGGGTAATATATTGGTTTTGAGGTTTTAAGATGCGATAGCTAGTATATGCCATTAATAACCGCTATTGTCCATTTTTGTCCAGTATGAAGGAGAGTAGAAAAAAGATGAAAAACATAACTTTCCTTTATTAGAGAGGGTTTGAAGCAAAAATGATAAGATTAGAAATAGTGTTTGTTCGAGTGTGCTTCGATAAAGGTTCGGAAAAATTGGGTGTTTTGTCGAATAATGGTCGAATGAATTTTGAACAAAATAGGGGTAAAGTAAAAAAAATAAATAGATTTTTATATGAAAGAGCAGTTGTTTTCTGATACTGTTGTTTTGGGATTATTTTTGTCTTTTGTGTAAAACCTTTATTTTTTTACTAGATAGCTATAGTGTATTTCAGTTTGATTTTCAAAATATGGATTTATATAAATTTTGATGTAATTATTTTACTTATTAAATAAAATAGTCATTATGAAAATCATAATAACTCATGAATAAAAAATGAATGAAATATAGTTTTGAAAAACGAGAATAATCTTTCTATCACTTTTTTATGAGCAAAAAAGTAATCAAAAAACTCTTGGCTGTAAATCTCTCTACTAAAAATGTTCTCATTTCACTAAAGATTTTAAAAACCCTACGGGCTAAAACCTTTTTTACGTTTTATTCAATCATTTTCTTAACGTGTGAGTTTTAATGCCAGTTTCTTAATTCTTTTTCAATATTCAAATTCATTTTAACAATGAATTTTAAAACCGTCATTGCTGAAGAGTCGAGCGTCAATTCGGCGTAGTGAGCGTTAACAATGATTTATGTTCGCATTTCTTATGCGAATGTTCTAAAGCATTTAGTGAGTAGTCGTTATTGACCGACTTGTAGGCACGGACTTGATTTTTTTGGTTCGCTTTGGATCAAGCCAAAATGAATATATAATCTTTTCTAACCACAATAGAAGCATAGGTTTTTGCTACGTTCTACGCTTGACGTAATACGTTTTCATATAACAGCGAATTTTAGCTAGAATAACGGTATTAACAACCATTCAGTATCTCAATAAAGAAACATAAATAATCTCAAAATTAATCTAGTTCAATAATGCACTACGGGTTATATGTAGTTTTTTAAAGATATCGAAAATAATTGTTGTAAAGCATTTTTTAGTAAGGTATTTTGTACAATCAAAAAATGTTTCTATCTTTGAGATAACCACAGAAAAGAAATGCAAACAATTAAAGAAAATATTAAACCTTTATTTGTTGGAATGAATAAGCAAACTTCTGCTTTACTTTCCAAAATTGTATTTGCTCAATATTCACACTAGAATATTGCAGATTATTTGTTGACGAATCTCGTCATCTATCTACCTTTTCATCAAAATAACAAACAAAATACGATATGCCACTTTATCATCATTTGGGAGAATTCCCACAAAAGCGACATACGGTATTCCGAAAACCAAATGGAGAATTATATGCAGAAGAATTAGTTTCTACGCATGGATTTTCGAGTACGTATTCAAATGTTTACCACTGTTATCCGCCAACTTTGGTAAAAGCGATTAGCGAACCTTATTCGGTAGAACCAAAAATTGCTCGCGCAAAACATTTAAAACATACATCTTTAAAAGGTTTCAAAGTAAAGCCAACCAAAGATTATTTAGAATCTCGTGTGCCAGTTTTGGTAAACAATGATTTGCATATTTCATTGGCTGCACCACAAGAGTCGATGACTGATTATTTCTACAAAAATTCGATGGCGGATGAAGTGATTTTTATTCACGAAGGTTCTGGAGTTTTAAAAACGGGTTATGGACAAATTGAATTTGAATATGGAGATTATTTAGTGATTCCACGCGGAATTATTTATCAGCTAAATTTTAATGATTCAAATAATCGTCTATTTATTACAGAATCATTTAGTCCAGTTGAAACGCCTCGTCGTTATCGTAACCATTTTGGACAATTAATGGAACATTCACCTTTTTGTGAGCGTGATATAAAACGTCCTCAAAATCTTGAAACCAATGATGAACATGGAGATTTCAAGATTATGATCAAAAAAGAAGGTTTGATTTATCCATATGTTTATGGAACTCATCCTTTTGATTTTGTAGGTTGGGATGGTTATCATTATCCATGGGCTTTTTCTATCCATAATTTCGAGCCAATTACAGGACGTATTCATCAACCGCCACCTGTTCATCAAACTTTTGAAGGTGCAGGATTTGTGATTTGTAGTTTTGTTCCGCGTCTTTTCGATTATCATCCAAATGCGATTCCAGCGCCTTATAATCATAGTAATGTAGATTCTGATGAGATTTTATATTATGTGGATGGAGATTTTATGTCGAGAAAATCGGTTGAGAAAGGACAAATTACATTACATCCAGCAGGAATTCCGCATGGTCCACATCCTGGTACAGTTGAAAAATCGATTGGAGCGAAAGAAACACATGAATTAGCCGTAATGATTGATCCTTTCAGACCATTGATGTTAACTGAACAAGCGTTAGAAATTGAAGATCCAGATTATTATAAATCTTGGCTTTATTAAAAGTTATGAGCTATGAGTTATGAGTTGCGCGATTTGTCATCGTGAACTTGTTTCAATATATCATAAGTTAATTTGAAGAGAAGCTGAAATAAATTCAGCTTGACATGATGTCATTCCGACGTTAGGAGGAATCTCCCCCAAAGTTATCAATAACTGTAAAAATTTAATACTTTTTAGATAATACATAAAAATAAAAACACAATAAAAATGAGTACACAAACATTTGCAGAAAAAATAGCATTAGCACAAGATTTTCTTCCAATCAATGGAACAGATTATATCGAGTTTTATGTTGGTAATGCAAAACAATCTGCACATTATTACAAAACAGCTTTCGGATTTCAAGAAGTTGCATATGCTGGCCCAGAAACTGGAGTGAGAGATAGAGCTTCTTATGTTTTACAACAAGGGAAAATTCGTTTAGTTTTAACATCTGGCTTAAAATCTGATTCTCCAATTTGTCAACATGCAATGAAACATGGTGATGGAGTTAAAATTTTAGCACTTTGGGTGGATGATGCGTATGATGCTTTTGAGCAAACAACGAAACGTGGAGGAAAGCCTTATATGGAGCCAACTACGATTACAGATGAGTTTGGTGAAGTAAAAATGTCTGGAATTTATACATATGGTGAAACGATTCATATGTTTATTGAGCGTAAAAATTATGAAGGTCCTTTTATGCCAGGCTATGTGAAGTCTGAATCAACATATCAACCAACAGATTGTGGTTTATTGTATGTGGATCATTGCGTTGGTAATGTGGGTTGGAATCGTATGAACGAAGCGGTTGCTTGGTACCAAGATGTCATGGGATTTGTAAATATTTTATCGTTTGATGATAAACAAATCAATACAGAATATTCAGCATTAATGTCGAAAGTGATGAGTAACGGAAATGGTTATTCAAAATTCCCTATTAATGAGCCTGCAGAAGGTCAAAAGAAATCTCAAGTAGAAGAATATTTAGATTTTTACGAAGGAGAAGGTGTACAACATATTGCAGTTGCAACTAAGGATATTGTAAAAACTGTGACAGAACTTAAATCTCGTGGAGTTGAGTTTTTATCAGCGCCACCAGAGGCTTATTACGATATGATTCCAGAGCGCGTTGGTGAAATTGATGAGGATATTAAGAAGTTACAAGATTTAGGAATTTTGGTTGATTGTGATGAAGAAGGTTATTTGTTACAAATTTTTACGAAACCAGTCGAAGATCGTCCAACATTATTCTACGAAATTATCGAGCGTCATGGAGCACAATCGTTTGGAGCAGGTAATTTCAAAGCATTGTTCGAAGCCTTAGAAAGAGAGCAAGAACGTCGAGGAAATTTATAAATAGATATTTTTTTAAAGCCATTGGATTATTTCTAATGGCTTTTTTCTTAATCAAATCTTAAGTTTTGTGTAAGGAGGTTTCAAATACATTTGTTCAATAAAATGAATGTGAAAATGAACCAAATTAAAACAAAAATGATAGTAATGAATTGTGTATTACTTTCAATATTTTCGATAAAAGGAAATGCACAAGATACAATTCAGCAAACTAAAACCGATTCTATTCAACTTGATTCTATTCCAAAGCAGATATTTAATCCAGAAGATAAAGTTTATCATTTCAACGCCAAAAAGTTGATTATTCCTGCGACTTTAATTACATACGGAAGTCTGAGTTTGGCAATTCCAGCGTTGGATAATTTAAATAAATCTACTCAAAACGAAATTTTAGAAGATAAAACAAAAGGAAATAAATTTGATAATTATACACAATATTTACCTGCAGCAGCGGTTTATGGATTGAATTTGGCTGGCGTTCAAGGGAAACATAATTTACGAGATCGTACAATTATTTTTGCAACATCTCAAATCATCAATACAGGTTTGGTGATGGGGCTAAAACACACTGTACAAGAAGAAAGACCCGATGGTACAAACAATCTTTCTTTTCCTTCTGGACATACGGCGAATGCATTTTCTACGGCTCAATTTATGTTTCGAGAATATCAAGATTCTAATTTTTGGTTGAGTTTGGCTGGATATCCTTTGGCAGCTTTTACAGGTGTTTATCGTGTTATCAATAATCGCCATTGGGTTGGAGATGTTGTTGCTGGAGCGGGAATAGGGATTTTATCTACGGAATTGGCGTATTGGTTATTTCCTACGATTAACAATTGGTTTTCTCCAAAAAATAAAGAATCAAAAGTGGCGACAATGTTTTTTCCTGTTTATCAAAATAATCAAGCGGGAGTTGGTTTGGTGATGAGGTTTTAGTTATTTATAACCATATTTCGACCTTTTAAATAATATAAAATAGGACCTAAGTATGGAATTAATACTACAACAAAAATCCATAGAAATTTTGTTTTTAAATTTCTAAATTGATGTGTAATAACATGTATTAAACACATTATAGGTAAAAAGGTCATTGTTAATACAAAAAGAAACCATATCCCAACAAAAATATCTTCCATTGTTTAATTAATTTGCGTAAAACTAATGAATATTTCAACTAACATTCATTAGTTTTTATAAAAAATCATTATCTTCAACGCTCAAAACTGCAAACAAATAAAATGAAGAATATTGAACTAACGATTCCAAAATTGGGAGAAAGTGTAGAGTCTGTACAATTGGTTCGTTTTACAAAAAACGTTGGCGATTTCATTCAAGAAGATGAAGTAATTGCCGAAGTTTCGACGGATAAAGTAGATTCTGATGTGCCTTCTACAACTGCTGGAAAAATTATTGAGTTTAGATTTAATGAAGGAGATGAAATAAAAATAGGAGAAGTTTTCGCTTTAATTGAGCCTTCAGAAACTCAACAACAATCAGCTCAAAAAACTGAAAATGTTGAAGAAAAAAAGATTGAAACTGTTACAACTTCGCAAGTTATAAATTCAATCGATACAAATCATTTTTTATCACCTTTGGTAAAAAGTATTATCCAAAAAGAAAATCTTCAATCAACAGATATTTCACAAATAAAAGGTTCTGGTCGTGATGGAAGAATTTCGAAAAATGATGTATTAAATTATATTCAAAATAAATCATTTACAACTAATAATTCAAGTAATACTTTAAATAAAAATAATATAGTTTCAAGTTCTTCTTATGGAGCGAAAGATGAAATCATTGAGATGGATAAAATGCGTCAATTGATTTCAAAACACATGAAAAAGAGCAAACAAACTTCGCCTCATGTGACGGCTTATGTAGAACCTGATGTTACGAATTTTGTAAAATGGCGAGAAGAAAATAAAGCTGCTTTTGAAGCTAAATACAAACAAAAATTGACATTTACACCGTTAATTGTAGATTGTGTTGTTCGTGCAATTAAAGATTTTCCATTGATTAATGTATCAGTTGATGAAACTGAGACTAAAATAATCAAACACAATGAGATAAATATTGGAATTGCAACTGCTTTACCAAGTAATAATTTAATTGTTCCTGTCATTCATCAAGCCAATGAATTAAATTTAGAAGGTTTAGCAAAAGGTGTAAATTCAATTGTAGATAAAGCAAGAAATAATAAACTTTCGCCAGATGATGTTCGTGGAGGGACGTTCACAATAAGTAATGTGGGGACTTTTGGTAATTTGATGGGAACGCCAATTATCAATCAACCTGAAGTGGCAATTTTAGCGACTGGCGTGATCAAGAAAAAACCTGCGGTTTTGGAAACTGAATTCGGAGATATTATTGTGGCGAGACAATTTATGTATTTGTCACTTTCGTTTGATCATCGTGTGATAGACGGATCTTTGGGAGGCGTTTTCTTGAAACGAATTTCAGATTACATGGAGAATTGGGATGTTAACACGCAAATTTAATCAGAATGGAAACCACATTATCAACAACAACATTACTTAAACAAGCATACGAATTATTGGTTACTGCAAAATCTTTAACCGAATTATACGAAGAAAATAAAGCTGTAACAAGCAAATATGTACATGCAACAGCGCGTGGACACGAAGCAATTCAAATTGCAACAGGATTACAATTATTACCACAAGATTATTTAAGCGCATATTACCGAGACGATGCAATGTTACTATCAATCGGAATTACTCCTTACGAATTGATGTTGCAATTATTGGCAAAACGCGACGATATTTTTTCTGGAGGAAGAACCTATTATTCTCATCCAAGTTTGCGCCGTGATAATATGCCGAAAATTCCGCATCAAAGTAGTGCAACAGGAATGCAAGCGATTCCAACAACAGGAATTGCGATGGGAATGCAATACAAAGAGTTAGAAGGTCTTTGTGATGAAGAAGTAAAACCAATTGCAGTTTGTTCGTTAGGAGATGCGTCTTGTACGGAAGGCGAGGTGGCAGAAGCTTTCCAAATGGCAGCGTTGAAACAATTACCAATTTTATATTTGGTTCAAGATAATGAATGGGATATTTCGGCTTCGGCAGATGAAATTCGTGCACAAGATATCGCTCATTATGCAAAAGGTTTCAATGGTTTGGAAGTTTTTGTGGTTGATGGAACGGATTTTTTAGCTTCTTATGAAACGATTCAACGTGCAATTGAAATTATTCGTACAGAACGTCGTCCGATTTTGGTTCATGCAAAAGTTCCTTTATTGAATCATCATACATCTGGCGTTCGCAAAGAATGGTACAGAGATGATTTAGAGGAAGCACAATCTCGTGATCCTTACGATAAATTAAAATATACTTTATTAAATGAAGGTTTCGATGAAAATGATTTAATCGAAATTGAGAATAAGATAAAAGAACAAGTTCAGGCAGAATATCAAGAAGCATTAAAAGCAGAAGATCCACGTTCTGAAGATTTATATACGCATGTTTTTGCATCAACACCGATTAACGAAGAAAAAGGAAATCGTTCTCCAGAAGGAAAAGATAAAACAGTAATGGTAGATTCTGCATTATTTGCGATTCGTGAATTAATGGCAAAACATCCAGAAGCTTTATTATATGGACAAGATGTAGGATTGCGTTTAGGTGGAGTTTTTCGTGAAGCGGCAACTTTAGCAAAACAATATGGTAAAAATCGTGTATTTAATACACCAATTCAAGAAGCGTTTATAATCGGATCTACGGTTGGAATGTCTGCAGTTGGCTTAAAACCAATTGTTGAGGTGCAATTTGCAGATTATATTTGGCCAGGATTGAATCAATTGTTTACAGAAGTGGCGCGTTCTAATTATTTATCAAACGGTAAATGGCCAGTTTCGATGATTTTACGTGTACCAATTGGTGCGTATGGAAGCGGAGGACCTTATCATTCAAGTTCAGTTGAAAGTGTTTTGACGAATATTAAAGGAATTAAAATTGCGTATCCATCTACTGGAGCGGATTTGAAAGGTTTGATGAAAGCAGCATATTACGATCCGAATCCTGTGGTAATGCTAGAGCACAAAGGGTTGTATTGGAGTAAAATAAAAGGAACAGAAGATGCTGCGACAGTTGAGCCGGACGAAGATTATGTATTGCCTTTTGGTAAAGCACGTGAAGTTTTAACGGCTGAATCTTCTCAAAATCATAATTCTGTTTCGATTATTACATACGGAATGGGAGTGTATTGGGCAAAACAAGCGGCAAAGGATTTTCCTAATCAAGTCGAAATTATCGATTTAAGAACTTTAGTTCCGTTAGATGAAGAAACAATCTTTAATAGTGTAAAAAAACACAATCGTTGTATTGTTTTGACAGAAGAAGCGAAGCAAAACTCTTTTGCACAGAGTATTTCAGGCTTAATTAATGAAGAGTGTTTTGAGTACTTAGATGCACCAATTCGTGTGTTAGGAGCGCAAGATATGCCAGCAATTCCATTAAATTCGACTTTAGAAGCAGAGATGTTACCTAATGCTGAAAAATTAAAAACATTGATTAATGATGTTTTATCTTATTAAAAGACAATAATTAGTATGAATTGTATTTTTTACACTAAAAAAACTAACGTTTGTTAGTTTTTTTAGTTTTTTTGATTAAATTTGTTATTATCAAAAATCAAAATCTGCAAAAATTATGATATTTAATCCCGAGATAGAACAAATGCCAATTGAAAAATTGCGCGTTCTTCAAAACGAAAGACTTCAAAACATGTTGCAAAAAGTGTATAACAATGTACCTTTTTACAAAGATGCATTTGATGCAGCTGGAATAAAACCAGAAGACATCAAAGGTGTTGAAGATCTACACAAATTACCTTTTACCAAAAAAACACATTTAAGAGAGAACTATCCGTTCGGATTATTTGCAGAACCAAAGAGCAACGTAATCCGTTTACATTGTTCAAGCGGCACAACAGGAAAACCAACTGTTGTAGGTTATACCAAAAACGACATCGAATTATTTTCAGAAGTAGTAGCACGTTCTTTAGCAGCTTCTGGATGCGAACCAGGAATGACATTACAAAATGCCTATGGTTATGGTTTGTTTACTGGAGGTTTGGGATTACATTATGGAGCAGAAAAATTAGGAATGACAGTTATTCCTATTTCTGGTGGAAATACTGAAAAACAAATCATGTTGTTGAAAGATTTTCAGGCTGATGCGATTTGTGCAACACCATCGTATGCATTAACAGTAGCTGAGGAAATCAAAAAAAGAGGAGAATCGTTAGAAAGCTTAAATCTTAAGTTTGCGATTTTGGGATCAGAACCATGGTCAGAAGCGTTACGTCAAGAAGTAGAAGGAAGTTTGAATATCAAAGCGTCTAATATTTATGGATTGAGCGAAATTATCGGACCTGGTGTATCTAATGAAGATTATGAAGAGCAAGGATCAGGATCTTACATTTGGGAAGATCATTTCTTTCCAGAAATTGTAGACGAGAAAACAGGTGAACCTGTGCCTTACGGACAACCTGGAGTTTTAGTGATTACAACGTTAACAAAAGAAGCTTTACCATTGGTGCGTTATTGGACGGGAGATATCACAACCCTTACGTACGAACATTCTAAGAAAAGAACACATATCAAAATGGGACCAATTATTGGTCGTGCAGATGATATGATGATTATTAGAGGTGTAAATTTCTTTCACACACAAATCGCTGATTTTATTCCAGAATTCCCAGAATTATCACCAAATTATCAAGTAGTTTTAACAAAAACTAAAAATATGGATGCTGTAGAAGTTGGATTTGAAATTAATCCTGACTATTTTGCAAGCCAAGGTTTCACTTGTGATAATTTGAACGACGAATCTAATCATGCATGTTGCAAATTAATCTCTAATATTCACAAAAAAATTAGAGACAATATTGGATTAGGAATGAATGTTAAATTGTATCAAGTTGATGAACTTCCGAAAAGTGAAGGAGGAAAATTAAACCGAATCATCGATAACAGACATTTATAAATATATGCCTAAACAAAGTAAAAAAGAACTGATTATTCAAGAAGCTGCCTTAATCTTTAAACAAAAAGGTTATTCGGCAACATCAATGCGTGAACTGGCTGAAAAGGTTGGAATGGAAGCCGCAAGTTTATACAATCATATTCGTTCGAAAGACGAAATTTTAGAAGAGATTTGTTTTAAAGTTGCTAATCAATATGTTTCTCACATTAGCTCGATCGAAGATACAAACGAATCAAATGTTCAGAAATTGAGAGATTTAATTCAATTGCATGTCAGAATGATTATTGATGAGCCAAACGAAGTTTCTGTTGCAAATAATGATTGGAAAAATCTTTCGGATACGAAAAAGGATTTGTATAAAACAATTCGAAAAGGATACGAAAAAAGAATCGCCAATCTTATCAAAGCAGGAATTGCAGCAGGTGAATTTAAAGATTTGAATGTTTCGGTTGCTTTATTTACTTTATTATCATCATTACGTTGGATAGAATTGTGGTACAAACCTGGACGAGATATCTCACCAGAGCAGTTAGAAAATGACTTAATGACACTATTAATTAACGGATTTCAAAAATAATATGGCTATAAATTTTCACCAATTACGCGTTAAAAATGTAAAAAAGGAAACACCAGATTGTGTATCCGTTACATTTGAAGTGCCAGAAGAATTAAACCAAGAATTCAAATTCAAACATGGTCAATATTTAACGTTTAAGAATTTTCACAATAACGAAGAAATTAGACGTTCTTACTCAATTTGTTCAAGTCCTTTGGATAATGAATTAAGAGTTGCTGTAAAGAAAATTGAGGATGGAATTTTCTCGACATTTGTTAACGATACAATCAAAGTTGGCGATGTTCTTGATGTAATGACTCCACAAGGAAATTTCTTTACAGAAGTACACGAAGACAACAAAAAGTTATATGTAGGAATTGTGGCGGGATCTGGAATTACACCAGTACTTTCGATTATCAAAACAGTTCTACAAACAGAACCTAACAGTCAATTTGTGCTGTTATATGGAAACAGAAACAAAAGTTCGATTATTTTTAAAGAAGAAATCGAAGCATTAAAAAATAGATACATGGAACGCATTAGCGTTTACAATATCTTGAGTCGTGAAACGGCTGATGCTGAGATTTTGAGTGGTCGTATTGATAAATCAAAAATTGAATATTTCTTGCAAAATATCATCGATCCAAAAGAAGTAAGCGAAGTTTTCCTTTGTGGACCAGAAGAAATGATTTTAAGCGGTCGTGACGCTTTTGTAGAAGCAGGAGTTGATGTAAAACATTTACATTTCGAATTATTCTATAGTGCATCTGCAGAAGCGAAAAAGGTAGAGCGTCAAAAAGCTGTAAAACAATCAAACGATACAATGAGTAAAGTTACCATTAAATTAGATGCAACAGCTTTACAGATTGATTTGGGTTACAATGGCGACACAATCTTAGATGCGGCTTTACAAAACGGAGCTGATTTACCTTATGCTTGTAAAGGTGGTGTTTGCGCAACTTGTAAGTGTAAAGTAGAGAAGGGTGAGGTAGAAATGGACATCAACTACTCACTTGAGCCAGATGAATTAGAAAGAGGATTTGTATTAGCGTGTCAAGCGCACCCTCGTTCTGCAGAAGTCGTGGTAGATTTTGATGCCAAATAATCAACTTTAAAAACGTTTAGAAATGAGTGCAAAAGAAATTGATTTTCAAGAAATCTTCGATAATAAGATTGAAAATGAAGTTCGTATCGAACCAAAAGACTGGATGCCAGACGCATACCGTAAAACATTAATCAGACAAATCTCTCAACATGCTCACTCAGAAATTGTTGGGATGTTACCAGAAGCAAACTGGATTACAAGAGCGCCTTCATTAAATAGAAAGAAAATCTTATTAGCGAAAGTTCAAGACGAAGCTGGTCACGGATTATACTTATATTGTGCTGCTGAAACATTAGGTGTTTCCCGTATTCAAACATTAAATGATTTACATTCAGGTAAAGCTAAATATTCATCAATCTTCAATTATCCAACCCTTACTTGGGCAGATATCGGAATGATTGGTTGGTTGGTAGATGGAGCTGCGATTCTGAATCAAGTTCCATTATGTCGTACATCTTACGGACCTTATGCTCGCGCAATGGTACGTGTTTGTAAAGAAGAATCTTTCCACCAAAGACAAGGTTACGAAGCATTAGTGGTATTATCAAAAGGAACACCAGAACAAAAAGCGATGTTGCAAGATGCAATGAATCGTTGGTGGTGGCCTACATTAATGATGTTTGGACCAAAAGATGAAGAATCATCAAACTCAGAATTATCAATGAAATGGAGAATCAAACGTTTTTCGAATGACGAATTACGTCAACGTTTCGTGGATATTTCTATTCCTCAAGCCGAATATTTAGGATTAACTATTCCAGATCCAGATCTAAAATTCAATGAAGAAACAGGTCACTACGAATTCGGAGAAATTGATTGGGAAGAATTCTGGAATGTTGTGAAAGGAAACGGTAAATGTAACAAACAACGTTTGGATGCTCGCCGTAATGCTCACAACGAAGGAGCTTGGGTTCGTGATGCTGCAACAGCTTACCACGAAAAAAGAAAACAAAGAGAATTAGAAAAAGAACAACGCAAAAACGCATAAAAAGATGGAAAATAGAGATTGGCCTTTATGGGAAGTATTCATTAGAAGTAAACAAGGGTTAGACCACAAACATGTTGGGAGCTTACATGCTGCTGATGCTACAATGGCACTAGAAAATGCACGTGATGTATATACGCGTCGTTTAGAAGGTGTAAGTATTTGGGTGGTAGAATCTGCTAATATTCATGCTTCTAATCCTGATGAAGCAGAACAATTTTTTGATCCTGCAGAAGACAAAGTTTACCGTCATCCAACTTTTTATGATGTACCAGAAGAAATTAAAAACATGTAATTTATGACAAGTACAGTTTATCAAAACAATCAAAATTACATCGATTTTATCTTACATTTAGCAGATACAAATCTAATTTTGGCACAACGTTTATGCGAATGGTGTGGTCATGGTCCAATTTTAGAACAAGACATCGCAATGTCTAATATGGCGTTAGATTTATTAGGTCAAACATCTAATTATTATGACTATGCGGCTGAAATGATCGGAAATGGAGCAACAGAAGATACGTTAGCAATGTTACGCGAAGAGCGTGAATACAAAAACTTATTGTTAGTTGAGTTACCAAACGGACATTTCGGTGATACAGTTGCACGTCAATTCTTTTATGATTCTTACCACGCGTTATTGCTAGAACAATTCTTGAAAGTAAAAGATCTTAAATTACAAGCTATCGCTGAAAAATCATTAAAAGAAGTAAAATATCACTTAAAATGGTCATCAGAATGGATGATTCGTTTAGGGGATGGAACACAAGAATCTCACGATAAAATTCAGGAAGCTGTAAATAATATTTTACCTTATGTAAAAGAAGCGTTTTTATTAGCGCCTTACCAAAAAGCTTTAGTTGAAGAAGGATTAATTTCAAGTCCAGAAGAATTCCAAGCGACTTGGTTAACAAATGTAAAAGCAATTTTAGACGAAGCGACAATCGAAGCTGATGTAGAAAATGCTTTTGTACAAAAAGGAGGTAAAGAAGGTGTTCATACAGAGCATTTAGGATTTATCTTAACAGATTTACAATATTTACAGAGAACTTATCCAGATTCGCAATGGTAACCGAAAAAGAAATTTGGCAATACATGGAGGAAGTCGCTGATCCAGAAATTCCTGTGATTAGTGTAATTGATCTTGGTGTTGTGCGTAAAATTGAATTAATTGACCAAGAAAGTGTCAACGTTACAATTACGCCTACGTATTCGGGATGTCCTGCTATGAGTGCAATTTCAATTTCTGTTCGTTTAAAATTAATCGAAAAAGGATTCAAAAATATCAATGTCATTAATCAGTTGAGCCCTTCGTGGTCAACTGATTGGATGACAGAAGAAGGAAAGCAAAAAATGAAGGCTTATGGAATTGCGCCTCCAACTAAAAATCCTTCGAGCGATGAGCTCTTTTCAGACGAACAAAATGTAGAATGTCCACAATGTGGCTCTACAGATACCAGACTTATCAGTCAATTTGGTTCTACGGCCTGTAAAGCTATGTATCAATGCAATAGTTGCCACGAACCATTTGATTATTTCAAATGTCATCATTAAAAAATTATGGAAAATTCAACATCAATCCTATACACACAAGAGGGAGGAATTGCTACGATTACGTTGAATCGTCCTTCTGTTTTTAACAGTTTTAATCAGGAAATGATTAAATCTCTTCAACATCACTTGGATGTTGCAGCTCAAGATGTTTCTGTTCGTGCAGTGGTTTTAACTGGAACGGGAAAAGCATTCTGCGCTGGTCAAGATTTAGGAGAAGTTTTAGAAGAAAAAGAAATCGACTTCAATAAAATCGTTCAAGAAAATTACAATCCATTGGTTCTTAAAATTAGAAACATGGACAAACCAGTTGTTGCTGCTGTAAACGGTGTTGCTGCCGGTGCGGGAGCAAATTTAGCTTTGGCTTGTGACATTGTTGTTGCGAAAGAATCGACAAATTTCATTCAAGCTTTTTCTAAAATTGGTTTAATCCCAGATTGTGGAGGAACTTATTTCTTACCTCGTTTAATTGGACTTCAAAAAGCAACTGCTTTAATGATGCTTGCAGATAAAGTTTCGGCGGCTCAAGCAAAAGAAATCGGAATGATTTATGAGTTTTTTGCTGACGATATTTTCGATGCTGAAGTTGCAAAGATTGCTGATAAATTAGCCAATCTTCCAACAAAAGGTTTGGCTTATACAAAGAAATTATTGAATCAAACATTTAATAATTCAATCGAAGAACAATTAATTCAAGAAGGATTATTTCAAGCTAAATCAGGGAATACATCAGATTATCAAGAAGGTGTAGACGCATTTATCGAGAAAAGAAATCCTGTTTTTAAAGGCGAGTAAGAAATGAAAAAAATAGGAATTATTGGTGGTGGAGCAATGGGGTCTGGAATTGCGCAAGTTTTTGCTCAATATGGTCATCCAGTTGTTTTATATGACACAAATAAAGAAGCTTTAGATCGTTCAAAACAAAACTTAGCGAAGACTTTCGAGAAGTTAGTGGCGAAAGAAAAATATACTGCTGAAAAAGCACAAGAAATTCAAAACAATATCGAATATGCAGATAGTTTAAGTGCTTTTGCATCCATCGATTTGATGATTGAAGCAATTATTGAAAACTTAGATATTAAAAAATCAGTTTTCAAACAAGTGGAAGAAATCGTTTCTGACGAATGTATTTTAGCGTCAAACACTTCTTCATTATCAATCGCATCAATTGCATCTGCTTGTTCTAAACCAGAACGTGTAATTGGAATCCACTTTTTCAACCCTGCACCATTAATGGCTTTGGTAGAAATTATTCCAGCCGTACAAACACGCGAAGGATTAGCAGACGAAGTAAAAGCATTGATTCAATCTGTTGGTAAATTACCAGTCATCACAAAAGATACTCCTGGATTTATAGTAAATCGTGTGGCTCGTCCATTCTACAGCGAATCAATTCGTTTATTAGAAGAAGGAGTTGCAGATGCAGAAACAATAGACTTTGCGATGACTTCTGTTGGAGGTTTCCGTATGGGACCCTTCGAATTAATGGATTTTATTGGTCATGATGTGAATTATCGTGTAACCGAATCGGTTTTCGAATCATTCTTTTATGATCCAAGATTTAAACCATCTTTTTCTCAAAAACGTTTATTCGAAGCTGGATTTTACGGTCGTAAATCTGGTCGTGGATTTTACAATTATGCAGAAGGAGTGGAGAAAAAAGCACCATCTCAAGATCAAGCATTATTAGAAAAAATCTACAAACGCGTTTTAGTGATGTTAATCAATGAAGCAGCTGATGCTTTATTTTTAAACATTGCAAACCGTGAGGATTTAGATACAGCGATGACAAAAGGGGTTAATTACCCTAAAGGACTATTGAAATGGGCGGATGAATATGGTCTTGAAAATGTACAAAACGATTTAGATGAATTGTACAATTATTACCACGAAGACCGTTACCGTTTAAGTCCAATTATTAGAAATTTCGTCAAAGAGAACAAAACATTCTACTAAAAAATATCAAAACATGGAATCACAAAAGTTATTAAATGCAATGCTTGACCACGATAAATTTAGTGAATGGTTAGGTTTAGAAGTAATTGAAGTAAGAGAAGGATATGCAAAATTACAAGCAGCAATTCGTCCAGAAATGATGAACGGAGTGGGGTCTGTTCACGGAGGCGTTACGTTTGCGATGGCAGATTCTGCATTAGCTTTTTCGTGCAATATGTACAATAATATCTCAGTTGCTTTAGATGTTCATATTTCATTTACGAAAGCTGGACGCAATGGAGATGTTTTTACCATTGAATCTCAAGAAGTTTCGACAACGAAAAAAACAGGTATTTACGATATCAAAGTTACAAATCAAAACAACGAATTAATTGCTTTATTTAAAGGAACTTGCTTTAGAACAGGTAAACCTTTAATTGAAGAATAAATTTTATAAATTGCCTAAAGCATAAAGTTTTAGGCATAAAGCTTTAAAACAATGAACCAAACATATATTATAGATGGAGTTAGAACTCCAATTGGTAAATTAAAAGGTGGATTATCTGCTGTTCGTCCAGATGATATGGGGGCAATGGTAATCGCCGAATTATTAAAAAGAAATCCATCAATTGATCCTGCTGCATTCTACGATGTAATTTTAGGGAATGCAAATCAAGCAGGAGAGGATAACCGTAATATAGCTCGTATGTCGGCTTTATTATCTGGATTACCTTACACAGTTCCAGGTGAAACAGTGAATCGTTTATGTGCTTCTGGCTTATCAGCTGCAATTGCAGCATCGAGAGCAATTCAGGTTGGTGATGCACAATTAATGATTTCTGGTGGAGCAGAATCGATGACACGTGCACCTTTAGTAATTTCTAAATCGGCTTCTCCATTTGGTGGTGATGCACAAATTTATGACTCAACTTTTGGTTGGCGTTTTATTAACCCAAAAATGAAAGAAATGTGGGGAGTTGATGGAATGGGTAATACAGCTGAAAATTTAGCAGAGCGTGATAATATTTCGCGTGATGATCAAGATTTATTTGCGGTTTGGTCTCAACAAAAAACGGCTGCTGCGCAAGCGAATGGACGTTTAGCGAAAGAGATTGTTCCTGTTGTTATTCCACAACGTAAAGGTGATGCTATTATTTTTGATATAGATGAATTCCCAAAGAATAATACAACAATGGAGATTTTATCAAAGTTACGCCCAGCTTTCAAAGCAGATGGAACGGTAACTGCGGGTAATGCTTCTGGGCTTAATGATGGTGCGGCAGCGAATATTTTAGCTTCTGAACAAGCGATTAAAGATTTTGGTTTAACACCAATGGCACGTATTGTTTCTTCTGGTGTTGCAGGTGTTGAGCCTCGCATTATGGGAATTGGACCAGTGAATGCAACTAAAATTGCATTAGAAAAAGCTGGTTTAACAATGAATGATATTGATGTAATTGAATTAAATGAAGCTTTTGCAGCGCAATCTTTAGCATGTACGCGTGCATTAGGTTTAGTAGATAACGATTCTCGTATCAATCCAAATGGTGGAGCTATCGCTTTAGGACATCCACTTGGAATGTCAGGAGCGCGTATCTTAAATTCTGCGGCTTACGAATTACAAGCTACAGGAAAACGTTATGCATTGGTTACAATGTGTATCGGTTTAGGACAAGGTTACGCTGTAATTATTGAAAGAGCATAAAATAGTTATTCGAAATTCGAAGTTAGTTTTTCGAGTAATACTAAGTTCGAATTTCGTCAAACGAAAAACTATATTAGAAAAATGATTTACGAATTCAAAGGATATAAACCCGTTGTTCATCCAACAGCATTTATTCATCCGCAAGCTGTGGTGACAGGAAATGTGATTATTGGGAAAGATGTTTACATTGGTCCAGGTTGTGCGTTACGTGGTGATTGGGGACAAATTATTATCGAAGATAATTGCAATGTACAAGAAAATTGTACGATTCATATGTTTCCAGGAACAACAGTTCATTTAAAAGAAAAAGCGCATATCGGTCACGGCGCAATTATTCACGGCGCAACAATTGGTCGTAATTGTATGGTTGGGATGAATGCAGTTGTTATGGATAATGTTGTGGTAGAAGACGAATGTATTGTTGGTGCTTTAGCTTTTGTAAAGGCTGATACACATATTCCGACAAGAAGTGTTGTGGTTGGAAATCCTGCAAAAATCGTAAAACAAGTTTCGGATCAAATGATCGAATGGAAAGATCAAGGTACTCAACAATATATGCAATTACCAAGTGATTGTCATGATAGTTTAAAACCTTGTGAACCATTAACAGAAGTTCCAGATTATTATTACGAGTCAATGGCTTCGAATTATAAAACGTGGAATGAAAGTAAGTAAAATGTAAAAAGTATTATGTAAAATGTCATACTGAACTTGTTTCAGTATCACACTTAAATTTAATGAGATTCTGAGATGAACTCAGAATGACAAAAACTTATAACTTAATACTTACGACTTATAACTAAAAAAATACACAAACAACATAAAAATGGCTAAACAATTAGAAAATTATGCTTTAGGACAATGGACAAAAGGTTCGTCTGAAGGGCAAATGTTATATAACGCCATCAATGGCGAAGAAATAGGAACTGCATCATCAGCTGGATTAGATTTCGGTGCGATGATGGATTATGCACGTACAGTTGGTGGACCAGTTTTACGTAAAATGACGTTCCAAGAAAGAGGTTTAATGTTGAAAAAATTAGCCTTATACTTAATGGATCGTAAAGAAGAATTTTACACGGTTTCTTGGGCAACAGGTGCGACTCGTGCAGATTCTTGGGTTGATATTGAAGGAGGAATTGGAAACTTATTTGCCAATGCATCTTTACGACGTCAATTCGGAGATCAACCATTTTATGTTGAAGGAGAAACGCATAAAATCTCTAAAAACGGAACATTCTTAGGTACACATATTTTAACACCAAAACGAGGTGTTGCAATTCATATTAATGCATTCAATTTCCCAGTTTGGGGAATGTTAGAAAAAGTTGCGGTTAATTTATTGGCTGGAGTTCCAGCTATTGTAAAACCTGCGACAATTACTTCTTTCTTAACGGAAACTGTTGTTCGTGCAATCATTGAATCTGGAATTTTACCTGACGGTGCTTTACAATTAATCACAGGTTCAGCAAACGGAATTTTAGATAATGTAGAGTCAGAAGATGTTGTAACATTTACAGGTTCTGCTTGGACAGGACAAATGTTAAAAGCACATCCAAGAATTACTTCAGAAGGTGTTCCATTCAACTTAGAAGCAGATTCTTTAAACGCTTGTGTTTTAGGAGAAGATGTACAAGTTGGCTCACTAGAATTTGATATTTTTATTAAAGAGGTTACACGTGAAATGACAACTAAAGCAGGACAAAAATGTACAGCGGTTCGTCGTGCGTTGGTTCCAGCTCATTTGGTTGAGGATGTACAAATTGCTTTAGGACAACGTTTGGCAACGACTACAATTGGAGACCCAAATGTGGAAGGTGTTCGTATGGGAGCTTTGGCGGGAGCAGCGCAAGTTAAAGAAGTTCGTGAGAAAGTAGAAGAATTAGCTAAATCGCAAGAAATTATTTTTGGAAACTTAGATAATTTCGAAGTGAAAGGTGCTGATAAAAACAAAGGTTCTTTCATTTCTCCAATTTTATTTTTAAACAACGATCCATTCAATAAAACTGATGTTCACAACATCGAAGCTTTTGGACCAGTTTCTACAATTATTCCTTACAACGGAACTGCTGAAGCAATTGAGTTAGTTCGTATGGGGAAAGGATCGTTAGTTTGTTCGATTGTTACTGCGGATAATGATATCGCAACAGAATTTGTATTGAATGCAGGTTCTTTACACGGACGTATCGTTATTTTGGATGCAGAATGTATCAAAGAGTCTACAGGTCACGGATCACCACTTCCATTATTAGTACACGGAGGTCCAGGTCGTGCAGGTGGAGGAGAAGAAATGGGAGGTAAGCGTGGTGTATTACACTATATGCAACGTACAGCAATCCAGGGTTCTCCAAATAAACTAACAGCTGTTACTCAACAATACCAATATGGAGCAAATTATATCGAAGAAGATAAACATCCATTCGCGAAGCATTTCGAAGAAGTTAAAGTTGGTGATACATTAATCACAGCAAAACATACGATTCAACAATCAGATATTAATGCATTTGCAGCTTTATCTGGGGATAATTTCTATGCACATGTTGACGCAACTTCTTTAGAAGGAACTATTTTTGAGCGTAATGTTGCTCACGGATACTATTTATTGTCTAAAGCGGCAGGTTTATTTGTTTTAGCGAAAAAAGGTCCAGTTTTATTAAACTATGGTTTAGATGAATGTCGTTTTGTGAAGCCTGTATATCCAGGTTCTACAATTGGAGTGCGTTTTACGTGTAAAGAAAAAATCGATCAAGAGAAAAAAGATGAAAACGATGTGGCAAAAGGAATTGTTCGTTGGTTGGTTGATATTTACGACGAAACGGGAGAAACAGTTGGTATTGCAACAATTTTAACAATGGTTAAAAAATTAAATCAAGATTAATATAATGTGAGAATGTGGTAATTTGTTAATGAGAAGATGATTTAGAATCATTTTCAAATTGAAAAATTACGTGAAATATTTGTCATGCTGAGCATGTCGAAGCATCTCAAATTATTAATTGTTTTGATTCAAACAATTAAACATATAATGAATAATTTATTAGTTAAATTTGCTCATTACCACATTTAAAAAAATTATCAAATTAGATATGGAAGCATACGTAAAATCAGATATACAAAATGGAATTGGTACAATTGAATTCTTTCACCCGCAAAGTAATTCAATGCCAGGTTCTCAATTAAGAAATTTAGCAACAGAAATTGAAAAATTAGGAAACGATGACGAAGTAAAAGTTATTGTTTTAAAAAGTGCTGGAGATAGAACATTCTGTGCTGGTGCATCTTTTGACGAATTAATTTCAATCAAAGATCGTGAAACTGGTCTAGAATTTTTCTCAGGATTTGCACATGTTATCAACGCAATTCGCAAAGCACCAAAATTTGTTTTAGCACGTATTCAAGGTAAAGCAGTCGGAGGTGGAGTTGGAATTGCTTCGGCAGCAGATTATACTTTTGCAACAGAATTTGCATCTGTAAAGTTATCAGAATTAGCAGTAGGTATCGGACCGTTTGTAGTTGGACCTGCTGTAGAACGTAAAGTTGGAAATTCTGCTTTTACACAAATGGCGATTAATGCAACTGAATTTCAGTCGGCTGAATGGGCTAAAGAAAAAGGTTTGTATGCAGAAGTTTATGCAAATTCAGTTGAAATGGATGAAGGCATCGATATTTTAGCTAAAAAATTAGCTAATTCAAATCCAGAAGCAATGAAACATTTGAAACGTGTTTCTTGGGAAGGAACAGAAAATTGGGATGAGTTATTAATCGAGCGTGCAAAAATTTCGGGTGAATTAGTTTTATCAGAATTTACGATTAACGCGATTAACAAATTCAAAGCAAAATAAGAATACAATATAGTTTATAAAAAAATCCACTTCAAAATGAAGTGGATTTTTTTTATAATTTAAAATACTCGTCTTTATAATATTTACTTTTCTTTACATATAAAATATCTTTTTCTGGATTGAGAATTAGATTGAAACGTTTAATCAAATCGCCACCCATAATATTTTTGTGTTGAATTTTTATTGTACTATCAAAAAATGACATTGGTACATTTTTGAATGTTTGATTTGCCAATTCGAAATTAGGTAAAATTGATTTTTTGGAAAGTATTACATTACCAGCAGCATCATTTAGTTTTGATTCTCCAATAATTTCAAATTTTTCTAATAATTTATTTTCTTTGGCAAAATCATCCGAAATCATCAATGCTCCAGAAAAACCTGTGTGAATCATAAACTCTGTTTCAATCGGTTTTTTGTCAATAAATGGAAAAGCTTTTATATACAGTGTTTCTTGAGAATATCTCGAATTTAATTTTGTATACTTTTTTAGTTTGGTAGGAGCTTTATCATAAACATATAATTTATTCTCATCAAAATTGATTTCTAAATATTTTCCTTCAAAAAATTTCAAACCAATTTTTCCATCACTCTCATGTCCAGATTGTTTGTCAATAAAAATTGGAATTTTGCTGAACTCTTCATTACCAAATTTAATCACATTGCTTTGACTCATTTTCATATCCGAATATCCAGCCCAAGATGTCACATTGTTTAAGGTATCAGAAATCGAAATAGATTTCATTTTTTTATACGAATCTTCAATAATTGTAATATAATCAGAGCCTGTATGTAACATCAATTGCACCGTATCTTTTTGATTGATAATAACTGGTACTAAAATATTGTTGTATTTTGTTAATCGAAATGGTATTTCTTTTACGATATTCTGCCCGAAAATTACAATTGAAATAATAGTAAAAAGTAACGAAAATATTATCTTTTTCATTTAGTTGTATAATTTCATTAAAAGTAAACTAATTTGTAGAAATGATTAATATGCTATAATTAAAAATATTCCTTTTAAATTTGTGGTATGGGAGTAGCTGAATTATTACTAAAACGCAAACAAGAATTGATTGAAAAGAATAAAACTGAAGGTTTAGCTTTTCGAGAAGAATATAAATTGAAAGAAGGTGTAACCGAAACTGAAAGCGGATTATTGTACGAAATAATCACATTGGGCGAAGGAGTGAAGCCAACTTTATCCGATACAGTTTTGTGTCATTATCATGGAACAAATATCAAAGGTGAAGTTTTTGATAGTTCGGTTCAACGTAAGAAGCCAGCCGCTTTTCCTTTGGAAAATGTAATAAAAGGATGGGCGGAAGGAGTACAATTAATGCCAGTTGGAAGTAAATTTAGATTTGTTGTAAAACCAGAAATTGGTTATAAAGATCGCGAAATTTCAAAAGAATTAGGACCATATTCTACCATGATCTTTGAAGTAGAGTTGATGGGGATTTTATAAAATATTAAAAAACAAAAACCTCCAAATTTTGGAGGTTTTTTTATGCTTAATTTTTTGCGTTATTGCGACGTTTTTTCTTTAAACGATTCGTTTGAACTAATTGTTTATGTTTTGGATCTTTTAATTTATCCACTAAAACTTGTAAATGATTTTCTTCTTTTTTTGCCTTTTTAGCCATTTTTCTTGGTTTTAAATTTGATTTAAATTAATCATTATTCCTCAAGTAGTCAAACTTATTTATTTAATTATAAAATATTTAACGTTTATTTTTTAGGTTTGTCACTCATATAAAAAATGATTTTTCCGCCATTAACAATATCAAAATGATTCAAATTAAAAGATGAAAAACTCTTTCCGTTCAACTCTATTTTATGGATGTAAACATTCTTCTTCGATTGATTTTTCACTTCAATTTCAAATTGTTTTCCATTCTCTAAATTCAATATAGCATGATCTACCAAAGGACTCCCAATTGCGTAATCTGTCGATCCTTGCTGAACAGGATAAAAACCTAAAGCACTAAAAATATACCATGCACTCATTTGTCCAGTATCATCATTTCCACCCAAACCATCAGGCGTTGGCTTGTATTGCATATCCAAAATCATTCTGATTTTTTCTTGTGTTTTCCACGCTTGTCCCGCCCAATTATACAAATACGCAACGTGGTGTGCCGGCTCATTTCCATGAACATAACCTCCAATTATTCCTTCACGCGTAATGTCTTCTGTTTCCGCAAAATATTCGTCAGGCAAATGCATCGTAAATAATTTGTCCAATTTTGCTCCAAACTTCTTTTTTCCACCCATTGCTTCAATTAATCCATTTGGATTTTGAGGAACAAAAAAGCTAAAATTCCACGAATTTCCTTCAATAAAACCTTGTCCATGTGTATTCAATGGATCAAATTCTTTCTTGAAACTTCCATCCGCTAATCGAGGACGCATAAATCCAATCGAAACATCATAATTATTTTTCCAATTCTCAGAACGCTTCATAAATGTTTCATATACATCCATTCGATTCAATTTTTTTGCAGCTTGCGCAATCGACCAATCATCGAAAGCATATTCTAACGTATTCGAAATTGATGTACCATTTTTCTCAGCTGGAATATAACCTTTGTCGATATAATCGCCAATTCCTTCATAATCAAGTTTATTTGCCGTAACAATACACGCGTCCAAAGCAGCATTTGCATCTTCGTTATAAACACCTTTTACAATCGCATCTGCAACAACTGTAACAGAATGATAGCCGCTCATACACCAGTTTTCGTTGGCATAATGCGACCAAATTGGCAACATTTTTATTGGATTTTGCTCATAATGTTTCATCATCGATTTTACCATGTCATTGTTGCGTTTTGGTTGAATGATATTGAACAACGGATGCAGTGCACGATAGGTATCCCAAAGTGAAAAAGTGGTGTAATTTGTAAAATCTTTGGCTTGATGAATTTCTTGATCCAAACCTTTGTACTGCCCATTCACATCCATATAAGTTGTCGGATTGATGAAGGTATGATACATCGCTGTATAGAAATTTATTTTATCATTTTCTGAAGCTTTAATCTGAATTCGATTCAATTCCTTGTTCCAATTTTCTTTTGCTTCGTTACGCACTTGTTCAAAATTCCAATGTGGAATTTCTGTTGTCAGATTTTCTAACGCATTGGTTTGACTGACTGGAGAAATCGCAAATTTGATTTTTACTTTTTCATCTTTTTCTGTATCAAAATCGAAATACATTTTGATCTTTTTTCCTTCGATTAATGGAAAATTCTGAGTTTCGTTCCATTTACGCCAAAAACCTTTGTAATCAACTTGTCCGTCTTCATTTTTCTGTCCATAATTTTTAAATGGTTTTGAAAAAGTCATCGCAAAATAAACCGTTCTATTTCTTGCCCAACCTCGTGTTTGTCTATAACCCGTAATCAATGTGTCATTCACCACGCGAACATACGTCCATGTATTTTTGTCATCATAATTATAAATTCCAGCATTCAAATCCAAAATAATATGCGAATCAATCGATTTTGGAAATGTATATTGATGAAAACCAACTCGAGTAGAAGCGGTCATTTCTGCCCAAATATTATAATCATCCAATTTGACTTTGTAATATCCAGTTTCGGCAGTTTCGTTTTGATGCGAAAATCGAGAACGATAACCGCTATCAGGATTTTGAGCAGTTCCGGGATTTAATTTTAATTTTCCAACGGTTGGCATAATTAAGAAATCACCCAAATCAGAATGTCCTGTTCCATTAAAATGTGTATGACTAAATCCAGTTATTGTTTTATCTTCAAAACGATAACCCGCACAATAATCATAAACTTTTGGATTGTATTTGTGGTTGATAGCATAAGGAATAGAATCTGTTTCTGGGCTTAATTGAACAGCGCCAAAAGGAACAGTTGCGCCAGGGAAAGTATGTCCCATTTTTTCTGTTCCAATCATGGGATTGACATATTTTACTAAATTCTGTTGCTGCGCAAAAGCAAGAGAATTGAGTGAAAGTAGAGCGATTACTAATTTTGTTTGCATCGATTTTTAAGTATTAATTTGAATAAAGTTAAACAAATCGAGCATAAAAAAAGGAAAGCTTTTTAACTTTCCTTTCGAATCTTTATTTTTTATAAAATCATTTCGGGAATTTCTCCTTCAATAATTAATTTTCCTTCAGTTGCATTTTTGATGTCTTCCACAGAAATTCCTGGTGCTCGCTCTAATAATTTGAAACCACCTTCTGGTAAAACTTCTAAAACAGCTAATTCAGTAACAATTTTTTTGACACATTTTATTCCTGTTAAAGGAAGTGTACATTCTTTTAGAAGTTTAGATTCTCCTGCTTTGTTCACATGTTGCATGGCTACAATAATATTATCAGCCGAAGCTACTAAATCCATTGCACCGCCCATTCCTTTTACCATTTTTCCAGGAATTTTCCAGTTGGCAATGTCTCCATTCTCCGAAACTTCCATTGCGCCAAGAATTGTTAAATTGATTTTTCGTGCGCGAATCATTCCGAAACTCATCGTCGAATCAAAGAAAGCTGAACCTGGTAAAGTTGTAATCGTTTGTTTACCCGCATTGATAAAATCAGGATCTTCTTCACCATCGATAGGGAAAGGTCCCATTCCTAATAATCCATTTTCTGATTGTAAAACAACATTTACATTTTCGGGAATATAATTAGCAACCAACGTTGGAATTCCGATACCTAAATTCACATAAAATCCGTCTTGTACTTCTTTTGCAATACGTTTTGCAATACCATTTTTATCTAACATTTTCTTTTATGATTTAGGTTGAACAGTTCTATTTTCGATACGTTTCTCGTATTTCGCACCTTGAATAATTCGATTGACATAAACGCCAGGCGTATGAATTTGATTTGGATCTAATTCTCCAATTTCTACCAATTCTTCCACTTCGGCAATCGTAATTTTTCCACACATAGCAGCTGGATGATTGAAATTTGCTGTTGCACCACGGAAAACTAAATTCCCCGCTGTATCACCTTTCCACGCTTTTACAATTGTAAAATCAGGCTCGAAAGCATATTCTAACAAATATTCTTTTTCGATTCCGTGAAAGGTAAATTTTCTGATTTCTTTTCCTTCAGCGACTTCAGTTCCAACTCCAGCAGGCGTAAAAATTGCAGGCATTCCATAACCAGCAGCCATTAAGCGAGTAGCTAAAGTTCCTTGCGGAATCAATTCAACCTCTAATTCACCTGAAAGCATTTGACGTTCAAATTCTGCATTTTCTCCAACATAAGAAGAAATCATTTTTTTGATTTGTCGTCCTTGTAATAATAATCCTAAACCAAAATCGTCTACACCTGCATTGTTACTAATACACGTAAGGTTATTGATTTTTTTGTCTACCAATCCTTGAATCAAGTTTTCAGGAATTCCAGAAAGTCCAAAGCCTCCAACAGCAAGCGTCATTCCGCTTTCTACGCCTTGTAGCGCTTCTTCGATGCTGTTTACTTTTTTGTTTATCATTTTTGTTGTGTTTGATCAAATATAATTCTAATGTTAAAGATAAATAAAAACCATTCATATTTCAATTAACCTACAAAAATCTTAGGTTAACCTCTTAAATTTAGATAACAAAATATCGATATATACTTTTGTTTAGAAGATTATATGAGGACATGATAAAGTTGTGCAAGGCTGAGAATCGAAATTTATTTGAAAATAAATTTATTAGGATAAATGCTTTAAATGATACAAATCCGATTTTGGATTTTGCTTTTATTGATGATGTTGCGTTAAGCGGAATGGGTACTTATCAAAAAGTAATTAAAGAAAGTGGTTATATTATTTTAATGCCTTTATTGAATAATATTCGCTTGAATATGAATGGTTTTAATTGGAAAATTGAAGTCAATCAATCATTTGTTTATTACTTAGAAAAAGGAACTATAATAGAAATAGAAGGCGATTTGAGCCACGATTTTTCTTATTTCTATGCGTTATTCATCGTAAAAGAAAAACAGCAAATTGCTAAAATGATTGTTCCAATTGATTTGGATAGAGAGAATCGTTTAGAGAAAATAATCCGACATGATTTGTTTAATGTTTTTTTAGGAAAATTTGACTTGAGAAAAGAATCTGAATTACCATTCAAAAGAAACGAAAGAAGTTGGTTAATCATTTCTTTGACAGGTATTTTTGAAGTTCACAATCGTTTAATAGAATCAAGAGATTTATTACAAATAAGATCTGATGAGAATGTTGAATTTGAATCGTTGAGCGAAAATTCTTTGTTAATGGTAATTGATTACTAATGTTAAAAATACTTAACAAAATGGAAAGAAAAGATTTTATAAAAAATAGTTTAGGATTATTAGGAGCAAGTTTAATTGTTCCAAAAGTGTTGATGAGTTGCAAAGATTCTACTGTTGTAAATGATTGTGAAGTATGGGCCTCTGAAACAGAAGGTCCATTTCCTACAAAAAAGCCAGAAGATTTTTTATCAAAAAATATAAAAGGCGATCGAACAGGAGTAGAGGCGACAATCAAAATTAATGTAACCAATGTTGATGAAAGCTGTCAACCTTTAATAGGCGCGATTGTTGATATTTGGCATTGTGATAAAGATGGAAATTATTCGCAATATGGCGGAATACGAATGCAACCAACCGATTATAAATCGTATAAATTTTTGAGAGGTAGACAAGTAACCGATGAAAATGGAAATGTTGAATTTAATTCTATTTTCCCAGGTTGGTACGAAAGTCGCGCAACGCATATCCATGTTCATATTTACGATCAAAAAGGAAAATCATTAAAAGTGACTCAAATCGCTTTTCCAGAAGGTGAAAATTCTGTTGTAGAAATTGTAAATTCAGCCAAAGAATATGGTTATACAAAAGGTTTGAATGGCTATACGTACAATGAGAATGACAATGTTTTTACAGATGATACAGACGGAAATCAATTGGCAAAAGTGAGCGGAAGTTTAGAAAAAGGATATACAATTGAGGCAGATATTGTAATTTCTACAGAAAATATAGAGAAAGCAAAAGAGCCGACGGGCGGAGGGCCAGGAATTCCTCCACCTCCAGATGGAATGCCTCCTTTTGATAGAAAACCAAAAGATGAAAACAATTAAAAAAGTTCAGTTTGCTTATCGTTTAGTGATTGATGCTTCGACAACGTCAATTTGGGAGAAATATGTTTTTCATGCGACGTACAAAGAGTATTATTTGCAAGAGCAACTTTTTCAACAAGAAATGCATAAAGTAGAAACTTTTCGAGAATTGTTGCGCCAAAATAAAAAAGCAGAGCAATTGCATTATTTGGTAGGAATGGCGACTATTCCGTATATCGAACAATTGGAAGGAAATTTGTATCAAATCACAGATAATTTGAACAAAATCTACCTTAATTTTGTAGATTTCGAGTTGGATGTTATAAATTCTTCTAATCAAAATCACGCAAATCACAAGGTTGCGCTTACGTTTTATACCAAATAATATTTTTATTTTGGAGAGGTTAACAATCATTATTTAATTTCTTTGGATGAAGAGTTAAATGAAAATATAAAAACGTTGATGATTCCAAATAGACAACATTTTTCTATTGTTTCAATTGAATTACAAGATGAATAAAGTAAAAATTACAAAGAGAGAAATCGTTATTTTCAGTATAGTTTCAATTATTTTTCTGTTGATTCCATTTATTGCTGCGCCAAATTTTTCGAGCGATCAATCTATTTTCAAAACAGGTTTTTTCAAGCGAATGCTTTTTGAAAATATCTTATTGTTAGTGTTCTTTTTGGTGAATTATTTCGTGTTAATTCCAAAATTATATTTTCAGAAACGTTATTTTTTCTACATCGTTATTCTCATCATTTTCTTTTTTGTGGTGTATAAAGTTCCAGAATTTGCGTTTCATTTTAACAAAGTTCCACCAAAAATTCCGCCTTTTAATCGTTTTGAGTCTCGAAAACCGCCTCGTAATTTTATGATGTGGAGCCCGAAAATTATTATGTTTTCGATGATGGCGATTGTTTCGCTTTTTATTCGACAAAATAAACGTTTTCAGGAAATGAAAAATGAAAAACAATTGTCTGAAATTGCTTATTTAAGAGCACAAATCAATCCACATTTTTTGTTCAATACGTTGAATAATATTTATGCTTTAACGCTTCAAAAGTCAGATTCTGCTTCGGATGCGGTGATGAAATTATCCAAAATGATGCGATTTGTAGTTTCAGATTCTTCCAAAGATTTTGTGCCTTTGCAACAAGATTTAGATTATATAAAGAATTATATTGAGTTGCAAAAATTGAGATTAACGAACAAAGAATCTGTTATTTTTGAGGTCGAAGGAAATTCTGCAGATTTAAGAATTTCGCCATTAATTTTAATTAATTTTATCGAAAATGCATTTAAATATGGTGTGATTGATGAAGCTTCGGAACCTGTCATTATTTCGATAAAAGTTGAGCAACAAACACTATTTTTGAACGTAGAAAATACCATTTCGAAAGAGGTAACTCCTGAAACTGAAAAAAGTGAAATTGGTTTGAAGAATACGAAAAAGAGGTTAGATTATTTTTATACAAATCATTATAAATTAACTATTCATAATGATTTATCTAAATTTATTGTTGAACTAAAAATTTTCTTGAATGATTAAAGTAATTGCGATAGATGACGAGCCTTTAGCATTAATGGTAATCGAAAATTATTGTTCGAGAAATGAACATGTCGAGTTAGTGAAAACATTCTCAAATTTGAAAGATGCACAGAAATATATCAATCAATTTCCAATCGATTTGATGTTTTTGGATATTCAGATTTCGCGTACGAATGGAATGGAATTTTACAAAAATTTAGAAAAGAAAATTCCTGTTATTTTTACTACGGCTTTTGCAGAATATGCGGTTGATGGTTTTAATGTTGCGGCGATAGATTATTTGTTGAAACCGATAGATTACGATAGATTTGAAGAAGCAGTGAATAAAGCGGTGCTGATTTTGGTGGATAAAAAACTGAATGAAGACAAAGAGTTTTTGACAATTCGAGCTGATTATAAACTGAATAAAATTGCGTACGATGATATCGATTTTATTGAAGGTTTGGACGATTATGTAAAAATTCATCTCGCAAACGGAAAACGAATTACTGCTCGAATATCGATGAAATCTATCTTAGAAAAACTGCCCGATCAACTTTTTGTCCGAGTTCATCGATCTTATATCGTTTCGATAAAAAAAGTGAAATCAATTCAAAATAAAGTCTTATATTTGAAAGACGAAGAAATTCCGATTGGTGAAACGTATAAAAATGTCATTCTAGAATTTTTCAAAATTTAAGAGGTTAAGAAAATGGAAAAAAAAGTGATTAGTCGATTTATCGTAAACATTTTTTTTTCCAATTTTTTTTTAATTCTACTTTCTATCGTGCTCAATATAGAGACGAATATCAAAATTGGTTTACCGTTTAATTCAATTGCGTATTACGCTTTTATTAGCACCATTACCGTATTGTTTTATTTGTATGCCTACAGAATTCCAAAATCTTTAAAATCATCAAGTAATCCAAGAACTCAGTTTTACATTACTCATCGTAAATCTGTTTGTATTTATACCGCTATTTTAGCCGTAATCGCTTTAGTTTCTGGAATTATTTTAGCGATAAATTGTTTACCGAATTACGAAATATTAACTTGGAAATGGTTGGCTGTTTTATTTTTTACGACAGTTTTATCCTTTGGTTATTATGATTTAAAATTAGGAATTTCATTACGTAAAACGATGTTGTTAAAACCATTTTTAATTGGCTGGACTTGGGCGATTACAACCGTTTTTTTACCTGTTTTATTTTTGATGTTGAAGAATGAAACGCATTATGTCATTGATGCAAAATTCTATTTTCTATTTTCTCAAACCTTTATGTATTGCGTTGTGAATGCGATTTTGTTTGATTTGAAAGATTATGAAGATGATAGCAACCGAAATTTAAAAACCTTTGTTGTAAAATATGGTTATCATTTTACGTTAAACCGCATTATTTTACCCTTAATATTTCTAGGATTTTTGAGTTTTGTAATCTTCGGAATATGTTATGGATTACCACTTCACCGCATATTGTTTATGTTAATTCCGATTGTTTTTTTAGCTATTTTCGCCTTTAAACTCAATCGTCCAAAAGCCATTTTATATTATTTAATTGCTATTGATGGAATGATTTTGTTGAAAGCAATTTGTGGAATTTTAAGCGTAATTTTATTCGAATAATGAATTACAATTTTATTGCGCCATATTATCATTCGTTGAGCCAGTTGATTTTTTTAAATCGTCAACATCAAGCTCATTTTGTGATTTTAAAATATTTGAAAAAGAATGATAAAATCTTGTGGGTTGGAGGAGGAGCGGGAAAATTTATCGCTGAAATAGAAAAGTTAAATCTAAAATTGGATATAGATTATGTTGATTTTTCTTCGAAAATGATTGATTTAGCGAAAATAGAAAAAACGTCGAATTTAAATATAAATTTTATTGTTGCGGATATTTTTGATTTCGAAACGGATAAAAAATATGATGTGGTGATGACTACTTTTTTGTTTGATCATTTTAATCAATCCAAAGCAGAAGAATTATTTAGTCAATTAAATTCGTATTTGAAAGTAGGAGGTTTGTGGTTTTATGTTGATTTTGTACAAAATCAGAAAGGTTGGCAAAAAAGTGTGACGAATGTGATGTTGAGCTTTTTTAGAATTGTTATTGGTTTGGATATTTCTCAATTGCCTAAAATGTATCAAAGTTTTCTACCCAATTTTAAAATCGTCGAACACAAATTCTTTTTCAAGAAATATATAGAAAGTATCGTTTATCAAAAGAAATAAAAAAAGCGATTCAATTTATTGAATCGCTTTTATTTTACATATAATCGGTGTCTAATTTACCTTTTTTGAACTGAATGATATTCATTTTATTCATTGCCCAAATGCATGGATACATTGGATCGAATTCCCATTTCTTAACTGCGAAATTAGGACGTCCGCCAAATTTATGGTGATTGTTATGTAAACATTCTCCCCACATTAACCAGTCAATCGGCATCAAGTTTGTCGAAGTATCTCCAACATCGTAATTACGGTAACCTAATTTGTGTGAAAACCAGTTGATGATTACACCATGTAGTGGGCTCATCAAAACTTGCATCGGAATGAATACAAAATACGTCCAAAGTGGAGCGTCAACAGCAACATAAATTAATATGTAAATGATTACCCAAGCTAAACGTACAGCATTATTTCCAGCAAATCTATCCCAAGAACGCCAAGAAGGAACACCTTTTTTGAATTTTTCTAAAACTTGTGTTTTATCGTGGTCAATTTCGTTGTAAACAATACGAGTTCTCCACATCATCGCAAAGAAATTTGGATCATATTGTGGCGAATGTGGATCCTTTTCTGTGTCTGCATACGCGTGGTGATGTCTGTGCATAACCCCGTATGTATAGGGACTTAGATAAGATGAACCTTGAAAAATCCACGCTAAAACGTGAAATATTTTTTCCCAAGCTCTTGACATCGTAAACATTGCATGTGATGCATATCGGTGATGAAAAAAAGTTTGGAAAAATAAAGAAGCATACCAATGTATAACAAAGATAATGATTACTGCTGTCATTACTAATTTTAAATTTTTACAAATATAATCGCTAGGATTGTGAATTCCACTAATTAAAATCATAGAACTCATAAAATTATTGATTATTTATAATGAAAAAATTTAATTTTTAATAGACTTTAATCAAATAAATTATCCATTTGTTAGTAAGGTTTTTACGTGTAAATATTTAATACTAAATGCATTGATTAAATAAATGTTAAAGTTACACACCTAAATAAGCAATTATTTCTCTTGCAATTGCTGCACCAGCTCTATTTGCACCCATTGAATGGGCAAGCCTTCTCTCACACGTTTATCTACAATTGCTACGGCTTCTTGCCCTAATTCTTCGGTGAATTTGTTATCTCTAAAATCGAGTGATCTTCTTTTTACCTATGTTGCATCGGTAGCTTTTGAGATTTCGTCTAATAATTGAACGACTTCCAATCACAACGATATCAACTTTGTAAAATAGTTCTGAATGATTCATTTTATAAAGCTAATTAAAAGTATTTGTAAAGTCATGTGAAGAAATCGTTTTATTTGGTTTTCTTCTGAATGCGATATGTAAATAGTGAAACTTTACATCCCCAAAGTTTTAGAATTTGAATTGCTTGTAAATGATTATCTTTTTCTTTTACAATTAATTGATCGGTAAATGAAGATATAAATTGAGCCCAATAATTGTGTTTAGCATCATTCAATAAAAAGTAGAAACCAGCATCTCCAAATTGTTTTCCGCTCGAATCTAAAATCAATTCATTCTCATGACTGACTCTAGGACTCATAATAACTGTTGCATTGCCTTTTGGTAAAGGAAAAACAGCTTTGATACAGGTTTTGCCAGAAGGAAGTGTACACGTCCCGTAAATTCCCGAATAAATAACTTTACCCGAAGTTTTGAATTTTCTCAACCAAATGGTATAAATAATTTCGTTGTTTTGCGGATGATTTAGTGTGATAATTTCACTTACTAAATCTTCAGATTGCGCGATATTTTTTGTCGGAATATTTAATTGATTAATTCGCTGACTAAATAATCGGTTGACCAAATAACCAAAAAATGAAAAATAAGGATTCCATTTTACATTGAATTCTAAATCATAATTTGCTGTAGATTCATAAAAATCGATCACTTTTTTTGGTAGAATTTCAAGTTGATTATCAGTGAAATTCAATTCATGAATAGATCTTAATAATCCTTTTGAAGTTGAATTTCGAGTGACAATTAAATTTTCATTTTTTGCTAATTGATAAATAAACTCTTCGCCAATTCCGTTCAATTCTCCGAAAGGAGCAATCAACCACGGATAATCTGTAGGATTAATTTTTCTTCCCCAAAGAATCACCCATTGTTGCGTAAACCAATCCTGAAATTTTTGCATTGTAAAAGCTAAATTCATCTAAATATTTTCTTTTTTTGGAAGAAAAGATTCGCAATTATTCCATTGTCCATGTTCAGAAATTGGTTTAAACCGGAGAGTGGATATCCTAACGAAAGTTCCAGAGTAAGAAAAGGTATATAATACTTATCTTACAATTATGAAAGGAATAAAAAATCATTACGATGCTTCATTTAAATTACGAGCGGTAGAATTGAGTTATGAAAG
>Ga0207791_1000044_pt1 | contig 46963 bp, 27 predicted proteins | sample HigsolmetaGSP16D_FD_184844 | JGI IMG/M metagenome (GOLD analysis project Ga0207791, IMG submission 184844) | High solid enriched microbial communities from the Joint BioEnergy Institute, USA - SP1-6-D (SPAdes) | ecosystem: Engineered > Bioreactor > SSF (Solid state fermentation) > Aerobic >...
CCACAGCATCCAAATCTGATGGAAATGGACACCGACAGCCGAAATCACCAGACCACCGCACCAGCACAGCGCCGAGACCACACCCGCCTTGCGCGGGCCGACGCGTTCCAGCCAACCGCCCCAGATGGCCGCCGAGCACCCCAGCAACACGAAGAACAGCGTGTACATCCATTGCAGTTCGCTGATCTTCCAGTCACAGGTGGTCGCCACCATGCGCGTGAAAAAGCCCATTTCGGTCGGGCACGCAATCGATTCGGTGATACCCAGCGCCTTTGACAACGGTAGCCAGAACACACTGAAGCCGTAGGCCATGCCGATGCATAGGTGGATCGCCAATGCTGCAGGCGGTACCAACCAACGATTGAAACCCGACCGCGCGATGATGCGCTCCTTGGACAGCAGACCGGCGCCTGCTCCGCTGGCTGTTGCCACGGTAGACCCTTGCGTCATGACTCATTCCCCCAAAAAGTCTCACGATCAATGCGATAAGCTCGGCGGCGGGACCGCTGCAAACGCCTGGCAGGCGATGGCAAGTTCCTGTGGGCCGTTCCAAATACGATGAACAGCTGCGATGACATAACGCGTTGCACTTTTGCTGATGTTAACGGCCAAAGTTGCGAGCGATTCACTAGGTTGTCGACGCTTCGCTACGGACGTCGCGAAACCGATGCTGGAATCGATGGGTTCTACCCCGCGATCACGCGGCCTGTCCAGCCTGGAAGTCGTTCAACATAGCCAGCGCGGTATCGAAATAGGGTTTACCTCCCCAGAGGTTGCGATCGCCGATCACATATAGATGCTTCTTGGCACGCGTGACGGCGACATTGAGGATATTTGGTTCCCCGCTGACCCAATCGATCGCCCCGGCATGGCTTGAGTCGCACCCGAGTACGAAGAATACGATATCGCACTCTTTGCCCTGGAAGGTGTGCACGGTTCCGATATTGGACTTCAATTGCTCCAGCGTTGCCTTGCTCGGCAGCGAAAGCGATCTACCGTCAAGTGCCTGCTTCCATGTGGCGCGCTCGCAGAGCAATGCGTGCAAGCTGCTAGTGACCTCGCGAAACGGCGTGATCACGAACACATCCGGCAGGCGTCGATCACTTGTACCTGCCCCACTGACGTACAGGTCCAACAACGCAGCGAACAGGCGCTGCGCCTGCGCAGGCACGAATTTACTGCCATTCTCGCCGATTGCATCGACATGCCACCAACTGCTAGGCCCCAGTACCGGATGGATACTGGCAGTGCCGTTCTTGGCATGCTGCATACGATTGGCGTAAGCAATCTGATTAGCGATCCCAAACATCGGCGCATCGCAGCGACGGTGCATGACAAGTGGCACGCCGATGAAACTGTCCGGGCTGGCCGGATGGCGTACGCCCAAAGCACAGGCGCGATCGGCCAAGGTCTGTACCGAGTGCTTGTCGACCGCATACCTGGCGTAAGGTTGTCCCAACCAGTGCTTGCCCAGCAATTGAAGCAAGCGGGTACCATGCGGCACGACTGGGCAAATCTGTAGCGGATCGCCCACCACCACAACACGCTGCGCCCGCATCATGGCGCCCACCACGGCTTGGGGCGGCGCCTGGCCAGCCTCATCGACGATCAGCCAACCCAGATCTTCGCTGCCGACCCCGGCAAATTGTCGGCGTACCGAGGCAAATGTGGTCGAGACAACCGGTGTCAGCATGAAAAGCCATTGCCACAGTGCCGTTGCATCGTTCCCGGATGCCGACGGACGCGACAGGAAATCACCTATCGCCTTGCAGATGTTTGGCTGAGCATCGAGAAAGAACGCCTCATGCAATGCCATGGCAGCAGCGAACAGGGCATTGCGCGTCTGATTCAGACGCGGTCCTTGCCAGAACGCATTGACCTGATTGGCATGACTGGCCATGCAACCACCATCCCAGATCGCCACATCGGCAGCAGCGCATTGCTGCGCGAACGTTTCAGTGTTCTCTGCAAGCCGCCGCAACGTCACCGCAAGATCGCAGTAAGAGCACCATTGCCGATAGCGCTTGGCATCGAAGATCTGCGCCAGCCAGCGCAGCCATGTTGGCGGCAAGCGACGCTCGAGACTATCCGCATCTTCCTGCATCCGTTGCGCCAGCGCACCCGCCGCCGCTGCGAGTTCGGTCGGGAACAGTGGGTTGAACGCCGGAAGCTCCTCGCACGACACACGCACGCGCTCCCAGTCGGCATGGAGTTGAGCCAGCGATGCCTCAAGACGGATAAGCGCTGCATGTTCCTTTTCGTATGCAGCCCGCGCATTGTTGAAGGTGTCCTGCGCTACTTTAAAAGGCGTGGGCGCTTTCAGCTGTTTGCGGTAGCGCCAGTAAGTCTGGGCGTTGGCGTTGTCCCACGCCGCAAGATCCACCTCAGCAGTTGCCAGATACTTTTCCGGTCGTTCCTCCGGTGTGGCAGCACGATAGACAAAGATGTCATTGAAGCGAGTGCAGTTGGCTTTCTTACCAAGCGCAGCAGACACCAACCCCCACACCGACGGTTTTGGAGCCATCCAGGGCCTGCTGACGTGACTGCCGGCATATTTGGTGGCAACCGGCTGGAAATAGCGCAATGTTTCAAGCAACGCTGGATCGATACCATTGCATTGCGGCAACTCCAAGGAAAGATTTTCAACCGCACCGTTGTTGGTGGAGGCCACCACCATTTCATAGCCAGTCAACGCCGGAGCCAATTTGTACACGGGCTTGTCGAAGACCGGCATTTCCAGCGTCTCGGTCGACAATCCCTGCCTGGCATCGGTCAGCCCTGCCAGCACACTGGCACGCTCCACCACCAGATGCGCAATTAGATCGCGCAGCAGTGTGGTTTTTCCAGTTCCCGGCGGCCCATTGACCGCGAGAATCTGGCCTGGTTCGAGCGCTTTCATCTTGTTCAACGCGAACTGTTGCATCAACGATTGGCTCTGGCCTGGCAATGATGGCCAACGGCCAGCGATGCTGTTGTCGGGACGTAGTGTCTCCCGGATATGCGCATGTCCCTGCTCGCTGTCCAAATCAAGTTTTGGCACATCGATACCAGCCAGATAGGCCTGCAATGCACGCGGCGGCGCCGGTTGCCTGAGCGCGTACTTGGCCTGATGAAGGTCGTGGGCGAAGAAACTGTTGAGTATGGGCATATCCTCCGCGAGGTCTTCAGCTGGGGCTTCACCGTCGGTGGCGTCATCGTCGGGCACAGCTGCGGACGCGGCAGCCGTTCCTGGTTCCTTCAGCACTTCCATCCACGCCCATGGGCTCCCAGCAGGTGGTCGATAGCCTGCCCATTGCACCAACCGCTCCACCAACGCTGACAGAGCAACTGCGTCGAACACAGCAGTCTGGGTATCAAACTGCTGTCTCAACTCGAAGATAAGCGCAGTGGTTTGCTGCTCGAACTGCTCCATCGACAGCCGGTCCAACGATCCTGTCTGCAACTGGCCCATGGCCCAAGGCAATGCAGAAAAACTGATGCGTTTAACATCGGGACGTCCATCGGCACTGAGCTTGAGTCTTGCAAAGCATGTCATGCCGTCCGCACACAGCTCACTGTCACGCGCCTTGACAATGGACGAAGCCTCTGCGTTCGCGAGGTGCGCCGCAACCATCCTGGTAGCCTGCGTTGCGGCGAAAGGCAGCAAATACAGCACCCTGGGTGCACCGCTTGCCGAGTGCCAGGTACCATCCACCATCTGTTGCTGTCCAAGCAGATGCACAGACCGATGCCTGCGCGCCTTCTCCAACTGCTTGTCGAGATCGTAGACGTTGAAGAACTCAACACTATGCCAATAGTTCAGAACAGCTTGATCGAACCGACCTTCCATACCAACATCATCCTCTGGCAACGTCATTGAGCGTTATGAAATCAGTTTAGCGGAACGACAGGCTCGGCTCGGACTCTCCACGTTGAAAAGCAGCACTCGCGGCGACGCAGATAGCATGAGGCAGTGAAGGCAGGCCAACTTTCAAGCAGAACCGCCACTGCCGTAGCCACGCTGTCCACCGTTGAAACGCTTGCGCAGCTGAGTTCGGCGCCGACTGCATTGGCTTTGTAGTGCGCGTGACCTGTACGGACAGCCCTGGCCGCGCTGAGCCTCCCCGATACAAACCATCACGCGCAAGCGCGCGTTTACATGACCATTGACGGCATTGTCCATGGCAGTAGACACATGCCGTCCGCGTCCGACTGGGTACACTCTTGGGATGGAACCAAGCCTCGGCAGTCCCCGCCCTATCGATCCCCGTCGTGCCCAGTTGCAGCGCATGAAGTTGTTGGCAACGGCGTTGCTACTGGCGATGTTCGCCGGCTTCGTCGCCAGCCATCTGATGGGCGAACATGGTCTCTGGGCCTGGGTATCGGCTTTCTGCGAAGCGGCAACCGTGGGTGCTTTGGCCGACTGGTTTGCAGTAGTCGCGCTATTCCGCCGCCCGATGGGCCTGCCGATCCCGCATACCGCCATCCTGCCGCGCGGCAAAGACCGGCTGGCCGACGGGCTAGCGGTATTCGTGCGCGACCAGTTCCTCGCCCCAGATGCATTGATGGAAAAGCTACGCATGTTCGATCCCGCCAGTCGTCTGGGCGATTGGCTGGCCAAGCCAGAACAGGCGCGCATGCTGGCGCAGATGGCACGCAGCTGGATGCTGCAGGCATTGGAACTGCTTGACGAAGCAGCAGTCCGCCGCGCAATTCAAGGTTTCGTGGTCGACCGCCTGCGCAAATGGAATGCTGCCGCCACAGTCGGCGATGTCATGGCTTTGCTTACCACCGACAAACGTCACCAGAAGCTACTGGACGAAGTGTTGCTGCGGCTGGGCGAATGGCTGGATCAAGAACAAGTCAAAACGCGCGCTTCTGCATTGATTGTGCGCTACGCGCGGCGCGAGTGGCCCAAATTGGTCGGCACTGTGAACTGGATCAAGCCGATCGAAGAGATTGGCGACAGTCTTGCCGACCGCATGGCGCGCGCGGCGATCGAAGAACTGCAGGACATCCTCAAAACGCCCGAGCACCCGATCAGGCTTGACTACGAAGCATGGTTACAGGGTTACATCACCCGTCTTCGCGAGGAGCCGGCAATGGCCGTGCGCGTGGAAGAACTCAAGCAACGCCTCATCGACCACCCCGCACTGCAGGAATACGTGCAAGGTCTATGGGGCGAAATCCGCGATGCACTGCGCAACGATCTGGCACGCGAGCGGTCGTCGATGGCCGCACACCTGGAGCGCTCGCTGCAATCGCTCGGCCAGGCCTTGTCGCAAGATCCCTTGCTGCGCGACGCACTCAATCAACATTTGTTACAGGCAGCAGCCAAGCTCACTATGCGCCTGCGCACATCGGTGACCGAACATATCGCTTCAACGATGAAAAGTTGGGACCAACGTCACCTCGTCGAACAATTGGAATTGGGTGTCGGACGCGATCTGCAATACATTCGGTTCAATGGCACGTTGGTGGGTGGATTGATCGGCATCATGCTTCACGCGTTGTCGATCTGGCTCTCGTTCTGAAGCGGGAAACGTGATCGCCCACCCCGAGACATATAGGTTTAGAGCAGCTCATAGCACGTCGCGAGCCGTCATCAGGTGAACTTGGACGCGCGCAGCGCCCGCAGTGGAGGCATGCGACAGGCCATTCCGCGCACCGGGCACCGGCCTGATAACCGCTCGCGACCGGTTATGAGCCGCTCTCAGGGCCTGTCCACAACCGAAGCATTATCAGGCGGTATCACGAGGTCGACATATCTGTCGGCCAACATTCTAGGCACGCAACAGGCAAGCCGGAGCGAACATGCCCAATGGCCGATGGGATCTGCGCAGGAAATACGGGCGACGCGCATTCGTTGGTGCATTGCTGATCGTGAGTGCAGGTCTGATAAGCGCCATCGTCGCCGGCGTGTGCCTGCATCGGCATCAAGAACTCGAACGCGATCAGCGGTTCCAGTACGTGGTGCGCACGCTGGCGCGCAACATCACCGAACGTATGTCCACCTTCGAGCATGGCTTGCGCGGCGCAAGTGGCGCGGTCATCGGCGCAGGCAGCGACATCATCAGCCGAGAACGCTTCACCTTGTACAGCCGTTCGCGGGATTATCGGCGTGAGTTTCCAGGCGTGCTGGGCTACGGCTATATCCATCGCGTCGCCCCGGCCAATGAACAAGCGTTTTTACGAGCCGCGCGTGCCGACGGTGCACCGGACATCCGTCGCCGACCGCTAGCGCCGTGGGATGGCGAGCGCTACATGGTGTTGTATTTCGAACCAGAAGCCTCGGGTAACCGGCCGATCGGGATTGACATCGCCTCCGAACCGCGCCGGCGCGCGGCCGCATTGCAGGCCGCACGCAGCGGCAAGCCGATCATGACCTCGCCGATCTCGCTTTCCGGTTATCGCGTTCCCAACGAAAGCGGCTTTTTGCTGCTGCTGGCGATCTATCGCGAAGGCATGCCGTTGCAGACACCGCAACAGCGCATGCTCGCTACCACCGGCTGGGTGTATGCGCCTTTCAGCGTCGAGCAGATGGTGCAAAGCGCCCTGGGCGAGCGCGATGAGGTCGCGCTGGACCTGTCCGACCGCGCTGAGCCGACCCACATTTTCTACCGCAGCGGCACACCGGCCAGCGGCAGCGCGCTGCGTCCACCCGTGGTGCAGCAGTTGGCGATCTATGGCCGTACCTGGGTCATGACCGCCTACCCCACCGCCAGCTTCATCGCCTCTCTCCATCAAACCTCACCCTGGCTGATCGGCGGGCTAGTGATGGCCGCTTCGGTGCTCTTCGCTGCCCTGCTGATGCTGTATTTCAGCAACGGGCTGCGCCGCGAAGAGGTGCTGCGCAAGCAGATGGAGCTGGCTGCGCTGGTCAGCCATTCAAGCGAGGCCATCATTGCCCAAACCCCCGATGGGCGCATCACGCACTGGAACCCCGCCGCCGCGGCGATGTTCGGTTACACAGCCCAGGAAGCAATCGGTCAGGACCTGACCATGCTGCTGTCGCCGCAACCTTACACAATGCCGGAGATCGACCACGCCGATGCGACGCATCCGCACGACACATCCGCAGCGCAGAGCATGCGTCATCGCGATGGGCATCGGGTGCATGTGCTTGCCAGCAAAGCGCCAATCATGGAAAGCGAAGGCAGGCTTAGCGGACACTCGCATTTCTTCCGCGACATCTCCGAACGCGTGCGCTCGCATCAACGCATCATCGACCTGAATGCTTCGCTTGAGCATCAGGTGACCGAGCGTACCAGCGAGCTGATGAAGTTCTCGATATTGCAACGCGCGATCCTTGCGCATGCCGGTTACGCCATCATCGCCACCGACCCCAACGGTTTTGTCACGCTATTCAATCCGGCCGCCGAAAAATTGCTGGGGTACAGCGCCGCCGAAGTGATCGGGCGGCGCAAGGCCAGCCAGTTCATCGCGCCGGAGGAGCTGCAAGCACGCGCGCGCATGCTCGCCGAGCAAACAGGCACGCCGGTGGCCCACACGCTGGAAGCGATCGCCGCACTCACCAGCCTGGGGCGCAGCGACACCAGCGAGTGGACCTACGTAAGCCATGACGGGCGGTGCCTGCCGGTGCTACTTACGTTGAGTACCCTGCGCGACGACCACGACCAGGTGATCGGCTATCTGGGCGTTGCAGTGGATCTGACCGAGCAGAAACTGCACGAAAAACAATTGCGTCTGGCGATGGATGCGGCCAAGAGCGCCAACCAGTCCAAGTCCGATTTCCTGGCCAACATGAGCCACGAAATCCGCACACCCATGAATGCCATCCTGGGCATGCTGTACCTGCTTCAGCGCAGCGAACTGCCCGGCGCTGCGCAGGATATGGTTACCAAGATCGACCGTTCCGCACGCACGCTGCTGGAAATCATCAACGACATCCTGGACTTCTCCAAGATCGAAGCCGGGCGCATCGATCTGGAACACGCACCGTTCGATCTCAACCAGCTGTTTGACAACATTGCCGACCTGATGCGCTCCTCGCTCAGTGCAAAACCGGTGGAAATGATCGTCGAGCCATTGCCGCGCGACAGCCGATGGCTGCTCGGCGATGCGCTGCGCATCAACCAGGTGCTGGTAAATCTGGTCGGCAATGCGATCAAGTTCACCGAACAAGGCGAAGTGGTGCTGTCGGTACGGCGTTTCCCCAGCGGCGATCCCGACAAACTCAAGCTGCTGTTCTCCGTGCGTGACACGGGCATCGGCATTTCCAAGGAAAAGCAGAGCCTGATCTTCTCGCCGTTCCTGCAGGCAGACACATCCACCAGCCGGCGCTATGGCGGCAGCGGCCTGGGTCTGACCATCAGCCGGCGCCTGGTCGAATTGATGGGCGGCGAACTTGAAGTAGAGAGCGTGCCTGACCGCGGTAGCGAATTCTATTTTGTGATTACGCTGGAGAAATCCGCACCACCGCATGCACAACGCGAATCGCCAACCTTGCCGCCAGAAGCGATGCCTCGTGTGCTGATCGCCGACGACCACGATGCGGCGCTCAACAATCTGGTACGCATTACCACCGAACTGGGCTGGCGCGTGGATGCCGTGGCCAGCGGCCAGGCCGCGTTGCAAGCAATCGAACAGGCCACCGAGCCTTACGATATTTTCCTGCTCGACTGGCGCATGCCCGACATCGATGGGGTCGCCATTGCACGCAAGATTCGTGCGCGTGCCGCGCCCGGCCCGCATCCAGTGATCGTCATGGTGACCGCCTACGAGCGCCGCCTGCTCGAACAACATCCAGAGCAACGAGATATGGACGCGGTGGTAACCAAGCCGGTGACCGGCGCGGCCCTGCATCGGCTGGTCGAACAACTGGTCAACAAACGCCAAAGCGCCCGCTCCACAACGCCCACGTTCGCTGCGCGTCGCCTGGAAGGCGCGCATCTGCTGCTGGTCGACGACAGCGAGATCAACTGCGAAGTGGCGCAGCGCATTCTCGAAAGCGAAGGCGCCATGGTGACCGTCGCCCACGATGGCGAACAAGCGGTGAACACGCTCAAGCACGCCCCTCATCTGTTCCACTTGGTGCTGATGGATGTACAGATGCCGGTGGTGGACGGTTACGAGGCCACCCGCCGACTACGTCAGATCCCGATCCCGGCCCTGGCCAGCCTGCCGGTGATCGCGCTCACCGCCGGTGCGTTCCGGCCGCAACAGGAAAAAGCGTTGGAAGCGGGGATGAATGGTTTTATCGCCAAACCGTTCAACGTCGAAGAACTGGTCACTGCCATTAGTCATTTCTTGCAGCCAAGCACACGGCAGCTTCCATCGCTTCCACACGACACCGATGTGTACGCCGGCCCCGACTGGGAGCACAACGACCCGGAAATACTGGACGCCGCCCGCGCGCGCATCTTATGGCGCGAGCGTGAGCCATATGCACGCTATCTGATCAAGCTGCTACGCGATAATCCCGATCCCGCCGAGGTGGCCGCCGAACATCTGCGCCACAACGAACTGCCAGCCATCGGTGCGATGGCCCACAAGCTGCATGGCGCGGCCAGTTCGCTCGCGTTGCCGGCGCTGGCCGGCGCGGCAGGCGATCTGGAAACTCGCATCAACGAAGGACACGACATCACTGCCTCGCTGATTGCGCTGAAAGACGTCATGCAGCGCACTGCCGAGGAAATCAGGGCATTTTTGCAACACGGCGACAGCAACAGCGTTGTCGAGGATGATGGCGTGGCAGTGGATGCAGACAGCGTGCAGATCCTCACATCGGCCTTTGCCAGCGACGATGCCGACCAGATCGACCACGCGCTGCTAATCTGCGCACCACAGCTACCACGCACACTACAGGAAGCACTGCACCGCGCGGTCGAGGATTTCGACTTCCGTCGCGCCGAAATCGCGCTGCGCGAGTGGCAGACCACCCACCTGCACTGATCACACCGCCAAGCCGCTTGGCAAGGATCGACCATGACATCCCGTCCACTGTTGTGCGTTGACGACGAATCCAGCAACCTGGCAACCCTGCGCCAATTGCTGCGCGAAGACTTCGCGCTGGTGTTCGCCAAATCCGGCGGTGAAGCCCTGGATGCGGTAAAACGCCACATGCCAAAGCTGATCCTGCTGGATGTCCAATTGCCTGACATGGACGGCTATGCAGTCACGCGCGCGCTTAAGCAACAGCCGTCCAGCAACGCCATCCCGATCCTGTTGATGACCTCACGCAAGAGCGAGTACGACGAACATCTCGGGCTGGAAGCCGGCGCGGCCGATTACATCGGCAAACCCTATTCGCCTGCGCTGCTCAAGGCACGCATCACCACACAGTTGAAGCTGGCCGAAAACACGCGCCTTGCCCAGCAGTATCGCGACGCGATTCACCTGCTCGGCACCGCCGGCCAGGGCCTGGACGCCGACACCGGCGCGCATATCTGGCGGATGGCGGCGTATGCGCGGGTGCTGGCCGAAGCGGTGGGCTGGTCGCCGCAACAGGCCCAGAACCTGCAGGATGCCGCCCCGCTACACGATGCCGGCAAGATCGCGGTGCCCGGCAGCATTCTGCAAAAGCCCGATGCACTGGATGAACACGAACGCTTGGTAGTGCGGCAGCACCCACAAGCTGGCCACGATCTCCTGCGCCACGGCCGTAGCCCGGTGTTCCAGCTGGCAGCGGAAATCGCGCTGCATCATCACGAATGCTGGGACGGCAGTGGATATCCTAATGGGTTGTCCGGCGATGCGATCCCCGAATCAGCACGTATCGTCGCGGTAGCGGACGTGTTCGACGCGTTGTGCGGGCGGCGCGCCTACAAAGCGCCCTGGGCAGTGGAAGACGCCATGCGCAAGCTCGACAGCATGGCTGGCAAACAATTGGAAACACGTCTGGTACAGCATTTCCGCGAAGCATTGCCACAGATTCTGCAGATCAAAGATGCCTGGGACCGGCCTGCGGCTTAGCGTGGCCGACAACTTCATGGCACAGATGGACGCCACCGTCCTGGCGACCGCGTTGGCCACCCTGGCGCACGACGTCGGCGTGGCTGGGGCGACTATGAGCATCGCCGCCATGAACCAGCGACATCCACACCAGCGCATTGCGATCTGCAACAAGGCATCACAGCTAACAGCGCACTTGCTCCCTTGCACGCAAAAGGCCGTCCATCGACGGCCTTTGCATTGGCTCAATCACTGTGCTACCGCGATCACCACGATAGCGAAGCAGTCGCCCCGCCACCGTGGCGCAAGTGTCGCTTACCTGCCGTGTGCGGCCAGCTGGCCCAGACGTTGCACCGCCACCGACACGGTCGGGTAGTCGAGCGTCTTCTGCTCGGCCACGTCGGTGAGCATGGCCAGAGTGAAACGCAGGCTGGAATCGTCGCGTGCCAGCCAGTTGGCTACCTTGTCCTCGGCATTGCTGCCGGGCAGCGTCAACACTTGATCGACCAATGTGCGCTGATGCGCGGCCAGCTCGTCGCGCAGCACGCCACGTGCAACCGCATGCCAGCGCCCGTTGACCTCCAACGCATCGATCTGTGCGAACAACCACGGCAACCGCAACGCTTCTCCAAGGCGGAAATGCACCTTGGAGACATCCACTGGCTTGAGCTTGCGCGTGCGCGCGGTTTCGATGATATCGAAGGCCGGCTCCAGATAACGCAGTTCGGACAACTGCTGCGCCAGCGCCGGCGTCAACCCTTTGTCCTTCCACTCTTGCACGCTGGCTTCGTACTGCGGGCGCTGTGCATCCGACAACACGCCGGAGGCGACGCGGATGTCGTTGAACGGGCCATGGTAACGCTCCACCGCAGCAGTGATGCCCTGCATCTGACCCGGACGCAACAACAACCAGCGTACAAACGAGCGCTGCAACCGCCAGATCACTTCCAGTGCATCGATCTGCACCGACTCAGGCACCTTGCCGTCCAACGCATCGATCTGCGTCCACAGCGCGCGCGCATCCAGCGTTTCGCGACTGATGGTGTAGGCCTTGGCAACCTCGCCGATGCTGCGACCGGTGTCCTCCTGCATCCGCATCAGGAAGGTGGCACCCATGCGGTTGATGGTGGTGTTGGTGACGGCCGTGGCGATGATTTCGCGCTTGAGGCGATGACGCTCCATCGCATCGGCGTATTTCTTCTGCAGTGGCTGCGGAAAGTAGCGCTGCAACTCCTTGGAAAGGTACGGGTCTTCGGGAATATCCGATTCGAGCAACTGCTGAAACGCCACCAGTTTGGAGTACGACAACAGCACCGACAGTTCCGGCCTGGTCAGTCCCTGCCCACGTGCCTTGCGGGCAGACAGTTCGGCATCTGAGGGCAGAAATTCGATCTGCCGGTCGAGCAGACCCTGCAGTTCCAGCGTGCGAATGAAATGCTGCTTGGAACCCAGCCGGGTGACGCTCATCCGCTCCATCAGGCTGATGGCCTGGTTCTGGCGGTAGTTGTCCCATAGCACCAGATCCGCCACTTCGTCGGTCATCGACGCCAGCAGCTTGTTACGCGCCTGGTAGGTGAGCTTTTTGGCCTGCACCATGTCGTTGAGCAGGATCTTGATGTTCACCTCGTGATCGGAAGTATCCACCCCGGCCGAGTTGTCGATGAAGTCCGTATTGAGCAGCACGCCGCTCTGCGCCGCTTCGATCCGGCCAAGTTGGGTCAGGCCGAGGTTGCCACCCTCGCCCACCACCTTGCAACGCAATTGGCTGCCATTGACGCGCAAGCCGTTATTGGCGCGATCGCCCACGTCAGTATGCGATTCACTGGCCGCTTTGACATAGGTCCCGATGCCACCGTTCCAGAACAGATCCACCGGCGCTTTTAGAATGGCGTTCATCAGCGCGTCCGGCGAGAGCTGCTTGACATTGGCTTCCAACCCCAACGCTTCGCGTACTGGCGCACTGATGTCGATGGATTTAAGCGTGCGCGGGTAGATGCCGCCGCCGGCGCTGATCAGCTTGGCGTCGTAGTCGGCCCAGCTGGAACGTGGCAGCTTGAACAGGCGCTCGCGTTCGACGAAGGACACCGCGGCATCCGGGTTCGGATCCAGGAATACATGGCGATGGTCGAAGGCCGCCAGCAGTCGGATATGCTTTGAGAGCAGCATGCCGTTGCCGAACACGTCTCCGGACATGTCGCCCACGCCGACCACAGTGAAATCCTGGCTCTGACAATCCCGGCCCATCGAGCGGAAGTGGCGTTTGACCGACTCCCATGCACCACGCGCGGTGATGCCCATGCCCTTGTGGTCGTAACCCACTGAGCCGCCAGAGGCGAATGCGTCGCCCAGCCAGAAGCCGTGATCCAGGGCCAGGCCATTGGCGATATCGGAGAACGTCGCCGTGCCCTTATCGGCCGCGACCACCAGGTACGGGTCGTCCTGGTCGTAACGCACCACCTGGGGCGGCGGCACTATCTTGCCGCCGACAATGTTGTCGGTGATATCGAGCAGGCTCTGGATAAACAGCTTGTAGCAGGCGATGCCTTCGGCCTGGATGGCATCGCGATCACCGCCCACCGGCGAACGCTTGACGTAGAAACCGCCTTTTGCGCCAACCGGCACGATCACGGTGTTCTTGACCATTTGCGCCTTGACCAGGCCCAGCACCTCGGTGCGGAAGTCTTCGCGGCGATCGGACCAGCGCAGGCCACCACGCGCCACCGCGCCAAAGCGCAGATGCACGCCTTCCACGCGCGGGCCGTACACGAAAATCTCGCGATACGGACGCGGCTTGGGCAGGTCCGGCACGATCGAGGAATCCAACTTGAAGCTGATGCAGTGCGGGTACTGGCCGTTCTTGCCGGTCTGGTAGTAATTGGTGCGCAAGGTTGCATCGATCACATCGATGAAGCTACGCAAGATGCGGTCTTCGTCCAGGCTGGAGACGCGATCCATTAGCTTGAGCAAGGTGGCACGGATGGCCTCTTGCTGCGTATCGCGGTCGCCGCCGCGCGCGTCCAGCACGGTTTCCAGCGCCTTGAGCGTGACCTCGTCACCGCCCGCCAGCGCAGACAATTCTTCGCGCAGCCGCTGCCGACCGGCGGAGATCTGCGCCTTGGTTTGGCTACCGGTGGACGGATCGAAGCGCACCTGGAACAACTCCACCAGCAAGCGTGCCAGCAATGGGTACCGGGTGAAGGTCGCTTCGACGTAGGTCTGCGAAAACGGCACCGCCGTCTGCAGCAGATACTTGCAGTAGCCGCGCAGCAGCGCCACTTGGCGCCAGTGCAGCCCGGACGCCAGGATCAGACGATTGAAGCCGTCGTTTTCGGCATCGCCATTCCAGATGCGCTCGAAGGCTTCGCCAAAGCTGGCGTCGGCACTGGCCGCATTGATCTTGCCGGACGTGGATTGGACTTCGAAATCCTGGATGTAGACCGGCGTATCGCCCACCTGCAGCCTATATGGCCGCTCGGAAATCACGCGCAGCCCCAAGTTCTCCATCATCGGCATCGCATCGGACAAGGGAATGTCGTCGAGCTGGCGATACAGCTTCAGGCGCAGGTTTTCGCCCGAATTCACAGGTACACCCGCGTCGCGATGGATCTCCTGCAGGCTTAGATGCAGATCGTCCGGACCATCCAGCGAGGCCAGATGTTCGACGTCCGAGACCGCCGATTCGATCGAGGAATCTTCGATATAGCCGGCCGGCAGCGCGCGACCGAAGTTGGCCGCCATGCGCAGGCCGTTGGCTTCACCGTGCCGCGCCACCAATGCCTCGCGCAGCGCATCGCGCCAGTTGCGCAGCAGATGCGCCAGCCGCGACTCAAGTTCGGTGGTGTCAAATTCCAGCGCCTCGCCGGTCTTGGGACGCACGATCAGATGCAGCTGCGCAAGCGGCGATTCGCCCAGCACCACGCTGGAATCGATGAATTCCCCATGCAGCGCCTCCTTCAACAGACCTTCGATGCGCAGGCGCACATCGGTGTTGAAGCGTTCGCGCGGGATATAGACCAGCACGGAAATAAAACGGCTGTACTTGTCGCGGCGCAGGAACATGCGGCTACGCACACGTTCCTGCAGGCCCAAGATGCCGATCGCGGTGCGATACAGCTCTTCTTCGTTGGACTGGAACAGCTCCTCGCGCGGCAGCGTTTCAAGAATGTGGCGCAAGGCCTTGCCGCTGTGGCTGCTCGGGGTCAGCCCCGACTTGCTCATCACGTATTCGTGGCGCTGGCGCACCAACGGAATTTCCCACGGGCGACGGTTATAGGCGCTGGAGGTAAACAGGCCCAGGAAACGCTGCTCGCCGACGATACGGCCCTTGGCGTCGAATTCCAGGATGCCGATGTAATCCATGTAACCAACCCGGTGCACGCGCGAACGTGCATTGGTCTTGGTCAGGATCAACGCGTCCTTGAGCTTGGACGATGCATTCAAGCCATGCGCCGCCAGCGTGGTCACCGGCCGTGCCGGCGAGGTGTCGCGCCCGCGCATCAGGCCCAGGCCGGTCTCTTCCACCGGTGCCAGCAGCTCCTGCCCGTCCTGCTTCTCCACGCGGTACTCGCGGTAACCGAAGAACGTGAAATGGTCGGCGGCGGCCCAGCGCAGGAACTCCTGCGCCTCGTGACGGCTGATGTCGTCGATCGGCAGGCGACGGGTGGCCAGATCATCGGCCAGCATCACCATCTTTTCACGCATCGCGCCCCAGTCGTTCACGATTGCCCGCACTTCGGCCAGCACCGCGCGCACCGCCGCTTCCACCTTGGGCATCTCATCGGCAGGCTGGCGGTCGATCTCCAGCACCATCAGCGATTCGCTCTTGCCCTCGCCCACCGCGGTGATTTTGCCGGATTTGTCGCGCACCATGCGCAGCACCGGGTGGCCCAGCACATGCACGCCGATGCCCAGATCCGCCAGGGTCATGCTGACCGAATCCACCAGGAACGGCATGTCGTCGTTGACGATCTGCAATAGGGTATGCGGTGACTCGTAGCCGTGATGCTTCAAGATCGGGTTGAACACTCGCACGTTGACTGTGCCGGCCTTGCGTGTGCGTGCGAATTCCAGCATGTCCGACGCCAAGGCTGCCCATTGCTCGGGCGGATGGTTGGGGAACTCGTCTTCCTCCATGCGCCGATAGAAGTCGGTGGCGAACGCCTGCACCTCCGTCTGGCGGGCGGCAGGGTAGCGCTTGCGCAACGCAGCTAACACCGGCTCAAGGGCGACCGCCTGCGGTTCGGTGGCAAGCACGGGCACGGCACGTTTGGCGACCGGCTTGACCGAGGTCGTGGACGATTTCGAAGCGGCTTTCTTGGCTGTCATGAGGGGAGCTGGACTGCTCGGTTAGGAAACCTGAATTGTACCGGTGCGCGATGACAACGCCTTGCTGCATAGCGCAAATGTGAGTTCCGCCTTGGACCGTAGCAGGGTGCAAAAGCACTACCACTGCCTCATTCATGCCACGCGACCGCCTTGCGCCAGCGCTGGATCGCCACCCCCGGCAACATCCAACCAGACGCTGGGCAAATCACGCATTTCGTCACCTAAGCTGCGAGCAGCGAGCCTGTTTAAAAACTACACTGTACGGTATATTATACCGCTATGCGTCCTCATTCCCCCGTTCCACCCAGCGCTCGGACTGTGATCGCCGCATCCATGCGACCGCGCATACGCATGCATGCCGCGCGCAGCATGCCGCTGAGTCTGGATGGGGTGGTCGCGCGTGCCACCTGCTCGAAGCAGACCTTGTACCGCTACTATGGTTGTGAACAAAATTTGCTGCACGATGCGGTGCTGGAGCATGTGCATTCGTGCACTGGGCCGATGGGTAAGGTGTCGGACGATCTGCACGCGGACCCGCTGGCCTTCGCGCTACCCCAGCTTGACCGCCTGAACAACCTCAATGTGCTGGAGACCTGTGTGATGCAACGCTGTGATCTGGTTGAAACCGAGTCGCACCAATTGCGCGATCAGCCGCAGCAGCTCTTCCGGGATGGCGTGGCAGGCATGCAACCGCTTCTGGCGCATCGTTTCGAGCAGGCGGTCGAGGCCAGCCAGCGACCACATGAGAATCCACACTGCATGGCGGAATTGTTGCTGAGCACGATCGACGGGCTGCAGTTCGATCGCCAACGGTTTCAGGCTCCCCATCGCGTCGGCCTCTGAGGCAGCGCCGACGCCGGCTGCGCCTGCTCTTCTCCCTTCAAGACCCCAACGGAGTTCCTCTGATGATTGTCCTGCTCCGCACGTTCGGCGTGGCCTGTGCCATCACTGTTGCGCTGTCTGCCTGCAGCAAGCCCGAACAACAGCAGGCGCCACCACCGCCGGAAGTATCGGTGCTGGAGATGAAGCCGCAGACGCTGCCGCTGGAACGCGACCTGGTCGGCCGCCTGTCGGCATACCGTTCGGCCGATGTGCGCGCACGCGTGGACGGCGTGGTACTCAAGCGCCTGTACACCGAAGGCGCCAACGTCAAGCAAGGCCAGCCATTGTTCCAAATCGACCCGTCGCAGTTGAAAGCCACGCTGCTGCAGGCGCAGGGCCAGCTGGCAGCCGCTGAAGCCACCTATGCCAACGCCAAGATCACCGCGAGCCGCGCGCGTAGCCTGGCCGCGCAACAGTACGTCTCGCGCGCCGACATCGACGCTGCCGAAGCCAACGAGCGTTCTTCCCGAGCGAGCGTGCAGCAGGCGCGCGGCGCGGTGGAATCGGCGCGTATCCAGCGCGACTTCGCCACCGTCACCTCACCGATCACCGGTCGCGCCGGCATCCAGCGCGTGACCGAAGGCGCGCTGGTCGGTGCAGGTGAAGCCACCCTGCTGACCACGGTCGATCAGATCGACCCGCTGTATGTGAACTTCGCCATGAGCAGTGACGAGCTGGCCGCGCTGCGTCAGGCGCAGCGCAGCGGCAACGTCCAACTCAGCGCAAACGGCACATCCACCATCAACGTCAAGCTGGGCAACGGCATGCAATACCCACACCCGGGCACGCTGGACGTGTCGGCGGTAACAGTAGACCCGAGTACCGGGACGGTATCGCTGCGCGCGACCCTACCCAATCCCGAACAATCACTGCTGCCGGGTGCGTTTGTGACCTTCAAGGCCAGCCTTGGTCAGCGCAACAATGCCTATCTGCTGCCGCAGCAGGCCGTGCAGCGTGATGCCACGGGCCCCTACGCGCTCTTGCTGGGCAAGGACGGCAAGGTGACCCGCAAGAACCTCACCACCGACGGCCAACAGAAAGGCCAGTGGGTCATCACCGGCGGTGTAGGCCCTGGCGATCAGGTCATCGTCGATGGGGTGCAAAAAGCCAAGGAAGGTCAACCAGCCAAGGGCGTGCCGTGGAGTCCGCACAAGCTGGCGCAAGGCGGCAACATGGGGGAAACAGCCGCTGTACCGACCGCTCGGCAACCTCTCGCTCCGGATGCATCTGGGCAACCGGTCGACTCCCAGCCCAAGCACCAGTGACGGGATCCGGACATGCCTAAGTTTTTTATCGAACACCCGATCTTTGCATGGGTAGTCGCGATCCTGATCTCGCTTGCAGGCGTGATCGCGATCCTGAATCTGGGTATCGAATCGTACCCGACGATCGCCCCGCCGCAGGTCACCGTCACCGCAAACTTCCCCGGAGCCAGCGCCGACACCGCTGAAAAAGCAGTCACCCAAGTCATCGAGCAGCAGCTCACCGGTATCGACCACCTGCTTTACTTCAACTCGTCATCGGCCGCCAACGGCCGCGTGACCATCACGCTGACCTTCGAAACCGGTACCGATGCCGACATCGCGCAGGTGCAGGTGCAAAACAAGGTATCGCTGGCCACGCCGCGTCTGCCTGCGGAAGTGACCCAGCAAGGCGTGGTGGTAGCCAAGGCCAACGCTGGCTTCCTAATGGTGGCCGCACTGCGCTCGGATAACCCGTCGATCGATCGCGACGCGCTCAACGACATCGTTGGTTCGCGGGTGCTCGAACAGATCTCGCGTGTGCCCGGGGTGGGCAGCACCAACCAGTTTGGCGCCGAGTACGCGATGAACATCTGGTTGAACCCGGAAAAGTTGCAAGGCTACAACCTGTCGGCCACCCAGGTATTGAACGCAGTGCGTCAACAAAACGTGCAGTTCGCCGCCGGTTCGGTGGGAGCCGACCCAACTCCCCGAGGCATCAGCTTCACCGCCACGGTGTCTGCAGAAGGCCGCTTCAGCTCCCCCAACCAGTTCGAAAATATCATTCTGCGCACCGACAACAACGGCGCCACCGTACGCTTGAAAGATGTTGCACGCGTGAGCGTGGGTCCGGGCAACTACGGCTTTGACACCCAGTACAACGGCAAGCCCACTGGTGCCTTCGGTATCCAGCTGTTACCTGGCGCCAATGCACTGAATGTGTCCAAGGCAGTCAGCGCCAAGCTTGACGAACTGCAGCCAACCTTCCCACAGGGTGTGAGGTGGTTCGCACCTTACGAATCCACCACCTTCGTGCGCATCTCCATCGAGGAAGTGATCCACACGCTGATAGAAGCGATCGTGCTGGTGTTCCTGGTGATGCTGCTATTCCTGCAGAACTTCCGCGCCACCGTGATTCCCACGCTGGTGATTCCAGTCGCACTGCTCGGCACATTCTTCGGAATGTACGTCATCGGCTTCACCATCAACCAGCTGACGCTGTTTGCGATGGTGCTGGCGATCGGCATCGTGGTCGACGATGCGATCGTGGTGATCGAAAACGTCGAACGCATCATGCGCGAAGAGCATCTGGAGCCAAAGGCCGCCACCCAGAAGGCAATGACCCAGATCACTGGCGCAGTGGTGGCGATCACCGTGGTGCTGGCGGCCGTGTTTATCCCATCCTCGATGCAGCCCGGCGCGTCGGGCGCGATCTACAAGCAGTTCGCGTTGACCATCGCCATGTCGATGGGATTCTCCGCGTTTCTGGCGCTGAGCTTCACCCCAGCGTTGTGCGGCACGCTCATCAAATCGACCCACTCGACCAAGAAGAACTGGATCTACAGCGCCTTCGACAGGTATTACGACAAGTTGACGCATCACTATGTCGGCGTGGTCGGTCACACCCTCAAACGCTCGCCGCCGTGGATGATCGCGTTCGTCGCGCTGGTGGTGCTGTGTGGCTTTTTGTTTACGCGCATGCCGGGCAGTTTCCTGCCGGAAGAAGACCAGGGCTTTGCGGTTGCCATCGTGCAGCTCCCGCCGGGCGCAACCAAGATCCGCACCAACGAAGTTTTCACGCAGATGCGTGCGGTATTGGACAAACAGCCAGCTGTGGAGGGCATGCTGCAGATCGCCGGCTTCAGCTTCCTGGGTTCGGGCGAAAACGTCGGGATGGGCTTCATCCGCCTCAAGCCTTGGAACGAGCGTGAGGTCACTGCAGAGCAGTTGATCCAGCAACTCAATAACGCCTTCTATGGCATCAAGGGCGCGCAGATCTTTGTCGTCAACCTGCCCACCGTGCAGGGTCTGGGCCAATTCGGCGGCTTCGACATGTGGCTGCAAGACCGTTCCGGTGCTGGCCAGGAGGCGCTGATCCAGGCACGCAATATCGTGCTCGGCAAGGCGGCGGAAAAGCAGGACACCCTGGTGGGCGTGCGTCCGAATGGCCTGGAAAACTCGCCGCAACTGCAGCTGCATGTGGACCGCGTGCAGGCGCAATCGATGGGGTTGGATGTCAGTGATATCTACAGTGCGATCCAGCTGATGCTGGCGCCGGTATACGTCAACGACTACTTCGCCGAGGGCCGCATCAAGCGCGTCAACATGCGTGCCGACGACCAGTTCCGTACCGGCCCCGAGTCGCTGCGCAACCTCTTTACTCCCAGCGCGACTGCCACTGGTGCCGATGGTCAGCCGAGGATGATTCCATTGAGCAATGTGGTCAACGCCGAGTGGACCTTCACCGCGCCGGCACTGAATCGCTATAACGGCTATTCCGCCGTGAACATCGTCGGCAACCCGGCACCGGGGGGAAGTTCCGGCCAGGCAATGCACGTGATGGAAGACATCGTCAACAACGATCTCCCACCGGGCTTCGGCTTTAACTGGAGCGGCATGTCGTACCAGGAAATCATCGCGGGTAATGCTGCGACGCTGTTGTTGGCGTTGTCGGTGCTCGTGGTGTTCCTGTGCCTGGCAGCACTCTATGAGAGTTGGTCGATTCCCGTTGCGGTGCTGATGGTGGTGCCAATCGGCGTGCTGGGCGCGATCACCTTCTCGATGCTGCGTGGGTTGCCGAACGATTTGTATTTCAAGATCGGCATGATCACGGTGATCGGTCTGGCAGCGAAGAACGCAATCTTGATCGTGGAATTTGCAGTGGAACAGCGTGCTAAAGGCAAGACGCTGCGCGAGGCCGCGATGGAAGCGGCGCATCTGCGTTTCCGCCCGATCCTGATGACCTCGTTTGCGTTCATCCTCGGCGTGTTGCCGTTGGCCATCTCCACCGGTGCTGGCGCCAACTCGCGTCACTCCATCGGTACCGGCGTGATCGGCGGCATGGTGTTCGCCACCGTGCTCGGCGTGATCTTCATCCCGCTGTTCTTCGTGGTGGTGCGGCGCATGCTGGGCGACAAGCTCGACGAGCAATCCAGGGACTACCTTGCCGCCCAAAACGACCGTGGAACCCACCGCCCGGATCGCTGAGGCAGGCGTCCGCTGCAATCCAAACGTCCCGGCGCTGCCGGGGCTTTTTATAGATGGCGACCGAACAACGCCACAGTGCGTGTCGTTGCCACTTGCGGTAGCGACGGCCGTGTGGATACGCCCATCAAGAAGGCAATAACGCCATCAACCATTCCAATTCTTCGTCGTTGAACGCCGGGTAATCTTCCTCAGCGCCAGCAAAGCAGGCCGCATCGTGCCCCAGGGACGAAGCTGCCAGATCCGCAGCTGTGGGCGTCCCGGGATCCGGGAGAACGCCACCGCGTTTGGTACGCGGGCGTTTGGCGCCCCACCCAGCGGGCGGCAGGTGAACATCCCGCGCATCGGGCTGTTCGGTAACCGGTGTCTGGGCAGACTGTTGCGGGGAGCGCTTGACTGAATCACCTGACCGGGACCGTTTGCGACGGCGACTTGCCAGCGCATGGTTTTCCTCATGCATTGGGCTGGGCGCGTCCAGTTCAAGTTCCAGGGACTCAGCGAAAACATGCCAGGATTCCTGGGGCGACGTCGGAGCCGGAGCTGGGTTAAGAGCCGGTTGCCCACCCAAGGCCCGCAGGATGCGCTCCCAGCGCTGTGAGGCTGGGGGAAGCGCTCCAGCGCGGGCTTCGAGTTCGGTGACCCCTACACGGCGAAAGAGTTGTAACAACCCCGACCTGCTCATCCCGAATTGCTGCATTGCTTCATCAAATGCCCGCGCTGGATTGGAATGGCACTGGAAAAAACTTAGCACCTTGACAATTTGCGCGGAATCGGCGAAGCGATGGGACGTACGTTGGGGAATTTGACTCTTGACTCTTTCGATCAAGATGGCCGCGTGCGGCCTTCCCTTGATCACCGCCTCCAGCGCAGGCCGTCCACCCAGGCAGGCCAAGGCGACAAGGTGGTCTTTGGGCAACGCAGCCAACACCGGACCAGGGCGCGATAACTGCGCAAATATACTCTCCAGGGTCTGCTTGCCACCGACGTTGCTGGCGATGGCCACCACCTGGTCACGGGTCAGGCCATGGTCCTTGCATAGCTCGGGTAGCAGGCAGTGCACTGCCTCCAACGCCTGCTTGCCGCCCGCGTAGCTGGCGATAGCCACGACCTGGTTTTTAGCGAGGCCATGGTCCCTGCAGAGGATGGGCAACAGGCGCTGCACTGCCTCCAGCGCCTGCTTACCGCCTGCATGACTGGCAATGGCCACCACTTGCTCCGGGCTCAGACCATGCTGATTGCACAGGACCGGCAACAGGCGCTTAACTGCCTCCAGCGCCTGCTTACCGCCTGCATGACTGGCAATGGCCACCACTTGCTCCGGGGTCAGCCCATGGTCCTTGCACAACAATGGCAACAACCGCTGTACCGTCTCCAGTGCCTGCTTGCCGCCTTGATTGCTGGCGATGGCCACCACCTGGTCCTCCGTCAGGCCATGGTCCGTGCATAGCTCGGGGAGCAGACGCCGCACTGCCTTCAACGCCTGCGTGCCGCCAGCACAGCTAGCGATCGCCACAATCTGTTTTTTAGCAAGGCCATGTTCCCTACAGAGGAGGGGCAGCAACCGCTGCACCATCTCCAGCGCCTGCTTGCCGCCCTCATTACTGGCGATAGCCACCACCTGATCCTGCGTCAGGCCATGGTCCTTGCATAGCTCGGGTAGCAGGCAGTGCACTGCCTCCAACGCCTGCTTGCCGCCCGCGTAGCTGGCGATAGCCACGACCTGGTTTTTAGCGAGGCCGTGGTCCCTGCAGAGGATGGGCAACAGGCGCTGCACTGCCTCCAGCACCTGCTTACCGCCGCCATTGCTGGCAATGGCTACCACTTGCTCCGGGCTCAGACCATGCTGATTGCATAGCACCGGCAACAAGCGCTGCGCTGCCTCCAGCGCATGCTTGCCGCCAGCATGACTGGCGATGGCCACCACCTGGTTCGGGGTCAGGCCATGGTCCCTGCAGAGGATGGGTAACAGGCGCTGCACCGCCTCCAGCGCCTGCTTGCCGCCATTATTGCTGGCGATGGCGACAACCTGTGCCGGGGTCAGCCCATGGTCCTTGCAAAGGACGGGAAGTAGTCGCTGCACGGTCTCCAGTGCCTGCTTGCTGCCACTGTTGCTGGCAATGGCCACCACCTGTGTCGGGGTCAAGCCATGGACACTGCATAGGACGGGCAATAACCGTTGGACCGTCTCCAGCGCATGTTTTCCGCCATTATTGCGGGCGATGGACACCACTTGGTCCGGGCTCAGACTATGGTCATTGCACAGGACAGGCAATAGCCGTTTCACCGTTTCCAGTGCATGTCTTCCACCGATATTGCTGGCAATAGCCACCACCTGGTCAGGGTTCAGACTGTGGTCGTTGCACAGAATTGGCAGCAGACGCTGAACGGCCTCTAGCGCCTGCTTGCCGCCACTATTGTTTGCGATGGCCACCACCTGGTTCCGAGTCAGACCATGCTCCTTGCACAGCCGCGGCAACAGACGCTGCACCGTCTCCAGCGCTTGTTTGCCGCCATCGTGGCTGGCGATGGCAATCACCTGGGCCGGGATCAGACCATGGTCATTGCATAGGACAGGCAGCAGACGCTGCACCGTCTCCAAGGCCTGCTTGCCGCCACTATTGCTGGCGATGGCCACCACCTGGTCCGGGGTCAGGCCGTAGTCCTTGCACAACAATGGCAACACGCGCTGCAACGTCTCCAGCGCCTGCTTGCCGCCACTATTGCTGGCGATGGCCACCACCTGATTCCGAGTCAGACCATGCTCTTTGCACAGCCGCGGCAACAGCCGTTGCACCGTCTCCAGCGCCTGCTTGCCCCCATCACGGCTAGCGATGGCCACCACCTGGTTCGGGGTCAGGCCATGGTCCCTGCAGAGGATGGGTAACAGGCGCTGCACCGCCTCCAGCGCCTGCTTGCTGCCATGATTGCTGGCGATCGCCACCACCTGGTCCGGGGTCAGGTTGTAGTGCTTGCACAGCTCCGGCAGCAACTGGTGTACCGTCTTCAGCGCCTGCTTACCACCATTATTGCTGGCGATCGCCACCACATGATCCAAGGTCAGGCCGTAGTCCTCGCACAGCTGAGGCAGCAGCAAGTACACCGTCTCTAGCGCCTGCTTGCCACCTTGATTGCTGGCGATGGCCACCACCTGTTCTGGAGTCAGACCATGGTCCTGACAGAGCGCAGGCAGCAGGCGCTGCACCGTTTCCAGGGCCTGTTTGCCGCCATCGTAGCGGGCGATGGCCACTACCTGATCTGGGGTCAGACCATGGTCCTGACAGAGCACAGGCAGCAGGCGCTGTATCGTCTCTAATGCCTGCTTGCCCCCATCGTGGCTGGCGATAGCGACCACTTGGTCAGGGCGCAGCCCATGCTCCTTGCACAGAATGGGCAGCGACCGCTGCACCATCTCCAGCGCCTGTTGGCTGCCTTGATTACTGGCGATGGCCACCACCTGGTCGGGGGTCAAGTGCACAGGGGGGGCAGTGAGCACATTGCGCCATGCGTGAACTGCCTGCACCGCCGTCGTTCCACCACGTTTTGCAATCTTGAGCAGTTGGTCTGTGCTCAGCTGTAACGGTGGCCCTCTCAAATCTGCCGCGACCGTGATCAAAGCCTCCAGGGGCCGTGCGCCGCGCCGCTGCTTACCAACGCCGACGATGGCTTCGTGTGTGGCCCCCGGCAAGGTTGCGATCATGTCCGGATATTTGGCCGCCACGGTTCCCAGCGCTGCTGGGTGTTTGCTGAGCTCAACGATGTGGGCGTGAGTGAACCCATGGTCGATCAGTGCGTTGTGATGCTTCGCCACGATGGGACGTATCTTCGGTTTGACCTTCTCCTGTTCAGACTGGCTGTAGCCAAGTGCCCTCAGATCCATATGGGCCGAAGTGCAAGCAATGGAAGCGTGAGCGGCAAGCGGCGGCGCTGTCGCCACGCCCACGAGACAGCGTGGATGATCCGCGGCACGCAGCCCCGTTTGCACTTCATCCAATGCGTCCGGAGCAACCTCTGAATGCTGAGCGCTGAAGGAAGGCAGTACCTCGAAAGACGACATCTCAACCTGACGTACCAGATTGCCTAAGCTGCCCGTGGAGAACGCCGACAAGCTTGCAGGCGGACTCGGGAGCTGGGTTCGCGATAACGTCGGTCGGGGGTGCAAGCCATCCAGGGGGCCGCCAGTCGGCGTAGACGGCTCCCGATCCGCACTCGCCTGGACCGCATCCGGTTGCGATCCCGGCAAACGCTCGCGGACAGGACTTGGCGTGCGAGAACGAATAGACTCCATAGGACATTCCTCAATTTCAGAGAGCTGCATAACCGCAACATTAATGGCTATTGTCCACAGGCTCCTTTCCCGAATCCGCATAACATCACATAAGTTCGGAGAGTCGGTTCGGATTCTTCAGAATGTCAGCAAGTGATTTTGTTCTTGGAACAGGCGTATAGCGAGGCGTCAACCGCAGGTCCGGATGATTCACGTCCACATCTTCATCGGTCGACACATGCGACAATTGCCTTGGCAACACGACCGACCGCTTATCCATTTGCTCGTGAGTGGGCAAGCAGCATCCGATAGCAAACACCCTACGGTCGCCGCAAAGCCGTCAAGAATGTACGACGCCTGGCGCTGCGACGCTTCATTTTCCTACCAGGTGCGGCGATGAGGGCATACTCAACTTTGACGCCACCCAGCCGATAATGCTCCCGACTCTTACAGAATTTTCCCCGTGATCCTTCACCTGCGGCGGGATTTCCGCCTCGGCATCGTCAAGATGCTTGGGCCAATCACTGCCCTGTTGCTTTGCCTCTATGCGGTATACCTGGCCATGACTGGTCAGGTGGTTGCTTGCTTGACCACCGCCTCGCTCGGTTCGCTGGCGGTATGGCGTGGCTGGAAGATGCGCGGCGCAGAACGAACCGGCACCGGCGGCGTATGGTTGGCGTCGATCAATGTCGGCGGGTGTCTGATGGCATGCTGGACCGGCGGCGATGACGCCCTTCCCTGGCTGTTTCCGTTGCTGGCTACCAATTATCTGTTGTGCGAGCCGCAACGCGCGGTCCTGTTGAGCTTGCCGTTACTGGCGGCATTGTTGTTCTTGCCTGGTTTGATCGTGAGCCCTGGCCAGGGCGTGTCGACGGTCGTTGTAACGCTGGTAACACTGACGGTTGGCTATGCGTTTTCCCTGCGGATGCAGGACGACCGCGTGCATCTGGAAGAGCTGGCCTCGCTGGATGCGCTGACCGGCTTGCCCAATCGCCGCATGCTCGAACGAGCGCTCACGCATCAGATCGATCAACGCCAACTGCACGACAGGCTCAACAGCCTGATCATTCTGGATCTGGATCACTTCAAGGAGGTCAACGATCTATACGGGCATGCCGCAGGCGATGCGGCGCTCTCGGATCTGGCGACTATCCTGCGCTTTGAAGTACGCGAGCCGCATCAGGTATTCCGCTTTGGCGGCGAAGAATTCGTGGTACTGCTGCAGGCAAGCTCGCTGGCGGAATTGGAAGCGGCCACCGAACGCTTGCGCAAGGTCATCCGCAACGGATTGCGTGGACCAGGAGGGCGTATCACCGTCTCACTGGGTGCGGCGCGCCACGATGGCGAAACGCATTGGCAAGACTGGTTTTCGCGTGCCGACGCGGCGTTGTATCTGGCCAAGAATGGCGGACGCGACAGCGTGCGGATTGCCGAGTAAAAGCGGCTAACAAGCCCTAGTGGACAGTCACCTGCCGCCGTACCTAGGTGAGCTAGCATCCTGACACGCCGATACGATACAGGCGCCCTGCTCCACTTTGATTCCGCCACCGCCACCGTTCTTGATCATCATAAGTCTGGAGTAGAAAAACAGGCTGCTCCGGCAGCCTGTGATGGACACAGCCTGCGCTGGTCAACGGTACGGACACACCACAATGCACCGCATCGCACTCAGCGCGAACCGGCATTGCTGGCAGCAGCTTCGGCACGCAACGGAATCAGACGAATCTCGACACGACGGTTCTGTGCGCGACCGGCGTCAGTGTTGTTGTCGGCAATTGGATAATGCTTGCCGGCTCCCATGGTTTCCATGCGCTCGCGCTGCACGCCCTGCGCGGCCAAGTACTGTGCCACCGCATTGGCACGCTCTTCGGAAAGGCGCTGGTTGACCGCATCGCTACCAATGTTATCGGTATGCCCAACCACTTCCACCATGGTCTGGTTATACTCGCGCAGAGTGGAAGCCACACCGTTGAGCGCATCGTAGAACTGCGGCTTCAACGCAGATTGACCGAAGTCAAAGGTGATGCCGTCCGGCAGATTCAAGGTGATGTTATCGCCCTGACGCTGCACTTGAATACCGGTATTAGCGGTGCGCTCGCGCAGCTCACGCTCTTGGCGATCCTGGTACTGGCCGATCGCTGCGCCACTCAGTGCGCCGATACCGGCCCCGACCATTGCATGCTGGCGACGCTCGGTCGCGCTGTCGCCGCTGAGCAATCCCGCAGCCACACCGATTGCGGTACCTATCAGCGCATTGCGACCGGTGCGGTTCTGCTGTTGCGTCTGGTCGCCATACTGATCACGCTGCACATAGGAGCCGCCAGTGGCGCAGGCGGACAGCGCAACGGCACTGGCTAGGGCAACGGCAAGACTCTTGTTAGCTGCTAAAGACATGGTGTTCTCCTATGGCCGGACCATCCGACGCTCAAGCATGTTGCAAGGATAAACAGCCTAACGCGACCAGGCGACTGGCGTATAACGCAAACCACCGTAACACGCGTGCATCGGGTGCGCCATTCGGTAAAACGGGTCCGGTCTGGAGATGCGTACCCACGCCGCCAGCTCAACCGGTGCAGCACCGCAATGCACGGCCCCCCCGCTTGGCCTCCATCGTCCCGGCAGCGCCTGCTGTGCGCACGCGCCCCATGCAGACGCGTCTCAATCAGCGGCGGGCTAAGCGCGCAATTTTGCGTAAGCAGCCAACGCAGCGTCGCGCCCCTCGGCTAAGTCAATGATCGGCTCGCGCGGATACGTCGGTGCAACGCGTGCCAATGCGGATGGATGCAACCACGGCGCAAAGCGTTCCTTCACGGCAAGCTTGGCGAGCTCAGGCACCCAGCGTGTGATGTAGACCGCTTGCGGATCGAATTTTTCGGCTTGCGTCACCGGGTTGAACACGCGGAAATAGGGCGCTGCATCGGCGCCGGTACCAGCCACCCATTGCCATCCCAGTGTGTTGTTGGCCAGATCTGCATCGACCAGCGTGTTCCAGAACCAGCACGCGCCTTCGATCCAGTGGATGCGCAGATGCTTGCACAAAAAACTGGCAGCGATCATACGCACACGGTTGTGCATCCAGCCGGTGTGCCAAAGCTGACGCATGCCGGCATCGACGATCGGAATACCGGTTTTACCACGTTGCCAGGCACGCAACGCAACCGGATCGACCGTGGCCCAATCGAATTGATCGAAGCGCGGGTTGAGATTCTGGTTGGTGGTGTCGGGAAAATGATGTAGCAGGTGATATCCGAAGTCGCGCCAGCCCAGCTGCCGGAGATAACTATCGATTTGTGCGCCATTGCGCGCATTGCGATGCGCTAGCAGCGTACTGGCAATTCGCCAAGGCGCAATCTCGCCGAAATGCAGGTGCGGCGATAGTTGCGAGGTGCCAACGCGGCCGGGGCGGTCGCGGTTCTCGCGATACCCGCACAGCGCACCATCGATGAAGATCGTCAGCATTTCGCGCGCGCCGGCTTCACCGGGGTGCCAGTGCTCCCAAAAGCCTTGATCCCATTTCAAGCGCGGCAGCAACTGCAGCGTATCGAGTGTATCGGTCCTCAAGGTCGCAGGCAGCGCAGGCAGGCTGCGCGGCGCAGCCATTGCGGCAGGCAATTGCAGCCGCGTCAGCGCAGTGCGCCAGAACGGCGTAAATACCCTATACGGCCCACCCTGCTGCGTGGATAGCTGCCAGGGCTCGAACAACAATGCGCCGTTGCAACTGTGTGCCTCGATCCCGCGCGCGCGTAGTGCGCGCTTGATCTGCGCATCGCGCGTCTGTGTGGCCGGCTCGTATTTGCGGTTCCAGTACACCGCCACCGCGCCAGTGTGCGCGATCACCTCATCCAGCACCTGTGCACTGTTACCGGTGCGAATCACCAGGCCGCTGCCTAGCGCGCGCAACGCATCGTCCAGCGCGACAAGCGAGCGATGCCGCCACGTGCGCGATGCTGCGCCAGGCGTCCACTCACCTTCTTCGTGCGGGGCATCGATATACAATGGAACCGGCTGGTGACCAGCATCCAGTGCGGCCCGCAAAGCCGGGTTGTCTTCCAGACGCAGATCGCGACGAAACCAGACGATGGCGTATGACATACGAACTCGGCAGCGAACGGTTAGGCTGGGCAGCATAAGCCAGCGGGTGCAACGATGGCGCGATGCCGGGTGCTGGGTATCTGCCCGGCTAACGCATTGCTCTTACTCGAAACTCCCCACCGAGTCGTGCGCCAGATTATCAAAGCGGGTGTATTCTCCGAAGAATTTAAGCTTGCACGACCCGGTCGGGCCGCCGCGATGCTTGCCGATAATGATTTCGGCCAGCCCCTTGTCTGGCGAATTTTCCTTGTTGTAGTAATCGTCGCGGTAGATGAAGACGATCATGTCCGCGTCCTGCTCGATCGCACCGGATTCGCGCAGGTCCGCCATCACCGGGCGCTTGTCAGTCCGTGTTTCCAGCGAGCGGTTGAGCTGCGACAGCGCAATCACCGGCACGTTGAGTTCCTTGGCCAGCCCCTTGAGACCACGCGAAATCTCCGAGATTTCGGTCGCGCGGTTTTCGCTATTGCCGGGCACCGACATCAGCTGCAGGTAGTCGATGACGATCAGGCCCAGGTCATTCTCACGCTTGAGGCGGCGGCACTTGGAACGCAGCACTTCCGGCGACACGCCCGGTGTGTCGTCGATGAATATCTTGGTTTCCTTGAGCATTTTGATCGCGCCGGTCACGCGCGCCCAGTCCTCGTCTTCCAGCGCACCGGTACGCAAACGCTGCGCATTGATGCGGCCATTGGAGGAAATCAGGCGCATCGCCAGCTGCGAGGCCGACATTTCCATGGAAAACACCGCCACGCCCTTCTTGGACTTGATCGCTGCATATTCGGCAATATTCAGCGCCAGCGTGGTCTTGCCCATCGCCGGACGCGCAGCAAGGATGATCAGATCGGTTGGCTGCAAGCCGGCAGTCATCGCATCGAAATCGGTGTAGCCGGTTGGCAAGCCGGTGATGTTGCCGCCGTTCTCGAAGCGATTACGCAGTTCTTCGAAGGCGTCCTTCAAGGCGCTCGGCATCGCCACGAAATCGGTACGCCCGCGCGCACCGGCTTCAGCAATCTTGAACACCGCTTTTTCTGCGGAGGCCAGCAGTTCCACGCTCTCGCGACCTTCCGGCTGGAAACCGTCATTGACGATAGTGGTGCCCACTTCGATCAACTGCCGCAACACTGCCTTGTCGCGCACGATTTCCGCGTACGCGGAGATGTTGGCTGCCGACGGTGTGGTGCTGGCCAACTCGATCAGATACGCACCGTCTCCGACCTGCTCCAGCTTGCCCTGCGATTCGAACCATTCGCCCAGCGTCACCGCATCGAACGGACGGTCTTTCTCGTTCAATTCGCGAATCGCCCGATAGATCAGCCGATGGTCGCGTCGGTAGAAGTCGTTTTCGGTCAGCTGCTCGTTAACCCGGTCGAACGCGTCCGGTGCCAGCATCAAGCCCCCCAGTACGGCCTGCTCGGCCTCCACCGAATGTGGCGGCACCCGCAGCTGGTCAAGACGCGGATCGAGACGATCGTAAACGTCGTCGTCACGATCACGATTGCGCTTGGAACGGAAACCAGGACGAGCAGACATGAACTAACAAACCTGATGCGGGCAGACGCGGGCAGGAAGCATAGTCATCGGCGGCACCGGCGACCATGCACAACTCTGTGGATAACTAGTGCATAGCCGGTGCATCAGCCTTCGACGCGCCAGCCTTCGAACACCGCTCGTTCCCCATGTCCGCGGCGCAGCGCCAAGCGTCAGCGCCTCAAGGCCGCGCGCTGTTCGCGCCAGTGCGCCTGCCAAGCCTGGAACATCAGCACCGTCCACAAATGCGTGTGCCATTTGCGCTGGCCAGCGTTGAAGTCGCGCCACAGGCCAGCCACGGTGTCGGCGGCGAACACGCCTTCGCGTTGCAGCACGCCATGTGCCAACAGATCGGCCGCCCAGTTGTTCAGATCGCCGCGTAGCCATGCGCTGACCGGTGCGCCGAAGCCGCGCTTGCCGCGATACACCATCGTATCGGGCAGGTAGCGGCACAGCACGCGTTTGAGCAAATACTTGCTCACTCCGTCGCGATACTTCAGCGACAGCGGCAGCGACCAAGCGAATTCAGCCACGCGCCAGTCCAGCAATGGCGCACGCGCTTCCAACCCCACCGCCATGGTGGTGCGGTCCACCTTGCATAGGAGATCGTCGGGCAGGTAAGCAGCGAAATCGGCAAGCATCATTGCGTCGGCGGGCGTACCGGAGCCGTGCAGCGGGTCGGCCAGACTGTAGAAACTGTCCGGCTCGGTAGCACCCAGCACCACCGCAGCCGGATCGCGCCAACGCGAAATGCGATTGCGGTAAATATCGCCGATACCGCGCGCGCCAGCTTCGGCCACCAGCGCAGCCAATCCACCGATGCGCGAGGACTCGCCCGTGCTGCGCGCCGCCACGGCCATCAGGCGACACAGCGGCCTGGGTACCAGGCCGTGCATGCGCCAATTGCGCAGTGCACGTCGATAGCGGCCATAGCCGAAAAACAATTCATCGCCACCGTCGCCAGACAACGCCACCGTCACTCCGCCGCGCGCCAGCCGCGCGACCAATGCAGTCGGCACTTGCGAAGCATCGGCGAAGGGCTCATCAAACATGGCGGGCAGGTGTGGCACCACCGCCAGCGCATCGGCGCCGCTGACATAGAGTTCGGTGTGATCGGTATGCAGATGCGTGGCCACTTCGCGCGCCAGCGGCGCTTCGTCGTGATGCGAGCCCTCGAATCCAATGCTGAAGGTGTGCACTGGCTGCACGCTCTGCGCCTGCATCATCGCGGTGACGATGGACGAATCGGTACCGCCGGACAGGAACACACCCACCGGCACGTCGGCCACCATGCGCAGGGCCACCGCATCGCGCAGCACGCTATCGAGCTGGTCTTCGGCCTGTGCTTGGCTGCCGGTGAACGGTGCCGCCAAGGCGCGTTGCATCGCCTCGCGGGCGTGCCAAAACGGTTGCTGGGCCTGGTCGGAACGATGGGCGGCAGCGCCAGCGGCCACGGCTTGCGCATCCATGCGCAGCACGCGACCCGGCATCAGCTTGAAGGTACGCTCGTGGATGCACGCAGGTGCCGGAATGTAACCCAGCCGTAACAGCAGCGTCAGCGCATTACGGTCGATACCGTTATCGAAGTCTGGGTGTTGCCACAAGGCCTTGAGTTCGGAACCGAACACCAATGTGTCACCTGCCCAACCATAGTACAGCGGCTTCTTGCCGACGCGATCGCGGGCCAGGAACAGGCAATGGTCGCGCTTATCCCACAACGCAATGGCAAACATGCCGTTGCAGCGGCTCAGAGTGTCGTGCAGCCCCCATTCCACGACTGCCGCAAGCAGCACCTCGGTATCGGAATGGCCACCGAAGCGATGCCCGAGTGCGGACAGTGCAGCGCGCAGCCGCGCGAAGTTGTAGATTTCGCCGTTGTAGGCCAGCACGTAGCGACCATCGGCAGAGCGCATCGGTTGATGGCCGAGCGGCGACAGATCCAGAATGCTCAAGCGCTGATGCGCCATCGCCACGCCAGCCTGCGCATCGCACCAAGTGCCGGCATCATCGGGGCCTCGATGGCGCAAGGCAGCGCCCATCGGCCGCACCAGCCCGTCGAGCTGTTCGCCATGCAGACGCGGCGATGCCAACAACATGCCCGCCAATCCGCACATCGTCAGTGCTCCTGCCGGTTAGCAACGGGTAACCGAGGGTCGCTGACACGCGTCAGACACAGCGCACGCACGCACCCGCGCAAACGCATTGCCAACGCCGATGTGCTGCGGGCCTGCCCAGTGCCACTGTCTACCTCGCTCCCGTGGTAACGGCTGTCCAGCTGTTCCAGCAACAGGCGCACCTTGTCGGACACGCCATGGATGGTCAACGAGGGACGTACGGTCGACATCAAGCGGGCTCCGCGGCAACAACGAGGGGGCTGGCAGTGTCACAGCCTCTCGCGCCTTTGCAAAGCCCTGCAGGCAGCAGCGACACGCCGGTCAAGTGCTTGCGTGCGCTGCCGCATCGAGCAGACCCAGGCCAATGCCACCAACGCCAAGGGCTGCCATTCGTCCATGATGGCTCTGTTTCCCTCACGCATCGCGGTGCCGCAAGAGAAACGAAATCAAGCAGTGGCCGCCAGCGACCGACCGAGCAGGATGCGCCCGCCGCTACGCTTGGCAGGCGTTGGCGTAAATGATGAAGAGCCGGCAGTGCCGGCTCTTTTTTACCCTTTCGCTAACTCCGCGCATATTGAACTGACCCGTTACTGACGGGTGCTCAAACCGTCTTGACGCAAGTTGGACATGCTGGAATCACCCGCCGTAGAGGCAGTCTGGGTCACCAGCTGACCATCAACAACCGGCAGGCGGTTGCTGGTGGGCCTGTCATTCATGCGCACGGTCTTTTCGAAACCGTTGTAGCGGTAGGTGACGTCATAGGCCACTACATTATCGGCATCGCCCAGCGAAATACGGTCACCCGGCTTGCTGTCCATACGCATGGTGCCGGTGGTGCCATCCGCATTGCGGTAGGTGACATCGTAGCCGACCACACGCGAAGACTGCGAGTTGGCATTTTCGGTATGGCACTTACGTTCGGTGCGATCGACAATGCGGCCACCCACATGCTCGCGATCGATGCGGTTACCAATAAAGCCTCCACCCACCGCGCCTGCGGCGGTCGCCAGCTTGCGACCGTTGCCGCCTCCCACCTGATTGCCGATCAACCCGCCAATGACTGCACCGACCACGGTCCCGCCAACGTTCCCGTCGCGCTCGGGCAGACGCTCCTGCACCACGACGTCGCGGCACACTTCGCGCGGCGAAGTGCTGGTGATGGTTTCGCGGATGGCGTTGCTGTTGATCACCTGCGCGTACTGAGGCTCGCGCTGGCTGATCGGGGCGACATTGACAACGTCCGCATATTCCAGGCCACGCGGCGCTGGCTGACCGTTGGCCACTAAATCGCTGGACGACGAACGGTTGTTCATGAAAGCGGCAGTCGCAACGCCCCCGGCCAGCAAAGCGCCGGCAGCGACCAGTATAGTTGTCGTATTGCTCTTCATAACCAGCTCCGTGCGGACGCGCCGCGTTGTTGACGGACATGATTCCAGCATGGGAACCCTGAACGAAAACACCCTCGCTCATGAACAAGGCGGTTAAGTTCAGCTAGCGGTTATTTCATGCATTGATAACACCCGGAGCATTCGCTTGCGAAATTCCGTCACCGCACGCGCACTGGGTTGGGCCAGCACGCTGCGCTATCCCACCTTGTCCAAGCTCGCCGCTGCATTGTTTTTGCTTGACTTGGCGCTTCCGGACCCAATTCGGTTCCTGGAAGAATTGCGAGTCGACCTGACCGCGCTGCAGCTGGCCAACTGGAAGCCCCACAACGCAGCGCCGCTGGCACCGGTGTGGCGAGCCTGATGGAATTGGTCGACAGCCATTGCCACCTGGACGCAGGCGAGTTCGACCACGATCGCGCCGATGTCATCGCACGTGCGCGCGCCGCAGGGGTCATGCAGCAAATACTGCCAGCGATCACCGCTGCTAGCTGGCCGGGCTTGCGCGCGCTCTGCTGTCAAACCCCCGGGCTCTACCCTGCGTACGGCCTGCATCCGCTGTTTCTGGATCAGCACCGTCCGACGCATCTGGAGTTGCTGGCCGAGTGGATCGAACGCGAGCGGCCCTGCGCAATTGGCGAGTGCGGCCTGGACTTTTTCGTCGACGGGCTGGATGCGCAGGCGCAGCGCGCGTATTTCAACGGCCAGTTGCAACTGGCCAAGCGCGTGAACTTGCCGTTGATTGTGCATGCGCGCCGCGCTACCGAGGAAGTCATCGCGCGTATCAAGGCGGTGGGTGGCTTGCGCGGAGTGGTGCACAGCTTTGCCGGCAGCCCCGAGCAGGCACAACAGCTGTGGAAACTGGATTTCATGATCGGCCTGGGCGGCCCGCTCACCTATCCGCGCGCAAACCGCCTGCGCGGACTGGTGACCAGACTACCGTTGCAGCAGCTACTGCTGGAGACCGACGCGCCCGATCAGCCCGACGCCAGCATCCGCAGCCAACGCAACGAACCGGCGCGCCTGCGCACGGTGCTGGAATGCGTCGCGCAGCTGCGCGGCGAAGATCCCGCACACATTGCTGCACAGACCACCGCTAATGCACGCACCCTGTTCGGCCTACCGCGCTGACTGCAACCGCTTATTCAGCATGATCGCCAGTGCCCGCGCGTTATCACAACGCTGCAACCGCCGCGACTGCCGACGTGGCGGCGGCATCGTTTGGCTTGAGCAACATGTCCAGCGCCTTGCCCGCCGCCACGAATGCGAAGGTACCGGTGATATGCGTGGCCGCACCCAGCCCGGCCCCGCAATCCAGCTTGAGTGCGGCATCGGCATCGAATTGCGGGCGAATGCCGCAGACGCTGCCATCGGTCTGTGGGTATTTGACGTTTTCCAGCGAATACACTGCCGGCACGCCGAAATAGCGTTGCCGGTTCTTGGGGAAATTAAATTCGCTGCGCAACTTTTTGCGGATCAGCGCCAGCATCGCATCGTGCTCGGTGCGCGAGATATCGCGCACGCGCACCAAGGTGGGATCGGTTCGCCCACCAGCCGCGCCTACAGTCAGCAGCGGCAACTTGCGCCGCCGGCACCAGGCAATGGTTTCCACTTTGACCCGGAAACTATCGCAAGCATCGATCACCAGGTCCACATCCCCACCCAGCAACGTTTCGATATTGCCCAAGGTCAGAAACGACTCCAGCGCGTCGGCTTCGATGTCCGGATTGATCGCCACACAGCGCTCGGCCATCGCACGCGCCTTGTTGCGCCCATACTGACCAGCCAGCGCCGGCAACTGCCGGTTCGTGTTGGAAATGCACAGGTCATCGGCATCGATCAAACGAATGTGCCCGACCCCGGTACGCGCCAGCGCCTCGACCACCCAGGAGCCCACGCCGCCCATCCCGATCACTGCCACGCGGCGCGCCGACAAGCGCTCGACCGTGCCGACCCCATACAGCCGGTCGATACCGGCAAAACGTTCACGCCATTGTGCTTTCATCAGCCCATGTTACGCGTCTGTTCCAGGCGCGCCCACGCCGTGATGATGAATTGGCGCGTCCCAGGAGCCACCGATGCAGCCCACGCCTGCCGCCCACTCCAGCGCGGCCCGTTATGCGTTCATGCTGGTGGTCGGCGTGCTGATCGGCCTGGTCGCCACTGTCATGGTGGCTAACGCGCTACGGGCAAGACGCGACCCGGTGCCGGACAGCGTGATGCAGGTCATGGCCTACCAATTGCGCGCGCTACGACCGGACGCAAGCACCGCCTGCACACCGGCGCGGCAACAGCGGCAACTGCAATCGCTGCGCTTGCTGGCCGACGACCTCGAGCCGGCATTTCCCGAGCTTGGCGAGAACCACCGCTTCGGCGAACACGCGCAAGCATTGCGTACCGTGTTGGATCAGGCGCAGCGCTTGCCGCTGGCCGATTGCAGCGCATTGGGCCAGATACATACCCACATTTCCGATGCCTGCCAGGCATGTCACCACGACTTTCGCTGAGGTTCGATGAATACCGCGCTCGGGTTTCATTAAGCCTGCGGTGAATCAGTTGGCAGCCTGTTCACCTGAACCATCACAGGATGACGCCGCCGCGGCCCCGACCGCCTTTCGAACACTCTGGAGAGATCTGATGAAGACCCGACTGCTTGTCATTGGCCTGGCTGCAACCGCGACCCTGGTTGGCTGCGCCACCTCTCAACCTCAGTACGGTAGCTATCGCGGCGACCGCGCTTACGACCAGGGTTACACGCAGACACAACGGTGCGTGGACTGCGGCATCGTGACCCGGATCGACGAAGTCGCCCCGACCCGCTCCGCTGCCACCGGCACCGGCGCGATCCTCGGCGGCATTGTGGGCGCCGTCGCCGGCCGACAGATTTCCAAGGATACCGGCGGCAGCACGGGGAACAAGAACGTCTCGACCGTTGCTGGCGCTGCTGCCGGTGCATTGGCAGGTAATGCAATCCAGAACAACGTCACCAGCCCCAGCTTCGACGTGCAGGTGCGCATGGACGACGGTCGCGTCATCGTGGTGAACCAGCGCGACTTGGCCGGCGTGCGCGAGAACGCGTACGTGCGCGTGGTCAATGGCAAGGTGGTGCTGCGCTGATCCAATCGTGTGTGCGGCAGCATGCTTGCTGCCGCGCGTCAGTAGTAGGTCAGGCGCATGCCCGAACCCGATGGCACCACTTCCCCAAGCTGACGCACGCAAACTGATATCAAGCGCAAACGCGCAGGATTTGATGCCTGCACCAGAAGCTCACCTCGCCACACCAGCTGATGGTGGCCAAACAATCACAGTAGCGAAACAGCTAAGGCCGGAATCACCGGTCTTGCTGTTGTCTGCATGATGCGCTCAACGTCGTGAGTGGGCTCAAACCACCTGAACTGCATCGGCCTGCAAGCCTTTCTGGCCTTGCACGACCGTGAACCTGACTTGTTGACCTTCCTTGAGGCTCTTGGAGCCCTGGACCTGGATTGCGCGGAAATGAACGAACACGTCTTGACCATTTTCGCGACTGATGAATCCAAAGCCCTTGGCATCATTGAACCACTTCACTGAACCACGCTCGCGTTCGAAGCTGGACATCTCGACTGACCCCCCTACGACACTGTGACGGACTGGAGTGGTGGCTGTGATTGCAAGGAAGAAGCGAGATACAAAACAGCGCCGGATCGGACGATCTGCCGCATCGGGCTACTATTGACAGTGACCTGTGCAAACACCAGCAGCTGCAAATTAACTCGCACAAAACAAATTTTCAATTACTTACAGCACCTTTTTGTCAAGCCAAAAACAAGGCATTCCCAGGCTATCTTGGACACCATCTTCGTTTACAGTGCGCTGGCTGCGTTGATGGTGCTGATGGGCCGAGTAGCTCGCCAAGCGACCTGATCCGATGTTGTGGACAGGTGTACACATCGCCCGTGCAGACGCGACTGTTAAGCTAGTGGGTTGTGCGCCTGCCCGGCGCCCTTCCCTCGGCCAGACTGACATGTCCAAGCACCGCACCCGCCCCTTGATACTGATTGCCATGACCGTTGCACCATTGGCGCATGCGCAGGAAATCGCACCGCAGCCAGTCTCGCCGCACGCCTGCACCTCGGTCAGTTCTGATGCTGCACGTCTGGCCTGTTACGACAAGACGCTGGGCTACACGCCGCAGCAAACCGCGCAGGCCGATGCGTCAGCGCAACTGGCCGAGCAGAAGGAAGCCAAGTCGAACGACGCACGCGCGATCAGCCGGGCCGGCGATTTTTTCCATGCCGACGACCAGGACCAGCCGAAAGAAGATGCCGTGGCCAACGCCGGCCGAGGCTCGCTGCTGGATCGCCGCTGGGAGCTGGCCAAGGACTCCAAACTGGGCACCTTCCAGCTGCGTGGCTATCGGCCGGTGTACCTGTTGCCGGCATTCTGGACCAGCGACACCAACCGCACCCCACAATCCCCTAATCCGCTCAATTCGGTCAACACGCCACAGCATCTGGATCACGACGAGCTTAAATTCCAGCTCAGCTTCAAGACCAAAGTCGTGGAAGATCTGATCGGCGACAACGGCGATATCTGGATGAGCTATACCCAGAGTTCGCGCTGGCAGTCCTACAACGCTGCTGACTCGCGGCCGTTTCGCGAAACCAATTATGAGCCGGAAGCGATGCTGGTCTTTCGTAACAACTACAGTATCTTTGGCTGGAATGGCCGCATGAGCGGTCTCAGCCTCAATCACATGTCCAATGGGCAAACAGACCCGTTATCGCGCTCATGGAACCGGGTAATCTTGAGCCTGGGGCTGGATCGCGAGAACTGGGCACTGATACTACGCCCGTGGTTTCGCATCAAAGAAGAACGCGCCGACGACAACAATCCCGATATCGAGGATTACATGGGCCGCGGTGACGCCACGCTGGTGTACAACAAAGACGGCCACGAATTGGCACTGATCGCACGCCATTCGCTACGCGGCGGCGATCGCTCGCACGGCTCGGTGCAGCTGGATTACGGATTCCCGATCACCAACCTGTTGCGGGGCCACGTGCAGGTGTTCGATGGCTATGGTGAAAGCATGATCGACTACAACCACAAGGCAACTTACATTGGCCTGGGCGTGTCGTTGCTGGAGTGGTTCTAAGCGCCGCCAACACAATTACTGCGCCCCCGCCGCCAGGCGGGAGCGTGGGCAATTATTGTGTGAGTCGCGCTTATTCAACGACCACCGGAATCTTGCCGATACGGGACTGCCACAATCTAGGGCCAGTCTTGTGCACGGATTGGCCGGTGGAATCCACCGCCACGGTGACTGGCATATCCTTGACTTCGAATTCGTAGATCGCCTCCATACCGAGGTCTTCGAACGCGAGCACGCGGGCTGCCTTGATCGCCTTGGACACCAGATAGGCCGAACCACCGACTGCCATCAGGTACACCGCCTTGTTGTCGCGAATCGCCTCGATTGCCGCATCCCCGCGCTCGGACTTGCCGATCATGCCCAGCAGGCCGGTCTGTTCCAGCATCTGACGGGTGAACTTATCCATGCGCGTGGCGGTGGTCGGGCCGGCCGGGCCCACGACTTCGTCGCGCACTGGATCGACCGGACCGACGTAATAGATAAAGCGGTTGGTGAAATCCACCGGCAAGATTTGGCCACGGTTGAGCATGTCAATCATGCGCTTGTGCGCGGCGTCGCGGCCGGTTAGCAGCTTGCCGTTGAGCAGAATGACCTCGCCTGGCTTGAAACTGGCCACTTCTTCCTTGGTGATGGTGTCCAGATTCACCCGGCGCGCATTGGTCGTGTTGTAGGTGAGCTTGGGCCAGTCTTCCAGCGACGGCGGATCCAGCATCACCGGGCCGCTGCCGTCCAGGGTGAAGTGGGCGTGTCGGGTCGCGGCGCAATTGGGAATCAACGCCACCGGCAGATTGGCGGCATGGGTAGGGTAGTCCTTGACCTTGATGTCCAATACCGTGGTCAGGCCGCCCAGGCCTTGTGCCCCGATCCCGAGCGCATTGACCTTTTCGTACAACTCAAGTCGCAGCTCTTCGGCACAATTGGAGGCACCGCGTGACTGCAGGTCAACAATGTCGATTGGCTCCATCAGCGCTTCCTTGGCCAGCAGCATCGCTTTCTCGGCAGTGCCACCGATACCGATGCCTAGCATGCCCGGCGGGCACCAGCCCGCCCCCATGGTCGGCACGGTCTTGAGCACCCAATCGACGATGGAATCGGAGGGATTGAGCATCGCGAACTTGCTCTTGGCCTCCGAGCCGCCCCCCTTGGCCGCGACAATCACGTCCACGTGGTGCCCGGGCACGATCTTGGTGTTGACCACTGCCGGTGTGTTGTCTTTGGTGTTGCTACGCTTGCCTGCCGGGTCAGCCAGCACGCTGGCGCGCAGCTTGTTGTCGGGATGATTGTAGGCCCGGCGCACGCCTTCATTGACCATGTCTTCCACGCCCATGGTCGCGTCGTCCCAACGCACGTTCATGCCGATGTGGAGGAACACAGTGACGATGCCGGTGTCCTGGCAGATCGGGCGGTGGCCTTCGGCACACATGCGCGAGTTGATCAGGATCTGCGCGATGGCGTCCTTGGCGGCCGGCGATTCTTCGCGCTCATAGGCAGCAGACAGGTTTTTGATGTAGTCGACCGGGTGGTAATAGCTGATGTACTGCAACGCATCGGCGACGGACTGGATGAGGTCTTCCTGCTTGATCGAAGTCACGGCTGGCTCTACGGCTGGCGGGGGTGCACCCGGCACATTTTAGAGCAAACGGCAGGCGCGTCCGAACGCGGCATTTATCGATGCGATGAACCGATTCGTGATATCGCACTGCGTCGGCACATCGCCGCACTGGTGTTGGGGTGGTGCCAGACCCACCCCCCGTTTATCGCTGTCGGCACAACGGTTGGCGGCATCGGCGGTGCACCGATGGGCGGCCACGTCTCTGTCCAGACCCTGCTCCTCACCCAGCAATCCCACACCCAGCGCCGACAGCCGGTGCGGCACACTCTCTTCATGCCAGCTTCCTCTTCCGACGTCACCACGCCCGCCGCTCCCCGTACCGGCCCTACCCTGCGCGAGCGCCTGGATGCACTGCGCAATCTCCCGCCCTTCCTGCAACATATCTGGCAGACCAGCCGTTGGTTGAGTGCCAGCAGCATCGGCCTGCGCGTGCTGCGCGCACTCATGCCGATTGCGTCGCTGTATATCGGCAAATTGATCATCGACGAGGTGATTCACCTGGTCGGCCAGCCAACGAGGTTCGAGTCGCTCACCCAAGCACTGAGAAGCGGGCGTCTGAACCACCTGTTGGAATTGCTGGCGCTGGAGCTGATATTGGCGATCGGCTCTGACCTGCTCGGCCGGCTGGTCGGCTATGCCGATGCGCTGTTGTCGGAGTTGTTCAACAACGCCGCCAGCGTGCGCCTGATGGAACATGCCGCGCAGCTGGATCTTGAGGATTTCGAAGACCCCGACCGACAGGACAAATTGGATCGCGCGCGGCGCCAGACCATGAACCGCATGAACCTGATGAGCCAGCTGTTCGGGCAAGTGCAAGATGCCATCACCGTGGTCAGCCTGGCGGTAGGCCTGGTGGTCTATGCACCCTGGTTGATCGTGCTGCTGGCAATCGCGTTGATTCCTGCGTTTATCGGCGAGGCGCATTTTAATGCGCTGGGCTATTCGCTGAATTTCCAGTGGACGCCGGAGCGGCGCCAAGTCGATTATCTACGTCAGGTCGGTGCCAGCGTCGAGACGGCCAAGGAAGTCAAAATCCTCAACTTGCACCGCTTCCTGATTGCGCGCTACCGTCGGCTGGCCGACAGGTTCTTCCAGGCAAATCGGGCACTGGCACGCAAGCGTGCACTGTGGGGTGCGCTGCTGGCCGCGCTAGGCACATTGGGGTACTACATGGCATATGCCTACATCGCCTGGCGTACCGTGCGCGGAGATTTCAGCATCGGCGACCTGACCTTTCTGGCCGGTAGCTTTCTGCGCTTGCGGCAGTTGCTGGAGGGGTTGTTGATCGGGCTTTCGCAGGTCGCAGGCCAGGCGTTGTATCTGGACGATCTGTATTCGTTCTTCGACATCGTTCCTGAGATCCGCTCGCCTCCCAACGCACTGCCGGTGCCACGACCGATCCGACAGGGCTTTGTGTTCGAGGATGTCGGCTTTCGCTATCCAGATGCCGAACAGTGGACGGTGCGGCATCTGGATTTCGAGTTGCGTGCCGGCGAAGTATTGGCGCTGGTTGGCGAAAACGGCGCTGGCAAGACCACCCTGGTCAAGCTACTGGCTCGGCTGTACGACCCCGACGAAGGGCGGATCCTGCTCGATGGGCACGACCTGCGCGATTACGATCTGGACGATCTACGCGCCAATCTGGGCGTGATCTTCCAGGATTTCGTGCGCTATCACCTGAGCGTGGGCGAAAACATCGGCGTGGGCCAGGTGGATGCGATGCACGATACGCCACGCATTCGCGCCGCCGCGCAGCGCGCGATGGCGAGCGAGTTGATCGATAACCTGCCCAAGGGCTACGACCAAGTCGTCGGGCGCCGCTTCAAGAACAGCGTGGATCTCTCCGGTGGGCAATGGCAGAAGATCGCCATCGCGCGCGCCTACATGCGTGATGCGCAGCTGATGATTCTGGACGAACCCACCGCCGCGCTGGATGCTCGCAGCGAGTTCGACGTCTTCCAACGCTTCAAGGAATTGTCGGACAACCGCACCGCCGTCCTGATCTCGCACCGCTTCTCCAGCGTACGCATGGCCGACCGCATCCTGGTTCTGGTTGACGGTCGCATCGAAGCAAACGGAACCCACGCAGAGCTGATGGCGCAGGGCGGGCGCTATGCGGAGTTGTTCGAACTGCAGGCTGCCGGGTATCGATAAGGCGGGCATTGGGCATTGGGAGTGGTTTGAGAGCTGGCGACCCACCTGCGCGCCTGGTCCCATCCAAATCACACGATCCGCTCTTGCCAATCACCCGTCACGACTCCCGAATGTCGGCCAGTAAAATGGGAACCAATCTCATTTGAATGGCTTGAGGTAGAATAGCTAGGCACTTTTTCCACGACACGTACCGGTATGTCTTCCGCTTTTGGCGCCGAAACGGTGCTTGAGGTCCGTCACTGGACCGATGACTACTTCAGCTTCACCACAACCCGCGATGCCGGTTTCCGGTTCGAAAACGGTCAGTTCGTGATGATCGGACTGGAAACTGAGACACGTCCGCTGCTGCGTGCGTATTCGATCGCCAGCGCCAATTGGGAAGAACACCTGGAGTTTTTCAGCATCAAGGTGCCAGACGGCCCGCTGACCTCCCGGCTGCAGCACATCCAGCCCGGCGACAGAGTGCTGGTCGGTAAGAAACCCACCGGCACGCTGCTGATCAGCGATCTGCATCCGGGACGCAACCTGTATCTGCTGGGTACTGGAACCGGATTGGCGCCATGGCTATCGATCATTAAGGATCCGGAAACCTACGAACGCTTCGATAAGGTGATCCTCACCCAGGGCGTGCGGTTTGTGCAGGATCTGGCCTACCGCGATTACTTCGAACGCGAGTTGCCGCAGCATGAATTCCTCGGCGAACTGCTGCGCGAAAAATTGCTTTATTACCCAGCGGTCACGCGCGAACCCTTCACCAATCGAGGTCGGCTGACCGAGCTGATCGCCAATGGCCGCATGCAGCAGACACTGGGTTTAACGCCGCTGGATCCGGCCAACGATCGTTTCATGATCTGCGGTAGTCCGCAGATGCTGGCCGACTTGCGCACCCAGCTCGATAGCCGCGGCTTCCAGACCTCGCCGCGCATCGGCACGCCTGGGCACTACGTGTTCGAGCGTGCGTTCGTCGAAAAGTGATATGACAAGCGCGGCCCAGCATTTGCGTGGACCACCTTGCCGGGGCATGCGCGGTATGGAGCACGCGCCCTGACGCGATAAAGCGCTCCACTAACACGTCATCGCGCTCGGATGCGGACCTATCGTGCTAGCAAAACGCTTTGCAAGATCACGCGCCCAGTGCGCGCTCGATATCCGCGGCCAAGGCTTCCGGCTTGGTGGTAGGCGCATAGCGTTCCAGCACACAGCCGTCGCGACCGATCAGGAACTTGGTGAAATTCCACTTGATCGCTTGGGATCCGAGCACACCACGTTGTTCATGCTTGAGCCATTGCCACAGCGGATGCGCGCCGCTGCCGTTCACCTCAACTTTTGCTGCCAGCGGAAAATCCACTGCATAGTCGAGCGAGCAGAATCGGCGAATGTCCTCCGCATCGCCGGGCTCCTGATGTCCGAATTGATCGCAGGGGAATCCGATCACCACCAAGCCACGCTCGCGGTAGCGCTGCCATAAAGCCTGCAAGCCAGCGTACTGCGGCGTGAAGCCACATTTGGATGCCACATTCACCACCAGCAGCACTTTGCCTGCGTAATCGCGCATCAGCCGGGGACGACCGTCGAGGCCAGTGAATTCAAATGTAGAGAGATCGCTCATGCGAGGCTCGGGTACTCAGGAGAACGCCAGCGTAGCGCAATTACTACGGCAGTACGGCTCTAAGCACGCTCCAATGGCTGATGCGCTTACGCGACTTGGCGGCTTGCCAGACCCATCGGCAGACATGCTGTTGGCGCAAGTACGATTGACACGCTCAGTGCATTCAACTCCAAGGTGCGATCATTGAGGCTCTAATCACACAACAGCGGCGCCCCGTCAGACCAGGCGCCGCTGAATTGCCTCTGCAGTCACTCCCACGCGCCCCTCGCGCGGAGTCAGATCAGGTTACCGCCCCTGACCCGAAGCGCTGGCGTCGACGCCAGCACCGACCGAACCGCTGGCATTACCCAGCCCATTGCCGCCCTGCACAGCACCAGAACCCGATGCGCTGCCGCCGCCCGACACTCCCGCCGATGATGGGGCGGGAGCGGCATTGGCAGTGTGCGCTGCCCTGCCGCCAGCTGCCCCACTACTCAGCGCCGGGCTGCTGAGAGTACCAGCATGACTGGAGGCAGCTGCCGCCCCTTGGACCGTCTGCTTGCCAGCTGAGTCGGTGGCACGAGCGGCAGTCTGTGCGTTGCCGATGGCACCGCTTGCGCCGCTGCGTGTCATCTGCGTGGTGTTGCGCGCTGCCGCCAAGCCGCTGGCTGCCGTCGTATCGGCCATGGTCTGCGCACTAACGGCGGCCTCGGCGGCTGCATCCTTCGTGGCCGAAGCGGCAGCAACACCACGCGCAGTCGTGCGCTGCGCTGCGCCGCGCACATGCCGCGACTGCGCATCGATCGCACGCTGCCCGCGCCCGAGCGTAGACCCTGCGTCAACGGTGCCAGTGCCGCCCGCGTGGCCGCCAAGCGTCGCACCGCCCACCCCGCCGACTGTGCCACCCATCGTACTGGTCAGTCCACCGGCGCCACCGAGTGCCTGCGCGCCAGCTACTCCGGAACCCAGCGCCAACACCGCGACCATCACCGCACTGGAGATCAAGGTCTTGTTCTTCATGGCTCTCTCATCCTCCGCCACAGCCAACCTGCGGCTTCCAGCCAAACCTATACGAACCAAACGCAAGCGGTCACCCATCGGGGCTGTGCGCAGACAGCAGGCATTCACCAGCTCGACGCCCTCTGCAAGGGGCTGCGCTTGGCACGGCACGCCATCGCGATACACCGAGGCCAAACCGGTGACGACATGCTCGCCCTGCAGGTGGAACTGGCGCAGCCGGTACAACGCCTGTCGCATTGACAGATCCGGCAGTGCGCGCAGTACCACGCGCATACCCGAACACATCGAAGCCGCGTTGCTCTGCCACGACGAAATCGGCTGTCTGCGCTGGCGGCAAGCCCGCTGCATTCGGTGCCAACGCCGCGATCCGACCACAAACCACGACGGCGCAATCGACATTAGGATCTGGCTAAAGCGGGCGCCCCCGCGCGCACGCGCTGCACGAACATTGATCAGGGCATCGCATACGGCCCGGCGCTGGCGAACAATGCATCGGTGATCGACCAAAAACCGCGCGATGGTGTT
>Ga0207791_1000048_pt1 | contig 45596 bp, 38 predicted proteins | sample HigsolmetaGSP16D_FD_184844 | JGI IMG/M metagenome (GOLD analysis project Ga0207791, IMG submission 184844) | High solid enriched microbial communities from the Joint BioEnergy Institute, USA - SP1-6-D (SPAdes) | ecosystem: Engineered > Bioreactor > SSF (Solid state fermentation) > Aerobic >...
TATAATTTCAATAGACCACATGGATCTTTTAAAGGAAAAACTCCTTATGAAATACTAAAATTAAAACTAAAATAATTATATTTAAAGTCTACGAAGTCATGAAGTACGACATAACATAATTTTTAATAAGTGTTACTTCCAGATGCAGAAAGTATAAAAGCCTTTATTTATCAATAGTGTAGGGGAGTGTGGTGTACTATTGGTGTACAAAAAGTATTAATATTTTAACGAAATATTAGCAATATCCGATAAAAGAATCAATCTTAATTATTACAATTTAATATTACTGATTAAATAATTCTTGATTTGTTTTGCTCTTTAATGATATTAATAATTTGTTTTTGAATCCAAACAGGAGCGTACTTTAATTGTTTTTGAACCACTTCATTATTTAATTGTTGCACGTTAGGTTGTATTTGACTTATGAATTCATCTGTCACGTTTTTTAGACCTATTTCTTTAAAAGCCTGAACAATTAAGTGTAATAATTCATCTTTAATGGCAAAGCTTTTAGGAACTGTTTTTTTGAATTGAATGGTACGATTCCCTATTTTTATTTCGAGTTGTGATCCATCAGTTAGATATACAGCTTTTAAAGGAACCTGAGTTGTTAATCCTAATAAATATAAAGCCAAAACTCCTGTAGGAGAAATACGTGCCTTATCTCGTTGTGCGATTTGTTTCGCAATTTCTTCAGTTGTGGGATAAATAGTACCTAACAACGGATCTTTTTTAGGTTTAAGATAAATACCTTGAGCTAAACGCTCAACTAAACCTTCATTTTCTAAACGAGAAAGTACTTTACGGATGTTATCTGAAGAGCCATATTTTGAGAAATCATCTAAAAAAAATATTTCGCCAAAAGATGATTTTGAAATCTTTGTTTCTATTTGATTTTTAGATGATTTCATTTTGTTTTTGGTTAATTTTATGTCACAAATTTAGTGAAAATTTGTGACAAAATTTAATTTAAAGAATGTAATTATAGTAATTCTATATCTTGTAATTTTCTACCAAACTCATCATCTGCTGCTAGTTTGAAAAGATCATCTTGTAAACCTAGGGGTGTACTTTAATTGTTTTTTGAATGACTACATTATTTAATTGTAGCACAGTAGAATGTATTAGATTTATGAATTCATCTTTCACGTTTTTTTGGCCTATTTCTTTAAAAATGCACTGTCTTTTAAAGTGTATAAGTTTACAAATATAGCTTGGGTTAGCTTTTTCAAATCCATCTAACCTCCCCATTATTTTGTTCTGTTTTCAAATTAAGATTTATTAAGTGCAATATATTGCACTATTTATTGATTCTTACATATCAAACCTAAAATATTCTTCAAAAAGTGCAATTAGTTGCACTTTTCTTGTTTTGTATCAAATTTCTTTCTAAATTTACATTAAAAGTGCTTTATATGACACTATTGTTAATTGAACAAATAAAAGAACGACGTAAAGTTTTAGCGATATCACAAGAAACATTAGCGGAGATTTCAGGTGTAGGTTTACGAACGTTAAAACAATTTGAAAGTGGTAAAGGTAATCCAACTTTAGAAACGCTTCAAAAGTTGTGTGATGCCTTAGGATTAGAAATTAAATTAGAGGTTAAAACAATTGAATCATGAGAATTGCTCAAATTTTATATAAAGGAGAAAGGGCAGGAGTTCTAACGCAATTGGATAATGGTCGCTTTCATTTTATCTATAATGAAGATTGGTTAAATGATGATTCTAAGCCTTCTATAAGTTTAACGTTGCCTAAAAATCAAAAAGAGTTTGATTCTGAAACTTTGTTTCCTTTTTTCTATCATTTATTACCAGAAGGGGTAAATAAACGTATGATTTGTAAAACATATAAGATTGATGAAGATGATGCTTTTGGAATATTATTGAAAGCATCTAATATAGATACAATTGGTGCAGTAACAATAGAAAGAGTGTAAAATGAAATTAGAATTAATTAATTGTCCCGGTTCTTTAAAAGAAAATTTTAATGCGTACAGTCCTGTTGTTCTAAAGAAAATGTTTAATGGTAAAAAGGTAAGTCCATTTTTAAATTATACTTCGCCAACTGATCGTAAGGATAAAAGTAGTTTTAACCAAAATCAAACACATATTTCTATCTCAGGTTTTCAAGAGAAATATTCTTTAATTCTTGATGGAAATGAACTAAGATTAACGAATGAAAACGAAAGTGGACATTATATACTGAAACCGATTTCTGATTTACCAAAAAATAGTGAATTTGCACCAGCTAACGAACATTTGACGATGCAAATTGCCAAACAAATTTTTAAAATTGAAACGGCAGAAAATGCTTTAGTTTTTTTTAAAGATGGAAGTCCAGCATACCTTACGAAGCGTTTTGATTACAATGAAATTGGAGATAAGTTAGCTGTGGAAGATTTTGCTTCTTTATTAGGGAAATCTCCTGCAACTGATGGGGAACAATACAAGTATGAAGGAAATTATCTCGAATTATTTGAAGCCTTGAAAAAATATGTCCCTGCTTGGAAAGTAGAAACTCCAAAGTTATTCGCTTTGATTGTTTTCAATTATCTGTTTTCTAATGGAGATGCTTATTTAAAGAATTTTTCTTTAATAGAAACTCAGCAAGGTGATTTTAAATTAAGTCCAGCATATGATTTACTGAATACCAAAATTCATATCGAGGATGCTGATTTTGCTTTAAAAGATGGTTTATTACCTAAAACCATTTCAAAAGGAAAAGTCATTGATCAGTTATTTGTATTGGGTGAGAAAGCAGGAATGATAGAGAAATCGATAGTAAAAGTCATTCAAAATCTAACTTCTAAAGAAGAAGAAGAAGTAAAAGACTTAATTTCAAAATCTTATTTATCTGAAAAGTTGAAACGTAATTATTTGCAAAGTTATCAGCGAAGGTTAAAACGATTAAATTTAGAGTTAAGAAAGTAAAGGATAAATAAATGTCCGTTATTCTACACAAATTATAAGTTTTTGTATGAAATAACGGACGTTATTATCAATCTAATAAAGAATTAATCTGATTTCCAATCTCCTCTTGCCAAGTTTTAATATCCGTTGATGTTGCAATTTGCATTATGCTACATTCTTTATCAGACATTTCTAAATGATTTTCAGAACTAAAGTAATTTCCTTTCTGAATTGAATGCTGGTCAGAAGGATAGACAAGTGCTACTTTCTTAGCTTGATAAAATCGATGATATACATACATCTGACGAAGATCTTCAGGCGATGGATTGTAACCGTTAAGATTCTTCCATTTCGTATCTAAGACGTAATGACGCTATGATTGACGTTCCAAATGAATTATCTGATGTCTTTATCAGTCTAATTGATCAATAATTTTTAAGAAAAAAACCTTCATTTTATTATTAAAAATGAAGGTTTTTATAATTCGTTATATATCTACTAAGTCTTCGATACAACATTTTACAAACGTCACTCTAACTCACGAAACTTGACGGTTTGTTATTTTTTATTGAAATATAGATTTAGATTTAACTTTAAGTTAATCACCCTTTTTTATCTTCGATGTTAATTTGCAAAAAACAATAACGCCACGACAAAGCAAATTATCACATGAAAACAAGAAACATTTTTAAAACAAGTCTATTGTGTATCATCTTTTGGGCTGGAAATTTAACCGCTCAAGAAAAATACGAAACGCCAAAACTAGATCATCAAAATTCATGGTCTATTATTATGATACCAGATATTCAGAACTACACTAAATTTAGTCAAAATCAGCCTATTCTAGAGTTAATGACGAAATGGGTCGAGAATAATATCGATCATTTAAATATCAAGATGGTAATGTGTGTTGGTGACTTGGTTGAGCAAAATGAAATCATCAATAATGGACATGATGGAAATCAGACGGCACAAAAACAATGGGAAGCTGCTGCCAAAGCGTTTAGTTATTTAGATGGTAAAGTTCCTTATATTACAGCAACAGGAAATCACGATTACACCATTAATCGTGAAGGAAAACGTTGGACTCGCCTAGATGAATTCTTTCCTATTGATAAAAATTTTTTGAATAGAAAGACGATTGTACAAAATGGTGTGGACGAAAATGAAAAAGCTACACTAGCCAATTCAGCATTCGAATTAAAAAATTTAAATGGTAAAGATTTTTTATTCTTAACTTTAGAGTATGCGCCAACAAATAATACAATCGATTGGGCAAATAAGATTGTAAAACTAGAGCAATATAAAAATCACCAAATTGTTATGATGACACATGCTTATTTGGGTAGAGATGACAAACGATTGGCTAAAGATGAAACCTGGATTATTTTTGAGCCTTATTCTATCAACAATAAAATTCAGAAATCAGAACGTATCAAATTACCTAATTCAAATAATGGAGAACAAATTTGGCAAAAATTAGTTAAGTCAACCTCGAATATGCAATTAGTTTTATCAGGTCATATTTCTGGAGAAGGTTACAAACAAGATAAAAATGAAGCTGGTAAATCTGTACATCAAATTTTATTCGATGCCCAATCTATGGGGGGAGGTCACAATGGAAATGGTGGCGATGGATGGTTAAGAATCTTAGAATTCTATCCTGACAATAAAACGATTAAAATAAAAACTTTTTCGCCTTTATTTGGAATTTCTCCTACTACTCAAGAACACGCCTGGAAAAAAGATCAACGAAACGAATACGTCATAACATTGGATTAAGTATAAGCATCAAAAATAATTTTAAAAAGGTAGAGAAATCTACCTTTTTAGCTTTAAATAATGATTATTAGTGAATTTTTAAAATTATCAATAAAGATTTAACGATTATTTCAAAATATTAACAATTACTTAAAAAACGGTTAAACTTCAATTAATACGCTTTTACAATAAACATTATAATTTCGCGCCAAACTAATAAGACACATGAAACGATTAACTATTCCACTACTCTTATTTGGTGGACTTATTTCATTACAAGCGAAAAATACCTCTCATTACAACCTACATTCAAATCATTCGCAGCAATTTGCTCTAATTGGTGACTTTCCAATAAAAATTGTAGACGAAAATGGATTCGGCATAGCCGATGTACAAGTTTATGTCAAAGAATTAAATCAATCATTTTACACTGATATAAATGGAGATTTAAATCTTGAAACTGAATTAGCTGAATTAACTTTGAATATTAATTTCGATGGGTATACCAGCCTAGAACAAAAATTTTCAACAACTTCACCTATTCAAATTGCACTCCAACCCCAGCAAACAAATTCATTAGAAGAAGTTGTCGTAATTGGATACGGTACTGCAAAGAAAAAAGATTTAACAGGATCTATTTCTGATGTAAAAGGTGAAGAAATTGCAAAACGAAATGTAACAAATGTATCTCAAGCATTACAAGGTTCTATGCCAGGGTTAATGGTAACAAGAAGTAGTGGTTCGCCAAATGCTTCAGCTACAATTGTTGTACGTGGTATTACTTCAATTGGAGATACTTCACCTCTAGTTATCGTAGATGGTGTTCCTGTTAAAAGTATTGATGATGTTAATGCAAATGATATAGAAGATGTAACAGTCCTTAAAGATGCTGCTTCTGCTTCAATTTATGGTGCCCGAGCAGCTTCTGGTGTAATTTTGATTACAACCAAACGTGCAGCAAAAGGTAAAACCAATATTGAGTACCAAAATGCAATGACTTGGATTACCCCTACAACTTTTCCTACAACAGTTGGTGCAAAACGATACATGGAAATGATGAATGAGTTTGCTTGGAATGATACAGGAAATGCTAAAGGTTCTGAACATTCAATCTATGCACAAGAAACCATCGATAATTATAATAACTTAAACCTAAAAGACCCTAATAGTTATCCTTTAACAGACTGGAAAAAAATATTGCTAAAAAATAGTGCCTTCAAAGAAAGTCATGCCATTTCATTAACATCTGGAAATGAGAAATCGACTACTCGTGCATCTATTAGCTATGATAATATGGGTGAAATTTATGCTAATCAACATTACAAACGTTTGATGGCACGCGTAAACAATACTTACAAGGTATCAAATAAGCTAACTGCAGATTTTGATATGAGTTATGTCTACTCGAAAGAAGAAAGTCCAAATATTAATCCTATTTGGGAAGCAATCCGTTTTGCTCCTATTTATGCAGCTTTTTGGGAAGATGGGCGCATTGGAGATGGAAAAACCGGTTCTAACGCCTATGCTAAACTGCATTATGGTGGCACAGATGACACATGGAAAGACATAATGAATGGGCGTGTTGCATTACATTACGAACCATTGAAAGGCTTAAAATTTTCTGCTATCGTTGCACCAAATGTCAGTTTTAATAAACGTAAAAAATTCGTAAAACAAATCCCTTATTATTCACCAGAAGATCCAAACGTATTTATGGGATACATGGGAGGTTTTGCATCAACTAATTTAGCAGAATATCGTACAGATGAAGTTGCTTTAACAAAACAATTTTTAGCAAATTATCAGAAACATTTCGGAAAACATTCTTTAAATGCTTTAATCGGATACGAAGATTTTTATACAAAAAATGAACTTGTAAAAGCAACTGGTGATTATTTCGAACTAATGGATTTTCCTTATTTAGATTTAGCGCCAACAGATTACCAACAAGCAAGCGGAAGTGCATACGAAACATCATATCGTTCTTATTTTGGACGTATAATGTATGATTATGCAAACAAATATTTTATACAAGCAAATATTCGTTACGATGGTTCTTCTCGTTTTCATCCTGACCACCGATGGGGTGCTTTCCCTTCTATTTCGGCTGGATGGGCAATATCTGAAGAAAGTTTCTTAAAAGATGTCGATTTCCTTTCATACCTGAAAGTTCGTGCTTCTTGGGGGCAACTAGGAAATGAGCGTATTGGATATTATCCCTATCAATCATCTATCAACTTCTCTAATGCTTTATTTTATATGGGAGGTCAGGTAGTTTCAGGAACAACTGCTGCCCAAGTTAATTATGCGATCAATGATATCACTTGGGAAGTAACAGAAACCAAAAATATTGGTTTAGACGCACAATTCTTTAAAAATAGATTGAATGTAACATTTGATTATTACAAGAAACAAACCTCTGATATGTTGTTAGAATTAGAAATTCCTGATTATATAGGTTTCGAAAATCCACAACAAAATACAGGTTCAATGTATACAAAAGGCTGGGATTTCTCCGTTTCTTGGCGTGATAAAATTAACAATTTGAAATATGGTATTGCCTTAAATATTTCAGATTCAAAATCAGTTATGGGAGATCTAGGAGGAATTGTATTTGATAGTTCTAAGGCAATTATGGCAGGTGGCCAATACAAAGAATGGTATGGATACATAGCTGAAGGTATATATCAAACTCAAGATGAAATTACAAATTCTGCGACATTAAACAAAAATGTAAAACCTGGTGATATACGATACAAAGATATTAGTGGACCAGATGGTGTTCCTGATGGAATTATTTCACCAGAATACGATCGTCAATTATTAGGAGGATCTTTACCACGTTATTTATTTGGTGGAACAATCGATATGAACTACAAAGGTTGGGATTTTGCTATGACCGTTCAAGGTGTAGGTAAACAAAATGCATATTTAACTCCAGAATTAATGAAACCTTTCCAAAGTGCTTGGACAAATCCTTCTGGTATCATCGACGGAAATTATTGGAGCGTTTACAATACACCAGAAGAAAATTTAAAAGCAAAATATCCTCGCTTATCTAACGTGGGTGCAGAAAATAACAATTATGAAACATCTACTTTTTGGATGACGAAAGGAGCTTATTTCCGATTGAAAAATATCACACTTGGGTACACTTTACCTTCAACATTAACAGACAAAATAGGTGTTGCAAGTTTACGCGTATTTGCCTCTGGAAATGATTTATTCTCAATCGATAATTTCCCAAAAGGATGGGACCCTGAAGTAAATTACAATACATACATCAGCCGTTCATTCACTTTAGGTTTATCTCTAAAATTCTAACATCATGAAAAAAATTATAATCGCATTATCTATCATTGCTTCTTTTAGCTCTTGTACCGATTTAGACCTAAACCCTTTATCAGAAGGATCAAGTGAAAATTGGTACTCAAACGAAAGTGAAATCAATCTATCTTTAAACGATTTATACCGTCAATATGCTTGGGACATAGAAATTAATTGGCGTGCAGAACGCATGTCTGATAACTGGTCGCAAAGACAAACCATGAATGATTATGCTGCTGGAGCAATTACATCTAATTGGAGTGTGGCAGAATTAAATTGGGAAAGTTTATACAAAGCAGTTTCTCGCGCAAATACAATTCTCGAAAATCTAAAAAAAGCGGATAATACTGTTTCAGCAGAAAAGAAATTACAATTCGAAGCAGAAGCTCGTTTTATGCGTGCCAATGCTTATGGTAGATTAGCATTTCTTTGGGGTGATGTTCCTTTTTATACCAATACCCTAAGCATTGAAGATGCTTTCAAATTAGGAAGAACAGATAAAAAAGTTGTCATCAAACAAGTGTACGATGATTTAGATTTTGCAGCGAAAAATTTACCAAAATCTTATGCAGCTAATCAACTTTCTCGTGCCACAAAAGGTGCCGCTTTAGCATTTAAAACTCGATATGCATTGTATTTTAAAGATTATTCTTTAGCAAAAGAAGCAGCTAAAGCATGTATGGAGCTAAATCAATATTCGTTATATCCAGATTTTGGTGAGTACTTCAAATCAAGTACACGTAATGCTACAGAAACAATTTTCGCAATTCCTCGTTCAACAGAGTTAGGTGAAGAATTAAGTGTGAAGAACTTCATTCCGCGCACTGCAGGAGGGTCTGCTGTTGCTCAACCTTCATGGGATTTGTTCTTTTCTTTTTATGCTTCTGATGGTAAACCCATTGACGAATCGCCTTTATTTGACCCCAAAAAACCATTCGAAAATAGAGATCCTCGTTTAAAAGAAACAATTGTCGAATTTGGTTCAGAGTTTTTAGGTTACATTTATGATCCAAATCCTTATGCAACAACTGTTCTCAATACATCGACTGGTTCTATGGTTAAAAATAATGACACTCGTGCCGTTGATACCTACGCATCTTATAATGGACTTTCATTAAAAAAAGGAGTTGATGCTGATTGGTCAGATGACTACAATGCTGATACAGATATTATTATCATGCGTTATGCTGATATATTATTAATGTATGCTGAAGCTAAAATAGAATTAAATGAATTAGACCAATCTGTTGCAGATGCAATTAATTTAGTTCGCAAACGTGCCTATAAAGATGCAGGAGCATACCCAATTGTTACAGTCTCAAATCAAACTGAATTAAGAAAAATTGTTCGTGCAGAAAGACGTATGGAATTTGCATGGGAAAACCGACGTTTAGATGATTTAATTCGATGGGAATTAGCAGATGAAGCCTTAACAATTGATAATTACGGATTCTTAGATCCAGCAGCCTTAAAATCAAAAATTGTAGACAAAGGATTATGGGTTTTCCCTTCTACACCTCAAATTGATGATAATGGCTTAGTTGATCTAAAACCAATGTTCAATAAAGGTCAAATCAAAAAATTAGCCACACGTAATTTCAATTCTCGTCAATATTTATGGCCTATACCATATAAAGAAATATCAATTAATCCAAATATTAAACAAAATCCTGGTTATTAATAACTATAAAGCATCTATTTCTTCTGAATAGATGCTTTTTTATTGGCATTTCACGAAATCATAATCCTACATTCTCAAGAGGGAAATATTGGAAAGTCTATTTCAAAAGGAAAAGTCATTGATCAGTTATTTGTATTGGGAGAAAAAGCTGGAATGAAAGAAAAATCAATTATAAAAGTCATTCAAAATTTAACATCCAAAGAAGATAAAGTACAAGATTTGATTGATAAATCGTACTTATCAGAAAAGTTAAAACGTAATTATTTGCAAAGTTATCAGCATCGATTGAAGAAATTAAGAATAGTTACAGAGTAAAAAAAATGAACAAGAAGATTTCCTTAGCGCATTTTTTATAATTTATCATATAAGGAAAATAGAGTAGGTTATTCCTTCTTTTCGACTTAATTTTATAAGTGAAATAATAGAAATAAAAATGAAAAAAATAAATATTACAACTTTAGATCATTTAGATCAAATTGATCAAGCATCTTTTAATCAACCAAAAATTATTTATAAACACAGTACAACTTGTGGGTTATGTGATATTATTTGGGATATTGTAAAAGAAAGCGATTTTGAACTGAATTATTTAGATTTATTAACGTATAGACCACTCTCTAATGAGATTGAACGACGATACAATGTTCAGCACGAATCACCGCAAATCCTAATTATAAAAGATGGAAAATGTGTGTACAATGCATCACATCGTAAAATAAAAAATGAAGAAATTCAGAAACAATTAGATTTATTCGATTAAAGAATCTTCGGCTTGATTTCCTAATTGGAAAACTAAATTACGTTCGTGTTCATCAATAAAATCTTCACCTGTATAAAAAGTTTCATCTACGACAAGATATATCTTTAACACCTTATTTAATTTTGACTCATTAAACATTAATTGACTTACAAAATATGTACTCAAATTATGATTGAAATTTTTTGTACGACTATCAAATCTAAATTGGGCATGATTTCGTGGTCCCGAATATTTAGTTTCAACTTTTACTTGATTTTCTTCTTTCAGAACATTGATATAATTTCTTAAAAACGAAAAAGCTTCTTCGCGAGCAACAATCGGATCATCATTATAAAATGAATTGATTGTTACTTTTTTTGTTTCTTGATCGAATAGTGTTTCGACTTCATAATGTACTTTTAATTTCATAATCTTCTATTTTAAAATTATGAAGCAAACCTATGACTACATGACTATCAGATTACGATAGTCTAAAAAATAATTATAGAAATATCTAAAAGACATGTTTTGGCGGGATGGTTTATGACCTTTGTAATATAAATTAAAAACAAGAAAATATGCCTACAATTACAATTGAATTGTCTGATGAACAATTAAAAAGAGTGAAAGAAACCCTGAGTTATAATGGTAATTTAGATTTGAAAGAAGAAACTTTTAATGGAAGTTCTATTGAGTTGGATTTACTTCCATTTATACACATGATGACAGTAAAAGGGTATAAAGAAGAATATATTGGTGCTGTGTTCGTGGAGATTCCGAAGGAGTAGATTTTTAAAAATCAATAAATCTTATGAGGTTTCTATTTTTATGAGATTTGTTAGATGTTTATTGGTACTTTATTAGTAATTTACAGCAATTTTTTAGAAAATGACACAAAACACCATCAAACAACTCGAAATAGAATTATGGGAAGCGGCAGACGAGCTACGGGCCAATTCGAAACTCACTGCGGCTGAATACAAAGACCCTTTATTGGGCTTGATTTTATTGCGTTTTGCAGAGAATAAATTCATAGAAGCGAAAGCGCAACTGGAAGAAACCCTTCCGATTAATCCGCGTACCCAACAACGCAGAGAGGCAACCAAAGACGATTATGCAGCCAATGGTGCAATGTATTTGCCCGAGAAAGCACAATATTCGTATTTAGCAGCTTTGCCTGAATCTGAAGATTTGGCGGAAGCAGTAAATACCGCAATGAAACTCATCGAGGCTGAATACGAAGATTTAGCAGGTATTTTACCAAAGAATTTCCACGATTTAACGCCCGAAGATGATACGGACAGCAACCTATTGTCAAACGCTTTTCTAACTCGCTTCCATGAGTTTGCTTCAACATGATGTGCTTCATCAATAAAAACGTTTGAGACATGAGAATTAAGAATAGCTAACACATTAGGTAGGAAATTTGACAAAATATTCATTGTTGTAACAATGACATTTGATTTTTCGATAAATTCAATTAAATCTTCATTATTTTGAAAACTTTGATAAATTATTCCAATCTTAGGATTTATAACACTTGGGTTAATAATCCCAAACTGTTTTAATAATCCTAATTTTAAGAATTTATTTGAAATTTGAGTTCTTAACGCATCAGATGGAACTGTAATAATTACTTTATTTAATTTTCCTGCAATTAAAGTAGATAACATTGTTTCTGTTTTTCCAGTACCAGTAGGCATTACAACAGTACCGATTTCATCAGAAACTTTTAAATGGCTTAAAATTGAATAAAGTGCAGCTATTTGAGGTTCACGTAATCCATTTATTCTTGAATCGATATCTTCCTCTAAAAAGTTAAAATTACGTGTCCATGAATTAATAATTTCGGGATTTGTATATTCTCTTTTTAGAGGATGCTTTAGCCATCTTTTTAAGATAATATCCTCTTCAATTGACTGTTCAGTTGGTTTTTTGTTTGAAAGTAAGATATAATCAAAATTAGTAGATTCAAAATCTTTATTTGATGTAATACAAATTCGTCTACCATCTACTAATATTACAACATAACCTCTATAACTATTTTGAAAAAAATAATCTACATTAACACTTTCTAAAACGATTTGTTCTATTGTATTTTTAAAACCAACTTTGTTAAAGTAAGAGATTTTTAATTCAGGAAGTAAAATTTGATTCATAAATAATTATATTTAAATGCAATTTTGATTGGATGATTAGTCAGTAGTGGAGTTTGATTAAATTTCTTTATTCCATCTTGGAAGCCTGTTGTTCTTTACAAGAAAAGCTTTTAGTATTGATATTTCTAGTACTCTTGGATGATCAAAACACTCTGAATGATATGTTCCATACCATTTAATTTTTAAAGAATTAATACTTTCTAAAACCATTTGTTTTGGTAAAGAATTACGACGAAAATCTCCAAATTGTTTACCCTTTAAAAATCGACCTCTTAAACCATCTTTTTTAAAAACGATTTTTCCTTCTTTGTTTGTTCTACCACTAATACCGACATAAAGTAACTCATTGGTATCTCCATCATAAAACAAATACAAACCCGCTAACTCATTTGTTTTAGGAATTGTACAAACTTCGCTCAAAATAGAATCTTGTTTAAAAACAAAACTTCCTTTTAATTGATAATTTTCTAGATTTTTAAGTAATTGGTTGGTCATATAATTATATATTTTATCCCCTAACTCCCCAACGCCTCTCGTAACACCTGTTGCAACAACAGATCATTGGTTTGTTGGCTTTGTTTCACTTGTTCTTCCAACGCATCGCAATAACCCATTAACTCATCCAATTTTGCTACAATGCGTTCTTGAATTTCTAAGGGAGGAAGGGGATATACTATTTTACTTAATGATTCTCCTGATAAATTTCCAATGCCCATTCCTTTTTCATAATTTGAAATTAATCCTGAAAATTTAATCCACATCATTAAATAAAAATTATAATAATTACTTCCTCTATAAGGTCTAACTCTGTGAATGTGGTTCTGAAAACAAATATCATATTCAAAATTCCAAATAGCAGATCTCCCAACATCTCCACCTTCACAAATTAATAAATCACCTAAGGTAGCTTTACATCTAAATAACTCATTTTCTTCTAGTAAAAGTTCTTTCAAATCTTTTAATTCAAAACGCCCCCAATAAAGGTTAGAAGTAGTTATATAATTATAAGGTTTTCCTTTGTTTTGACTTTTATGTAATGTTTTACCAGCATTATGTGAATTAACATCTCCAAACCTACACCACGTCCAATTTTCAGGAATGTTGAAAGGAATTTCTTCTTCGGTAATCGGTGCTAAAGGTTTTGGTTTCTTGATTTTCTTTTCTTTTACCAATTGGGCTTTTTCGGCTTGTATTTCGGCTAATAAATCAGCCCCAGTTTTGTTGTTGCTGGTTTCGTTACTTACCAACAATCCTTGCATCGCCTCACGCAAATACGCTTGTCGCAAATCTTTGATAATGTCTAATTGGTGTGTAATTTCAGTGGAAATTTCTAAAGAATCTGATTCAATTTTTGAGTAATATTCTATGAAATTATGTTGCTCTTCAAGATTTAATATTGGAATTTTAATCTTTTCAATTTCTTTAATTGACAATGATACATTTGCCATACCTTTCATTCTTGAAACTAATTCTTTTTCTTTATTCAAGTTCAAGAAATGATACAAAAATTCTGCTGATAATATAGATTCATCTTTTGGAACAATTGCACACAATATAGAACCTACAGCAAATTTTCCTTCCTGATAATGAATTCTTTTTAATGAAGCGTGACCGTGACCTGTACTTGAAACTAAAGGAACAATTACAGCTTTTGTATCAAACTGATATTCATTATGAGATTTTCTTTCTTCACTTGTCACCACTAAAGGAAATTTACCCTCGATTGCTTTAGAAATTCCAGTTAAACCTTTTGTAACAGTGCATAAATCTTTAATAGTTTTAAATTCCATTACCCAATTGCTTTTTTAAGTTGATCTAATAAAGCATTGGTTTTGCTAAGCGAAGTTGATAATTGTGTCATCAATTCGGCAGAAGAATGTTCAATCACTTCTTCTGTTTTGTTTGGGTTTTTGATGTCCAAATCAAAATTGCGTTCTTTTAGCGTATCAATAGAAACCTTCCAACAAAGTTCAGATTCTTGTCGGTTGTTCCACCATTCGGTGATTGGAGCAAACTCTTGCTCTTTTATCGGTTTGGTTTTGTTGTATGCTTTTTGTCCTTCGGGCAAACGGTGTTCGTAATACCACACTTCTTTTGTTGCAAAGTCTGCGGTATCGTTATTGTGATGTACTTTTTCAAAAAATAACAAATTGGTCGCTACTGTTGCATACGGCTGAAACACCGAGTTGGGTAAACGCACAATGGTATGCAAACGACAATCTTTCAGTAATTTTTCGCGAATGCGTTGCTTTACGCCATCGCCCGTAAGCGAACCATCAGGCAATACAATTCCTGCACGACCACCTACTTTTAGCAAGTGAATCATCAGAATCAAAAACAAATCTGCCGATTCTTTGGTGCGGTAATTTTGCGGAAAGTTGTTCTCATTATTATTCGATACCACGCCACCAAAAGGCGGATTGGCAAGGATAACATCTACACGATCTTTCTGTTTGTATTCGGTAAGTGGTTGGTCTAGCGAATCTCGGTAAGTAATATTAGGCACTTCTACATCGTGCAAAATAAGGTTGGTCGTTGCCAACAAATATGGCAAAGGTTTGTATTCCCAACCGATAATGTTTTCTTGCAACAAAGCACGATCTTCTACCGAATCTACTTGCTGGTAAATGTGTTCTACAGCCGCTGTAAGATAACCACCCGTTCCACAAGCAGGATCTAAAATGCGCTCGTCCAATTGCGGATTCAGCGTTTTGGTAATAAACTGCGTAATGGCACGAGGTGTGTAAAATTCACCCGATTTCCCTGCGTTTTGCAAGTCTTTTAGCAACGATTCGTAAATATCACCAAAAGCGTGTTTGTCTTTGGTACTGTTAAAATCTATTTCGTTCAGTTTGTTCAATACCTGACGGATATGAACGCCTTTTTTCATGTAATTGTTATTTCCTTCGAAGACTTCTCGCACAATAACTGCACGTTTTACACCTGTACTGATATCCAAATTGCGTAAAGCTGGAAACAGTTTTTGATCGATAAATTCTAATAATTCATCACCTGTAATGCCTTCGTCGTCACCTGCCCAATTTTCCCAACGGAATTCGGTAGGAATTGGTGAGGTATAATCGTCGTATAATAACTCTAATTCTTCGTCTTTATCTGAAAAGATTTTTAGAAACAGCATCCATCCCAATTGTTCCAAACGCTGTGCATCACCGTTTAGTCCATTATCCTGTCGCATTATTTTTCTGATGCTTTCTAAAATTCCTGATATGCTCATTATCGTATATGTTGTAATAAATTAAATTTTGGGTTTCTGCATTTCCATCAAATTGATTGGTTCTGCTAATACTTTTATGCCTTGAGGACTTTTACCAGTTCCAAAAATTTCAGTCCAATAACTCGAATTTTGTTTTGAACCAAATACAGTCGTAGAAAAAGCATTGTTTTTCCAAAGTGGTAGGTCGGCTAAATTAATGATAAAATTGCGAATATTGTTCCAAAGAGCATCGGTAAATTCATATTGAAAAACCTTCTTTTCATCAATAATCTGACCTGTTGAGATATAATAATTCTGTATTATTTTATGAACTAGTTTTAAATACGAATAGACAATTTCTTCTTTTGCCATACGGTAAGCTCTCACATGATCAGCATTGATGTCTTCACCTTTCTGAATTTTGTCTTCTATTTTAAAAGTTCCAATATTGAAATCAAACTTGTCGTCAAAAATCACTTCAGATAAAATATTCATCAACTTGGTAATTTGCTCTACTTCCATGGTTCTAGGATTTTTACCTTCGTCCATTTTAAATGAAATAGGTGCTTCGAGTAGATCACCAAAAATAAAGAACGAATAAAACGTTTTATCAATTGTAGAATAAGATAATGGTTTCTCTTTAGCACGTCCACCCATATCTACATATTCCATCAGTTTATTATCAGGATGTTTGGTCACTTTGTCACGTACAGCATCTAATATATAGCGTTTAAGTTCTCTCGATTCACCTTTAAAGAAGTTCACCAATTCCTTTTCAGAGAAATTCAAATTATCTTCTGGCAAATCCAAATCTTTTTGATAACGACTTACACGGTCATAATAAAGCGTACTACCTAAATGACGTTGAACAGATTTATCAAAAGCAACTTGCTTAAGTGTTGTCCCTGCTCTAAAATTGGTTTGTATTAATTTTTCAATGTCTGGATTAATAAAAACACGAACAGGAATATGGCGTACGCCCAATAGAATCTGAGCTGCAGCTTTATGTTGACCATCAAAGATTTTAACCTTACAAGCATTTTTACTTTCAACTTCTTCAATCCATCCAAGAGAAATATGTAACTGAGGATTTCCATCATAAAATTCTGTAATCAATTTAGCTATGTTTGCACCTATTGGTCTAGGATTAATAAGATTGTCATGATGCAGATACTCGATAGGTAAATTTGTAAAGAAATACTTTTGCTTACTTAATTTATCTTCATAAATAGGTAATTCAATTACTGAAGTAATTCCAAGTTCACCAAGAGAATATTTAACAGAATTATGCTCTATTTTAAAGCTTAATTCATACGCTGCACCTTGATTTAATTTCAGAATATCATCTAAATTAGGAGAACGGTCTTCGTTTTTTTTAACTTCCTCCTGTATCTTTAAAAAGGCATGTATTTTTCTAGCTAAATTCAAATCGCTAGCTTGTTTAGAACGGTTGGCACTTGAAAAAGTAACAGCAAAATTAGATTTTTCATCTTTACCGCCTAATTTAGTTGGTATTACATGATCTACATCTAAAAGATTATAATGTAAATCTAGATCTATTTCCTCTTGTGTGATAAAACATTTACCACTTTGTATATTATGTAGTTCTTCAATTAAACTACGTCTTTCTTCTTTTGATAATTTGTTTAGATATATTGACGCCATTATGCTATACTATAAATTTCGTTTTCTAATTCTTTAATTGCTTGTTGATATTGTATTTTTCCGCCAAAAGATTTAACGATTTCCATCGGAGAACCGTAATCAGAAATAGGATTTATTTTCAAAACTTCCATTGATTCTATATTCTCAATTCCTTCATCAGCATATTTATCAATTAAAGCATCGATTACTTTAGCTGCTTTATCACCGTATTTCGTAAAATAATTACGTTTTTTGACATTATTAGCACGTTCTTTTCGTGTTAAAGGTGGTTGATCAAAAGCCACGTGACAAATGATATCAAACAAATCACATTCTTTGTTTACCGCTTCTAATAAATCATGAATAGGAATTCCTTGTTCTTGTAATTCTTTAATAATTGCCTCTTTACGATCGGTTTCACTCCAAGTTTTTAAGAAGCTATCCATAGAATGATAACGCTCCTTAATCATTTGTTTGGTATAATCTTTTAATCCAATTGTAATTGGTTTTCCGTTGTTATCAAAATACAATTCACGTTGATTTAATACACTTACATCTACACCATTGATATAGATTTTTTTAGGTTTTTCCTTTTTTTCTGTAAAAGGTTGATGAATGTATGGTGGTTGTGGATCATTAATTGAGTTATCAGGATTAGAAATGTCAGGATTGTCATCGTCTCCAAAAGTGTCATCAATAGGTTCGTCATCTCCTACAACTTTTATACGTACGGGATCACCATCAAATGCTGGGTCAGCAAATAAATCCGTTGCATTTCTGAAATCTAAAATAGTAAAGTACAATTTTCCAAATTCTTCATTAACCCGAGTTCCACGACCAACAATTTGTTTAAATTTAGTCATAGAACCTATTTCAGTATCTAAAACAATTACTTTACAAGTTTGAGCATCGACACCAGTAGTCATCAACTCAGAAGTTGTAGCAATTACAGGATAAGTTTGTTCAGGATCTATGAAGTTGTCTAATTCACGTTTTCCTTCATCGTTATCACCCGTAATTCGCATTACGTATTTGTGATTTTGAGCAACTAAATCAGTATTTAGATTTGCAATTGCAGTTCTCATTCGTTCAGCGTGATCAATATCTCGGCAAAAAATGATGGTTTTGTTATAACGATTTGTATTTTTTAAGAATTCGGTTACTTTTTGAGCGACAATTTCAGTACGTTCATCTACAACCATTGTACGATCAAAATCTTTACGGTTGTAGATTCTATCTTCTATGATATTACCTTCCTTATCCGTTTTTCCATCGTTAGGTCTCCAACCTTCTAAATCAATATCTAAACTTATTCTAATGACTTGATAAGGCGCTAAAAAACCATCCGAAATTCCTTGTTTTAATGAATAAGTATATATAGGCTCTCCGAAATATTCTTCATTGCTGACTTCTTCTGTTTCTTTTGGTGTAGCAGTTAAACCAATTTGAGTTGCAGAACCAAAATATGTTAATACTTCTCTCCATGCAGAATCTTCTTTAGCACTTCCTCTGTGGCACTCATCAATAATGATTAAATCAAAAAAGTCAGGGCTGAATTGTTTAAAAATATTTTTATCCTCTTCATTCCCTGTTAATCCTTGATAAATAGCTAAATAAACTTCATAAGATTTATCGACTTGTCTTTTCTGAACTATAGTCATTTTATCTTTGAAATGTTTAAAATCGCCACGTTTAGTTTGATCGATTAAGGAATTTCTATCTGCTAAAAATAAAATTCTTTTTTTGGCTTTAGATTTCCATAAACGATGTGCAATTTGAAAGGCTGTGTACGTTTTTCCTGTTCCTGTTGCCATAACTAAAAGAATACGATTTTGCCCTCTAGCAATTGCTTCAAGTGTACTATTTATAGCATTCTGTTGGTAATAACGAGGAGTTTTTCCTGAACCATCAAAAAAATAATCTTGTTCTACAATTTCTTTTGCGGATTCTGTTTCAATTCCTTTATATTTTAGGTATTTACTCCATAATTCTTCAGGAGACGGAAATTCGTCTAATTCTAATTCAGTTTCAATTTGATTTAGATTAGTTTTGTCATGAAATAAAAACCGATCACCATTTGTAGAAAAGATAAATGGTAAATTTAAAATTTCAGCATATTCCAAACCTTGTTGCATTCCTGCACCAACTGAATGGTTGTTTTCCTTCACTTCAATTATACCAATTGGTATGTTTGGTTTATAATAAAGTATATAATCTGCTCTTTTCTTTTTACCTCTAGTAGTTAAGTTACCACGTATATGAATTCTTCCATCAGTAAAAGTCTTTTGTTCAACATATTGCTTCATTCTATCCCAGCCAGCAGATTCGATAGCAGGAGTAATGAATTTTGTACTAATATCTTGTTCAGAGAATTTACGTTTATCCATAAGTTGTGTTTGTTGTAAATATACAAAATGTTAAAATGCTAATAAAGTAATAACAACGGATATTTCCTTACGTGAAACCGTATTTGTATAATTATTTCAAAGATAGGAAGTAATAGCGACAATATAAGACGTGATGATAATAAACAACGAATAAAAAGGTAGAATAGGATAGAAGCTTTTGAAAAGAAAAAGTATATTTATAAAAACTTAAATTGATGTGTCAAGTTTATTCTGATGTCACGTTTTGTACCTGTTCTGATTTTGAAATCGATCAAGTTCAATCATTAAAAAATTACTGGGTTTTGTATCGTTTCAATGAAGCGTTAGACCTTGTAATTGTCGGCGAAATAATGTTAGATGATATGTTGAAAAAGTATAATCCAAATAATTTGGTTGAACTTGTACTAAAAAAACTAAATAACAATACGCTGTTTGATAAATCAATTGATTTTGAAGACAAAGATCGGTTACACGTTTCGATTGAATTGAATCAAGTAAACCTAAACTATGGGTTCGAATATGAAGCTAATAGTTGGTCAGAAATTGAATATGATTATTTTTCTTGGGCAAATAGTTACGAAGAAAAAAATGGAGGAGAGGTAAAGCTTTACGAATTGTTATAAATTTATAAAGTGAGCCGATTAGCATAAATAATCGGCTCATGTTTTTTAATAATTTAATTTTTTTTCCTTTAGTAAAACCTTTTTCGCGAAAGAAATTGTATTTTCATTTTTAATGATTGAATAGTCAATTTCTCTTGATTCGAATTGATTAGTTAGTGCTTTTAGAAAGTGAGCTCGTGCAGCAACCCATCCAGTATTACCCACCTCTTTATTGAAGGAGTTAATTACTTCTTGATCTGAAAGTGAAATCAAGTTTTTTTCAAATTTTTCAGTTAAATTTTCCATTGTTTTGATACTTTAATTTATTAAACAGTATCAATCATTAAGAATAAAGGGAGTAACAATTTTTTGACTGAACAGCCCTCATCGCTTTACCACCGTGGTTTGTTAAACTCGGTTGGTGTACCTTATGTACTCTTGATGATTGAATTATGATATAAAATTATTGATTATATATAAATTTTCAAAATAGTTTATTTTAATTCCTCTTATGCCTCACCAAATCGGTAACCACACCCAAAATAATGACAACATCTTCATCTTGTAATTGAATACAATTTTTGTATTTCGGATTAAGAGAAATCAATTGTTTGTTGATGGCATCATAACGTTTGAAAGTATATTCGGAATTGTTGACCGATACCACAATATCATCATGATGTCTGGGTTCGATATCAGATCGAATGATAAGTAAATCACCTTTCAGATATTCAGGATACATACTTTCGCCACCCACACGATTAAGATAAGTTGCTTCGGGATGAAGCAGTAAAATTTCATCTAAACTAATATTATTTTGTACAAAATCAGCAGCAGGAGAGGGGAAACCTGCTGAAACATCACCAAAAAATTGAACAAATCGTTTTTCACCATCTGTTTTGATAGGGATATTGATTAACTCTTCTGAGAATTTCGGAACTTGAATAAACTGTACCATTTAATAAACATTTAAAATATCTGTAAATCTTGTTGTGTAGCAAGGTGACAAACGTTCTTGCTTCATTTTCCATTTTCTACGCACATCTTGCGATGCTAATTTTAGCATATGATCGCCATAATTTGCATTTAATTGATCCATCACACTCATCAACGCTTTATGTTTTGGAGATTCTGTATGAAATAAATTCATTTGTGCTTGATTATCGGGCGTAATAGCCGAAACAATAACGCCAGCTTTTTTATAATCAGGAACTTTTCCTTCTGCAGGCACCAATTTATCCAATAAAAATAAAGCAGATTTGGACAAAACAATGCTCGAATTCGAATCAAAATCTAAGGTTGTACTTAATGAGTTTGAAACAAAAGATTGTTTTTCATCAAAACGATTGGTCATCACAAAAACAGTAATAATGTTGCATTTTGATTGTTCTTTTCTAAGCTTTTCGGCACAAGAAACAGCAAATGTAGAAACACGCTCTTTCAGATTTTCATAATCATTGATTGTTTTCTCAAAACTTCGAGTGGTCGCAATTGATTTTTTGCGTTGAACTTCATCTAATTTTAAGACGCTTTCGCCTAATAATTCCTTTTTCAAACGCAATTCTACGATTGAGAAATTTCGTTTAATGTATTCATCACTCAATAATGTAAAATCATACGCGTTTTTACAACCAATAAAAGATAAACGTTTTGATAATTGGCGACCAATTCCCCAGATATCCTCACATTTTAACCATTTTAAGGCTTTAACCATTTTCTCTTTCGAATCAATCATATAAACACCATTATGATGTTTCGGAAATTTCTTCGCAATTCGATTTGCTACTTTAGCTAAAGCCTTTGTAGGAGCAATACCAATACAAACAGGGATTTTGGTAATGGTATATATTTTTTGTTTAATTTCTTGTGCGTAATTTACCAAATCATAGTTATCAAAGCCTTTGAAAAGAAGAAAAGATTCATCAATCGAATAAATTTCTATATCAGGACAATAGGATTTTAAAATCATCATCACACGATTACTCATATCCGCATACAAAGCATAATTTGAAGAGAAAACATTGATTTTATTTAATCTAAAATTATTCTCGTATTCAAAAGCAGGAGCACCCATTGGAATGCCCAAATCTTTTGCTTCATTAGAACGTGCAATTACACAACCATCATTGTTAGAAAGTACCACAACAGGCTTTCCATTCAGCGTTGGATTAAAAACTCGTTCGCACGAAGCATAAAAATTATTGCAGTCAACTAAAGCATACATCATGTTACAAAGTTGAGCAAATAAAGCGCTACAAGGTGTCGCGGAAAAGTGTTAAAAAATAATAATTAGAAATTGATTCAGTAAATTTGTGCCATGGTACTGAATGATAGATTGAAAATGTTGGTTGACCAAGTTCCAAAAAATATTTGTGGCGTGTATTATTTATACAACGACAAGCAAGATATTATCTACATTGGAAAAAGTATTGATATCAGAAAAAGATTGATTCAGCATTTCAAATCACTTGATAAAAAGGAAATTAAACTTCAGCATTTTACGCATTCTATACAATTTGAAAATACAGGAAATGAATTGATTGCTTTGTTGAGAGAATCTGAATTAATCAAACAAAATCTGCCACTATTTAATCGAGCTCAACGAAAAATTAAGTTTTTCTATGCTTTGAACAAAGAAATAAATTCGGATGGTTATCATGCATTAATTGTGAAGAAAATTGATAACTCTGGGAACGAAATTATCTCATTTACATCGTTAAATGAAGCAAAAGATTATTTATTTTACATTACAGATAAATATAAGCTTTGTCAAAAAATAAATGGTTTATATAAAACCAAATCAAGTTGTTTTCAATATAGTTTAGACGAATGTAACGGAGCTTGTATAAATAGGGAAGAAGTGAAACTTTACAACAAAAGAGTTCGTCAATTTTTGAAAACAATACATTTACCCAAAAAGGACTTTTTATTTGAATTGGTTGGAAGAACTGAAAATGAAAAAGGTATTGTATTAATTGAAAAAGGAGTTTACAAAGGATTTGGCTATTGCGATCATTTAATTGAGAATCTAGACGAAATGAAATCATTTATTGAACAAAAACAAGATAATAAGGATGTCCGAAAAATCTTATTTCGACATATAAAATCCGAATTATCCAAATAAACTCACTTGACCATCTTCACGCTGGTAGCTGAAATCAGTAAACGGAACAATTGGTTTACAATTAAGCCAATTCATTAAGTTTTCATCATCATTTAGGACTATTGGCATACGATGTTTAGTATTGTGGATATAATCCATAATGCCGACAGCTTCAGTTGTAACTATCGTAAACGTATCATCAGAATATAATCCTGCTAAACACATCAGATTATTGTTGATTCCGATATCATATTTGATTTTGTCTTTGCCTTCGTGTCGCCATTCATAAAAGCCATCAACCAATATCACACAACGATTGGTGTAAGCATCTCGAAAAGATGGTTTTTCATCTATAGTTTCAATACGTGCGTTTAAGGTGTTATTCGAATTAAAATCATTTCCAGCCCAATGCGGAATTAAACCCCACTCGAACAAATGAATATAATCTTGTTGATTGGTGATAACAGGTAATTTCGGATGATCAAAACCTTTGAAATGAGGATTTGGCGCAAATCTAACTTCAGGTTTGAATTTCAACCTTGATTTCTTTTCAATCTGTTCTTTTGTTTTGGTCACTTTTACATGAAAACACATAGCATCTACTTTGGAATAAAGGTAGTGATTACGACTATAAGAACAATCAAAAATTGAATCAATTAAAATGATTGTAGAAGAATTAAAACGAATGTTTTTTATAAAGAGTTTAATATACTACGGTTTCATATAAAACAAAAAACCTCCCTAAAATCGTTTTAAAGAGGTTATTATTTATACTATTTTGTGTTTTTATACTAAAATGGAGTTGTAAAACAGTTACAGATGTTATGCTTAGTTGTTTTCATTCTGATATGTCTATCAAGTCACAAATATTCTCAAATGTCAAAGCTGAGTAACTCAAACTAGTTTTGAGTTTTTCACTCTCAAAGTCAAACTTCTTAAACCAAGTTGGTTCTTCAGAACTGTAGTGTTTCCTCTTTGTCGAAATGTAAAAACTCTGTTCAATGTAAAATGGCATTTTCTCAATTTCCTTGCTCTTAATTCTCTTTCTAATATCAAAATCAATTTCAAAAGCTTCAATGAACGGAACAGAAATACTGCTCATAAAAAAGTGATTTTTCGGAGTTGCCGAATCGGTTAAGTTCTTCTCGTTAACATAATTTGCACCCTGTGTTATTATTGCATAAGAACTTATTTCTGTCTCTTTCTTTATTTCTGTTATTAATTGATTGACAGTGATTAAAAGCTTTTCTGGTTGGTATTTTGAATTTTTAGTAACAAATTCCCAACCTGATTTTATTATTATGTTGTCAGCACAAGTAAGAAATGTCAAATCTTTATTCTGATTACAGAATTTGTCTACAATTGCTTTGATAGAATTTAGTTTGTCGGATGGAAATTCTCCGTATTCATTAAACAAATTTCTTATTCCAACGAAGTCGATTAAAACATAAACTGAATAAATGCTATTTCTAAGGTTATTAAACCAATTTTGGTCTACAATAATATAAGGTCTTTTTTCAGAGCCAAACACTTTAAAAGCTGTCTTAAAAAATTTCGTTGGTAAGGTTTTTGAAACCGTGTGAAATCGCGAACTTCTGTCAAGGAGAAGTGTAATGTTAAGATGTGAGTCATTAACTGATGAAATATGGCAAGGAATATAATCCATAAGTTCGTTTGGATGCGTCCATTTTTCATAGTCACATTCAGGAGAAAGGAATTCAGTCCATTGTTTCTCAACTCTGTCTAACCATTGGTCGCTTAGTAAAAAGCTATACTTGTTCAATGGAACATTTGAGACTTCATAAAATTCTATGTGGTCACTTTGTATTTGTAAATTATTTAACATTCTTTGCTTTGTCGATCGTATTACAATTAGCTATAACATTATTCTTTACGAAGTAAAATATAGTTTAAATTTCGTTATATTATTCCAAACATACAACAACCATTTCAAAATAAATTACGTTTTCACGTAAATACAAAAAACCTCTCTAAAATCACTTTTAAAGAGGCCTTATTTATACTATTTGTGTTTTTGTACCTAAATTAGTGTTGCGTAACAGTTAGCAATGTTCTGCGACCATGCTTATCTATTCCAAGGTTTTTCTTTTATGACTTTCAGAATAGGCGCATCATTAATATTATCAGGTATAATTGGATCATCATCTTCTGTAATTACAACCTTTTCAAAGTCATGAATTCCAATTTCCCATGCATTTTTTATAGTGAGTTCAGTTTTCAATATTCCAAGTTCAATTATAGGTGTCATTTGAAAGCTAGAATCAATATGTGCTGGAATTAGTATGAATTTTTTGTAAGCATCATATCCCTTTAAAAGATTATCTAGGTTTGTGCTATTTTGAGCTTCCATTCGATGAAAACGAGATGATAAAGAAATAAATTGACCATCCACCATTTTACTTTTATCTACTTTTTTACTAATAAATACTTTATACCAAAATGGATTTTTTTTGTCAACACCTTTGATAATTACTATGGAAATTTCTTCATTATTATCGACTTTCTCATATTTATCAATCCACTCATTAAATATTTTTTTTCCGTAATCAATATTCTCGAATGATATTATTAAACCAAAAGGAATATTATATGAAGAAAAGTATCCAAATGCTTTCCATTTGGCATTATCCCATAATTCAGTATTAATAATTGTTTCAGCTTTGATTTTTTTATGGGTTACGTTTTGAAAATTTGGTTTTTCTTTTTCTCCTTTTTCATTTTTTGGTAATTTTTGCAATTCCTTATTTATAGTTATTGGAGACTCTGTTCTTAGTAAATTAAATTCTGATGTATTATTATTTATCCAATCTTGTAAAAAGAATTTAGGATTGTTAGTTAATACATTTGTAAGGAAATTATTATGTTCTATAATTATAGATAATCTTTCATGAACCTCATCTTTTTTAAATAGATTATTTAAGAATTCTTTAATATCCTTAAACATATAATTTCCACCAAGTATTAGAGGAAGTATTTCATCTATAAGATTTTTAAAATTTTCTCCATTATAAATTACTGAATTTTTTAAATGTATTTTGAAATGATTTTTGTTGACAACTTCTAATTTGAAGTTGTCATTTAATTCCGTGTAATCAATATAGATTTTTATATTTTCAGCTATTGGAAAAGCTTCTTCGAATGAAGTTGCTAAAAAAGACTCAAAATATGCAAGAATATTTTCCGCTAAAATTAGTAATTGTGGATTCTGATTAAATATAACTTTAAGCTGAATTCCAAGAATTTGACTTTCAATATGAACTTTTTGAGAGTTTAAGAAATTTGTTTCATAAGCTATTTGCTCAACAAATGGCTGATTTGCACAATTATTAAAGTATTCTGGGAAGTTTTCTTTCCTTAGTGATGTTTTTGTTTCATCTAATTCAATCAAATCTTCGTTACCTAATAGATATAAGGAAGCGTCTTCACTTAACCAAAGTTCATTTGTACTTAAAATCTTTGGTAAATATTTCAAGTTGCCAAATTCTTTGAAATTCAGATTTAATAATCGAACAGACAAACATGAATCTGTAATATGCTCGGTTGATATACTTTCAGAGTTTTTATCTTCAACGTCCTGCTGAAAATATCTTTGTAAAACCAAATAAAGTTCATACCAACATAATAATACAGGTATTCTTCCAATTATTACTTCATTCTTTAGAATTTTCTCAACACTTTTTAGAAATTTAGGGTTTAAGCTTCCAGTTGTAAACCAGTTGTTTGCAAAAATATTAGTTGCAGAAACTAAAGCATTGTATGATGCCCAATAAAGGTCTAATTTTGAATAGGCATTACTTAAAAGTATTAAACAATAGTAAAATTCCGTTTGAGTTTCTTCTTTAGCAAGTTTTCTAGAAGCTTTACCAAAATAGATTAAACTTTCTTTATTTAAATTGTTTTCTAATTTTGCAACCCCTCTCTTTAGATATGTTTGTCCTGATGTTAGGTCAGAAATTCTAACAGCTTCAATTTCTGCAATGACATCAATTAAGTTATCATACTCTTTACTATCAGGTAGTATTTTATTGTAAACCTCTACAAATCCCTTTAATTGCTCAAAAGGGATAATCTAAGTGGCTTTTACTTTGTGTAAAATATTCTTTTAGACTTATTAATTCTTTAGAAACAGATGTTTCATTTTCTAATTTCACTCTGATTTGAAAAAATGCTAAATAAAACTTAGCTAGTAGAGATGTTGATGGCTTATTTTGATTATGACTACACTTCGTTAAAAATGATAATAAATCTTGATCTTCTTTTTCATAATCGACTATAAGTACATCTTTAGCTTCTTCAACATTTGATATTGTTTTAAGAATATTGGATAGATTTAGATAAAACTCAATATTGTTAATGTTTGGTTCTAGGTTTACTAATTCTTTTACACTTAAGAATTCATTGTAAAATAATTTGTATTCGTCGTACCAATTGATTAGTGTCCATCCAAGTTGATAATGAATTCTAATTCTTAATTGAATATTATCGAGTTTGTTTGCAAACTTCAAAGCACGTTCAAACTTTCCAATTACTTCCGCTTTTGGAAGCTCTAACATTCTAGAAATTATTGCACTTTCTAGGCAATCTTCGACTAACTGAAAGTCGATTTCAAAAAAACGATTTGGAGAATTAATTTGACTTTCTAATTCTTCAAGTTCTTTAATTCTTTCAGCATCCTTTGATCCAACAATTTTTTCCTCTAAGTATGTTCTTGAAAGATTCAAAGATTCAATTACTTCGTTTAATAATTGATTGCTGTAAACATTTTCTAAAATCCATTCAGCATCCAAAATAATCAATTCTACTTCATATTCTTTTTTAGTTTGGTCTTGAACTTCTTTTTTATTTTTACTAGAAATTTTTTGATTGGAGAAAAAGAATATTTTAGAATAGCCTCTGTTAGTATCAATTATTTTTTTTACATCAGATTTTACTTTTGGCTTCCAAACTGTTTTTGCACTTATTGCAAAAGCCCAATTTTCACTTTCATTCCATTTATTACCGCTTACATACCATCTGTCTGAAATAAAACTAGATACAGGATAGGTTTCTGAATCAGTTTTTCCATCTCCACCACCAGTTGGTCCAACTTGAGGAACTAAATTTGGAGTAATTAATTTTTCGGCAAGTTTTCTACATAAATTTTCAAAACTATCATGCTTTTGATTAGTTGAAATTTGACTTATTTCATAAGCTAATTGTTCTCTTGGTAAAATAGTTTTTGAAACAATTTTTGAATCGGAGAAGAATTCAGGCCTTCGGTTTCTATAAAATTGTGAAGGTGTTGGAAATTTTCGTTCATTCATTCTTGTACGATTGTTGAGTTAGTATGTCGCAAATTTTTCTTATTATTTACGAAATAAATAATAAGAAAAATTTCGTTAAATATTCCCTATATCTACATTTCGTTATATTAATCTCAAATATACAAACAAAACTACATTAAATACCTTATTGTGTAAAAATAAAACCTTGCTAAAAAACACTTAGCGAGGTTATATATTTTATTGTTATTTGTGTTCAGTGATTTCAATACATCTTATGCCCTCCGGGCAAGACGAAAGCTTAGTTATTATCGGCAGTTATTTATATTGTTATTGGAAATTTTTCAATTATTTTCAAAAATTCATTTAGATGAACTTCCTGTAAAAGTTTACTATTTTCAAGTTTAGAATAATCAATAGAATTAACGTCATTGAACGATTTATATTTATCAGTAGAGTATTCTTCTCTTTTTAAAGTTGACGTAATAATGACTTGTTTATTTAATTTAATAAATTCTTCAATCATTTTTTCTTCTTTAAATGTTGAAAGCTCACCTTCTCGAAACGAATCTATTAAAATAGGGTAGTTGTGATTTAAAATATTATTAAGCGCAACTATTTTACAAAAATAGAATTCTTGCTCTTCACTTCCGGAAAATGTTTCGTTTGATTTGGTGAAAAGTCCGTTTATAGACATTGTTCCTTTTGGATCAACGATTCTATATAATCTTGAGATTTCAGTTATTATTTTTTCTAAAAATTCTTGTTGTTTAGCTTTATTTTGCTCAAAACCATTATTAATTGATTTTATTTTATTTTCAATTTCTTCTAATTGAGTTCTTAAAAGCGATACAGAATTATCAATTTGATTTGAATCTCTTATTTCAGTTTCAAAAAGAACATAATTACTCAACTCTGGGTTCGGTGTTTCTAAGATTTTATTAATTTCTATTTGCTCTTTTCTTATTAATTCATCTAATTCGCTAATTACTTCTTCTTTAAGTTTAATGTTTTCTCTTATTGATGATAAAATACTATTTCTTACAAACTGATTACTAACATCAAATTCAAAGTGGTCGTTGGAAAATATAATTTTGGTACTATTACATTCTGAACATTTTACTCTTCCTTCTTTTAGGTTTCTATTTAATGAGTTAAGTTCGTTTATAAGAGAGTAGAGTTTTAATTTTCTATTTTCTTCTCTATTTCTTTGCTTACGTAAATCTGTTATTGAATTATGCAGGTCTTGTAATCTCATTTTTATTTTTACAAAATCTTCATTATTAGCTAAACTACTTACGTAAGTTGCAATTTTAGGATTCTTCTTTAAGATTTGGATTTTTTTTCTTTCAATTTTAATTTTATTTTCTAATTCTTGTTTTTTTGATTTTAGGTCTTCTAAATCTACGTCTTCATCGAATAAAATATTTGAAATTCCTTCTAAAGAAAATATCATATTTAGAAAGTCAACTTTATTATTAAATGACTTAACAATTATATTAGATGTATTTCTTTTGTCTTGACCCAAAAAGAATAATTCGTAAAAAAGACTTAAATCAGAAATCTTTAATTTCCCTTCTTTTGGAATGTAAGGAATGTTTACAATTTCTTTAGCTAGAAAATATTTAAACTCAGTAATACTGTTGAATAAATAATTTTGTTCATTACTAATTACAATTATAGAATTATTATGTCTTAGAAATTCATAATCTATATTTTCAAATTCAATTTTTGAATAGAAATAATAATTTTTTGGGTTAAAGCCAACTGGCCAAATTGAATCATACCCAATAGAGTAGACAATACTTTGCATAAGTATTGTTTTGCCTTTATTATTGTCATCACTAAAAATGATGTTGGTTTTATTTTGAAATCTATCTTCAATAAAAGCTTCAGATTTATTTCCTATTGCAATTTTTTTTATAATCATTTGAAACCTTCTATAATTAATGCGATTAAGTATTTTATTGTTATTTCATTTAGATAATGAAATTTCGGATGGTATGAATCGAAATTTTTAAAGTAGATTGATTCGACATCTGTGGAGAAATGTATTTCTAAATGCGATATAATTAATTCACATATCTTCCAAAACTCACGATTACTTGTTTTGTTAAACAGACATCTAGAAAGATTAGAATTACAATCTTGTAGTAAATCTTCTCTATCATCTCTTGACAAGGTACTTACATAATCAAAGAAACTAAGTGGGATACTTTTGTATTTAAAAATTTCAACACCTATTATTCTACAAATAATAAATGTATCAATATCTAATAATTTTAGATGACGATTAAAGTTAATGACTTCTAGGACAGAAGTTATTGATTGGTTTTCAATTAATGAATTTTTTTTTGATGATTGAATATCTCTTAATTCTTTGAAAGCAGTTGAGTAAAAATCATCTGTTTTGAGTGATTTATTTTTAAATTTTGTAATAAGTTTTAAATATTCAATATCAGAAATGTCATCTTCGACAATTAAAACTATTTTTAAAAAATCGTCGATTTCTTTGGTATAATCAATATTGTCATTCTTTACTTTTTTGACTTTCTCGATTAAGCCATTTTTAATTCTTGTTTGGGTTTTTGATTTAAAGTTGTCGTAATTGAAAATTCTCAATGTAGTATCAACTTTGTAATCATCTTTTAATTGTCGAGTAAAGAAAATGAATTCTTTGAAATTGAGTTTGGAAATTGAATTATCGAAAAGAGTAAAAAAATATTCTCCAATTTTTTTTGGATTCAAATTACCTTCATTTTTTGACTGAATGTCCCAAATGTTTTTTCCCTTTTTATCAATCCCACTTACATCATTAAAGCAATCAAAAGTGATATATTCAATTTCATTTTTACTATTATTTTTTCCAATTAAATACAATAATGATTTTGTTTCGAAAACAGATGCTTTTTCGTTATTTATTTCAGTATTCTTAAAAGTATAGTTCATTTTGCATTGAGTGTTCGAAGTGTGGGTTTAATAATTGCCGATGTTATGTACTGGCTTTGTTTTCAGACTGATCACCATATTCCTTTAATGTTATATGAGGTAAATTTCCTAATTTGTAATGTTTAGATTTGATTTGTTCTATTACTTCTTCCTTTGTAAAACCAAATAAATTTGACAAATAGTGAAAATGAGGTTGTCCGTTTCTCCAATTTTCTTTACCTAATAAACTGTTGAAAGTTACAAAAAAGCAATGCCATTCGTCTCCTTTTTCTAAAATTTTACCAACTTTTACAGTTCTTTGTTCAAGATTTTGTTTAAGTTGTCCTTCAGATAAATCTGTAGTTCCCATTACTTCCATAGATCCATCACCTTTTTTACGATAAGCCAATGGCATCTTTTTATCTTTAAGTGCACTTGAATGATGTTCTGATGAATATTCACTAAACAAATAGCCATTATCTCCAGCATACAACAGAAAGGCCATTAGTATATCAGGTGTTAACTCTAGTCCATTTAATATTTTTTCTTGTTCTCTTTTTTTAGTTGTATTTAGTAGGGTTTTTAAGTTTGTAGGTAAATCAATTTTACGAAAATTATTAATAAATTCTCTACATTCTTTAGCTGATTCTACAAGAATTTTAGCACCTTCTTTTGTCGGTTCCTTATCACCCAAAGTTTCTTCAGGAGCGAATAGTGTCATTTTTCTAACTAAACAACTTTCGTAGTAATGTTGATCTGGATTTACAGATATGATATCTTCACCTCCAAATATTAATAGTTTTTCACCAGTTTTTTTATTGATAATTTCTTGGATACGCATAATTTAAAGCTTGCACATAACAGTTGCTGGATTTGCGACAGTGAAAAATATATCAACATAGTTGCGTGTATTTTTTATTTAGCAAATCTGATGATGTACGCAGTTCGGAGCGATAGCGATGAAATGTGTACATTATCGGATGTAATCCGGCAACCGATGTGACGCGATTCGTAGCATAGCGGAGAATTGCATCACATCATAATTTTTTACGAATACTATAGCTTTAGTTTCGTAAATAACAAATATATAAAAAAATCTAATTTATAACCATTGTTGTGTAAATAAGTAAAGGGCTTCTATATAGAAGCCCTTTACTTATATTAATTTACGTATAAATAAAAAACTCAGGTGAACTTTTAACCTAAAATCTAACACCTGAGTAATAAATGAACGTCATGCCTATGACTTATATTCATTTCGAATTTAAGATTTTTATTTTAAACTAAACGTTTTTAATTATTTAATGTCTTTTACTTTTTTCACAAACTCCTCGTAAGTTTCAGATTTTTCATTGTCCCAGTTTGTTGGTTCTATTAAATCATAAATACTTACTCTTAGTAATTTTGCAATCTCAATTAGTTCTTCCAAAGAAGGTTGTCTTTTGTTATTTCGCCATTTAGATATTGTAAATTCAGTTTTACCAATAAATTTAGCAATGACTCTATTTTGTACATTTCTTTCTTTAAAAACAATATCTAATCGATTAATTTTCATATAATTTAAAATATTTATTAAAAAAGTTTGGCGTTTAATGTCAAACATTGTATATTTGATATATGTTTAAAGCGACACAATTAGTTAAGGCTATTTGACTTAACGAAATGATGTCTCTCTATTCGGGAATAATCCGGTAAATTATAAGCCCTAGAGAGTACAAAAAGTCGCCCAATACACTGGGATTTTCATATATTTGCGATAATTCCAGAGGGCGATTTATGCGTTTGTACTTCATTGGGCAAGAGTTTACTCTAAAGGTTTTCTTACCGGATTTCCTCACGATAATGAAGGAGTGTAAATCGTTTCTCTGACTTTTTATTTCTACTTCTATCAAGAATAGAAGACATCGTTCCATAAAACCCAACACAAAATGAGAACGAAACAATTTCCATTCATCCGTAAAAAACCGCCAGACAAAGTCTGTTGGTGTTACTAATTCTTTTAAAGAACAAATCTCCGTTTTATAACATTTAACGGATCGTAAAGAAAAGGGCTATCCTTTCTTTACACGCTCTCTATCAGAGCCTCGGTAATGAGACTTTGAAAGCATTCGTTTTATCTTTTTTATTCGCACACTAAATGTAAAACGTTTAATATCATTTTCCAAATTTATTGGGGCTACTACCTGATTTAAGTTGTAAGTAATGAGTTATAAGTAATGAGTTAAATGTATGATGTAAAGATTAGATGTTAGATATGAGAATTGAGATTTTAGAGTTGACTATGTAAAAAGTAGAATGTATTATGTATTTGAAAAAGGATTAAAAAAATGTCATATGATTTGGAGGCGAGTGTCAAAAAGTTGAAGAGAATGGTTAAAATGTTTTACTGTTTGCGTAGCAAATGATTTAAAACATTGAATGGCTGAAACTTATTTTGACCGTCGAAAATCAAAGACAAGAGTTTTTTGTTTCGTTTTTTGCGCTCAAAAAATGAAAAAAGATTTCTTGAAATGACAGAATATTAGAGAAATAATGTGTTAAAAAGTGTTAAATTCCTGTATCGGTGTATATCGAAAATGACACTTTTCTGTATCGGTTGTGTATCGACGCTATATCCATTCTGTATCCATTGTATATGCGTTCCGTATGGTTTGTTCGTGGTTCGTGTATCGATGTTGAGTTGTAAAATGTAGTATGTATTAAGTAAAATGTACAATGTATGATGTATTTGAAAAAGGATTATAAAAATGTCATATGATTTGGAGGCGAGTGTCAAAAAGTTGAAGAGAATGGTTAAAATGTTTTACTGTTTGCGTAGCAAATGATTTAAAACATTGAATGGCTGAAACTTATTTTGACCGTCGAAAATCAAAGACTTGATGTTTTGTAACTTTTGCATTAAGGTAAAAGTTTGAAGAATAAAATGATAAATAAAGAAAAGACATTTCGATACTATTTTCTTTTTCTATGAAACGAAAATCACTCAATGTGACAGCAAGAAAGAATAACACGTAAAACGTTAAGCGTATCACATAAACCGTAAAAACAAAACCCCTTTCCCAAAAACAAAGTTGGCGCGATGTACAGGAAAAGGAGTGGCTTTTAAAACTAATGTTGAATTAAAAAACGTATGTAAAATCATGAAAGAGTAAACAGATTCACACTCTATCCCCCGAAGACAACACAAAGAGTATAAATGATCTTCATAAAATGTATTAGTGTTAATTTTTTTCATTTATTAATGTAATTTTTAAAACTTGTCTATATCGGGGGATTTATAAAGGCTGCGATTCTGAGACAAGCCCAGAATGACAAAATCCGTTTTTAAAAATGACAACGAATTTGAGTATTGAAAAAGAATGAAGAAAACGTCATATGATTTGGAGGCGAGTGTCAAAAAGTTGAAGAGAATGATTAAGATTATTCATTTTTTTTCTTGATAAAAAAAACGAATCAAAAAAAATCAAGTCCGTGCTTACAAGTCGGTCAATAACGGCTATTCGCTAAATGCTTTAAATCATTCGCATATGAAATGCGAACAGTAAATCATTTTTAACGCTCACTACACCGAATTGACACTCGACTTTTCAGCAATGACGGTTTTGAAATTTATTGTTAAAAGTGGATTTGAATATTGAAAAAGGATGAAAAAAAATGTCATATGATTTGGAGGCGAGTGTCAAAAAGTTGAAGAGAATGGTTAAAATGTTTTACTGTTTGCGTAGCAAATGATTTAAAACATTGAATGGCTGAAACTAATTTTGACCGTCGAAAATCAAAGACAAGAGTTTTTTGATTACTTTTTTGCTCTCAAAAAAGTGATAGAAAGTACTTTACGTTCATTTTTGTCTTGACACAAAAACGAACCAAAAAAGTCAAGACCGCGATTTTCGACGTTCAATTACCATTTCACGCACTAAAAAGATTAAATGATTCGCTATCGCTCACTAATCTTTTTTACGCTTGTTTCAATGGATTGAAACTCGTCTGCAAATCGAATGTCGACTCTAAAATCCGTTATAAAAAGTGAACTTGAGTATTAATAAGAATAAAAACGTAAAACGTTAAGCGTAAAACTTATAACGTAAAAAAACAAAACCTCCTTTCCCAAAAACAAAGTTGGCGCGATGTACAGGAAAAGGAGTGGCTTTTAAAACTAATGTTGAATTTTAAAAAACTATTGTAAAATTATGAAAAAATTTTACTTCAAACTCAATAGGCATATAATAAGTGTGCTATTGGGATTGTTTTGTGCAACACCTATGTTGGCACAAACAGGTAAAACCGTTACTGGAACGGTAAAAGAACTACAAGTCCCGCTAGTGGGCGTAATGGTAAAAGAAGAGGGAACTAATAATTCCACTTTTACTGATGACAATGGAAATTACTCGTTGACTTTACAACAGGATAATGCTAAACTAATTTTTGAGCAATTGGATTTCCCTATTCGAGAAGAAGTGGTTTTGAATAGAAGCGTGATCAATGTAAGTTTCACAAAGGAGGAGGAAGGTATTCAGCTGAAAGATGTGGTGATCAATGCAGGATACTACTCCGTAAAAGACAAAGAACGAACAGGATCTATAGCACGTGTTACGGCAAAGGAAATCGAAAATCAGCCTGTGAATAATGTACTTTCTGCCATACAAGGACGGATGGCTGGTGTGAGTATAGTACAAAACTCTGGAAATGCAGGTGGTGGTTATGACATTCAGATACGTGGACGAAATAGTCTAAGACGAGAAGGGAACGAACCACTTTATATTGTAGATGGTGTTCCTTTTGGAAGTGGAAATACAACAAGTGTAGGGCTGTCGTCTGGTATTCTACCTTATGGAGAATCTAATCCTCTTAATTTTCTGAATCCAAAAGAAATAGAAAGCATTGAAATCTTAAAAGATGCCGATGCTACTGCTATTTATGGCTCGCGTGGAGCCAATGGAGTAGTACTGATAACAACTAAAAAAGGAAAAAGTGGAAAACTAAATATTGCGTATAATTCAGATTACACAGTTGGTAAAGTAATGAATCGATTAAGATTAATGAATACGTCTGATTATTTAGCAATGAGAAGAACAGCATTTGAAAACGATGGAATTAAAACTTATCCAGCCAATGCCTATGATATAAATGGAAGTTGGGATGTTAATTCGTCAACCAATTGGTTTAACGAATTAGTAAGGCACATTTCTTCTAAAAACAATAACCAATTAAGTATAAACGCAGCCTCAGATCAATTTCAATTTTTAATGAGTATGGGACATTTTGAAGCAACAACTGTTTATCCAGAACCATTTCGATTAAAAAAGACTACTGCTTTAATAAGTTTAAATTACACTTCTCCTAATCAACGATTTTCTATTGGATATAAAGGTAATTTAAGTCGATCTGTCAATAAATTACCTTCTACCGATTTGTTTTCAAGTGTTATAAGCTTAGCCCCGAATGCTCCAAATTTATACAATGAACAAGGTGAACTGAATTGGCAAAACAATACGTTTGTAAATCCATTGGCCTCACTCAGAGGTTATTATACTAGTAATGGTGATATGATGAATCATGCTATTTTGAATTCAATTCAATTAATTGAAGGATTAAGTTTAGTGAATAATATAGGGATTTATTATAGTCAATCAATAGAAAATCGGGTAAGTCCATCTACGATATACAACCCAAATTATAATTATGGGAGTGAACGATCTAACGTATTACGATACGATCAGAAAGTTATGTCGTATAACATAGAACCACGATTAGAGTACAATAAAAGTATAAATCAACACCACTTTTCAAACCTTGTTGGATTAACATTTCAACACAGACAAACAAATGGATTAGGAATTTCGGCTTCTAATTTTCTGAGTAACTCATTGCTAAACGATTTATCTTCTGCAAGTGTAAAAACAATTAGTGCACAACCTATCATAGATTATACCTATCAATCTGTTTACGGTAGATTTGGATATAACTACCAATCCAAATACTTTATAAACTTAACTGGTCGTCGTGATGGATCAAGTCGTTTTGGACAAAATTTTAAATATGGGAATTTTGGTGCAATTGGAGCAGCTTGGATTTTTTCAAAAGAAAACTTTCTCAACGAATCATATTGGTTAAGTTTCGGAAAAATAAGAGGTAGTTATGGGATTACAGGTAATGATTTGATTGGTGATTATCAATACTTGGATACCTATATTACAAAGGCAAGAACGTACGATCAGGTTACAGGTTTAGAACCAAATAGTTTGTATAATCCTAATTTTAGTTGGGAAAAAAATAAGAAATTAGAATTCGCTCTTGACTTATCTTTTTTTAGAGATAGAATAGGATTTTCGCTTGCATGGTATAGAAATGTATCTGGAAATCAATTGGTCGGAATCCCTTTACCAGGAACAACAGGTTTTTCATCCATTCAATCTAATTTACCTGCAAAAGTAGAGAACAAAGGAATTGAAATTGAACTTTCAGCAAAACCATTGCAAAAAACTTTTCAATGGAAAACAGCCTTGAATCTATCATTTCCACAAAATAAATTAGTGTCATTTCCCGATTTAGAAGGTTCTACTTATGCCAATACTTATGTTATTGGTGAACCCATTACAATTAAAAAATTATACGAATGGACAGGTATAGACCCAATAACTGGATTACATACATTCAAAGATTTTAATCAAGACGGAAAAATAAATACTGAAGATAAGCAGGTTATTAAAAATGTGGGTGTAAAATGGTTTGGAGGATGGTCAAATCAAGTGCAGTATAAAAACGTTGGACTTGATGTACTGTTTCAATTCGTGAAACAAAATAGTATCAATTATATCGCTCAGAGTTTCATTCCAGGAAGTTTAACCAATCAACCGATAGAGTTTCTAGATGCTTATTCACCGAATAATCCATCAGCCAAGTATCAAAGATATAGTACTGGAAGCCAAACGCTCGCTTCGCAAGCCTATAATAATTTTAAACAAAGTGATCAATCGGTAAGTGATGGTTCTTATATCCGTTTAAAGAATATTTCCATTTCCTATCAATTTAAAATTGCAAACACTTCTTCTCTAAAATTGTTTCTCAACGGACAAAATTTATGGACGCTAACCAATTATTTTGGTGCTGATCCCGAATTTGTTTTATCAGGGTATTTGCCACCTCTGAAAGAATATACACTTGGATTACAATTAAACTTTTAACATTATGAAATCAATTTTTATACACTTAAAACAAGGATTAATCGCTTTAATTCTTTTGACAAGTTGCGACAACTTCTTAGATCTTGATACACCAAATACACAACTTGTAAGCGCAGAAGTATTTGAAGATAAAAAAACGACAGATGCTGCATTGTTAAATATCTATGCAAGCTTAAGAGATAACGGATTATTAACTGGTAATAATTCTGGTATGACGTATTTATTGGGGTTATACACAGATGAACTCGACTTATATTCCATCAATTTACTTGGTCAAAAAGAGTTTTATGAACACACGCTATCCACTCGAAATGAATTGGTGTTGACTAGCTGGAACACAAGTTATAATCAAATATATCGATTAAATGCATTGATAGAGGGGGTAGAAAAAAGTACATTATTAGAAAATCAATACAAACAAACAGTATTAGCAGAAGCCTATACAATGCGTGGAATGTTGCACTTGTATTTGACTCAATTGTTTGGCGAAATCCCATACATCACAACGACAGATTATTTGCAAAATAAACTTGTTCATAAAACACCAGAAAAGGAAATTTATGAAAGAATAGAACAAGATTATTTAGTAGCAGAAGAATTGTTTTTGAAAGGAACGAAAAACACATCTAAAACACGATTAAATCTTACATCGTTAAAAACTTTAAAAGCTAAATACTATGCACAAACCAAACAATGGGAAAAAGCCAAACAGCATGCAAATGATGTTATTCAAACGGCTGGTGTTACATTAGAACAAGATCTTAGCAAAGAATTTTTGAAAGAAAGTAAATCTATTCTATGGTGTTTTTCGCCTCATTTAGCAACTGGAAATTCGTTGGAAACAGATGTTTTTATGTTAAAAGCTCTACCACCAGCTTTTGTAAGTTTAAAACCCACTTTCGTCAACTCTTTCGAGAATGGAGATCAAAGAAAAGAAATTTGGATAAAGAAATTAAATAACAATCAGGGTACTTGGTATCAACCATACAAATACAAAGCGCCCAATGCTTCGTCAACAGTTAATGTAGAGAATAGTGTTGTGCTTCGTTTGGCTGAATTGTATTTGATACGTGCAGAAGCTAATTTTCAGCTTTCCAATTTTAGAGAAGCTGAAAATGATTTAAACCTTATTCGTAAAAGAGCCAATTTACCCATGCTTTCCAATTTATCTCAACATGACTTAGAGCAAGCTATTTTAGATGAATATAAACATGAACTATTTACAGAATATGGTCATCGTTTTTTTGATTTGAAAAGATGGAATCGATTAAATGAATTACAAAATAGTATTCCAACTTGGAAACCATTTATGGAAAAATTGCCTTTACCAGAAAAGGAGATTTTATTGAATAATAATTTAAAACCCCAAAATGATGGCTATTAGATTTATATTAAGCTTTTATATCTGTTTAATTTCAATTTATATTTCTGGTCAACAACAGAAATTAGATTCATTGGAAACTTATTTTAATCAATTTTATACTGTTGAATTTGTAGATGCAAACAATGAAAATATATTATTTACGAAAAATAAAAACCATGAATTACCTGTCTATTATTTGAAAAATAATAAAAAAACAGATGAAATACGACTTGGTAGAATAATGAATTATCATTGGTTGAGTGATAAGTATTTTTTATATGATGAAAAAAATGAAGGTCTTGTACTATATAACATCCAAAGTCAAAATAAAAAAACAATTCCGCATTATAAGAAAATGATTGAAACTTCTAATAAGCAATTTTTTGTAGCGAAAAAAGAAGGTAATACGCTTTACATTAATACAATAAATAATGGAGAATTAGGAAATGAAATAAAGTTTATTGATGTAATAGATTACAAATGGGAAAATGATAAATTAGTAATTGAAAAAACGAATCATACCATTGATGTGTATGAATTGAATAAAAATATTAATCTTCTTTTTCAAATAGATGGTGTTAAGTACCAGTCATTAAGATGGAATGAATTCAATCAATATGACTACATTAAACAAGAAGGAGAAGATTTATTTTATGTAAAAAGTAATGGGACAAAGGTTAAATTACTTCATGACTTAAATAAGAGTATAAATCTTAAGATTATTAATGAAGACAATAATTTACTCATTTTAGAAAATACATTTCAATCTGATTATACTTTAAAAAAATCAGAAGAAGTAGAAATTTGGGATACCTCTGATGATCAAATTATTATTCAAAAACCGAAGAGTCAAAAAGAATTGATCTTTGTGAGATTGAATGATGGAGAGGTGAAAAACAGAATTTCTCTAACGGACGTCAATTACGAATTTTTAGAAACGCAATATCTACTTATATTCGATAAAAATAGATACAGAAGTTATCGTCATTTACGGGATCATGTTGATGTTAAGTTAATGGATCTAGAAACAATGAATCAAAAGCTAATAGTTGAAGATTTTGACGATTACAACAGAAATAAATTAATACTTTCTGATCATAATAAATTTATCTATTTCAAAGAAAATAATTGGTGGATATATGATGTATTAGAAGACAAAAAGAAAAGTTTGACCACTTCAATAAAAGCTGGTTTCTCCGTTGATGATTATTTTAAGAATGAAGCTTTTCAGCCAGCTAAATTTTATGATAATTCACGTGTTTTTTTAACAGCTAAAGAAGGGATATGGGAATATAATCTTCATACAAAAAAGCTGAAACAATTAATTGAATCTACAAAACAAACGGGTACTTTTACGTTTTTAATAACTAGAAATAAAGCTAAAAATCAAGTAGATGAAATCATTTATTTACAATCTTTAAACGAAAATAATCAGTACAAAATTTATAAATGTTGTGATCGATTAAATGAAATTTATAACACATCGCAAGATGTTAAGAAAGTTTCGTTAAAAAATAAGAATTTGTATGTAATAGAGCAAGGTTATTTAAAATCTCCTCGTATTGTTCAAATAGATGAGAAGAATAAAGCAACCATTCGGGTTGAAGCAGTTAATTCGATTGTTCAAAAACGTCGTTTTCAAGAAATAAAATCTATTATAAATGGGAAATCAGTAAAAGCAATATTGTATTATCCGTTTGATTATGATACAACCAAATATTATCCGATGATTGTCCATATCTACCAAAAGCAATCACATTTAGTGAATGATTTTCAATTGCCAGAAGTAAGTTCAGCTAATGGTTTCAATACTGATTTTTATACATCACAAGGCTATTTTGTCTTACTACCAGATATCATAGTCGATTTAGATCAACCAGGCGAATCAGCACTACAATGTACAGTTGAGGCAACCAATCAAGCATTAAAAGAAGCCAATATTGATAGAGATAAAATTGGATTAATAGGCCATTCTTATGGTGGTTTTGAGGTAAATTATATCGTAAATCGTACGAATATGTTTAAAGCCGCTGTTAGTGGCTCAGGTGTTTCTGATATTGTAAATTGGTACTTTTCGATGGATTGGAATAAATCAAAACCACAATTTTGGAGATTTGAGGATGAGTTTTTTAAAATGAGTTCAATGTTTTATGATTCAAAAGAAAATTATTTAAAACAATCTCCTTTACTCCAATTAGAAAACCTACATACACCTGTATTAATATGGACTGGAAAAGAAGATTATCATGTCAATTGGGAACAAAGTGTTAGCATGTATTTAGCAATGAGACTTTTAAAAAAAGAAGGAAAGTTGTTATTATATCCGAATGAAAAGCATGTGATTATGAATCCATCAAAGGCAAAAGATTTAAATCAGAGGATTATAAATTGGTTCGATTTTTATTTAAAAAACACTGAAATAGAGTGGATTAAAAATAAGAGACAGCTGTAAAAGCTGTCTCCTTTTATAAATTATTAATTTGTTTTTTCAAATAATTGAACATTACAAGCTGTTCCCGAAATTTCATCCATTCCGTAAAGATGTACACCTGGCTGGTAAGTACATAAATTACCTATAACATTGCTACATTCAAAATCTTCAACCAATGTACATGGCTGTTCTTGATCGATACGATAAATCGGATCTCCAGGATCCCATCCAGCTTTCTTCGCCTGATTTGTAGCGAAAGCAGCACCAGTCCCCATTAATACAATGACAGCTGGTAAAATAATTTGTTTTAAATTTTTCATTTTAATGTGAATTTTAGTTTTGCCTACTTTTTTACAGGTTTTCGGCTTTTCCTGTTTTAAACTGATCGGTTATAGCCGGCTTTAGTTTATAAACAATCAATTCGTTTCCAATTAGTGCATAAAAATGAGAATCAGTCACTAAAAAATCAGAAAGTTTGTTTTCTTCGCGATGTTGTACAGTAAAACTTCCGATATAATGCCTACGATCTGTTCGGTACGCATCAATTACATCCACTTGTTTCCACTGTTTTGGGGATTCAAATTTTCCCATTAGCTTAGAGATATTAAACAAGAGATGTCGATGTGCAACCATTTTTTTATTCACTAAAAGTGGAGGAGCGCTCATTTTATTTTTTCCATCCGATAGATGGCTAACTTCAATTTTTGCTTGATAAGTAGTATCAATCGTATTTAGTTTGTGTTTGATGTGTAAATCTTGATCCATAACAATAAATTGATTGCGGTAGTAATAAGTATAAACCAGTTCATCTGAATATGAATCAAAAACTAACAATCCATCTGTATCAAAAACACCATCAATTTGTTTTTCGAGTACAGTTGAAAACAACTTTACTTTGGGCTCTTTGTTTAAGTTTAAAAGACCCAAAACTTGTGTTTTCGTTGTGCTACTTTGAGTACGAATAGCAAATTTGGTAGAATCAATTACAATCAATTGATTGAAAAAAGCATCATTCAAACTGATGGTTTCTGCATGTAAATTGGTTAATTTTCCTTTATAAATAACAGGAACTGTTCCGTCGTACAAATAAAAGTCACCATTTTTGACACGCATCATAATGGATTTAAAAGGATGATCTTTATAGTCCAAATCAATCTTTTTGGAAATGATTTGATCTGTATTGGTATCAACACTCGTTAAAACAAGTGGAGCAGTATAATTTCCTAAATACAGCGTATTATTTTCATATCCTACAAAATAGTAAGAATTAGTGCCTAGATCAATCGCTTTTTCTTCGATAATTGGATGCTGTAAATACCTTCTGGTAAAATTATTTTCTTGTTTGATGATGTGTTCAGACGTAAGAAATAGCATAATAACACTTCCAACTGAAACAATAGAAATAGTAAAGAAGGTAACAAATAGTTTCCGTTTACTTTTTTGAAATATTACTATTCTACTCAAGTAAATAGCAATTACAGCTAATCCAACAAATACGAGATTGAAAATTAAATGCTCTGTCCATCCAAGTTTCTCTAAAATTCCACCACAAGAACATGGCACAAAATCACTGTAATTAATAATCAGGTAGATATAAACTGTAAACGCGAGCATTAAACCATAAGAAGCATACAATCCAATTTGTTGTGTTCGCTTGATACAAAGCATTAATACAATTACAATTTCCACAATGATTACGGCGTAAGAAATAAAGCCTGCATATGCACTTAGTAATGGTGATTGAGCCAATTGAATTTGAAAATTCTCAAAATCGATTAGTTTACTCACTGCTGCGTAAATAAACAAAATAATAAATAGGTAGCAGATGAGCATTTGTATAAACGGTGCAATTTTTCTCATCTTTAAGTAGTTTTAATTCATAAAAAATAACTTTCTAACATCTAACATCTAACATCTAACATCTAACATCTAACATCAGTCTCCTTTTTCATCATCTTTACGTCTCATGTATGGATCTTTATCCCGAGGAGGATCATTTTTAGAAGATGTGCTATCCTTAATATTATCTTTCAAAGAAGGAGTAATACGTTCTGACCGATTCGGGGTGTCAATTAGAATATTTTCATCTTCTATACAGCTATTGAATACAAAACACCCAAGTACAATTAAATAAAAAGATTTCATAGTTTCTCATTTTTAAAGTTTGTACCGAAATTAGGTTCAGCGTAAAAAATAGGAGGTATGTCAATGCGTCAAAAACATAAAAAGCCTGTCTAATTTATAAATTCATACACTCCAATTTTTAAGAAAACCGAAAAAATCATCAAGCAGAATTCATTTTCAGCTTCTTATTATCGTCAGTCAGAGTGGCGCTTGCAAAACGTTGTATCGAAGACTTAGACGATAATAATGAATGACAAAAACCATTGTTAAAAGTGAATTTGAATATAGAAAAAGAATAAAGAACTGGCATTAAAACTCTCACGTTAAGAAAATGTTTGAATGCAACGTTAAAAAGATTTTAGCCCGTAGGGTTTGTGAAATCTTTAGCGGAATGAGAACATTTTTAGTAGAGAGGTTTACGGCCTTGACTTTTTGGTTACTTTTTAGTCAAGTAAAAAGTGACATTAAAGAAAAGGAATACCTAAGCCACATCGTGACTTCTCCTTTTAATTTCAAATTCTTAATCTCAAATTTTTAATTTCAAATGTTTTTTGCGCTCTTTCCTGAAAGGTATATGAATTCAATATTCATAAAATAATAGAGGCCATGAATAAAAAATGAAAGCAAGATTCATTGACAAGCTCCTTTAGATTTGAAAATCTTAAATTGTAGTATAAAAAGAAGAGAAAAGAGTTTGAGTACACTATAACGAGTTCAGAGCTATATAATCTCATATTCTGATTAAGACTCAA
>Ga0207791_1000049_pt1 | contig 44913 bp, 37 predicted proteins | sample HigsolmetaGSP16D_FD_184844 | JGI IMG/M metagenome (GOLD analysis project Ga0207791, IMG submission 184844) | High solid enriched microbial communities from the Joint BioEnergy Institute, USA - SP1-6-D (SPAdes) | ecosystem: Engineered > Bioreactor > SSF (Solid state fermentation) > Aerobic >...
CGCGTTCATCGGCGGCCTCCAGGCCCTCCACGCTCTGGTCGAAGCACAGGGTGATGCCCTGCTGGACCAGGTTGTCGGCCAGTTGCGCGGCCAGATCGCCATCGAAGCGGTCCAGCAGGCGCCCGCTGCGCACCACCAGCTGCACGCGGCTGCCCAGCGCCTGCAGCAGGCCGGCCAGTTCCACCGCGATGTAGCCGCCGCCGATGATCGCCACCGCCTCGGGCGCCTCGCACAGGTCGAAGAAATCATCCGAGACGAGGCCAAGCGTCTTTCCGGGAATATCCGGCACCTGCGGGTGCGCGCCGGTGGCCAGGATGATGTGTCCGGCCGTCATGCTGACGCCGTCACTGCAGTGCACGGTGTGCGCGTCGTGCAGGCGCCCGCGGCAGGGCACGCGGACCACGCCGGTTTCGTCCAGGCGCTTGTGGTAGATCGCGTGGATGTTGCTGATGTAGGCCTGGCGATGCACCACCAGCTCCTTCCAGGACAGCGTGGGATGGGCGGGGACATCAAAGCCGAGCGCACGGGCCTGGCCGATGCGTCCGGCCAGATCGGCCGCCAGCCACATGGCCTTCTTGGGCACACAGCCGACATTGACACAGGTGCCGCCGAGCGCATCGGGCTCCAGCATGGCCACACGCCTGCCATGCTGGGCAGCGCGCAGCGCGGCCGCCAGGCCGCCGGAGCCGCCGCCGATCACGATCAGGTCATAGTCATAGGGGCTGGTCATCTAACACGCTCGCAGTACAGGGGAACAGGAAAGCGCGTGCAGGCGCACGTGCCGCCTGCGAGCATGCCATGGCCGGGCGCACGGCCTGCGTGAGGAGACCGCGCCGCTGGACGGCCGGGCGGCTCAGCGGCGCGGGGTGGCCGAGCGCAGCGGCGCCACGCGCAGGTAGGTGGCGCACCGCCACAGCCATTCCACCGGCCCGAAGCGGAAGCGCCCCAGCCACACATGGCTGGCCAGCAGCTGCAGCGCGAACAGTCCCAGCGCCACCGGCAGCTGGGCACTGCGCGGCAGTACCTCGAACGCACCCAGGCCATAGCCATAGAACAGCCCCGTACACAGCAGCGACTGCAGCAGGTAGTTGCTCAGGGCCATCCGCCCGGGCGCGGCGAACGCGCCCAGCCGGTGCCGCCAGCGCACGATCCAGGCCAGGTAGCCCAGACACATCAGCAGGCTGCCGACCGCGCCCACCGCATACGCCACCCCGGTGACCGCAGTGAACTCGCCCGGCGCCATGTACGGATGCCACACCGCACCCAGCAGCACCAGCACCAGCCCGAGCGGCCCGGCCCAGCAGCGCAGACGCCGGTACAACCCGGCAAAGCGCTCCGGCTGGGCCAGCGCGCCGCTGCGCGTGAACCACATGCCCAGCAGGAACATGCCGAACACTTCCGGCCCGGTGATCAGCAGCCCGCCGATCATCCGGCGCACATCGTCCGCACGCTGCGCGGTGGCCTGCAGCCAGCTGCCGCTGCCATACGCCTGCCGCTGCGCCTGGATGATCTGCTCGGCCATCGCCATCGACGGACCGTTGTCCAGCACGGTGCCGGAGGATGCGGCCAGCAGGACCGCTGCGGAGAACAGCACGGTCAGTCCGACGGCCAGCAGGTAGCAGAGCACGCCGGCCACGGGCAGCAACGGCAGCGGCAGCCTGCGGCACAGCAGCAGCGGGAACGACAGCAGCGCATACACCATCAGAATGTCGCCGGACCACAGCAGCAGCGCATGCCCGGCCCCGATCAGCAGCAGCACCGCGCTGCGGCGCAGGTACATCGGCACGAAGCGACGCCCGGCCTGGCGTGCACGCTGCTCCATCACCGCGAAGCCGGCACCGAACATCAGTGAGAACAGCAGGAAGAACTTGCCCTGCACCAGCACGTAGACCAGCGCGTCCGCCGCGTAGTCCAGACCCTGCCAGTGCGGATCGATGCCGGTGAAGGACAGATCCAGCGGACCGGTGAAGGCCTCGATGTTCATCAGCAGAATGCCCAGCAGGGCCACGCCGCGGACGATATCCATCAGCGCGATGCGGTCCGGGGGCGGCAGCGGCTGCAGCGGCGGCGGGTGGGTCACGGTGCGTCCTGCGGAAAGGGTCGCCCATTATGCGCGGCGGGCGGCGGGAACGAAGACGGCCCGCGCAGGGCGGGCCGTCCGGGTACCGCACCGTGCCGGGGCACGGTCAGCCAGCTCAGTGCTGGTGACCGCCTTCGCCGTGCACGTGGCCGTGGTCGATCTCTTCCTGCCTGGCCTCGCGCACCTCGACGATCTCCACGTCGAAGTGCAGGTCCTTGCCGGCCATCGGGTGGTTCAGGTCCACGTCCACCACGCTCATACCGACCTTCTGCACGGTCACCGCACGCGGGCCGAAGTTGGTCTGCAGCACCACCTGCTGACCCGGGACCAGCTTGGTGGTGCCGAAATGCTTCTTCGGCACGCGCTGGCTCAGGCCCTCGCGGCGCTCGCCATAGGCATCGGCCGAGGCGACGTCCACGCTGAAGGTTTCGCCGGCCTGCTTGTCGATCATCGCCGCTTCCAGACCCGGAATGATGTTGCCGTGGCCGATCAGGATGGCCAGCGGCTCACCGCGGTCCTTCGACGTTTCGATCGGCTCCTGGCCAGCTTCGGAGACGGTGTAGTGGAAACGGACAACGCGGTCTTTTTCGATCTTCATGCGCAACTCTGTCTGGGCCTGCACGCGGGCAGGCGGGTTGGGGCGGGTTGTCGCCCGGCGGGGACACGGCCATCATGTTGGCCACTCACGATGGCGCATTATCCGGAGAACATGGACCGCACGCCAGTTTCGCCCACGCGCCGCCGCACCGCCCATGCGGCCCTGGCCCTGCTGCTGGCCCTCGCCCTGGGTGCCTGCGGCGGTGGCCGCAGCACCGTACGCCCCTCCGCAGCACCGGCGGCGGCGGTGGGTACCTGGGGCGGCACCGCCCCAGCCGATCCGCAGGCAGCCAACGCGGTCCTGATGCGTGCCATCAGCCTGGTCGGCACGCCGTACCGCTACGGCGGCAACACGCCCGAATCCGGATTCGACTGCAGTGGGCTGGTGACGTACGTGTACCGCGACATGGTGGACCTGCAGCTGCCGCGGACCTCGCGCGACCTGGCGGCGGTGCAGGGCCCGAAGATCGCGCCCACCCGGCTGGCCACCGGCGACCTGGTGTTCTTCGGCAGCCGCGGCGCGGTCAGTCATGTCGGCATCTATGTCGGTGAAGGGCGCTTTGTTCACGCCCCGAGCACCGGCGGGACCGTGCGGCTGGATTCCCTCGGCGGTCCCTACTGGAAAGACCATTACACAGGGGCAAAACGCGTCCTACACTAAGATGAACAGGCGAAATGTATAAAAACGTGCGCTTGGTCACACCAGATTGAACGAAACTTTAACGGAATTTGTACCTCTCGCACGCTTTCGCAGGGCATGATTGCCCATCGCTTTTTGACGTGTGACCGCCGCGTGACGACCGACGAACTGAACACCGACGCCCAGCCCGCCACTTTCCTGCGACTGAACCGCTTCACGCGTCCGCTTCTGCTTTCGCTCTCGCTCAGCTTCGCCAGCCTGCCCGCTTTCGCCCAGAACGCCCCTGATGTGGCGCCGGCCGAGGCGCAGGTCCAGGCATCCGGCACACCTGCTGCCGCGCCCGCCGCACCGCGCAGCCGCGCCGATGCCGCCGCCAGTGCGACCCTCGCCGCGCTGCTCCCGCACCTGGCGGCCAACGACACCATTCCCCTGATGGACCGCTCGGCGATGGTGGCCGGCGACCTCAGCCGCCTGCTTGCCAACTACGACGCCAGCAGCCGTGGCGGTGTGGTGGCCATGAGCGAGGCCGACAGCAGCAGGGTCCAGTCGCTGCTGCGCCGGGCCATGACCCTGATGGGCACCCCGTACCGGTGGGGCGGCAGCTCGCCGGACAGTGGCTTCGATTGCAGCGGCCTGGTCGGCTATGTGTTCCGTACCGCACTGGGCATCGAGCTGCCGCGCGTGTCGCGCGAAATGGCCAGTGACCGCAACAACCAGCTGATCCAGGACCGCGCCGCGCTCGCAGCTGGTGACCTGGTGTTCTTCGGCCGCAAGGGCCGGGTCGATCATGTCGGCATCTATGTGGGTGAAGGCCGGTTCCTGCACGCGCCGAGCTCGGGCAAGGACGTGCGTACCGATACGCTGCTGACCGGCTACTGGGGCAACAAGTTCATGCAGGCCCGCCGGGTCGTCATGTAACGTCCCCCGCCCTCGCCTGCCATGACGGAAGCCGCTGCCCTGCAGCGGCTTCTGCGTTTCCGTGGCCTTGGATGTGGCCGCTGCCAGCCGCCGGCTGCGTTTGTCCTTGATGTTCGCGGCCGGAGGGCCGCGCCGATGGCCAGCGCGTGGGGCGGCACGCACGGCTGTGCAGTTCTTCCGCCCCCGACAGGGACAGGTGAGGCATGGCGGCAGTCTCCGAGATCCAGGCCCGGTGCGTGATCTGGGTAGGGCAACCACAGGCCATTGAACGGGCAGCGCTGGCAGCGGCGGGCTGGCAGGTGCGCAGCATCGACCCACAGCACCCGTCTGCGATTGGCCTGCGTGCGCGTGACCAGCTCATCGGCATGATCGACCTGCGCCAGATTCCACCCGCGCAGCTGGAACCGGTGCTGCACTGGATGCAGCAGCATGACCACCTGCCGATGCTCGCGGTGACGCCGGGCGGCATCGCCACCCCGCCCCCCAGCTGGCAGCCGCTGCTGGACGCCTGCCGCGCCCGTTTCGCACTGCCGCTGCAGTTGCCAGCCCTGCTGGATACCCTGCAGCACGCCCATGACCCCTGCCCCGGCGGCGACCAGGGCGCAGCCCGCACGCTGCTGGGCGACAGCCCCGCCGTGCTGGCAACACGTGCAGCACTGCACAAGTTCGCCCCAGTGGACCTGCCGGTGCTGATCACCGGGGAGACCGGCACCGGCAAGGAGCTGGCCGCGCATGCGCTGCATGCCCTGTCCCCGCGGGCGACGCATCCATTCCTGGCGGTGAACTGCGGTGCGATTCCCCCCAGTCTGGTGCAGTCGGAGCTGTTCGGCCACGAGCGCGGGGCGTTCACCGGTGCGGCGCAGCGCCGGCTGGGCCTGTTTGAAAGTGCACAGGGCGGTACGGTCTTCCTGGACGAAGTGGGCGACCTGCCGCTGGACGCGCAGACCAGCCTGCTGCGTGTCCTGCAGGAGGGCACCGTGGAACGCGTAGGCAGCAATCAGCCGGTGCGGGTGGACGTGCGGGTGCTGGCGGCCACGCACGTGGACCTGGAACAGGCGGTGGCCGACGGGCGCTTCCGCCGTGACCTGTACTACCGCCTCAACGTGCTGCGCCTGGCAATGCCCCCGCTGCGCGAGCGCGGCACCGACGTGCTGGTGCTGGCCGATCACTTCCTGCGCCAGTTCCGCAGCAGTCATCCCACCCGCGCACGCGGCTTCAGTGCCAGCGCGCGGCAGGCCATGCTGCACTTCGGCTGGCCGGGCAATGTGCGCGAACTGCTCAACCGGGTGCAGCGCGCGGCCATCGTGGCCGAGGGCGATCTCATCGAGGTGGTTGACCTGGAGCTGGACCGTCTGCCTGGCCGCGCCCCGCGCGCACTGCTGCAGGACGCCCGCCAGCACGCCGAGCGCGAGCTGCTGATACAGGCGCTGCGTGACCACCAGTTCAATGTATCCGCCTGCGCGCGGCACATGCAGGTATCGCGCGTGACCATCTACCGGCTGTGCCGCAAGTACCAGCTGGAGCTGCCCAGCCTGCGCTGAACGCGGAAGCCTGACCCGATGCGCCGCGGATGCAGATGCAGATGCGGATGGGGATGGCGATGGGGATGGAAACGTAGAGCCGAGCCATGCTCGGCTCCGGAGCAACCGCCGCCGAGCATGGCTCGGCGCTACAGCATGTAGGGCACTTTGATGGCCAGGCTGAAATCCGGGGCGTCCGGGCTCAGGCCGATACCGAGCAGACTCACCAGGGTGGTCTTCTGGTTCAGCGCATAGGTCACGCCCAGGTTGAGCGTGGCCGCATTGGCGTCGCTGCCGATCACCTTGGCCCACTGCCCGCCCTTGAAGCGCGTGGACGCGCGTGCGCTGAGCTTGTCGCTGAAGGAGATGCTCAGGCTGGTGCGCTCGTTGAAGGCGAACGCCACGCCGGCGCCGAAATAATACGACCCGCCCAGCTTCACCTCACCCGGGTTGACCGTATCCGGGTTGCTGTCCAGATCATCGAAGCTGCGCTTGAAGGAATGGATGTATCCCACATTGGCGAACAGGATCGCCGGGTCGGCCGTCTTCACGAACGACAGGCCCAGGTTGCCCTGCCAGACCCCGTTGCCGGTGGGCTGCTCGGCCGGCACGGCAAAGCGGATGTAGTCATCGTCATCACGCTCGAGCACCGTCCAGTCCACGCCATAGGGCGCCCGCCCGGTGGGCGCGGTCACGCCGGCAGTCAGCACGGTTTCCGGCCGCCAGCCACGTTCGGGCAGCACGCGGTAATTGGCACTCAGGCTGATATCGCCGATGCCGTTGCCGGTGGTCTCCTCCTGCGCGACCGCCGCGGCCGAGCCGCCGGCCCCGCCTTTCTGGTACACCGTCTTGCGCGCCACCCAGGGCACGTCGGCGTTCAGGGTCAGGTTCGGGCTGACCCCCCAGCGCGCCGCCAGGTTGTAGGTCAGCGAATCCGATTCGACATTCTCGATGCCGATGTTGCCCAGGAAGATCGCATCCAGTGCCAGGAAGCCGTTGAGAGTGAGCTGTTTACGGTCATAGCGCGCGTAGGACATGCTGTTTTCCAGCGTGAACCGGCGTGAGAACAGCGCCGCCTGCTGCTGCTTGACGTCGTCCACGCTGCGCCGTGCGGCCTGCTGCGCCTGTCGTGCCTCATCGGCGCTGCTGGCATAGCCTTCGCTGCTGCCCGCCGTGGATCGTGCAGGCGCAGCCTCCGGCGCTTGGGCAGTGGCCGCAGGCGCGGCCGGCTCGCTGAGCGGGGGCACCGGCGCTGCGGCCAGCGGCTGCCCGGGGGCGGCCGTGCGACCGGCCAGCCGTGCCTGCAGGGCCTGCACCTGCATGTCCAGTTCGCGCAGACGGCGCACTTCCTGCGCGTAGCTGGCCTTGAGTGATTCCAGCTGCGCGGCCAGCGCCTGCAGATCGGCCTGCTCGCCGGCGTTCTGCGCATGTGCCGGCAGGCACAGCGTGCCCGATGCCAGCGCCGCCAGCGCCAGCGGGGTGATGCGGTTGATGGTGTGCATGTCCCTGGTCCTGCTCCAAAACGACCCCCACACCCGGCTGGGGTTACTGGCCGGGCCCGATACCGCGGGTCAGCCCCATCGCCTGCGCGATGTTCTGGCTCAGCGGTGCATTGCTGGACAGGCTCTGCCTGACCAGTTCGATCTGCAGCCGGTTGCTGACCTGCTGCCCGTCACCGGCCAGCGCCACGCTCTGGCCGACGCTGCCGTTACGGATCCACTGCTCCACCGCGCCGACGCCCTGCAGCTGCAGCGTCAGGCGGGCCTGGTTGTCATCGAACCGCGCCGTGGCCGTGGCCCCGTCCTGCTGTACCGAGGCACTGCGCAGACCGCCCTCGAAGGCGGCCGGTACCGCGCCATCGCGCACGGTCAGCGCCACCTCGTTGCGGGCCGCATTGCCGTCGCCGGCCACCTGCACGCTCTGCACCAGGCCGCTGGCGTTGGCCAGCCCCGCACTGTCGATGCTGCGCCCTGCGGTCTGCGGCAGCGGCGCGTCCGCAGCGGTGACCTGTACGCTGGGCTGGAAACTGATCTGCGGCTTTCCGCCCTTGCGGAAATCCATGGCCAGGGTCAATGCGCCCTGCAGCAACGTGCCGTTGGCGGCCTGCCACTGCGAGACCATGGTCACGCCGAACCACGCCACGGCATTGCCGCCCACGGTGTAGCGGCCGCGCATCAGCCCCAGTTCCGGATCCGGGATTTCGGTCAGGCCTTTGCCGGCCCGTGCTTCACCGGCCTGCACCGCCGGCGTGAACGCCAGTACCAGTGCCCCGGCAAGAAACCATCGCTTGTTCATCGCACTACTCCTTCAGAACAGGTCGGCGTGGCTGAAGCCGAAGTCGACCAGTTCGGCGTCGGTGATCGGTCCCTGGCGTGCATACAGCGCGCGTGCACTGGGCCGCTCGCCGGGTTGCAGCAGAACCGTGTTGCGGTCGAAGTCGCTGCCGATGACGACGAAAACAGCGCGCGACGGCCATGACTGCAGGAACTCGGGCAACGGCACGCTGCGGTTGCCCAGGATCGGGTCGGCCACTTCCACGACATCGCCGGCCACCTGCTTGAGCACGACGAAGTGACGGAAGCCGCGCACGTCCATCAGCACCAGGCCCGGCACACGCAGCGATCTCAGCCGGCTCTCGTCCACCCGGTAGCCGCGACCGCGCATGCCCAGCGATTCCACGTACCGCTTGATGTCCAGCAGTGAAAACCCGCGCTCGCGCACCAGCGCCGGATCGGACACGCCCATCATCCCTTCGATGACCGTGGCCTCGTCGGCATCCAGGTGATAGGCGTACTTGAGAAGTGTGGCCAGCGCCGCCGCGCCGCAGCTGTAATCGGTGTGCTGGCGCACCAGGTTGCGGTAGCGCCGCTCCTGCATGCTTTCCACCCGTTGCTGCAGCAGCGCGCCGTTGGGCAGTACGCCGCTGAAGACGGTGTCCCCGGCCTGTACAGGCATACAGGGCAGCAGCAGGCCCAGCACGGCGATGAATCCGCAACGCAACATGACAGCACTCCGCGGCAAGGAGGGAGCCCCTGCCCCAAGGGGGAGGAGGGACAGGGGCTCCCGGGGGCCCGGCCATTGGCGGATGGCCGGGTTTGTTGCGCTCAACGCAGTTCCACTGCGAAAGCGGTCACGCGGGGGTGTTACTCGCCGCCGCCCGGGGTGCCACCACCGGTGGAGGGCTGCGCCACGGCCAGTGCCAGGCTGTTGGCCTGCAGATTGCCGGTGCCGGAAGCCACGTTCACCCCGATGTTGCCCGAGGCATTGGCGAACGCGCTGCCGGACAGCCCTGCGGTGTTGCTGGCGTTGACGGCCACCCACTGGGTGGTGCGCACGGTGCCGCTCAGGCTGGCGTACAGGTCGGCCACGCCGAGTTCGATGAACTCGCTGGTGCCGCTCTCATCGGTGTCGAAGGCAATGCCACCCACGCCGTCACGGTACGGATTGTCCGTGGCGTTCTGGATCTCATTGTCCATGTCGATGTGACCGGTGCTGTTGCCGGCCGGGTGGCTGGCGCCACTCCAGGCGTCCAGATAGTAGTTGTCCTTCTGGTAGGCGTTGCCGGTGCCCTCGTAGGTGCCGGCGCCGACCGCCAGCGTGGCGCCGGAGACACGTCCGCTGAGACTGACATTCACCGAGTCGGTCATCGAACGCATGTAGCCCGCATTCTCGACACTGTTGCCGCTGGAGACCTGGTTGGAGGAGATGCTCGACTGCGCCATGGCGGCGGTCGCCACCGAGGCGGCCAGCGCGTTCTTCTGCGCGTTGTTGTTGCCCGAGGCAACGTTCACGCCGATGTTGCCCGAGGCGCCGCTGAAGGCGTTGCCGCCCAGACCCGCCGCATTGGTGACGCCCTGGTTCATCGTCTCGTTGTTGCCCACGGCCTGGTTGACGAACACTTCGGCATCGGCCATGCCGAAGCTGAAGGAGGCGTCGGCGGCGGACAGCGAAGCCGCATTGTCCTGGGCATTGTTGTCGCCGGCGGCCACGTTGAAGCCGAGGTTGCCCGAGGCACCGGACGCCACGTCGTCGGAGATCGAGGCGGTGTTGTCCAGCAGTTCGTTGTCACCGCTGTTGCCGCTGATCGCCTGGCGGTTGTCGATGACCGCGATGGCCGCCGAATCCAGATCGATGCTGCCGGTGACTTCCGGATCACCGGAGAAACGGATGTCGCTGCTCAGGCGCAGGTCCTTCTCCAGGTTCACGTCCACGCCGTGGTTGTTCTTCTCGGACCGCTCATCGGAACTGACGTTGCTCTGCTTCTGCACGTTCTCGTTGACGGTCACGTCGCGGGTGCTGGTGAAGCTGTTGTTGGTGGTGTTGCTGGTGCTGTTGGTTTCCGTGTTGCTGTCGTTGTTGCTGGTGCTGGTGGAGGTGTTGCGCACGGTGTTGCGGACCACGTTGCGGGTGTCGTTCACCGTGTCCGAATCAGTGTTGGTATTGGTGTTGGTATTGGTGTTCGTATTGGTACGAACCTCCGTTACCGCATGCCAATGGTTGATGTTCGCGCTGGCGTTCTGGTTGTCCCCATTCCAGCTGCTGGCCGAAGCCGAAGCCGCTGCGCTGGCGATGGCCAAAGCGAGTACAGTCCTTTTCACGGTCGCTTTCATGGTGCCCTCTCTCTCATCAGTGGTGTTTCGGGTGGTTGCTGCTCACGGGTTGCCCTGCACGGCCATGCTGAGGATGTTGGCCGTGTCATTGCCGCTTCCCGCGATCTGATTGAGTTGCAGGACACCCTCGAACCCCTGCAGTGCCGACGCTGCCACGCCTGCGCTGCGGGTGCCGCTGGCGGAACCGTTGCCGGTCATGCCCTGCCCCCCTGCTGACGCGGTCACGCTCGCTGCGGCAAGCGCCGCATCGTCGGACTCGCGTATGCCTTCACTGGCCAGTGCCGCCTGCACGACGTTGAGCGTCGTGTTGCCGGTCCCACTGGCCTGGTTGATCGATGCGATGCCGCTGGCGCCCTGCAGCGCCAGGCCATCGATCTGCGCACTGGCCTGCATGGGGCCGGCCAGCACGCGGTTGGCGTCGCTGCGCTGCGCGGGTGCGATGACCACCCGGGCCCGCCCGCCCTGCGCCATGCCGTGCAGATTCGCCTGCACGTTGAAATCGCCTGCGGCCTGGTTGATGGCGATCACGCCCTGGGCGCCGGCCAGTGCGCGCCCGCCCAGATGGCTGCGATCGAGGTAGCCGAGCATGCCGCTGTAGTCGTCTGCCCAACCGAGGGTCGGCAGCAGCGCCAGCAGCAGGATGCCCAGACGGCCGCGCGCGTTCACCGGCCACCCGCCTGTGCCGGGGCTCCCAGCGGGAACTGCGCCAGCGCGCCGCGCACCTGGTCACCGATACCGCGCGTGGTGGCGCCGACCGCGCCTAGCGGTCCGCCCAGTGCGCTGCTGATCGGGTTGCCGGCTCCACCGCTGGTACCGCTCTGGCCCAGCCGGCCCACCGCCCCGCCCAACGCATGCTGGGTCACCCGTTCCACCGTGGTGCCGCCGCCCTGGGCCGGGCCGACGCTCTGGCCCGCGCCGAGCCCGGCAAAGTCCGCATCGTCGAGCTCGTCCATGCCGTTGGAGGTTCCCAACGCCGAGGCGATCTCGCCTTTCGGCGACGGGTCGGCAATCAGGGCCACGCCCGGGGGCGCCTGGCGATAGGCGGTGCGCGTGGACACATCGCGCAGCAGGACCATTTCACCCGGCTGCGGCTTCACACCCTGCCGCGCGCCGGAGGCCGCCGCCAGCAGCGGGCTGCCGGCCAACAGCAGCACGATGCCTGCCTGCAGAAGCCTGCGCGATGCGATGCCGATGCTGTCCATGCCGCTCTCCCGTACCGTGTGCGGTAGGGATGAGCAGCTTTCGTGCCAAGTCTGGATGCACCGTGGCACAAGCGTTTGCGGCGTAGCGGCCAGGCGTGGCGACACGCTTGCGATACACCCGCATGCGGGCGCCAGCTGAGGCTGAACAGGTGACAACGCCGCTGGGCTGCGGCCTGCCGGGGTGTATCCCACCTGTAACAGGCCCTGCTACACCCCCGTTACGCTGCCGCTTCAGCCACGCCACCCGCGCATGGAAAAACAGCGCAGGGCCGGAGCACTGCGCTGTTTCGGGGGCACGTCACCGCGGGGGGATATCACCTGGCGGTGTGGGGTCGGGATCATCGATCCCGACATTGGTGGACGGGTTGTCATACACCGCCTGATCCAGCAGCCCGGTCTCCTTGGCCACCAGCACCGGCACCAGCATCTGCCCGGTCACGTTGGTCAGCGTACGCATCATGTCCAGCACGCGGTCGATGGCGTACAGGTAGCCGATGGTTTCCAGCGGCAGGTTGGCCGCGCTGAGCACCACGGTCGCCATGACAACCGCCGTGCCGGGCACGCCGGCGGTACCGAAACTGCCCAGTACCGAGGCGATCAGCACAACCACGTACTGTTCCGGGCTCAACGGCACGCCGCTGTACTGGGCGATGAAGACCGCGCACAGCGCCGGATAGATGGCGCCGCAGCCATCCATCTTGATGCTCGCGCCCAGCGGCACCGCGAAGGCGCCGTAATCCCGGTTCACGCCGAGATTGTGGGTGATCGAACGCAGCGCCACCGGCATGGCGGCGAAGCTGGACGAGCTGACGAAGGCCACCTGCATGCCCGGCGCGGCGCCGCGGAAGAACTTCAGCGGGTTGAGTCCATGCGCGAGCAGCAGCGCGCCGTACACCACCACGATGTGCAGCGCGCACGCCACGTACAGCGCCAGCACGAAGTTGCCCAGCGGCAGCAGCTTCTCGAAGCCATAGCTGCCCACCAGCCCGGCGATCAGGCCGAAGGTACCGATCGGGGTGACTTCCAGCACGAAGCGGGTCACCTGGATCATGATCTCGCTCATCTGCCCGACCAGCTGCCGCGCCTGCGTCACCTTTTCGCCCAGCTTGACGATGGCAAACCCCACCAGCCCGGCGAAGAAGATCACCGGCAGGATCGAACCACGCCCGGCGGCAAGCACCGTCTCACCGGCGGCATTGACCCGCGTACCGATCCCGGACAGCGCGTAGAACACGTTGGAGGGCACCACATCCAGCAGCACCTGGACCACGCTCGGTACCTGGCGCGGGACATAATCGTGCGCGGTGGACAGCTGCAGCCCGCCACTGCCCGGCTGCAGCACCGTGCCCACGCCCAGGCCCACGCACACGGCCAGCGCGGCGGTGATCACGAACCACAGGAAGGTGCGCCCGCTGAGCGCGGCGACCGACTTCTGCCCGTGCAGCGAGGAAATGGCATTGATGACCGCGAAGAACACCAGCGGGACGGCGATCATCTTGATCAGGGTGACGTACAGCTCGCCCAAGGGCCCGAACCAGGTCTCCGCAGCGGGACCGAGCAGCCACCCGGCCAGGGCGCCGAGCACGAAGCCGCCGACAACGCGTTGCCAGAACGGGATGCGCAGCCAGGCAGAGACCAGCTTCATAGGCAATCCAACTGTGTGTAATGCGGGGAGGATCGCACCATAGCCGATGAAGCCCCTGCAAACGAGGCGACCGCAGCAAATCAGCGTGTCATCGGCGTGCATTGCGGAGGCGGGCATAATGAACGCCCTGTTCCGCTTCGTGAGATGTCCGCCTTCATGAGTCGTACCGTGTCTTTGCTGGCTGCGTGTGCCGCCACCCTGCTGCTGGGCGCCTGCGCCAGCACGAGCTCCCCGGCTTCGGCCCCCGCCGGCCTGCAGGTGGCCGTGGCACCGGTGGCCCACCCTGCCGGTGAAACCCCGCAGTGGTGGTACCGCAGCGGTGCGGCCAGCGCCGCCGCCAACGGTGCCATGAACGGCAAGGCCCGGAACGTGATCCTGTTCCTGGGCGATGGCATGAGCCTGACCACCGTGGCAGCGGCGCGCATCTTCGAAGGACAGCGCAAGGGCAATCCCGGTGAAGAGAACCTGCTGTCGTGGGAACACTTCCCGGCCACCGCATTCAGCAAGACCTACAACGTGGACTCGCAGACGCCGGATTCGGCCGGCACGATGACGGCGATCACCACCGGCGTGAAGACCCATATGGGCGCCATTGGCGTCAGTGCCGGCACGCGCAATGACTGCGCCGACAGCCTTGGCAAGGGCCTGATGACCTGGCTGCAGCTGGCCGACAGCGCCGGCATGGGCACCGGCATCGTGAGTACCGCGCGGCTGACTCACGCCACCCCGGCCGCCACCTACGCGCATTCGCCGGACCGCAACTGGGAGAACGACAGCGACCTGCCCGAGCAGGCCAAGGCGGCCGGCTGCAAGGACATCGCCCAGCAGCTGCTGTCCACCGCACGCTTCGGGCGCGGCCCGCAGGTGATGCTCGGCGGCGGCCGCGGCCAGTTCACCACCGTGAACGAGCGCGACCCCGAGTACGACGACAAGGTCGGCCAGCGCCTGGACGGGCGCAGCCTGGTGCAGGAATGGCAGCAGGCCCACCCGCAGGGGGCCTACGTGTGGAACGCGGCGCAGCTGAAGGCTGCCGCCGGTGCACCGGCCGTGCTGGGCCTGTTCGAGCCGGACCACATGCAGTACGAACAGGACCGCCCGGGCGATGCCGCCGGCGAGCCCAGCCTGGCCGACCTGACCCGCGCGGCGATCGCCACCCTGTCCAAGGACCCGAACGGGTTCGTGCTGATGGTGGAAGGTGCCCGCATCGACCATGCCAACCATAGCGGCAATGCCTACCGTGCGCTCAGTGACACCGTGGCGCTGTCCGATGCGGTGCGTGCCGCGATGGAGGCCACCTCGGCCGAGGACACGCTGATCGTGGTCACCGCTGACCATTCGCACACGCTGAACTTCGTCGGCTATCCGGCGCGCGGCAACCCGATCCTGGGCAAGGTGCAGGACCGCGGTGGCGAGGATGGTCTGGGCACGCTGCAGCCGGCGCTGGACGGTCTGGGCCAGGCCTACACCACGCTGAGCTATGCCAATGGCCCGGGCTATACCGGCGCCAGCAACCAGCAGCCGGCCGGGCCCAAGCGCTTCCCGCACAACCCCAGCAGCTTCGAACCGCGCAGCGGCCGGCCGGACCTGCTGGCGGTGGATACCACGCACCCGGATTACATGCAGGAAGCCCTGGTACCGGCCAAGAGCGAATCGCACGGCGGCGAGGATGTGGGCATCTGGGCGCGCGGTCCCGGCAGCACGGCCTTCCGTGGCACGCTGGAGCAGAACGCCATCTACCACCTGATCGTGCAGGGCACCCCACGCCTGCGCGAGCGCCTGTGCCAGGCGGGTACCTGTGATGGCCATGGCGTGCCGGTGGAGCTGCCGCAGCCGGCCGCCTTCGAGCGCGCCCGCCAGGACTGAAGCGCACTGCGCTGGAGTGCCACGCGAACGGCGGCCATACTGGCCGCCGTTTCCGTTTCCGCCTGCGTGCGCGGGGCAATACGGCGTGGCCACCTTTCCCGATCTTGTGAACGTGCCCGGCCCGCTGCTGGTCGGCTTCAGCGGCGGCCTGGATTCCAGCGTGCTGCTGCATTGGCTGCACCGCTGCGCACAGGCGGCGGCCCAGCCGGTACGTGCGGTGCACGTGCACCACGGATTGCAGGCACAGGCCGACGCATGGGTGCAGCACTGCCAGCAGCAGTGTGCGGTGCTCGGGGTGCCGCTGCGGATTCACCGTGTGCAGGTGAACGCCCAGAGCGGTCTCGGGCCGGAAGGCGCGGCGCGGCAGGCACGCCGCGAAGCGTTCAGCGCCGAACTGGAACGCGACGAGACGCTGGTGCTGGCCCAGCACCAGGATGACCAGGCCGAAACCTTCCTGCTGCGCGCCCTGCGCGGTGCCGGCGTGGACGGCCTGGCGGCCATGGCGGCCGAGACCACCCTGGAGGGCCGCCGCCTGTGGCGGCCCCTGCTGGGCGTGCCACGCCGCGCGCTGCAGACCTATGCCGAGGCGCACGGCCTGGCCTGGGTGGAAGACCCCAGCAACGCCTGCGATGACGCCGACCGCAACTTCCTGCGCCTGCGGGTGCTGCCGCTGCTGCGGCAGCGTTGGCCGCATGCCGCCGCCGCGCTGGCCACCAGCGCCGCCCACGCCGGGCAGCTGCGCACCCTGCTGGAGGATGAGGATGCGGCGCTGCTGCAGCACGTGCAGGTCACCCCGAACGTGCTGTCACTGGACCTGCTGCGGCAGGTGTCGCGCGAACGCCGCGCGCGCCTTGTCCGCGCGTGGAGCCTCCGGCAGTGCGGCTCCACGCCGCCGGGGCGCGTCCTGACGCAGCTGGAAGAGGAGGTACTGGGCGCTGCCAGCGACCGGGCCGCACAGGTGCGCTGGGGTACGCAGGTGATCCGCCAATGGCGCGAGCATCTCTACCTGTTGCCGGCCGAACTGCCGGTGCTGCCGGCCGGGTGGGAGCAGCACTGGGATGGCCGGGCGCCGCTGGCACTGCCCGACGGCGGTGAGCTGCGCCTGCTCGGCGCGGCCGCCTTCGCAGCGCCGCTGCAGGTGCGCGGCCGCCGGGGGGGCGAGCGCATCCAGCTGCCCGGCCGCACCCACCTGCATGCGGTGAAAGACTGCCTGCAGCGCGAACACCTGGCCCCGTGGCGGCGGGCGCAGCTGCCCCTGCTGTACGACGGCGACACCCTGCTGGCAGCGGCCGACGTGGTCATCGGCGCCGGGCTGCAGCCCTGGCTGGACGCGCAGGGCGCACGGTTGCAGTGGCGGCCGGGCGGCTGGTGAATTGACCCCTGCGCGCCACCCGTCCACACTTGGCACATGGCAAAGAAGTCCCCCGAAAACACCTCGCCGGTCGCCCAGTTCGAGCAGTCGCTCGAATCGCTGGAGCAGCTCGTTGAACAGATGGAAACCGGCGAACTGAGCCTGGAAGCCTCGCTCAGCGCCTACGAACGCGGTGTCGGCCTGTACCGGCAGTGCCAGCAGGCCCTGGAGCAGGCCGAGCTGCGGGTGAAGCTGCTCACCGACCCGGCCCAGCCGGAAAGCGCCGAACCGTTCGACCCGCCGCATCACGACGGTTGATGCATGAGCGTTGAAAGCCGTTTTTCCCGCTGGCGCGCGCATGTCGAACGCCAGCTCGAGGCTGCCCTGCCCTCTGCTGCACAGTCCCCGCACGGCCTGCACCAGGCCATGCGGTATTCGGTGCTGGGCGGCGGCAAGCGCATGCGGCCACTGCTGGTGCTGGCCGCCGGTGAAGTGGTCGGCGCCGACGCGGCAGGCCTGGATGCACCGGCCATGGCCGTGGAGCTGATCCACGCCTACTCGCTGGTACACGACGATCTGCCGGCGATGGACGACGACGCCCTGCGCCGTGGCAAGCCGACCACGCATGTGGCCTTCGATGAAGCCACCGCCATCCTGGCTGGCGACGCGTTGCAGGCGCGGGCTTTCAGCCTGCTGGCCGAAGCGGCGCTGCCCGCGGAACTGCGCGTGGCCTGCCTGCAGACGCTGGCCCAGGCCGCAGGTGCCGCCGGAATGTGCGGCGGCCAGGCGCTGGATATCGACGCCACCGGCCAGCAGCAGTCCCTGGATGCACTCAAGCGCATGCACGCGCTCAAGACCGGTGCGCTGATCCGTGCGGCGGTGCGCATGGGCGCGCTGTGCGGCAATGCATCCACGGAGGCACTTGCGCGGCTGGACCGCTTTGCCGATGCACTGGGACTGGCCTTCCAGGTACGCGATGACATTCTGGATGTCGAGGCCAGTTCCGAGCAGCTCGGTAAAACCGCCGGCAAGGACCAGGCGCAGGACAAGTCGACCTTCCCCGCGCTGCTGGGCATGGACGGTGCCAAGGCCGAACTGCATGCGCTCGCCCGTGTCATGCACGAAGCGCTGAAGGGCTACGGCGAGGAAGCCGATGCGCTGCGTGCGCTGGGCCGGCTGGCGATCGAACGCGATCATTGAGGTCGAACGCCCGCAGCGTGCCCGTCTCCATGAAAAAACGCCCGGCACTGCCGGGCGTTTTTCATCCACGTCGCCGCGATGATTACTTGATCAGACGCAGGATGAAGGGGTAACGGTAAGCCTCGCCATTGTTCGCCTTGACCGCGGCGATGATGGCGAACACCAGGCCGGCCAGGCCGACCAGCGGCATCAGCAGGAAGCCGATCAGCACGATCATCAGGATGCTCGACACGATCGCCGCCAGGCCCAAGGTGATCTGGAAGTTCAGCGCTTCCTTGGCCTGGTCGGTGACGAACGCCTTGCTCGGGTCATCCTTGTTCACCAGCCAGATCACCAGCGCGCCGATGATCCAGGTGAACAGCCCCAGCAGGTGCGCGACCAGCGCCATGGTGCGCTGGTCCGCCGGTGCCGCGCCGGTGGCCGGCGGCGGCGGCGGGGCAGTGACGTTGTCGTACTCGCTCATTGAACAGCTCCTCTTGAGTAATGGGATCGAAGCCACCCCGCTCCCCGCGGGATGTCGCAACCGCCATAGAGTACGCCATTCACGACACTATTCAGCTTCCGTCAGTCATTGCCGGCCACGGTCATCCGGCCCACGAGGATCGCGCCGGTGCGGATGTGCGAGCGCGGGTCCACATCGGCCCCCACCGCCTCGATGGCGGCGAACATCTCGCGCAGGTTGCCGGCGATGGTGATGCCATCGACCGGATACAGGATTTCGCCGTTTTCCACGCGGAAGCCGCCGGCCCCGCGCGAGTAGTCACCGGTCACCCCGTTCACGCCCTGCCCCATCAGTTCGGTCACCAGCAGGCCGGTGCCCATCTGCGCGGCCATGGCGTGCATATCCAGGCCCGGCGCGCTGGGGGCCAGCTGCAGGTTGTGCACGCCACCGGCGTTGCCGGTGGTCTGCAGGCCCAGCTTGCGCGCCGAGTAGGTCCCCAGCACGTACCGCTGCAGCACGCCGTCGCGCACCAGCGAGGAGGCCCGGGTGGCCACGCCATCCCCATCGAACGCGGCCGAGCGCAGGCCGCGGCGCAGGTGCGGCAGTTCGTCGATCTGCATCCACGACGGGAACAGCTGCTGGCCCACGCTGTCCAGCAGGAAGCTGGCCTGCCGGTACAGCGCACCGCCGGACACTGCCGAGAGCAGGTGGCCGACCAGGCTGCGGGCCACTTCGGGCGCGAACAGCACCGGCATGCTGGCCGTGGCCATCGAACGCGGCTGCAGCCGGGCCACGGTGCGCTGCGCGGCGCGCCGGCCGATGGCCAGCACATCCTGCAGGTCCTCGCGGGCCAGCGCGCTGCTGTACCAGCCATCGCGCTGCATGCCATCGCCATGCCCGGCAATGAGCGCGCAGCCGATGGAATGATGGGTGCCGCGATCGCGGCCGATGAAGCCGTGCGAGTTGGCGTACACCGACAGGCTCTGCGAACTGGAGGCCGACGCGCCGTCGGAGTTGCTGATGCGGCCATCGGCTTCGCGGCCGGCCGCCTCGCACGCCAGCGCCAGGTCGATGGCCTGCTCGGCCTGCAGCTCCCAGGGGTGCCAGCTGTCCAGGTCGGGGAACGCGCGCGCCATCAGCGCCGGGTCGGCCAGCCCGGCGCAGGCATCGTCCTCGGTGTGGCGGGCAATGGCACAGGCCTGCTCCACCGTGGCCTGCAGGCTCGCCGGGTGCAGGTCGGCGGTGCTGGCACTGCCCTTGCGCGTACCGAAATACACGGTCACCGCGATGCCCCGGTCCTGGGTGGATTCCACGGTTTCCACCTGGCCCAGGCGCACGTTCACGTCCAGCCCGCGGTCCTCGCTGCAGGCCACTTCCGCCTGGCTGGCACCCAGGCGGGCAGCGGTGTCGAGCAGCTGGCGGGCGATGCCTTCCAGCTGGTCCAGGCGGGCCTGGCTGTCCGGGCGGGCAGCCACTTCAGGGGCGATCACGTTCAATGCTTTATCCTGTACAGGTTGGGCCCGGCACGACGCCGGGCGACGATTTTCGGAAGTAGGAACAGACGATGCGCGGACGCGATGAAGAAACCGGTGAATTCCACGACAAAAGCCGCAAGCAGAAGCGCGGCGAAGCGCTGGAAGTGCTGGCCCTGGGTGAAAAGCTGGTTGCCCTGACACCGGCCCAGCTGGCCCGGGTACCGGTGCCGGAAGACCTGTTGCCGCACATCGCCGAGTGCAAGCGGATCACCGCCCACATCGCGCACAAGCGGCAGCTCGCGTTCCTGGCCAAGCACATGCGCCGCGAGGACGAGGCCACGCTGGAGGCGATCCGCGATGCGCTGGACGCCAGCAGCGATACCTCGCGCCGTGAAGTGGCCATGATGCACCGCGCCGAGGACTGGCGCGAGCGCCTGCTCGAGCAGGGCGACGCCGCGCTGGCCGCGCTGCTGGACGAGTACCCGCAGGCCGACCGGCAGCAGCTGCGCACGCTGGTGCGCAACGCCCAGGCCGAGAAAGCGAAGAACAAGCCGCCGCGCGCTTACCGGGAGATCTTCCAGGTGCTGCGCGCGCTGATGCTGCCGGCCGCGCTCGGCCTGGCCGGGCCGGGCGGGGATGACCCTGCCGAAGACGATCACGGCGACAGCGAGGACTGAGTCCCCGCTGCCGGGCGCGACGGACCGCACCGCCGCGCTCAGGCCTGGGTACCGCCAACGGTCAGCCCGTCGATCAGCAGCGAGGGCTGGCCCACGCCGACCGGCACGCTCTGCCCGTCCTTGCCGCAGATGCCGACGCCCGCGTCCAGGGCCAGATCATTGCCGATCATCCGCACCTTCTGCATGGTCTCCGGACCGTTGCCGATCAGCGTGGCGCCCTTCACCGGGGTGGTGATGCGGCCATCCTCGATCAGGTAGGCCTCGGTGGCCGAGAACACGTACTTGCCGCTGGTGATGTCCACCTGGCCACCGCCGAAGTTGACCGCGTACAGGCCCTTCTTCACCGACCGGATCATCTCCTGCGGATCGTGCTGGCCGGCACGCATGTAGGTATTGGTCATGCGCGGCATGGTCAGGTGCGCGAACGATTCACGACGGCCATTGCCGGTGGGTGCCACGCCCATCAAGCGGGCGTTGAGCGAATCCTGCATGTAGCCGACCAGGATGCCGTCCTCGATCAGCGTGGTGCACTGCGTGGGGTGGCCTTCATCATCAATGTTCAGCGAGCCGCGGCGGCCGTCCAGCGTGCCATCGTCGACGATGGTCACCCCGGGAGCGGCCACGCGTTCGCCCATGCGACCGGCGTACACGCTGGTGCCCTTGCGGTTGAAGTCACCTTCCAGCCCATGGCCGACCGCCTCGTGCAGCAGCACGCCCGGCCAGCCGGGCCCGAGCACCACCGGCATCACCCCGGCCGGTGCCGGCACCGCTTCAAGGTTAACCAGCGCCTGCCGCAGCGCCTCACGCGCGAACGCCTCCGGGCGGCCGTCGGCGAACAGCTCAGCATAGTCGTAGCGGCCGCCGCCGCCGGCGTAGCCGGATTCACGGCGCCCGGCCTGCTCCACGATCACCTGCACATTCAGCCGCACCAGCGGGCGGATGTCCGCCGCCAGCACGCCGTCGCTGCGGGCGATCAGCACGGTGTCCACCCCGCCGGACAGGCTCACCATCACCTGCTTGACCCGCGGATCGGCGGCGCGCAGGAAGCCGTCCAGGCGCTTGAGCACCTCCACTTTGGCCTCGTTGCCCAGGCTGTCCACCGGATCCAGCGCCGGGTACAGCGCACGCGAGGCGCCCCGCACCAGCGAGCGGCCCGCCTGGGCGCCGCCTTCACGGGAGATCGCCCGCGCGGAGTGCGCCGCCGCCAGCAGTGCATCGCGGTGGATGTCATCGGAATAGGCGAAGCCGGTCTTCTCGCCGGCGATGGCGCGCACGCCAACGCCCTGCTCGATGGAGTGGGCGCCGTCCTTGACGATGCCATCTTCCACACTCCAGCTCTCGCGGCGGGCGTGCTGGAAATACAGATCGCCAAAATCGATCCCCGGGCCAAGCAACTGGCCGAAGGTCCGTTCCAGGCTGCCGGCGTCCAGCCCGGCGGGCTGCAGCAGGCGGTCGGTGGCAAGGGTGAGTGCGTTGTCGGTCATGAGTCCTGATCTGGGGGCGGGGCGCGGGCTTGCAAGCTGCGCCGGGACAAAGGGGGGCGCGGCCGTCAGCGCGATGGCGGCGCGTCGGACGAGGGCGGCGTGGGCGCCTGGCGCTCCACGACCTCGACCTTGGGTTCCTTCCAGGGGCCGCTGACATGGTAGGTCTTGGCGCCGATTGCACCCAACGGCTTGGCCAGCACCGCATTGGTGGCCGCACCGAGTGCGGCGCCCACCGGGCCGCCGGCCACCGCGCCCACCACCGTCAACAGGTTGCCGGCGCGGGGGTTGACGTCGATGGTCTGGTCGAACTGCTGGCGGCGCAGGTCGGTGCGCCCGCGGATGCGGATATCGGCCGCGGGGCCTTCGATGCTCACCTTGTCCGTGGTGGCCATGCCGTCGGCGAACCGCACCGTGCCCTCCACCTGGTTGAAGGCGAAGCCCTTGGAGAAGAAATCGCGGAAATCGAACATCAGCCGCCGCGGCAGCTGGGTCACGCTGAGCAGGCCCAGCACGCGCCCGGCGCCGGGCTCCAGTTCCAGCAGCTGGCCGTTGCGGGCCTGCAGCTGCAGCTGCCCCTGCAGGTTGCCCAGCTGGAAATCGGACGGGCCACCGGGCCAGCGCGCCTGCAGCTCTGCATGGCCCTGGCCGCCGCGCAGCTGGCCGGCGTAGTCCAGGTCGGCCATCAACGCCCCCAGGTCGTCGCTGCGGACCTGGGCATTGACCTCCGTGCGCGCGGCCGCGCCTTTGCCCAGCCAGCGCCCCTGCACATCGATGGCCTGCCGTGGCGAGCGGAAGGTGAGCTGGTTCACTGCCAGCCCGCCGGGGACCGGCTGCGAGCGCAGCACCGCCTGGCCGAGCTTGATGGCGCCGAAACGCAGGTCGGTGATGTCCAGCGACAGCGGCGGAATCGCGGCCGGGTCGATGTCATCCGCGCCGGCCTGCACGCGCGCGGGCTGCGCCGGCGCATCAGGCATCGGAATGAGCGCGCCATCGCCCGGTGGTTTCACCGGGGTGGGCAGGGATCGCCAGTAAACGCGCTGCAGGGTGCCGCTGATGGCCCCGCCGGGGGCATTGGGCACGCGCAGCTGGCCAGCCAGCGAGGGGCCCTGCAGGTCCACGTTGACCTGCTGCGGACCCGGCCGCAGCTGCAGCCGGGTGTTTTCGAACACACCGCCGATCAACAGCAGCTGGGCCACCTGCACGTCCACCGAGCGCAGCGGCATGCCGTCTGCGTCCTGTCCCTCGCCGCCCCGGGCCAGGCCGATCCATTCCAGCGCGTCCAGCGACCCGCTGCGGCCGTTCACGGCCAGGCCGCTGGCCGGCGGATCGCGGTCGACCTGGCTGCGCCCCAGGGTGACCTGCACACCGGTCTGGCCGTGCTGGGTCCGCGCGGCCAACGCCAGCCGTTCGCCGAAGGCGACCTCGATGCGTCCTGCGCCCATCGGCAGCGGTGCGTTCACCGTGGTGGCCAGCGCTTCGTCGGCCGGCTTGTCCAGCGGCGCCGGCAGGTCCAGGCGGGTGCCGACCAGATCCGAGCGCAGATGCAGCTGCGCGGCGGCCGCCGGCGGCGCACGCCCGGCGGCGGCAGGCGCTGTCTTCGGCAACGTCACCCCGATGCTCCACGCCGAGGTGCCGTCGATATAGGGGGCCAGCCAGCCCAGTTCCGGCGCGCGACCGAGCAGCTGGCGGGCGTCCAGCGACGCGTCCAGCTGGGATTCGAAGGCATGCTGCGGCTCGCGCACGAAGCCCCCGGCGCGCAGGCTCAGCCGACCGTCCCGGCCGAGGTGGCGCACGCTCAGCGCATCGGCGGCGAAGCCGGCGCTGCCGTACTGCGCCTGCCCACGCACATTCTCGAAGGCAAGGTCGTAGCGCTTCTCGGACAGCGCCACCCCGCCCAGCTCCACAGTGCCGCGCAGGTGGCCGGGCTGGCCTTCATGCAGCGGCTGCAGCAGATCGAAGGTGACCGCCGCCGGGCCGGTGGCGGTCAGGTTGTCCAGCGTGTCGCCGTACTGCTCCTGCAGCGGGCTGCGCCGGAGCATGGCCAGCAGCGCCTCGGCGCGGCTGCTGCTGTGCGCGCGCACATACAGGGGCGTGTGCGCGAAGCTCTCGATGCCGGCCTCCAGCCCTTCCACCGCCACGTCGCCCAGCCGGGCGCGGCCGCGCAGCTGGAAACCGGGGCCCACGAAATCGATGTCCGCGTCCACCTGCTCCATCGCCGGCCAGTCGTGCTGGAAACGCACGGTGCCGTCGTCAATGTGGCCGCTGGCCTGGAACCGGCCGTCCTGGTTGTCGAACGGCCAGTCGTCCAGATCGCCGGTGACCAGGCCGATGCCACCGCGCACGTGTCCGTCCACCAGCGCCATGTCCAGCCAGTCGGTGGCGGCCTTGCTCATCTTCGAATGGATCCAGAAGCGCTTGGCCGCGGTCATCGGCACATCGTCGATCTTCGCCGCCAGCGCCATCCACGGCCGGCTGCCGTTGCCCTGGAACCACAGGCCGCCACGCACGTCGGCGGCGTAGTCGGTGCCCTGCACACGCAGCGCCGGGGTACCCACCCGCCAGCCACCGGCTTCATCGCGCCAGCCGACCACCTCGCCGGCCAGGTGCACGTCGTGGCGCACCCCGAAGCCGTCCGGCCAGTCGAACTGCAGCTGCTGCTGCGGCTGCAGCTGCAGGCTGAAACCCGCGCCGTCGGCCTGGAAGGTGCCGGCCACGCCCTGCAGCCCGGGCGCGCCGTTGACGCTGGCAAACGCCAACCGGTCCAGCTCGCCCTGGGCCCAAAGCGGGCCGTCGCGCTCACCGCGCAGCTCCAGCCGGCGCACACGCACCTGCGGCGCGGCGCGGTACAGCCAGTCGCGCAGCGCGGCATCCACGCGATCGGTCAGCGCCAATGCGCGCAGCAGCGCACTGCCATCCACATTCGCACCGACCAGCGCCAGGTGCTGCCCGCCGGCCACCAGCAGCCCGTCCAGCACCTCCTCGCGATCCTGCGCGGCGATGCGCAGGCGCGGTGCCTCGGCCCGCCAGCCACCGGGGCTGTAGCGCCAGCGCGCACGCACCTGCAGCCGCTGCAGCTCAAGTTCCGGTCGCGCGACATGGGCGGTGGGGGCACCGCGCAGCCGCACCGCGGCCAGGTCCGAATCCGTCGTCACCATCACCGGGCGGAAATCACGCAGGTCCACCCAGGCATTGAGCTCGCCCCGGCCGCCGGCCACCTGCACACCGGCGGCGCGCAGCCAGCCCGACCACGGCGCCAGATCCACCGTGTCACCGCCCAGCCACGCCTGGCCGTTGCCGTGACGACGGTCCACGTCCAGCGCCGCCTGCAGTGGCAACGTGCGCTGACGGGCCCAGGCGCGCACGCCGACCTGCAGCCGATCGCCGTTGACCTGCAGCCGCAGGTCGATGCGCGGCACGCTCGCCTGCAGCCCAAGCGACGGCGCAACCACCTCCAGGCGGCCTTCGGACACCTGCAGCTCGCCCAGCCGGCGCAGCGCATCGAGCGGATCACCGGTGCTGGCGTGCGGCAACCCGCGCACCGACCAGCGTCCGTCATTGCCGCGTTCCAGGGTCAGCGCCAGCCCACGCAGGCGCAGTTCGGTCAGCGAGTGGCCGGGCAGCAGCCCGGAATACAGGGCCACCTGCACCTGTGCCTGGCCGATGTGCAGGCCCTCGCCGGGCCCGATGCGCAGGCCATCCAGCTGCAGTACCGGACCACGCCGCGTCCACTCGGTCTGCAGCCCCTGGAAGCGCACCGGCTGCCCGGCACGCGTGCTCAGCCACTGCGCCACCGCGTCGGGGTGGCGTTCAACCCACGGCAGCAGCTGGCTCAGCGTGCCCACCAGCAGCGCCACCGTCACCAGCGCCACCGCCACGGCATACAGGGCCAGACGGCGCAGCCTGCGCAGGCGCCGGCGCGGCGGTGTGCTCATCGGCGGTGCGGGCGCCGGACGGCGCCGTGGACATCAGAGCAGAACGACATCGAACTGCTCCTGCAGATACTGCTCGTCGGCCTGGAAGTGGATGCTCTTGCCGAGGAACTCCTCCAGCTCGGCAACCGCAGCCGTCTCATCCTCGGTGATGCGCGCGACGACCTTGCTGGAAGCAATCACCAGCAGGCGCGCGGCGTCGAACTGGCGCACGGCACGGGTGATCTCGCGGAAGATCTCGTAGGTGACCGTTTCAGTGGTCTTGATGCTGCCCCGGCCGGCGCATTGCGGGCAGGTTTCCGACAGCTGGCGCTCCAGGCTTTCCACCGTGCGCTTGCGGGTCATCTCCACCAGGCCCAGCGGTGAGAACTCGTACACCGTGGTCTTGGCATGGTCGCGGGCCAGCGCCTTCTCCAGCGTGCGCAGCACCTGGCGGCGGTGCTCGGGATCATCCATGTCGATGAAATCGATGATGATGATGCCGCCCAGATTGCGCAGCCGCAGCTGCCGCGCCACCGCCTGTGCCGCTTCCAGGTTGGTGCGGTAGACCGTTTCTTCCAGGTTGCGCTGGCCCACGAACGAACCGGTGTTCACATCGATGGTGGTCATCGCCTCGGTCTGGTCGATCACCAGATACCCGCCGGACTTGAGCGGCACCTGCTTCTCCAGCGCGCGGCCGATCTCGTCCTCCACCCCGAACATGTCGAAGATCGGCCGGTCGCCCACGTACAGTTCCAGCCGCTCGGCCAGCACCGGCATGTACTTGGCCACGAAGGCCTGCAGCTGGGCGAAGGTTTCCTTGGAATCCACCTTCACCTTGTGCACATCCTTGCGGATCAGGTCGCGCACCGACCGCAGCGGCAGGCTCAGGTCTTCGTAGATCACGCTGCACGAGGCCGCCTCGCGGCCGCGGCGCTCGACCACGTTCCACACCCGCGACAGGTAGGCGATGTCCTCGGCGATCGCCTCGGCCGGCTGGCCTTCGGCGTTGGTGCGCACGATGTAGCCGTAACCGCCATGCTGCGCGGAGATCTCGGTCACCAGACTCTTCAGGCGCGCGCGCTCGGTATCGTCCTCGATCCGCGCCGAGACGCCGACCACCTTGGACTGCGGCAGCAGCACCAGGTAGCGCGAGGGAATGCTGATCTGCGTGGTCAGGCGCGCGCCCTTGGTGCCGATCGGGTCCTTGACCACCTGCACCACGATGTCCTGGCCGTCACGCAGCAGCTCCACGATCGGCACGGAGGACGGCGGCGGCAGCGTGGTGCCGTCGGTATCCGGGCTGGCCACCGGTGCCGGCCGCACCACATCGTTGGCGTGCAGGAACGCGGCACGGTCCAGGCCGACCTCCACGAAAGCCGCCTGCATGCCCGGCATCACCCGCTGCACCTTGCCCTTGTAGATGTTGCCCAGCACGCCACGGCGCCAGCCCCGTTCGATGTGCAGTTCCTGCAGCATGCCGTTCTCGATCACCGCCACCCGGGTTTCGCGCGGGGTCACGTTGACCAGGATTTCTTCAGACATCGGCGGCGCACTCCGTGGCGGCATCAAGGGGGGCCGGCAGACCGGCGTCGGCCAGCAGGTGATCGGTGTGGTACAGGGGCAGGCCCATCACGGCCGAGTAGCTGCCGGACAGGTGCTGGATGAAACGTTCCGCGCCGCCCTGGATGGCATAGGCGCCGGCCTTGTCCAACGGCTCGCCGGTGGCCACATAGGCGGCGATGGTGGCCGCGTCCAGTGCGGCAAAGCGCACCTCGGAGACCACCAGGACCTGGCGCAGGTCGGCTGCGTCGGCCAGTACCACCGCGGTCATCACCTGGTGGGTGCGCCCGGACAGCGTGGCCAGCATGGCGCAGGCATCGGCGGCATCGACCGGCTTGCCGAACACCCGGCCGTCCAGCACCACTTCGGTGTCCGAGCCGATCACCCGCGCCTGCGGATCGTCGGCAACGACCGCGGCCAGGCCGGCGCGTGCCTTGTCGGCCGCCACGCGCAGCACGTAATCCGAAGGCGTTTCGTCGCTGCCGCGGTGCTCAGGCACCTCCAGCGACAGGGCGGTGAAGGGACGCCCCAGGCGGGCAAGCAGTTCGCAGCGGCGCGGGGAACGGGAGGCAAGATAGAGCATCCGCACAGCATACCCTGCGCGCCGGGGCTGAATCGAAGCCAACACGCTCCCCGCGCGGCCAACCCCGTTCCGGCTCACAACCCGTTCATTCCGTTGCCAGCACCCTCGCTGCATCACAAGGAGATGTCCATGCGCCACCCGTCCCTGTCCCCGCTGCTGCTCGCCCTTTCGCTTGCCCTGGGAGCCTCGATGACCGCCCATGCCGCACCGCCCGTCCCGCCTGCCATCGCGCCGGCCGAGGGCACCCTGCTCAATGTGTCGGCCAGCGCCGACGCCAGCCGCGTGCCGGACGTGGCCAGCCTGTCGGCCGGCGTGGTCACCCAGGCCGCCGATGGCAACAGCGCCATGCGCCAGAACGCGCAGCAGATGGACAAGGTGATGGCGGCGGTGAAGGCGGCCGGCATTGCCGAGCGCGATGTGCAGACCAGCGGCATCAGCCTGAGCCCGCAGTACCGCTATGCGGAGAATGAAGCGCCGAAGATCACCGGCTACCAGGCCAGCAACACGCTGAATCTGAAAGTGCGCGACATCACCAAGCTCGGCCGGGTCCTGGATGCGCTGGCCGCGCAGGGGGCCAACCAGATCAACGGGCCGACCTTCCAGATCGATGAGCCCGGTCCGGTGGAGGACGAGGCGCGGCTGGCCGCACTGAAGAAGGCACAGGCGCGTGCGGAGACCTACGCCACCTCGCTGGGCATGCGCGTGCGCCGCATCGTGAGCATCTCTGAAAGCGGCGGCAATTTCCGCCCGATGATGATGGCACGCATGTCCGCCGCGCCGATGGCGGCCGACGTGTCCACGCCGGTAGCCCCCGGCGAGTCCACCGTGTCGGTGAACCTGGACGTGGTGTTCGAACTGGGCCGCTGAGCCCGGACCGGCTCACGCCCCATCGTTCCCCCCAACGGCGCCTCAAGGCGCCGTTGTCGTGTCTGCCTGAGCGGCAGCCCAACGACCGGGTAGCGGGCACTGGCGCACGACCGCGGCCGCCGCGTACTGCTGAACCGCCGGCAACATCGGCCAGCCCCGCACCCTGCCCTGGTGCGTTGGCGCTTCAGCGGCACGGCCGTTCGCACCGTGCCGCGATCCCTTTCCTGGAGGTGGCCCATGGTCCGTACGATCCGCGCAGTTCCCTTCCCCGCAGCCGAGCCGGTACGCCCGCAGCGTGCGGCGCCGCGTAAGCCGCTGCAGCACGCCCGCATCGCGGCGTGGAGCACGGCGCTGGCCGTGCACGTGCTCGCACTGTTGCTGCTGCTGGTGCCGGCGACCTACGTGGCCGCCCCGTTGCCCCGTGACACGTCCCTGCAGGTGCGCTGGATCGTGCCCGCACCCACACCTCCGGTGCCCCCACCCATCCAGACGGCCGCCCCGCTGCCGCCGACCGCACCGACGGCGGTCAGTCACGCCCTGCCCGCCCCGCTGCCGGCGCCCGTGGCGCAACTGCAGACACCGGCCATCGCACTGCCAGCGACCGAGGCGGTACCGGCGCTGCCGGTGGCACCGGTGGAACCGTCCGCAGCGCCCGCAGCGGGCGCCACGCTGCGCTACCGCAGTGCGCCCCCGCCCGCGTATCCGCTGGCTGCGTTGCGCAGCGGCGAACAGGGCACGGTCCTGCTGCGGGTGGAGGTGGCAGCCGATGGCCGCCCCACGGCGGTCGCGGTGGAGCGCAGCAGCGGCTCACGCGCGCTCGACCAGGCGGCGCGGCAGCAGGTGCTGCGGCGCTGGCAGTTCGTTCCCGCCATGGCGGAAGGCCAGCCGGTGGCCGCGATCGGCCTGGTGCCGATCAGCTTCGCGTTGCCGCAGTGACACCGCGCCCGGAGCGGCCGCGCGCCGCTCCGGGCCCACGCCGCCGCAAACTGCGACGGCCGTTCCTGAACGGCGCGGATTAAGCATTTTTTCACTCCTGCATCACGCCAGACAAACCTAGATTGGCGCCGTCGCACGCACGGGGGATGCGACGGAACCGCCGCAAGGCAACCCAGTCAGGAGAGAACCGTGAACCACCTGATCAAACGGCCCACGCGCCGTCGCACCCACCCGCTTTCGCTGTCGATCCACCGCGCCCTGGCCAGCAGCGCGCTGCTGCTGGCCGGCAGCCTTGCCGTTACCGGCGCCGCCAGCGCGCAGGAACGGGCCACCAACCTGGACCGCATCACCGTCACCGGCTCGAACATTCCCCGCACCGATACGGAAACCCCGTCGCCGGTGCAGGTCGTCACCCGCCAGGAAATCGACCGCACCGGCAAGAACACGGTGGCCGAGTACCTGCAGACCCTGACCTCCGATGGCTCCGGTTCGGTGCCCAAGACCTTCGGCAACGGCTTCGCCGGCGGCGGCGCCGGCATTTCCCTGCGCGGCCTTGGCGCAGGCTCCACGCTGGTGCTGCTCAACGGCCGGCGCATGGCCACCTACGGCCTGGCCGACGATGGCCAGAAAGTCTTCACCGACCTGAGCACCATTCCGCTGGACGCCGTGGAGCGCGTGGAAGTGCTCAAGGACGGCGCCTCGTCGGTCTACGGTTCCGACGCCATCGCCGGTGTGGTCAACATCATCCTGCGCAGTGACTTCACCGGCGCGATCCTGCGCGGCTCCTACGGCATGTCCGGCGACAGCGACGGCGATGCGCGCAAAGCCACCCTCACCGCCGGCACCGGCAGTCTGGCCGAGGACGGCTGGAATGCCTTCGTCAGTGTCGATGTCGGCAAGACCGATGGCATCCGGGTCAGCGACCGCCGCAACCGCAAGTGGATCGGCACGGGCGACCTGCGGCCCTGGGGCTACAGCGCCGGCGGCAGCCAGTTCCTGGGCGGGGCAATCACCGGCGGGGGTGCCGGCGGCGGCGTCTCGCCGGCCGGCAGCATCTTCAACCCCACCACCGGTCTGCTGGAATCCCTCCCGGGTTGCGCGGCATTCTCCAGCCTCACCCCGCAGGACCCGGGTGGTGGCTGCCTGTGGGACGCCGGCCAGTTCCGTGACCTCAGCCCGGAAGAGAAATACGCCAACATTTTCAGCCGTGCCACCTTCGCGCTCAACGACACCGCTGAGATCTACGTCGAGATGGGCTATTCGAAGAAGGAGACGGTGTTCAACAACACGCCCTCCAGCGTGTCCGGCGCGTGGGGGTACCCGGGCGGCCCGGTGAATGCCAACAGCGGACCAGGCGCCACGGTCCTGGCGGTCGGCCATCCGGACAATCCGTACAACGAGCCGGTGCGCGTGCGCTATTCCGCGTGGGATGTCGGACCGCGCGTGACCACCAACAAGAACGAGTTCACCCGGTTCCTGGCCGGCATCAAGGGCACCCTGGGCGACTGGAACTACGACACCGCCTACCTGCACTCCGGCACCGACCTGGTCAACCGCCGCGATGGCTTCCTGCGCTACAGCGCCGTGCAGTGCGTGCTGGGCAACCCGGCCTGCCCGGCCGGTACGTGGAACATCGGGCAGGGCTCGGACAGCAACCCGCAGAGCCTGTACGACTACATTTCCCCGACCATCAGCGCGAATGCCAAGAGCACGCTGGACATGTTCGACTTCAAGGTCAACCGTTCGCTGGTGGACCTGGCCGGCGGTGCGATGGGCCTGGCGCTGGGCGCGGAGTGGCGGCGCACCAGCAACAGCCTGACCCCGCAGACCTACACCGATATCGGCGACATCATCGGCCTGGGTTACTCCGCCTATGACGGCACCCAGAACGTCTACGCCGGCTTTGCCGAGCTCTCCGCGCCGGTGCTGGAATCGCTGGAGCTCAACGCGGCGGTACGCTACGACAAGTACGAAAGCGGCGAAGACGCGGTCAAGCCCAAAGCGGGATTCAAGTGGTCGCCGGTGGAGTGGTTCGCACTGCGCGGCACCTACGCCGAGGGCTTCCGCGCGCCCAACCCGGCCGAGAACGGCGATGGCGGCCTGGCCGCGTTCTCCAGCGCGCTCGATCCGGTGCGCTGCCCCAACGGCACCCCGGCCGCGGGCGGCTCCCTGGATGACTGCGGCCTGCAGCCGGTGGCCATCATCACCACACCGAACCCGGACCTGAAGCCGGAAGAGTCCAAGAGCTACACCTTGGGCGTGGTACTGCAGCCCACCCGCAGCACCTCGGTGACCATCGATGCCTGGCGGATCAAGCGCACCAACGAGATCGCCCAGGGCAGTACCAGCGATGCCATCGCCGCCGGCAACGTGCTGCGTGACACCGACCTGCTCAACGGCGTGGCCGGCACCGGCTCGATCCTTGCGATCAACACCGGCTACGTCAATGCCAACTCGTCCAAGGTCGAAGGCGTGGATGTGGATGTGCGCCAGGACATTCCGCTGGGCAACGCCGGCGATCTGCGCCTGGACCTGCAGTGGACCCACACCCGCTCGTTCGAGCGCACCGAGGGCTCCACCACCCACGAGTACGCCGGTACCCACGGCAACTGCGATGTGACCAACTGCATCGGCACGCCGAAGGACCGCATCAACTTCGGCGCGACCTGGAACTACAACGCATGGTCGGTGAGCGGCATCGTCAACTACATCAGCAGCATGGACAACCTGGCCGAGACCGGCGGGACCAAGGAAGACGACTGCCTGAACTTCTACGCCGACGGGCGCCCGGCGCCAGGCAACTGCTCGATCGCCTCGTTCACCACGTTCGACCTGTCGGCGAACTGGAAAGCGAGCGATCACCTGGAGGTGTTCGGCTCGGTGGCCAACGTGTTCGACCGCATCGCACCACTGGATCCGGCGACCTACGGCGGAGTGAACTACAACCCGCTGCACTACAGCGGCGCGATCGGCCGCTACTTCACGCTGGGGGCGAAGTACACGTTCAACTGACTGCGACGCGTACGCAGGGGTCCGGGCCGTACCGCCCGGGCCCCTGCGGTTTCAGGTGGACTCACGCGGCGGAGGCGTCAGTGAGCCGGCCGCGCCCTGGCCGGGCGGTACTGGCGCTGGTTTCCCGTTCGCGGCCCTTTCGGATCGACATTCACGCACAGCCGCTCGCCGCACAGCGTGGCGTCGGAGGCATGGAAGGCCCGTACCACCGGCACCGCGTTCTCATGGCGGTGCAGCTCTTCCTTCACGTTCGCCAGTTCACGCCGGTAGTAGCCCAGCAGGCCCCAGCCGACCACCAGCACCAGCACCAGGAGCGCGCCGGCCACACCGAACAAGGCCCATACCGTTCTGCTTGCCCGGTGCAGGCGCGCGGACGTCGCCGAGACGGCCCGGTCGTACTCTCGGGCCACCGGTGACACCGCCGCCTTGGCTTCGGTGGCGATCTGCACGCCGGCACCGCGGATGATGGCGTTCACATCGTGCCGGAAATGCCCCGCCTGCTGCTGCAGCGCCTCGATCTGCTGACTGAGCGCGGCACCCAGGCGCGCGTCACGCTGGGCCATTTCCGATCGCAGCAGCAACAGTGCCTTCAGGGCGTCGTCCGCATGGCCGGTCTTCATTGTTCAACCTCCGGGTGGTGATCGGATCCATTACCTGTGCAGGATCGGGGTGTGCGGCAACTGCGCGCGCTGCTGCTGTTCCAGCGCCTGCTGTTCGGCCAGCCACTGATCGCCCAGCTGCGCCAGGCGCTGCCCCTCGGGTGAGCGGGAAAAGGCGATGGCGATGCGGTCCAGTGCCTCGCTGTCATCGGCCAGCAGTGCGGCATAGGCGCTGTTGAGATACGGGTCGTCGAAGGGACCGCTGGGCGGTGCGGCCTGTTCCGGCGGCCGCACGGCCGGGGCCACGAACGCATCGTGCGTGTGGACCCGCGCACGGCTGCTCGCCAGCGCGTCATCGAGCTGCGCGGCCAGCTGCGGCCAGGCGGGTTGCGGGTCGGCGAACGGCTGCGCCGAGACGCGGGGAATGTCGGGCAGCGTGCGCTGCAACAGATCCTCCAGCAGTTCGCCGGGCCGCTCATACAGGCGCCGGCGCTGTTGCTCCAGCAGCCGCAGCAGCTCGTCCGGGATCTGCCGCACGCCGTCATCGACCTGGTCACGCAGGTGCTCGGCCACCATCACGCTGGCTCGAAGCGTCACGTCGGCCTTCATCGAGGCGGGCATGCCGGCGTTCCAGCTGGTTCGCAGCAGCTCGGGGGCATCGCGCATGCGCAGTTCGCCGGCCAGCACCATGTCCCTGATCGTCTGGGAGGAGGTGCGCAGCAGGAGCTCGCGCTGACCACGCGCGTCAATCTCGTCGCCCACTGTGTGGTACCGGCCGTCAGGCTTCCGGTAGAACGGATCACCCGGGGCCTTCGTGAGACCGGGCCGATGCGGCAGATCATCGTCCTCCGGATTGAAGGGCATGTCGTAGTAATAGAAGCTGCCACCCCACCCGGCCAGCGGCACACCCCCATCAAAGATCGCGACGCGGATGTCCTTGTCGAGGATGCTGGCAAGCGGAGGAACGATACGGGATCTCAGGATGTCTCCGATGACCTTCCTGGCAATCGTGTCGGACAGCACCTGCAGCGATCGGCGTTCCGCCATCGGCACCGCGCCCAGATCCAGCCCGTTGCGCGTATGGCGACGGATGAAGCTCGACGACAGGCTGTCGTTCCGGTTGATGCCACGCGCCTGGTCCAACCAGAACACGGTCCCGTCCGCCCGCGCGGCTGGATCGTCGGTGAGCCAGTCATGCAGCAGCGCGTAGCCCGCAGGGAAATTTCCAGCGCCATTGTCGGTGACGAACGCCAAGGCGTTGATTCGCAGGTCACTGAGCCGGATCGGCTTGCGTAGACGCTCACTCATGGCATGACGCCTGCAGCGGCACAGTGCGTACGGATGACATGGGCCGCATGAGTCATCGACGCCACGACTTCGTCCAGCCTGCCCAGCGCCTCATAGTTCACATCGATGGTGGCAACCTCTTCGTCGTTGAGCAGGATCAGCCCCATGCAGCTGGGGTTGCGCAGGTCATAGTCGGGATCGCAGTAGACACCCGCTCGCTGGGCCGGGTTGATGATTACCAAGGACGATTTCCCGCTCACATGGCTGGGTCCCTGTGCGTAGACGCCGTAGCGATCACTTACGGGGAACGGGGCGTGCACCGGCACATAGACGAGCGGCTCGGTCCACCGGGTCGCCACCGGAATCGGCTGTCGCACATGCCAGTTGGGCTGCGCTCCGGCAAGCGCTTCAAGAATCGTCAGATGTATCCAGTGGGGCGACTTGCCAAGGGACGGCCCCAGCGAAAACAGCGCCACGTCCTGCGACAGGCCGGAGCGACGGATCCTGCCGGGCAGCGTATTGGCGGGTGGCACGCCCAGCTGCGCATAGCCGGCTTCCAGAGTGATCTCCGTCGCCCGCGTGTCAGAGCCCGCGCGGTCGTCATATCCAGGAGGAAACCGTCCCCATGGGCCCGGCTTCTCGTAGCGCCGCTTGCTGTACTCCCGCCAGGGCGAGGGCAGCGCGCCCAGCTCGCGGCACACGCCGCTGTTGAAGCGATACACCTGGCGCACCGGATCAAGCAGTGTCCGCTTGCTGTCGCGCAGCGTGGGACCGTGCCCCGCGCCGCCGGATGCCACGCCGACATCGTCACCTGGCGCACAGCCGGCCAGCGCGACCACCAGCACCCCCATCAGGGTTGGGCACCTCGCGGGCATGTCACTCGCTCCTGTCCTGGCGGCGTCTGTGCCGCAGGCGCGAGTCTATGCAGCAGGTGGCATGGGGATTGCTGCATTTTCAGTCAGGCGCCCGCCGACAGCGCAACGCGTAGTGGCGGTCGCTCCCGGGCAGCGCGCGTGCGGACCCGCACTACGCTTCCGGCTACGCACGCAGCGACATCCTGCGACCGCGCGGGACGGGCGCAGGCAAGGCAAAAAAAAACCCCGCCTTGCGGCGGGGTCTTCTGCAACAACGGTACAGCGGGGTATGGAACGGACCTTAGAAGTCCATGCCGCCCATGCCACCCATGCCGCCCATGCCACCGGCGCCACCCATGGCCGGCTCGTCCTTCTTCGGCGCTTCAGCCACCATCGCTTCGGTGGTGATCATCAGGCCGGCGATCGAGGCAGCGTTCTGCAGCGCCGAACGCGTCACCTTGGTCGGATCCAGGATGCCGAACTGCAGCATGTCACCGAACTCACCGGTGGCGGCGTTGTAGCCGAAGCTGCCGGTGCCTTCCTTGACCTTGTTGACGATGACCGACGGCTCTTCACCGGCGTTGGCCACGATCTCGCGCAGCGGGGCTTCCATCGCGCGCAGGGCGATCTGGATGCCGTGGTTCTGGTCTTCGTTGGCACCCTTCAGGCCGGCCAGCGCCGACACGGCACGCACCAGGGCCACACCGCCGCCCGGCACCACGCCTTCTTCCACCGCCGCACGGGTCGCGTGCAGGGCGTCGTCAACGCGGTCCTTCTTTTCCTTCATTTCGATTTCGGTCGATGCGCCGACCTTGATCACGGCAACGCCGCCAGCCAGCTTGGCCACGCGTTCCTGCAGCTTCTCGCGATCGTAATCGGAGGAGGTGTCCTGGATCTGGGTCTTGATCTGCGCAACGCGCGAATCCACGGCCGCCTTGTCACCCACGCCATCGATGATGGTGGTGTTTTCCTTGGAGACCTGCACCTTCTTGGCGCGGCCCAGGTCCTTGATGGTGGCCTTCTCCAGCGACAGGCCCACTTCCTCGGAGATCACGGTGCCGCCGGTCAGCACGGCCATGTCTTCCAGCATGGCCTTGCGACGGTCACCGAAGCCCGGTGCCTTCACGGCCACGACCTTGACGATGCCGCGGATGGTGTTGACCACCAGGGTGGCCAGCGCTTCGCCTTCCACTTCCTCGGCAACGATCAGCAGCGGCTTGCCGGCCTTGGCGACGCCTTCCAGCACCGGCAGCAGGTCACGCACGTTGGAGATCTTCTTGTCGTGCAGCAGGATGTACGGGTCATCCAGGTCAGCGGTCTGCGACTGCTGGTTGTTGATGAAGTACGGGGACAGGTAGCCGCGGTCGAACTGCATGCCCTTGACCACGTCCAGCTCGTTGTCCAGGCCCGAGCCTTCCTCAACGGTGATCACGCCTTCCTTGCCGACTTCCTTCATCGCATCGGCGATGATCTGGCCGATCGACTCGTCCGAGTTGGCCGAGATGGTACCGACCTGGGCAATGGCCTTGTCGTCGGCGGTCGGCTTGGAGATGCTCTTGAGCTCGTTGACAGCGGCCACCACGGCCTTGTCGATACCGCGCTTGAGGTCCATCGGGTTCATGCCGGCGGCCACAGCCTTGGCACCTTCGCGGATCAGGGCCTGGGCCAGCACGGTGGCGGTGGTGGTGCCGTCGCCGGCGTCGTCGTTGGTACGCGAGGCGACTTCCTTCACCATCTGCGCGCCCATGTTCTCGAACTTGTCAGCCAGTTCGATTTCCTTGGCCACGGACACGCCGTCCTTGGTGATGGTCGGAGCGCCGAAGCTCTTTTCCAGCACGACGTTGCGGCCCTTCGGGCCCAGGGTGGCCTTCACGGCATTGGCGAGCACGTTGACGCCGCGCACCATGCGCGAACGGGCGTCTTCACCGAAACGAATATCTTTGGCAGCCATTGCGATTACCTCGTAGCTTGCGCCGGGGCGGGCCCGGCGACGGAAAGGGATGTCTTACGGAACAGGAAGTACGGAAGCTCAGCCGATGACGGCGAGCACGTCGTCTTCGCGCAGCACTTTGTATTCCACGCCTTCGCTCTTGTAGGAGCTGCCGGCGTACTGGCCGTAGATGACCTTGTCGCCGACCTTCAGGGACGGCGCACGCACCGAACCGTTGTCCAGCGGCTTGCCCGGGCCCACGGCCACGACTTCACCCTTGGTGGACTTTTCCTTGGCGGAATCCGGAATCACGATCCCGCCGGCGGAGATTTCGTCGGCTTCGATCGGCTTGACGACAACGCGATCGTGCAGCGGCTTGATGCTCATGTGAGACCTCTTAAGTTGTTGATTGGTCTGAAAAAGTCCGGCGATGTTAGCACTCACACAGGGTGACTGCCAGAACCGCGCGTGAAAAAACCCGATGACTCGGGACCCAGCAGAGATGGAGCCCGCCGGGCAGCTTTCAAGGGGGGGCCGGCAGAAAAAATCGAGGTCGCCGCAGCCGCCCGCACACCGCCTGGGGCCGCCGATGCGGAAGGGCCAAAAGCGTCACTTTGTAACGTAAAGGACGTAGAGTCGCGACGGGGGGTCCATCTACAAGGAGATGTCGATGCGATTGCTGACACCGCTTGCTACCGCCTGCCTGCTGGCGCTGGCGGCCGGCCCGGTCCGGGCCGATGTATTCATCAACGAGCTGCACTACGACGACAGCACCCCGGCCGGGGATGTCGGCGAAGCCATCGAAGTGGTGGCCACCGCCGGCGAAGACCTGTCCGGCTACCGCCTGTACCTGTACAACGGCAGCACGCCGTCGGCGGCCAGCACCTACGCCGAGACGGCGGTTCCCGCCGGTGTGGCGGCCGGCTGCGGCGCGGCCCGCATCGCGGTGGTCAGCTACCCCAGCAACGGGCTGCAGAACGGGCCCAACGACGGCATCGCGCTGGTGGATGGCACGGGCCGCGTGGTCCAGTTCCTCAGCTATGAGGGCACCATCACCGCCGGCAACGGTCCGGCCGCCGGGCTGACCAGCCAGAACATCCCGGTGAGCGAGAGCAACAGCACCGCTCCCGGCACCTCGCTGCAGCTGACCGGCAGCGGCAGCCAGTACGCGCACTTCACCTGGGCCGGCTCGGCCGCGCAGACCTTCGGGGCCTGCAACACGGGCCAGACCTTCAGCGGCACCGCCGGCACGCCGGGGCCGAACACACCGCCATCGGTCGTCACCACGGTGCCCGCCCAGGGCAGCAGCACGTTCCCCGCCGCCGGCGACCTGGACGTGGTGTTCAGCGAGACGGTCACCCTGGCCAGTGGCGCCTTCGCGCTGAGCTGCGCACGCTCGGGCAGCGTCCCGCTGAGCCACCCCGGCAGCGGCCGGGCGGTTAAGCTGTCCACCAACACGGCGCTGGAGAACGGCGAAGCCTGCCGCCTGGACATCCGCGCCAGCCGCATCCGCGATGCCCAGGGCGCGCGCCCGGCGGCGGATTCACGCATCGCCTTCACCGTGGCCAGCAGCACCGGCACGCCGGATCCGGGAACCCCCGGCACGCCGGGCGCCTACTACGATCGCGTGAACACCAGCAGCCCCAGCCAGCTGCGCTGCTCGCTGCACGCCACCATCAAGGGCCACACCGTGTACCCGTACAGCGGCTCGGGCACCAGCACCTGGACCATCCTGGAGATGGCCGACGAAGATCCCAACAACGCCGGCCGCGTCCTGGATGCCTACCGCAACCGCAGCTACGCCAAGGTCACCGATCGCGCCGGCAGCGGCAGCGGGCTGCGTTACAACCGCGAGCACACCTGGCCCAACTCGCTCGGCTTCCCCAGCACCAGTGGTGACAAGGGCCTGCCCTACGCGCCCTATACCGACACCCACATGCTGTACCTGACCGACGCGCAGTGGAACGCCGACCGCGGCAACAAGCCGTTCGCCCCCTGCGACGCCGGGTGCGGTGAACGCGCCACCGAGCGCAACAACGGCCAGGGCGGTGGCAGCGGCACCTTCCCGGGCACCTCCAACTGGGTCCGCAGCCCGGACGGCAACCAGGGCAGCTTCCAGGTCTGGGGCCACCGCAAGGGCGATATCGCCCGCGCGGTGATGTACATGGCCATCCGTTACGAAGGCGGGGTGGACGCCGCCACCGGACAGTCCGAACCGGACCTGGAGCTGACCGACGACCGCGCGAAGATTGTCGCAACCAGCTCGTCGCCGGCCTACATGGGCCTGCTGTCCACGCTGATCGACTGGCACCTGGCCGATCCGCCGGATGCGTCCGAACGGGCCCGCAATGAAGTGGTCTACAGCTTCCAGGGCAACCGCAACCCGTTCATCGACCACCCCGAATGGGCCACCCCGGCCCTGTTCACCTCCGCCCGGCCGGCCACCTGCCAGCTGGCCAACTGACGTACCTGCCGTGCCACCCCTCGCGGTGGCACGGCCTGCGGCAGGGCCCCGGCTGCGCCCTCACGCAGGCCAGCCCCCTATACTCGGCGCACATGTCGACCGCCGATCCCGTGCTGCTGCTGTTCACTACCTGTCCGGACCCGGCCAGCGCCGAGCGCATCGCCACCGCGCTGGTGAGCGAGCGCCTGGCCGCCTGCGTGACCCGGCTGGACGGCGCCCACTCCACCTACCGCTGGCAAGAACAGGTGGTCACCGAGGCGGAGCAGCAACTGCTGGTGAAAACCACCGCCAGCCGCGTGCAGGCGACCATCGCGCGGCTGTGCGAACTGCATCCGTATGAACTCCCCGAGTGCGTTGCGGTCGAAAGCCGGGCCGGTCTGCCGGCGTACCTAGACTGGATCCGGGCGCAGACCCGGGAGGAACCTGTTTGATGATGCGTTTGCGCTTTTGCCTGATTCCCTTCCTGCTGCTGGCCAGCCTGTGCGCGTGGGCGGTGGACGAGAAGGACCTGCTGCCGGTGGACGAGGCCTTCGCGCTCAGCGCGCGTGCGCTGGACAACGGCCATCTGCAGGTGGACTGGAAGATCGCGCCGGGCTACTACCTGTACCGCCACCGCACCAGCGTAAAGGCCGATGCGGCCTTCAAGGCCGGCACGCTGCAGATGCCGGCCGGCGAGGCGCACCACGATGATTTCTTCGGCGAAGTGGAAACCTACCGGCAGCGCCTGCGGGCCACCCTGCCGGGCAGCGCCGAACCCGGCACCCGCATGCTCACGCTGGAAGTGCGCTACCAGGGCTGTGCCGATGCCGGGGTCTGCTACCCGCCGCAGAAGCGCATCCTGCAGGTGGCCCTTCCTGGCGCCGCCAGCGGCGCCGCGGCGCCGGCGGCCGCCGCGCTGCCGGCGGGCAATCCCCTGCTGGCCCGGGCGGCCGGCGGGCTGCGCCTGCCCGGCGCGGATGCCGGCAGCCGGCAGGCGCTGCCGCTGCCTTCGGAGCAGGCGTTCGCGTTCGACGCCATCCCCACCGATGGCAATACCCTGCTGCTGCGCTTCACCCCCGCGGCGGGCTATTACCTGTACCGCGACCGCACCTCGCTGAAACTGGAAGGCAGCCCGGCGGTGAGCGTCGGCACGCCGCGCTGGCCGGCCGCACAGGCGCACCGCGATGAACATTTCGGCGATGTGGCGGTGTACTTCAACCAGGTGGAGGTGCCGTTGCCGCTGCAGCGGCGCCGCGCCGAGGCAACCGATGCCACCCTGGTGGTGACCTTCCAGGGCTGCCAGACCGATGGCATCTGCTACCCGCCGATGACCCGCCGGGTGAACCTGGCCCTGCCCGCCGGTACCGTCAACGCTGCCGCCGCCGCAGCACCCGCCGACGCACCGCCGCCGATGCGCCGCAGCGGCGCGAACGGCGACGGTCCGCCGATGCGGCTGCTGCCGACCATTCCCGATGCGGATACGGCCACCGTCGCAGGCGGCGCCATGCCCCTGCCGGGGACAGCGGTCGCCGCCGATGCCCGCGGCGACAACGCGCTGCGTACCCGTCCCCCGGCCAGCACGCCCGATCCCGGCCGTTCCTTCGCCTGGGTGCTGCTGCTGGCCCTGGCCGGCGGCCTGGTATTGAACCTGATGCCGTGCGTGCTGCCGATCCTGTCGCTGAAGGTCCTCGGGGTGGCGCAGAGCGGTGAAAGCGCCGAGCGCGCCCGTGCCCATGCCATGTGGTACACGCTGGGGGTGCTGGTCGCCTTCGCGGTGATCGGCGCCCTGATGGTCGGCCTGCGCATGCTCGGCAACGCGGTCGGCATCGGCTTCCAGCTGCAGCACCCCGGCGTGGTGGCCGCGCTGGCCTATGTGATGTTCGCCGTTGGCCTGAGCCTGTCCGGTGTGTTCACGCTCGGCGGCGGCATCAGCGGGGCGGGCCTGGCGCTGGCCAACCGCAGCGGTCCGCTGGGCGATTTCTTCACCGGTGCACTGGCCTGCGTGGTCGGCAGCGCCTGCGTGGGTCCGTTCATGGGCGGTGCGGTGGCCTATGCGTTCATCGCCCCGCCGGTGCAGGCCATGGCGGTGTTCCTGTTCCTGGGGCTGGGCCTGGCCCTGCCGTTCCTGCTGATCGGGTTCGTGCCCGCACTGGCCCGCCGCCTGCCCCGCCCGGGCCCGTGGATGGAAACACTCAAGCACGTACTGGCTTTCCCGATGTATGCCACCGCGCTGTGGCTGCTGTGGGTGCTGGGCAAGCAGCGCGGCGTGGACGGCATGGCGCTGGCGCTGCTGGGCCTGCTGGTGCTGGCGCTGGGCCTGTGGCTGTTCGAACGCAGCCGCTGGCGCGGACAGCGCGTGGCCGGTGCACTGGGCCTGCTGCTGGCCGTGGCCGCGCTGGTGCCGGTATGGGGCGTGATGCGCATGCAGGCCCCGGCCAGGGCCGCGCAGGCCAGCAGCGAGAACACCGTCGAGTACTCCGCGCAGATGCTCGACCGGCTGCGCGCGGACAACCGGGTGGTATTCGTCAACATGACCGCCGACTGGTGCGTGACCTGCAAGGCCAATGAGCGCACCGTGCTGTCGCGGCAACCGTTCCAGGACATTCTGCGGCGGACCAATGCGGTGTACATGCGCGGCGATTACACCAACGTGGACCCGCAGATCACCGCGTTCCTGGATGAGCACAAAGCCGTGGGTGTGCCGCTGTACGTGGTGTACGGCCCCGGCGCGCCGCCGATGGTGCTGCCGACCGTGCTGACCCAGGCGCTGGTGGAAGAAGCGCTGCTGCGGACCGCCCGATGAGGGATGACGGGTGAGACACGGCCGCCCGGTCCTGCTCTGGGTGGCGGTGCTGGCCGCCGGGCTGGGCCTGTGGGCAGGCCACCGTCTGCACACGCCCTCCCCTGCCCCGGCTGCGCCGGCACAGGGCGCGCCTCCCGCACCGGCCCGTCTGCTCCCCGGTGAACCGGTGCCGCCGATCCGCCTGCCCGACCTGCACGGCAGGCCGGTCACGCTGGACACGTTCAGGGGCCGTCCGTTGCTGGTCAACGTCTGGGCCAGCTGGTGCGCTCCCTGTGTGGAGGAGATGCCCGAACTGGCACGCTTCGCCCGGGCGCAGGGCGCACACGGCGTGCAGGTGCTGGGCCTGGCGCTGGACTCACCCGAGCACGTGCGTACCTTCCTGCAGCAGGTGCCGGTGGAGTACCCCATCGTGCTGGATACCCCCGGGCCTGCCGATGCCAGCGTGCGCCTGGGCAACGACAGGGGACTGCTGCCCTACACCGTGCTGATCGACGCGCAGGGGCGGCTGCAGCGGCAGAAACTGGGGCCGTTCGCGGCTGGCGAAGTGGACCGGTGGGTCAACGGCAGCCCGCCGTGAGTGCAGCGGCGGATGCAGCGCCGCCGGCGAGATGATCGCCGGCGGCTCGTCGTTTCCGTGTGTCAACCCGGGGTGGGCTTACAGGTAGACCAGCTCCATCGACATGCGGCCTTCCAGCACCATATCGTCGGTCACATCCAGCTGTCTGCGCGACGGAATGAAGCTGGTGATCAGCATGTCGGTCGAGGCTTCCGTCGCCGACAGTGTGCTCCACGCCATGTAGTTCTGAGGCAGGTCCGGGACGACCATGTGGTGATCGAACGTCAGCGAAGGCCCTTTCCGGAAGACAGGTGAGAAGACGCCATCGGCCAGGCCGTCATACAGCCGCGCCTGCATGAGGCTGACGACCTGCCCCTGATGGGCGAGCACGAAGAGTCCAGCACCGCCCGCGAGGGCCAACGGGTGGTCGTCGGTGAAGTACAGACCAAAGCGTGTTGGCGCATTGCAGCGGACGGCGATCGGGATCTTCTGGGAGATGACCTCGACGTACGCGTCGTCCAGACGGTCTTCCTCTTTCCATGAGAAGCTGATCGCAGAGGCACCGGTGGAAAGTTCGCAGGCCGTGGGCAGTATCTGCGCCGAGACATTCAGCTGCGCGGTATTGCCGCTGGCCATCGCCGGCGAGGAGGCGGCTGTCAGCAACAGGGCTGCCAGGGTGATCGTTTTGGAAGTACGCACGAAGTGCTCCTTTGGATGATTCACAGGTAGACCAGCTCCATCGACATCCGCCCCTCAAGCTGGACCGTATCGACGCCGTCGAATGTGGTCAGCGGGAAGATGTGGGGCAGAATGGCCAGGGTGAAGCTCACGTTTTCATGCAGTCGGTTGAGCCCGAAAGCGGTGAAATTGTTCGGCGCGGAACGCACCCGACGCGAGTTATTGACGGAATAGAACAACGAAGAGCCGGGCGGGCGATGGACGTGGAACAAACTGGTGCTGTACCCGTTGCCTACCAGCACATCGTCGACTCGCACGAAGTACGCGCCGAGTTCACGCAGGTCCTCGCCAACCCGCCCCCACAACCGGAAGCTCGTAACGTCCTGGCTCTGGCCGGGTGTTTCATCAGTGAACCCGATCACCACGTTGGTCGGCTGCTGACACGCCACGGTGGCTGCCACGCCGACCACCGGCAGGGCTGTCCAGCGATCGGCCTGCAACTCGTCCATGCGGACATCGCCGAGCCCGACATGGGCGTCATCGTTCAGGGTGAGCACACAGGCGGCCGGGAGGATCTGGGCGTTGACACTGAGATGTGCCGTACTGCCCGGTGCGGCGGTGCTGGCGCTGGCATGACTGCCCAGCGCCAGCAACACGGCACCCAACAGCAGGCTGTGCTGTTGGGCCGCCATCACAGGTAGAACAGCTCGATGGTGGCGCTGCCGCTGGCGTTGACCGCACTGGTCAGGTCCAGATCATTGGTACCGACCACGGCGGCATTGATCTCCAGCGTGGCCTGCGCGTTGGTCACCGACAACGGCGTGCCGCCGGTGCTCCACGTGGTCAGCCGGTTGCGCGGCTGCAGTACCGAGGCCGCATTCCAAGCGCTCCCGTCGTCGCTGGCGATGAAGCTGGTCGATGCGCTGTCGGCCATGCCGTCCTTCAACGCCAGCACATAGGCACCGATGTTGCCCTTGGGGGTGGTACCCAGGCCGTAGGCCTGCGCCACCGTTGCACCGGCGAATGCGGTGCCTACCGCCGCGGCGGCAACGGTGTTGGCCTGGTTGTCGACGACCCGCAGGGCGACCGGGGTGGCCGCGGTGCAGGTGACATTCAGACCGATCTCGGCCTTGCCCAGCGCAGTGGGGGCGGTGGCGGACAGATCCTTGGACATCACCTGCGGCAGCACC
>Ga0207791_1000052_pt1 | contig 43891 bp, 33 predicted proteins | sample HigsolmetaGSP16D_FD_184844 | JGI IMG/M metagenome (GOLD analysis project Ga0207791, IMG submission 184844) | High solid enriched microbial communities from the Joint BioEnergy Institute, USA - SP1-6-D (SPAdes) | ecosystem: Engineered > Bioreactor > SSF (Solid state fermentation) > Aerobic >...
CAAACGCGCCATTGATTCAAGCGCATAGGGATTATCCGGGTCTAGGTCGAGTGCTTTGCGCAGATCGCCCACCGCCCGCTCAGGTTGCCCTGCCTTGAGCGCGCAACCACCGGCATTGCCCAATGCAGCGGCAGGCGATGCATAGGTACGGTCGGCCAATGCACGATCGAACCAGATCAACGCCTCGGCAGGCGAGCCGTTTGCGCACAACCACGCGCCATAGTTATTCAGCACGTCACCACGCTGCGGCGCGAGTTCTGCAGCACGCCGATACAATGCGCCAGCACCTGCCGTATCGCCCTTGACGCCCTGGATCAGCGCAAGCAGGCCGATGGCATCTACCGACTTCGCATCTTTCTTCAACGCCGCTCGAGCCTGCTCTTCTGCGCTCGCGTAATCGCCGGTCTGTAAACGATTGCGGGCAAGGCCGAGCTTCTCCTGCACCGCCAAGCGGTTCCTGGTCTGATTGTTGTCGCGAAATGCATACACCGGGGCAGCCTCTTCAACGGTTGTCACCACGCCTGCCTTGGCATTGCGACCAACGCAGCCCACCGCACACAGCGCGATCGCGACGGCTACCATTAACGCCAGTTCACGCTGCCGCATCTCGATCAGCCTGACCTTCCAATGAGCGGCGGAAGTCCGCCTGGCGACGGGTCCGGTCCATGACCTGCCCCTTGAGCTGCCCGCATGCGGCGTCGATATCGTCGCCACGGGTGCGGCGAACCATCGTCAGCACCTGCGCATCGAGCAGGATTTTCTGGAACGCGCGAATCTCCATCTCGCCCGAGCGCTCATAGCGCGTGCCCGGAAACGGATTGAACGGAATCAGATTGACCTTGCCGGCGTCCCTGGACTGCACCGCATTATCGAACTGCCGCATCAGCCTGGCCAACTGGCGCGCATGTTCCGGCTGGTCATTGATTCCCTTCATCAAGGTGTATTCGAAGGTCACCGAATCGCGCTTGTTGCTTCCGCGCAGATAGCGCACGCACGCCGCCATCAACTCGGCGATCGGGTATTTCTTGTTTAACGGCACCAGGCTTTCGCGAAGCGCGTCATTGGCCGCGTGCAACGAAACTGCAAGAGAGACATCGCTTTCCGTAGAAAGCCGGTCGATCATGGGGACCAAGCCAGACGTCGACAGCGTCACCCGCTTGCTGGCCAAGCCATAGCCAAGGTCGTCGCGCATCACGCTCATCGCGCGCACGACATTGTCGAAATTCATCAGCGGCTCGCCCATGCCCATCATCACTACGTTGGTGAGACGGCGCTGTTGGTGCGGCACGTTGCCAAGATGGCGCGCCGCCACCCATACCTGCCCAACGATCTCGGCGGTGGTGAGGTTGCGATTGAACCCCTGGGTTGCGGTCGAACAGAAGGTACAGTTCAAGCCACAGCCGACCTGGGAGGACACGCAAAGCGTGCCGCGCCCCTTGTCGGGGATATACACGGTCTCGATGGCGTTTTTGCCGTCAGCCCCCATGGCAAGCAGCCATTTATGGGTGCCGTCAGTCGACGGTTTGTCGAACACGACGGTCGGGGCGAGGACCTCGGCATGCTGGTGCAACTTCGCACGCAGCGCCTTGCCGAGGTCTGTCATCTGGTCGAAATCGGTGACGTAACGATGGTGAATCCACTTCATCACTTGATGGGCGCGGTAACGTGCCTCGCCCAACGTATCGGCGAAGAAGCGCTCCAGACCCTCGCGATCGAGGTCTAGCAGGTTCTGCTTGCGCAGTTCCGGTGCCCGGACGGGAACGTCCTGCAATACGGAGGGGATCACGACCTCACTCACGATTGAACTCTCTCGACCTCAGCGCGATACCACTTCGGTGGCAGCGAAGAAATACGCAACTTCGTTGGCGGCGTTCTCGACCGAATCCGAGCCGTGGGCGGCATTGGCATCGATCGAATCGGCGAAGTCGGCACGGATAGTGCCGGGCGCAGCCTCCTTGGGATTGGTCGCGCCCAACAGGTCACGGTGTGCAGCAACGGCGTTCTCGCCTTCCAGTGCTTGGATCATCACCGGGCCGGAGATCATGAACTCGACCAGCGCGTTGAAGAACGGACGCGTGCGATGAACGGCATAGAAGCCTTCGGCTTCGCGACGCGACAGCTGCTTGTACTTGGCGGCAACGACCTTCAGGCCGGCCTTCTCGAAGCGGCTGTAGATTTCACCGATGACGTTCTTGGCAACGGCATCAGGCTTGATGATGGACAGGGTGCGCTCCAGCGCCATGAGATAGATCTCCGTTGGGCGGGCCACGAGGGCTCCGACGTTATCATTAAAAAAAACCCGCGTCAAAACGCGGACTTAGGCTTGTTTGCGATAGTCAATTCTAACCGGTCGCAGACCCTTTTGCACATCGGTCTTCGAATCGTGCGGCGTTGCGGCATGACGTGCCTTCAACCTAGCCCGTACAATAAAACAATCGTTTGATTCAGATCTATCCCGACGCATGCCCAAGCCCGCCCACTTCTCGACGAAAGATCGCATTCTCGGTGCGGCCGAGGAGCTGTTCGCCCAGTATGGGTTCGCCGGCACCTCGCTGCGCCAGCTGACCACCCAAGCCCAGGTCAATATCGCTGCGGTCAATTACCACTTCGGCTCCAAGGAAAACCTGGTCAACGAGGTGTTCCGGCGACGGATGGACGAGATGACCGCGACGCGGTTGCGGCAGCTGGAAGCGGCGAAGAAAGCACAACCTGGCGAGCTCACCGCCGTGCTCGCTGCGTTCGTCGAGCCGGCCTTGGCGATGGCGCAGGACCGCCAGAGCGGAGGCGCGTTCGTACGTGTCATCGCACGCGCCTACGCCGAAAAAAACGACAACCTGCGTCAGTTCCTGTCTGAGCATTATGGCCACGTCCTGCGCGAATTCGGCAAGGCGATCGCCGGTTGCGTGCCAGGCCTGACCAAGGAAGATCTGTACTGGCGACTGGATTTTCTGGCCGGTGCACTGACTTATGCCATGGCCGATTTCGGCCTCATCAAGCGCCCATCCGGCGTCACCGAGGCCGACCATCGTGCGCATGCCGCGCGCGAACTCATCCGTTTCGCCGAACCCGGTTTCCGTGCTCGTCCCAGGCGGTAAACGTTTCACGAGAGGCTTATCGCTATGTCCAATCCGTTGCTAGTCCGTCGCGCCGCCGTGCTCGGTGCCGGCGTCATGGGAGCGCAGATCGCCGCGCACCTCACCAATGCCGGTGTCGACACAGTGCTGTTCGACCTGCCTTCCAAGGAAGGTCCGGCCGATGGCATCGCGCATAAGGCTATTGCCAATCTTCTCAAGCTCAGTCCCGCCCCGCTCGCCAGCACGGCGCTTGCCGAAGCGATCACACCGGCAAACTACGCGAGCGGGCTGGAGCAGCTGCGCGATTGCGATCTGATCATCGAAGCAATCGCCGAGCGCATGGATTGGAAGCAAGACCTGTACAAAAAGATCGCCCCGTTCGTGTCTGAGCGCGCGGTACTCGCCTCCAACACTTCGGGCCTGGGCATCAATAAATTGTCGGATGGATTGCCGGAACCGCTGCGTCCCCGTTTCTGCGGTGTGCACTTCTTCAATCCGCCGCGCTACATGCATCTGACCGAGCTGATTCCGGCCAAGGGCACCGACAAGGCTGTGCTAGCAAGTCTGGAAGCGTTCCTGGTCATCACGCTCGGCAAGGGCGTGGTCTACGCCAAGGACACACCGAACTTCATCGGCAACCGCATCGGCGTGTTCTCGATCCTGTCGATCATCCACCACACCCAGCAATTCGGCCTGGGCTTGGACGAAGTCGATGCGCTGACTGGCCCGCTGGTGGGTCGCCCGAATTCCGCGACCTATCGCACCTCGGACGTGGTTGGCCTTGACACCATGGCGCACGTCATCAAGACCATGGCCGATACGTTGCCGAAAGACCCATGGCACCACTACTTCAAATCGCCCCATTGGCTGGACATGCTGATTGCCAAGGGCGCGCTCGGCCAGAAGGCCGGCGCCGGCATCTTCTGCAAGTTCGGCAAGGACATCATGGTGCTGGAGCTGAAGAATTTGAAGAGTCTGGACAAAAGTGGCCAGGCTTGTGCGCAGGGCTCGGCAAGCCCTTACCGGGCCGCAGATCGCACTGCCGCAGCCGAAGTGGTCGAGATCCTCAAGATCAACAGCCCGGTCGAAAGGTTCGCCAAGCTGCGCGAGAGCCAGCACCCGCATGCACAGTTTCTGTGGGCGACGTTCCGTGACCTGTTTCATTACAGCGCCTTCCATCTGGCCGATATCGCCGAAACCGCGCGCGATGTGGATCTGGCAATCCGCTGGGGTTACGGCTGGTCCCTGGGGCCGTTTGAAACCTGGCAGGCCGCCGGTTGGAAGCAAGTGGCGCAGTGGATTGCCGAAGACATTTCCAATGACAAGAGCATGAGCAGCGCACCGTTGCCGAACTGGGTGTTCGATGGCCGCGATGGCGTGCATGGCGCGGAAGGTTCGTACAGCCCCGCGCACGATGCCAAGCTGCCGCGTTCTGCACTGCCGGTGTACAAGCGTCAGCGCTTCCCTGACCCGTTGCTGGGCGAGCAGTTCTCGCCGGGCGAAACCGTGTTCGAAAACGACGGCGTGCGCATGTGGCATGACGGCGACGACATCGCGATGGTCAGCTTCAAGACCAAGATGAACACTGTCTCCGATCATGTGCTCAATGGCCTGCAGGAAGCAGTGGGCCGCGCGGAGAAGGACTTCGCCGGTCTGGTGATCTGGCAACAGAAAGAGCCCTTCTCTGCCGGCGCCGATCTGGCTGGCGCACTGGGCTTGCTGCAAGCCGCCAAGGTCGATGCCTTCGAGGCATTGGTCGCAAATTTCCAGGCCACTAGCCAATGCATCAAGTACGCACAGGTGCCAGTGATCTCGGCAGTGCGTGGTCTGGCGCTGGGCGGCGGCTGCGAGTTCCAGATGCACAGCGCCAAGACCGTGGCCTCGCTGGAAAGCTACATCGGTCTGGTCGAAGCTGGCGTCGGATTGCTGCCGGCCGGCGGCGGGTTGAAGGAAATTGCAGTGCGTGCGTCGATCGCCGCAGGTCCGGGCGGCGATGTGTTCGCCGAGCTGAAGAAGACCTTTGAAACCGTGGCAATGGCCAAGGTCTCCAACTCGGCGGTCAACGCCCAGGAACTGGGACTGCTGCGCGTCACCGACAAGATCGTGTTCAACAGCCACGAGATGCTGCACATTGCCAAGGCCCAAGCACGCGCACTGGCCGAGAGCGGTTACCGCGCCCCGCTGCCGGCGCGCCGCATCCAGCTCGCCGGCGACGTCGGCATTGCGACGTTCAAGATGCGACTGGTCAACATGCTGGAAGGCCGCTTCATCAGCGAATACGACTGCGAGATCGCCACCCGCATTGCCACGGTCATGTGCGGTGGCCACGTCGATCGCGGCACGCTGGTGGACGAACAGTGGCTGCTCAACTTGGAGCGCAAGCACTTCGTCGAACTGGCGCAGCAGGAAAAAACCCAGGCACGGATAGGGCACATGCTCAAGACCGGCAAGCCGCTCAGGAACTGAGATTCGGGATTCTGGGTTGACGGTTCGTCGCAGCGGATCCCCCGTCCTCCATGAGTCTCGCCTTCAACACATTCATTCGCCGGGTAGGAAACATTCAGGTGCCGGAATTGGCTTTGACGAATTCCCAATCCCTGATCCCGGCTCTCGGAGATGGCCAAATGAGCAAACAGATTCAAGACGCCTACATCGTTGCCGCCACCCGTACCCCGGTGGGCAAGGCACCGAAGGGCGTGTTCCGCAACACCCGTCCTGACGACATGTTGGCGCACGTATTGCGCGCAGTGGTCGCGCAGGCGCCGGGCATCGATCCGTCACGTATCGACGACGCGATCATCGGCTGCGCCATGCCCGAGGGCGAGCAAGGCATGAATGTGGCGCGCATCGGCGTCTTGCTGGCAGGCCTGCCCCATTCGGTGGCCGGACAGACCATTAACCGATTCTGTTCGTCCGGCATCCAGGCCATCGCAATGGCAGCCGACCAGATCCGCTTGGGCAATGCCGACCTGATGCTGGCCGGCGGCACCGAATCGATGTCCATGATTCCAATGATGGGCAACAAGGTGGCGATGTCGCCGAGCGTGTTCGCCAACGACCATGTGGCCATCGCTTACGGCATGGGCATCACCGCCGAGAAAGTCGCAGAGCAGTGGAAGGTGTCGCGCGAAGATCAGGATGCTTTCGCGCTGGCATCGCATCAGAAGGCCATCGCCGCGATTGCCGCCGGCGCGTTCGGCGACGAAATCACCCCGTACCAGATCCACTCGCATCAGCCCGACCTGACCGGCAATGTCATCACGCTGCGCACACGGCTGATCGATACCGACGAAGGTCCCCGCCCGGACAGCTCGCTCGAAGGCCTGGCCAAGCTACGTCCGGTGTTCCGCAACGGCCAGTTTGGCGGCAGCGTCACTGCTGGTAATTCGTCGCAGATGAGCGATGGTGCCGGTGCGGTATTGCTGGCCTCCGAGCAGGCGATCAAGGATTACGGTCTGACTCCGCTGGCCCGTTTCGTCAGCTTCTCGGTCGCCGGTGTCCATCCGGAAGTCATGGGCATCGGCCCAACCGTTGCGATTCCCAAGGCACTCAAGCAGGCCGGCCTGCGCAAGGACCAGATTGACTGGATCGAACTCAATGAGGCCTTCGCCGCGCAGGCGCTGGCGGTGATCCGCGACAGCGACCTGGACCCGTCCAAGGTCAACCCGCTGGGCGGCGCAATCGCCCTTGGCCACCCGCTCGGCGCAACCGGAGCGATTCGTGCCGCCACACTGGTGCATGGCCTGCGCCGTCGTCAACACAAGTACGGCATGGTCACCATGTGCATCGGCACCGGCATGGGCGCCGCTGGCATCATCGAAGCGCTGTCATAAGCGCGCTTGAACGCCGGATCTCGGATCGACCGTCCAGGTCGATCCGCTGTTCGAAGATGTTGATAGACGCACAAGACCTGCCACCACAGGGCGATGCGTTGCGCGCCAGACACGACGCAGCAGCAAGCGCCAAGCGCAACTCAGCGCGCCGCAAGCCATTGACCGGTACGCGCACCTGCAAACACCAGCGTCAGTCCAGCCAGCAATGTCACCGCAAGATAGAGGCCGATCATCGTTGAGCGACCGGTGCGTGCAAATACCAGGCACTCCATCATCAGCGACGAAAACGTGGTCAATCCACCAATCACGCCGACGATCAACAAGGCCCGCAACGGCCAGCTCGATGGCCCGCGCGCATCCAGCCAGACCAACAACACCCCAGCAACGAATGAACCAAGCAAGTTCACCGTCAGCGTGCCCCACGGAAAGCCAGCACCGAAGCGCTGCATCAAGGATGCACCGATCGCGAAACGCAAGCCGGATCCCACTGCGCCACCGGTCATCGCCAACAGCAGTTGTTGCCACCAAACCGGTGCATTCATGCGCGTGCCCCGCATTCTGGTGGTGTCTTCGAGAAGATAGCGTACGCCATCGGTGTCATCCATCCTGAGTCAAGCAGCGATGCGGGGGCACGGACCTGCTGCCCCAGCGAGGGTGGGTAGGCAGCATCAGCGCGCAGACTGCGTGCGGTTCAGGGCGGAATGCCATGTGCTGTGTCGCCGATTATGCCGTGGGCTTGCCAGCCTTGTCAGCCAGCGCCTGCGCGCGGGCCTCGCGCAGCCGATCGAGTTTTTCTTTCAGCTTTATCTCCATCCCACGCGGGACGGGGTTGTAATACACGCGCTCGCCCATGGCATCCGGGAAGCCGGTTTGATCCAGCGCAATGCCGTCTTGGGTATCATGGTCGTATTGATAGTCCTGCCCATAACCCAGGGTCTTCATCAGTTGGGTCGGTGCATTGCGCAGATGCAGCGGCACCGCGAGCGTACCGGTGGCACGCACCTCGGCCCTGGCCTGATTGAAGGCAGCGTAGCCGGCGTTGGATTTGGCGGTGCTGGCCAGGTAAAGCACCAACTGCGCGAATGCCAGCTCGCCTTCCGGGCTGCCCAGACGCTCGTAGATGTCCCAGGCTTGCAGTGCCATGCTCTGCGCGCGCGGATCGGCCAGGCCGATGTCCTCGATCGCCATGCGGGTCAGTCGCCGAGCCAGATACGCACGGTCGCAGCCACCGTCGAGCATGCGCGTCAGCCAATACAGCGCTGCATCCGGGTTGGAACTACGCACGGATTTATGCAACGCCGAAATCTGGTCGTAGAACTGCTCACCGTTCTTGTCGAAGCGGCGCGTGCGGTCAGCCAGCACCTGCAGCAGTGTTCGTGGCGTGATCTCACCACCCTCGCCCTTCGCTAGATCCGCAGCGATTTCCAACAGCGTCAGTGCCCGACGCACATCGCCATCGGCAGCGCTGGCGATCTCCAGCAACGATGCCTGGCTGACTTGGATCGTTTCCTGCCCCAAACCGCGTTCGGCATCGTGCAAGGCCCGCTGCAGGACTTCGACGATGTCCTGCGGCGACACACCTTCGAGCACATGCACGCGGCAACGCGACAACAACGCCGAGTTCAACGCAAAGGAAGGATTCTCAGTGGTCGCGCCGACGAACAGAATCGTGCCGCGCTCAATGTGCGGCAAGAACGCGTCCTGCTGCGCCTTGTTGAAGCGGTGCACCTCATCGACGAACAACACGGTGCGGCGACCGCTTGCAACACGCTGCGCGGCCTCGCCCAGCACCTGCCGCACTTCCGGCAAGCCAGACAGCACTGCCGAAATCGCCTTGAATTCGGCATCAGCATAGTGCGCCAGTAACAAGGCCAGCGTGGTCTTGCCGCAGCCGGGCGGGCCCCATAGGATCATCGAATGCACGCGCCCGGATTCGACCGCGCGGCGCAATGCGCTATCGGGAGCCAGCAAACGCTTCTGCCCCACCATCTGCTCAAGCGTGCGCGGTCGCATGCGCTCTGGCAGCGGCCCCATGGCGCTGCGATGGACATTCAACAGATCGGGCGTGACCGCGTCAGGACTTTTGTATTTATTCACGTTCTTATCCTAACGCCTACCTCGGATACAGGCTCCACAACACAGTATTAGCGCATTGCCGAGTGACACATGGGGACACATGGGCGCTGCGTTTCCAACTGACGACTTCGTGCCCTTCAACGCATTCAACCAGCAATGAAGTATTGTTATAATGTAACAATTGACCGCATGCGATTGCGTGCCTGCACTTGGCTTAGGCCTAGGCAGCTCCAGCGCAAGCAAGACGTTCAGCACTTGGATGCACACATGCCCCGCTTTCCACTCCGTCCCTCTGCCATCGCCGCCTGTCTTCCAGGCATGGCAGAAACCATCTCGCATCCATCCAAGCCCTCGGCAAAGCGCCAGACGCACAACAAGTTGGCGACCCCCGACCCATGCGCGTTCGAATCTGAGCTGATCCAGGCTCAGGACGATCCGCTGGCTTGGTCGGCGACTCTACTGGAGCAAGCGACGCAGGCAAGCGTCGTCGAGCCCGGATTGAAAGCCGCTCCCAAACGTAAGCACACCCTGCTGCGGCGCTGTCAGAAGGCCGCAGAGCTATTGGGCCTTCGTAGTGGCGCGCCGGAACCGCACGCGACAATGCTGCGCTATTCCTCGGTGCAGTGCGAGCGGGACAAACCAGCCGAACCACCAGATTGCAGCGCCAATGCCCGCACCGCTGCCGCTCATCATCGGCAAGCAGCTACGCTGCGGTCCAGTGCCACCGAAGATCTTCTCAACGAGGCGCTGATAAGCCGCCTGGAGCAATCCAATCAGGATTTTGCCGCACAGATTTCCCAGCGTCGCCATAACGAATTGAAGTACGCGCACACACAGACACTACGGGCCGCACGCGAGCAGCTGGCGTTGAGAGCCCGGCGCGCCGCCAATCTGAGCGATAGCATCAGCGTACTGAAGCACGAACGCACCGAGCTGCTGCAACAGCTGCATGCATGCACTCTACGAGCTGATGCGGTGTCGGTCTCAATACGCGATCTGGAGTCAACCATTGCCTCCACGCGCGCTGCCTTGAACGCGCGACCAAGCGACCCGCAGTCGCGCGCTATCGCGACGCACAAGGACGCCTCCTGGGCCAACGCGCATCGAGGTGTCGATTCCTTGTCACCACAGCTCGTCTGCAATCGCCTCGAAAACGCATTGCAGGACGCGCGCGCACGCGGCAATGCGCTAGCCAAAACGATCTTCTTCAGCCGCGGCTCGGCACAGGCAGCGCAAGCGGAGCAAGCACTCGCGCACACCAATGCGCAGATCGAGCAATTACAGAGCGAATATGCCCAAGCACGCGATGCGTTGCAGCCAGATCAGGCAAGCAGTTCAGGCCAAGCGCCAGTGTCTGGCACGCTTGCGTCTCACCTTGCCGCAGAGCGAAACCAGGAAATACGGGCGCTGCGCGCACAGCTCAGGCGCGACGAAAACATGCTGTCTCTGCAACGCAAGCATGCCCAGCGCTGCCAGCAGAATGCGCTGCGCCTGCGAGAGCGCCTTGCACGAGTCGACACAAAACTGAAGCAAGCGCAGCAATCGTCGCAGGTCAACACACAGGAGTTGTGGCAGCAGGAACAAACGGTCAGCACGCTGGAGGCTGCGGATGGGGAGATGCAGCGCGCGGTCGAACCTGCAGCTACGCAGTCGCCAGCCGATAAGGGTCAGCCCGCATCGTCGGATATCGCCGCCGCCACAGCGGCAATGCTCGATGATCTGCCGGGCTTTCGCGAAGAAACCATCACCCCCATGAGTCGACAGATTCTGCGCTCCTGGGCCGATGGTCTGGATGGCCGCAGCGCTGCGTTCGGTACCGACGCGTTGCAGCCGGTCGATACGTTGAGCATCGCCCTTCAGGCGTTATCGATCGCCAGCGAAGGCGATGCCACGGCGGCGGCCAACGTGCTGCAACGCCTGAGCGTGATGCAGTTACGCGAGTTGATTCCGCCGCCACAGGTCTGTATCCCTGCCGAGGCGGTCCCGCCGATGGATGCCCTCACCACTTGCGTGGGCTTGTTGGTCGGTGTTCCACGCGGCATGCAGGTTTTGTTGCACATGCTGTGCGAGGAATCCACACCCCCATCCAAGGACTGGATGGAGGCAGCGCAGGTCCATTTGCGCGCCAGCAACCGGCTTGCACTGACGTCGGACGCAGAACAGGCCCAACGCGCCTGGCTGGGGGATGCGCAAATGGGAGCGCGCCATGCTGTGCATGGCGCATCGCCGCTGCAGGGCCTGCAGTCTGCAACCGATGCCCAGCGCGGCGCATTCCATGCCTTCCGCAACGGCTACGAAAGCACCCTGCCTGGTTCGCCCTATGCACGCGTCAATGCATGCCTGCAAATGTTTGCGCAATGGGCGGTAGCAGGTGGTGGAGCGCGGGGCGATCGCGCGCTCAATCCCTTCCACGCACTTGGGATGGGCATGAAGGTCGGCGCATCGGAAGCACTTCCGACTGCTGTGCGCCGCGCCGACGAAGCGTTGCGCGAAGCAACTGGCCACTTGACAAGCTGGCTCGTCGCGCGTCGCCAGATTCAATTGAAGTGCGGGCAGTTGCCCTCGCTGGACGAGCTGGCGATGCAGGCACTTGCCGATTATGTGCACTGGCTCCCGCACGAGCAGAATACGACCGAGCTGATCTTCACCGCCAAGGTGCTGGCCAAGATCCAACAACGCGCTCAGGAGCTTCAGCACTCGGTTGTGGCTTCTCTGGGCGAGATCGATCATCGGCAGCCGGCGATATGCCACCCGGCAATCGCGTCCGCCTGGGTAACGTTACGAAAAGGCCGCATGCGGCTGCCGGAAACGCTGCGCCTGATCCAACGCGGCCTGCTCGACCATGCCGTACAGCCGATCGACATGGCGGTCGGGGCAGCGCCCTTGGAAAAGGAGCAGGTTGTGCTGGCACGTAACCACTTTCATCAGGCCATTGCCACTGCCAGTCGCTTTCTGAATGAAGGCGACACCTCTCGCGTCAGGTCGCCGCGCGCGCTATTCGAATGCCTGCGCAATTTGATGGAACGATTGGAATGGCGCGATAAGTTACGTATCACCGAGCAACGGGTCATCGGACTCAATACGACACCGCTGTCGGCCGCACTTGCGAGCATCCCCAGCGGCATCGCGCTGAAACTCTCCGCAGGCGGTCAATTGAGTTCCGATCGCTCAGTGGAGATTTACATGGGACGGACCGGGCTGTCGCTGCAGATCGGACGACAGAAGTCGCGGCAGTTTCAGGCCAGTACGGGCGTGAGTGCGGGCGTGCTGCTGCCGGGTACAGAAAGCGCGCCGGTGGGTATCATAGGAGTCGCCGACTGGCGCATCAAAAAGGAATCGAGCATTGAACAGGGCGTGCAGATCCGTGTACCACGGCGGGGCAAAGGCCAGGAAGTGGAGCAGCGCGCACAATTCCTGGCGATGTTTGAACATTTACTGCAACTGGCCGAGCAATCCGGTGGCGATGCAGCCCAGCTGAGCAAGCGCGATTTTCTGGGGGAGTTGCTGGCGCACCACCCCAGCATCACTGTCGGCCTGATCGGCCATGCAGAGCGCAACTCTTCGGCGACCGAATCCAGCATCAGCGTCGCCGCGGGTGTGCGCGTGGGAAACATGGACGGTCGACCACGGCGCGCGACACTGGGAGCTTCACTTGGCCTCAAAGCACGGCGGGAAACCTTCCGTTCGCAGACCCCGATCGAAGGCTACATGACAATGGTGCTGAAGGATTCGAGTGCGCAATCCAGGGTGGAGGTCGCAGGGCGCGCATCGGCAAGTCTCGTCGCCCAGCAGTGGACGCACCCAAGCGCGGGCAATGCACCACCCACCCCGGTGGCGCGGGTGTCCCTGGCCACGCTCGATCTCGGCTATAGCAGAGAGGTGCACTTGGCCGGAAGCACGACCTTCTCCACCTTGTGGATGTTCAATAACGAAATCGATCCTGTGCGCACAGATCGTGGCTTCGAATTCTTTAGCTTTAGTGCCTTCGAACACGAAGTGCGGCGCAACTGGCAGTTATGGACCAACTACGGCATCTCAAGGCTAAAGGGCAAGGTTGACGACCAGCGGCTGTACATGGTGGCCGAGCGTCAATTGCAGGACTTCGTCGACCGCGTCCGCGTCCACATGCACGACAACGCATTTGCTTCACTGATCGTGGACTGGGTGTTGCAGACACCGGCCGCACCACGTCTTGACGCATTGCGTGCACAAGCACAACTATGGCGAACAGCAGGATGTCACGCGCAGGCAGCGCAGGCCGAGCGCGCTTTCGATGAACTCATCAGCCATCCCAGCATCTGGGAACCAACCATTCTGATCCTGCGCGAAAAGGGAAAACGCCAGCGCGAGCGCGGGATCGATTTCTTCGTCAAGCGCCAGACTAACCACTCTGCCGAAGCGATGCGGACGGTCGGCCAATGGACCCCGTACGATCCGGTTCCATAGCACTTCCGCCGAGGCTTCCCGTTGCGGTCTGCATGGCATGAAAGTGGCAGCTGCCCTGCCGCCGTGATCAAGGAGAGCCGATGGCTGGCCCCGCGCTGCCGCGCCCGCCTGACAGCTGCGCAGTAGCTTGTTAGCCGCTCTTACTGCGCATCGCCCACTACATCCACACCCTTGGCCGGCGTATAGCGGAAGGTGTCGGCGGCAAAGGTTGGATTGCGCTTCCAACCGCTGAAACTGATCGCGGTACGCTGGCCGACCGCATCCACCACTTCCATCTTGGCCAGGCCATCCTTGTCAAAGCCCAAAGAAGCCATCTGGAAGCTGGCGTCGGTGTCTAGCTTGGGCGTCAGCGACAACCACTCCAGCCCGTCGCGCGGTGCGGCTTCTTCGCTGACGTCGTACTGCCTGTCCAGACGTGTCGGGTCGATCAGCGCAACCAGCGGGCTGTTCTGTTCTTCGTGACCTTGTGCGCGCACCGTGACCTGCTCCAGATCCGGATCGAATACCCAGACCTTCTTGCCATCTGCCACGATCAGCTGCTGGTAGGGCTTGGCGTACTCCCAGCGGAACTGACGCGGTGCGGACAGTGCAACCCGCCCGCTCGAATGTTCCTTGACCCGGCCACTGGCGTCGGAAACGCGCTGAGTGAACTGACCTTCCAGCCCCGTCAAACCACGCGTGAAGGTCTCCAATTCCTGGCGCGCACCGGCGGATGCGGTGCTGGCGAAAAGAGCAGTGGCGAAAAGAGCATAACGGAGCTGGCGATGCATCGCGGTCTTCCAGTAAGGACATCGGTGGATTCTGATACGTCAAAGATGAATCGGCGAACGCTACCGCGCGAGGCGATCACTAGGTGGCGCTTGCACAGCGAGCCAGCTCACTGCGCGCTCTGCACTCTGGACAGATCGCCATAGACGATCTGTCCGCGAAAACCGCGCCGCACCTGTTGGTACAGCTGGCGAAATGCGTGGTAGTCCCGCGGCTGGCACAACGCCTGTGGCCCGCGAACGGCGGCGCGGTGCAGGCGATGCACGGCGGTGACGGTCTGGCCCTGGCGTGTCCAATCGACCACGTACTCGCCGGCAGCATTACGAAAGCTACTGCTGCGCGGAATCGCAATGATAGGCACCGTATCTGGGAAGATCACCACATAGGTTTCTTCGCGCACGCTGTCGTTGCAATAGAACGGGGTCTCATTGTCTTCAGCCGACGTGGTGGTGTAGATCGCGCGGATCGATTCGGCACCGGGCATGTCCGGTAAGGTCATGCCGCCGACCACCGAGAAATCCACCGCGTCGTTGGCCTGGAAGGTGTAGCGGTAGTTGAACAGCGTATCCAGATCCAGTGGATCGCCCTGGATCAGTAGATTGCCCGTGCCATCGAAACCGGACTGGGCAATGATCGATTCTTCAATACGGTTGCGATTTTGCGTGTTCAGCTGCACAAACATCGCGCGCAACCCCACTTCGCCGGTTTGCCCACTGTCGAGCGTGGTCACGCCTTGCAAACTGCCCTGCGGTGTAAACCGGTACTCGGTACGCGCAACATAGGCATTGACGTTACGATCGTTCGCAGGCGTGTGCGTCAGCTTGCCGTCGCGTGTATGTACCACCGGCGCGCCGAGATCACCAGCCGGCAACTGGCCGAAGCGTGCGTAGGGGTTGGTTGAATCCACGTAGAGATCGAATGCAGGAATGTAGGTAATGGCGTGATTGAAGCGACCCAGCACCGGAATCTGCGGCAACGTCGGTCCGCCCTCGGCACCAATCAGCACCGGTGTGCTGGCGATGCCCTTGGCCGCAAGCAATGCCTCCAGAATCACGGTGTGGTCTTTGCAGTCACCGTAGTGATTGGCCAAGATGCTGTCGGCGCTGTTGGGTTCCAACCCGCCATTGCCAAGATACACCGCCACATAGCGAATGTTGCGCGCGACCCAGGCATACAGCGCAGCGGCCTGGGCACGCGGTGCGTTGATGCCGCGGGTCACCGTATCGGCCAGTGACTGGATCGCCGGCGTCACCGCAGCGGCGCGCCCGCCTTTGACGTGATACGCCAGACCCATCTGCGACCAACTCTCGAAGGTGCTGGCCATCAAGGTAGGGCTGAACTCCCAGGTGGACGCACTCCAGTTCTGGTTTTTCATCGGCACGGTGCGCTGGTAGCGCCACTCCCAGTGCGCCTGGTCACCACGCACCACCGGCTTATCGCTGCCCTGTAGCCCGCGTGTGGAAAGATGCATCGGCAGCGCCTTCGGCGCCACCAGCGTGACGACCGCGTCGTCGTACTGGGCGAACACGCTGAAGGTCTCCCACAGACTGAAATAACCAGGGAAATACGGTGTGTTCTGCGCGCGTCGCACCCGATAGACAATACGCGCGCCTGGCGTCAGATTCGGGAACACCACCACCTTCACCTTGCGGTCGGCATACATCGCCGCAGAGGCGCTGGAATAACTTTCCTGCGTATAGATCTTGTCGGCTGCCACATGTTGGCGCAGACCGTCGGCAGTGACGGTATACGCCTGCAGCACGTCCAGCGTTTCCATCTTCTCGCTGTAGCTGAGACGGACTTGGCCGAACTGCTCCACCGCAGATTTGGTCTTGAGTAGAATCTCGTATTCGTCAGTCTCCACGCTGCTGGCATCGGCGTGCACTTCGTAATCGGCGCGATAGCGCACGAAGCTGTAGTTAGTGTCGGCCTGCGTTTGCGCTGTCGCAGTGGGCAGGGGCCGTCGCTGTGGCTCGGCCTGAGCACCCGATGGCAGGCAAATGAACCACACGAGCAACAACCAAAATGGACGATGGAACATGGGTCTGGATGACGGCGGGCCGGAGCGCCCCTCACCGACAGGGTAGCCGTTGTCCCCAGCGATGGCAGGCACGGACTTCCAACAATGCGGCATTGCCGGGCACGGCCCCCCCTGGTCGAACAGCCATGCCCCCCGGGGAGCGTGCCCCGAGACTGCAGTCGCTTTATTTCGGCGGCGGTGCCAACACAGTGCGGTCGCCATTGTGTTCAGGCGGACTGACCACGCCGGCCGCTTCCATTGCTTCGATCAGACGTGCGGCGCGGTTGTATCCGATTTTCAAGCGTCGCTGTACGCCTGAAATTGAGGCACGCCGGGTTTCGGTAACGATGCGCAAGGCTTCGTCGTACAAAGGGTCCGATTCGTCACCGCCACCGCCACTGCTTTCCGGCAGACCGGTCGCACCGACCACGGTGCCATCGCCCATGGTCTGCACCTCGTCCAGCACGCCGTCGACGTAAGACACAGGCCCGCTGGCCTTGAGATGCTCGACCACGCGATGTACTTCTTCGTCACTGACGAACGCGCCATGCACGCGGTCCGGCAATGCGGTGCCCGGCGGCAGATACAGCATGTCGCCGTTGCCCAGCAGCGCTTCGGCGCCGGACTGATCTAAGATGGTGCGCGAATCGATCTTGGAACTGACCTGGAACGCCACGCGGGTCGGGATGTTGGCCTTGATCAGACCGGTGATCACGTCCACCGAGGGGCGCTGCGTGGCCAGGATCAGATGAATGCCAGCCGCACGCGCCTTTTGCGCCAGGCGGGCAATCAGCTCTTCGACCTTCTTGCCGACGATCATCATCATGTCGGCGAATTCGTCGATGAAGATGACAATGAACGGCAGCGTCTCCAGCGGTCGCGGCGCCTCGCCTAGCTCCGGGTTCGGCTTGAACAGCGGGTCCATCATCGGCTGACCGGCGTCGATGGCGTCCTTGACCTTCTTGTTGAAGCCGGCGAGGTTGCGCACGCCTACCGCGCTCATCAGTTTGTAGCGGCGCTCCATTTCGGCCACGCACCAGCGCAGGCCATTGGCGGCCTCCTTCATGTCGGTGACCACTGGCGCGAGCAGATGCGGGATGCCCTGATACACGCTCAGCTCGAGCATCTTCGGATCGATCATCAACATCCGCAGTTCCTTGTGCGACGCCTTGAACAGCAAGCTCAGCACCATTGCATTGACCGCCACCGACTTGCCCGAACCGGTGGTGCCGGCGACCAGCAAGTGCGGCATACGCGCCAGGTCTGCCACCGTTGGCCGACCGCCGATGTCCTTGCCCAGCGCCAGCGTCAGCGGGCTGGCCGATTTGTCGTACTCCTTGGAGCGCAATAGTTCGGACAGGAAGATCATTTCGCGGCTGACGTTGGGGATTTCAAGGCCGATCACCGATTTGCCCGGAATCACATCCACCACTCGCACCGACTTCACGGAAAGCCCGCGCGCGATGTCCTTGTCAAGCGAACTGATCTGGCTGACTTTGATGCCGGGCGCCGGCTCGATCTCAAAGCGCGTGATCACCGGACCCGGATACGCACCGACCACCTGGGCCTCGATACGGAAATCCTTGAGTTTGAATTCGATCTGCCGCGACAGCGTTTCCAGGGTTTGTTCCGAATACCCCTTGGTCTGCGGTTTGGGGTCGTCCAGCAGCGCCAGCGGCGGCAGATCCGAGCCGTCGGTGCTGACGCCCTGGAACATCGGGATCTGCGTGTCGCGCTTGGCACGCTCGCTCTTTTCCACCACCACCGTCAGCGGCGGTTCGATCTTGACCGGCTCGCGCTTGGCCTGCTTGACCGCATCGACCTTGCGCACTTCTTCGCGTTCTTCACGCATGACGCGGGTCTGCTGCCACTCGGTGGCCTGATGGGTCTTGCGCTGCATCAGCGGCCCCAGCGCCAGTACCCACTTACCGATGCGCTCCATCACTGCAAACCAAGACAAGCCGGTGGCCAGGGTGATCGACACCAGTAGCAGCACCAGGACGAACAGGTTCGCGCCCAATGCACCGAATCCGGAGCTGAGTGAGCTGGCAACCAACTTACCCAGGATACCGCCGGCCTCGGCGACTTCAGTCTTGAACAGGCGCAGGTGTAGCAAGCCGGTCGAGGAAATCAGAAACCCCACCATGCCGACGAGCCGCAGCGCCGGCCCCAGATCGCTTTGGCCTTGTTCCTCGCGTTCGCCGATCAGTGCGATCCACGCGAGCGCACCTAACAGCACCGGGAGCATGAAGGCCACATACCCGAACAACTGCAGCAGCACGTCCGTCGCCAGTGCCCCGAACCTGCCACCCATGTTGTGGACGGGTGCAACCAGATTGCCCGTGCGCGACCAACCTGGATCGGACGCCGAATAGGTCAATAGGCTCGCCAGCAGATACAGCAACAACGGCGCCACCGCGATCAACGCCAGATCGCGCCAAAGCTTCTGCCGCCGCGGATTGTCCGTCCCCCCCGTCTTGCGGGAGGAGGATTTGCCCTCTGCGGGCTTGCTGCTGCCTTCCGGAACCTGCTTTGCCACCTGTAGCCAGACCTTAGAAAAATGCTGTTAGTGGTTGATAATAAACGACTGAGTCCACGGTTTCAGCCGTTGCATGCGCGCCGATGCAGCAGCGACACGCCGCTGAACAAAAACGCCGCACAAGGCGGCGTCGAGCACGTGGATTGGGCTGACCATGCCATCTCTCGTTCAAGCAGTTCCACCGAGCCGCCTTGATTCACCAAGTGGGGACCGCCACTCTATGCCGCCACGGGGGCGCGAACGACGTCACCTTCTCACTCATTTCATAGATCGCGAGTATACATGAGCGCTCCTTCTACCAGTCCCGCCAAGCATTCGCGCCTGTTGATCCTGGGCTCCGGCCCGGCCGGCTGGACCGCCGCGGTCTACGCCGCTCGCGCCAATCTCAAGCCAGTACTCATTACCGGGATGCAACAAGGCGGCCAACTGATGACCACGACCGAAGTGGACAACTGGCCGGGCGACCCCCACGGCCTGATGGGCCCGGATCTGATGAGCCGCATGCAGGCCCATGCCGAGCGCTTCGAGACCGAGGTCATCTTCGACCACATCCACACGGCAGACCTGTCTCAGCGACCTTTCCGGCTGATCGGCGACGGTGCCGAGTACACCTGCGAGGCGTTGATCATCGCCACCGGCGCCACCGCCAAGTACCTGGGCCTGCCCACCGAAGAAGCTTTCAAGGGTCGTGGCGTCTCTGCTTGCGCCACCTGCGATGGCTTCTTCTACAAGGATCAGGATGTGGTGGTGGTCGGCGGCGGTAACACCGCGGTCGAAGAAGCGCTGTATCTGTCCAACATCGCCCGCAAGGTCTACCTGGTGCACCGTCGCGACACACTGCGGGCGGAAAAGATCATGCAGGACAAGCTGTTCGCCAAGGTAGCCGCCGGCAAGATCGAAACTGTCTGGCACCACACCATCGACGAGGTGCTTGGCAACGATGCCGGGGTCACTGGCGTGCGGGTCAAATCCACCATCGATGGCAGCATCCGCAATATCGATGCGCATGGCTTCTTCGTCGCCATCGGCCATCATCCGAATACGCAGTTGTTCGATGGCCAGCTGGCAATGAATAATGGCTACCTGGAGATCCGCTCCGGCCTGAACGGCGCAGCGACCGAAACCTCGGTGGCTGGTGTGTTCGCTGCCGGCGACGTGGCCGACCAGCATTACCGCCAGGCCATTACCTCGGCCGGCTTCGGCTGCATGGCTGCGCTGGATGCCGAACGCTTCCTTGATAAGAGCGCCTGACATGGTGCCCGATTGCCGGTCGCGCCAAGCAGCGAGCATCGTCAGCGGGCTGCATGCATGAGCGTGACTGCTCGCTGGTGTCGCCAGTTGGACGAACTTCCAGCCGCTGCCTGGGACGCGCTGCACGAGGGTGCGCATCCTTTCATTAGCTACGCATTTCTGCAGGGCCTGGAACGCGAAGGGTGCCTGCGTCCGGATTGGGGCTGGGAGCCGCTGCACCTGACGCTGTGGGACGGCAACACCCTGGTCGCCGCAACACCGGGCTACCTGAAGAACAACTCGCACGGCGAATTCGTGTTCGACCACGCCTGGGCGCATGCATATGCGCGCTATGGACAGGAGTACTTCCCCAAGTGGCTATGCGGCGTCCCCTACTCGCCCGTTACCGGCCCGCGCCTGCTCGGTGCGCCCAAGTGGCGCACCTGTCTGCTGGCCGCGATACGTGAACTGGTCGAGCGCAGCGGGTTGTCGTCGGCGCACGTGAATTTCTATTCCGCCGATGAAGACGCCTCCTTCGATGTCCACTGGCTGGAGCGCAACGACCTGCAATACCATTGGCACAACATCAGCGGCTGGAGCGACTTTGAGACGTTTCTGGCGGCAATGGACCACAAGCGGCGCAAGAACATCCGCCAGGAGCGCGCCAAGGTGCAGCGTGCCGGCGTGCAACTGCGCGTGGTGCATGGCGACCAAGCCAGCGACTCGGATCTGGACGCCATGTATGGCTTCTATCTCAAGACCTTCACTGCGTACGGCAACTCGCCTGCACTGACGCCGCAGTTCCTGCGCCACCTTGCCCAACATCTGCAGCGCCAGCTGGTGATGTTTCTGGCCGAGCTCGATGGGCAACCTATTGCCGGTGCACTGTGCCTGCGCGGGCAGGACACGCTGTATGGCCGCTACTGGGGCGGCCAGACCCTGCCCAGCCTGCATTTCGAAACTTGCTACTACCAGGGCATCGAATACTGCCTGCGAGAGGGCCTCACCCGCTTCGAACCGGGGGCGCAAGGCGAGCACAAGATTGCACGCGGGTTCCTGCCAACGCTGGTGCGTAGCCGACACTGGATCGCTGATCCTGGCTTTCGCGGACCGCTGGCACAATGGTGCGCAGACGAGCGCGATGCCGTGGCCCGACATGCACGCGAGCTGTCTGCACACAGCCCGTTTCGCAAGTGAGCATGGTGCGACGCCTCCCCTTTCTGCTCCAAGCCGATCCAGCGGCCCCATTTCCGCCGGCTGCCAAGGCCCTGCGCGAACCGGACGGTCTGCTCGCCATTGGTGGTGATCTGTCACCGCAACGACTGCTCAACGCCTACGCGCACGGTATTTTCCCGTGGTTTTCGGAAGGCCAGCCAATTTTGTGGTGGAGCCCCGACCCGCGCACGGTGTTTCACACCGATGCGCTGCACCTGTCGTCGCGCTTCAGGCGCCAACTACGCAGCAGTCGCTGGATCGTGCGCGTCGATACCGTTTTCGAACAGGTGATCGCCGCCTGCGCATCGGTGCCACGCGCTGGCCAGGACGGGACCTGGATCACCGCGCCAATGCAGCAGGCATACATCGCACTGCACCGGCTTGGCCATGCGCACTCCTTTGAAGTCTTTGATGGCGCACGCCTGGTCGGCGGTATCTACGGTCTAGCGATCGGCCAGATGTTTTTCGGTGAAAGCATGTTCAGCGCCGAAAGCGGCGGCTCCAAGGTGGCGCTGGCTGCGCTGGCCGCGTATCTTCATTTCGAACGCTGGCCACTGCTCGACGCTCAGGTGGAAAACCCACACTTGCTCAGCCTGGGCGCGCGACGCCTGCCGCGAGCGCAGTTCCTGGAGCAGGTGCGACGACAGGTCGCAATATCCACTGAGCCTGGCGCTTGGTCCGCGCGCTACGGCGAACGCCCTGCCAGTACGCTCGATGAAGCCCACGTAGCATAAAATTTGCAGGGCGGGGAGATGGCGCGTAACATCTTCGTCCTTACGGCCCTGCCGGGCTAGTCGTGATTACACAGGACTACATGTCGAAAGACGACTCCATTGAATTCGAAGGCAGCGTCAGCGAGACGCTCCCCAACACCACGTTCCGGGTCAAGCTGGAAAACGGGCACGAGATCATCGCCCACATTTCTGGCCGTATGCGCAAGAACTACATCCGCATCCTGACCGGTGACCGGGTCAAAGTTGAGATGACTCCTTACGACCTGACCAAGGGCCGGATTACCTATCGCATGAAGTAAGCGAGTTCGGTGCTGCGGCCAAAGGCGGCCATTGGTCGGCTTTTGTCGTGCTCGCGTTTTTCGCTCATGACAAAGTGCGAGCTGGCACGTACCTGTTCGGCAGCAGTTGGTTCGACGGCAAACACCCGCGGGCGAACATCTGCGTGATGCGCTGGCTACCAGCGCTTGCGCCAGGCGATGACATGGCCAGGTTTGCAGACTTCTGACACGTGCTGCGAGCGCAGAAAAAGCCGCACTTTCGAGCGGCTCTTCTTGACCTGCCAAAGCGGTAGGCGGCGATCAATCTACCGTCGCAGGCAACAGACGCTCCGGTTCGGGATGCGCCTCGACCACCAGTGCGCCATCCTTGACGTCGATGCTCACCCGCCCGCCGTCCACCAACTTGCCGAACAGCAGTTCGTCGGCCAACGGGCGCTTGATCTTGTCCTGGATCACCCGCGACATCGGGCGCGCGCCCATCAGTGGATCGAAACCATGCTGGGCCAGCCAGTCGCGTGCGGTCGGGGTGGCCGACAGCGACACGCGCTTTTCCTGCAAAAGCATTTCCAACTCGATGATGAACTTGTCCACCACACGCAGGATGTGGTCGAACGCCAGGGGCTGGAACTGCACGATCGCATCCAGACGGTTGCGGAACTCGGGCGTGAAGCCGCGACGGATCGATTCCATGGCATCGGAGGAGTGATCCTGCTTGGTAAAACCAATCGAGCGACGCGACGCCTGGGTGGCGCCAGCATTGGTGGTCATCACCAGGATCACATTCTTGAAGTTGGCCTCACGCCCGTTGGTGTCGGTGAGGATGCCGCGGTCCATGACCTGCAACAAGATATTGAAAATGTCCGGATGCGCCTTCTCCACTTCGTCCAGCAACAGCACACAGTGTGGCGTCTTGACGATCTTTTCTGTCAGCAGGCCACCCTGATCGAAGCCGACGTAGCCGGGAGGCGCGCCGATGAGGCGGCTGATCGAATGCGCTTCCATGTACTCGGACATGTCAAAGCGCACCAGCTCAATCCCAAGTTGCAGCGCCAGCTGCTTGGTGACCTCGGTCTTGCCGACACCGGTAGGGCCAGCAAACAGAAAGTTGCCAATCGGCTTTTCCGGATTTGCCAGACCGGAACGCGCCAGCTTGATCGAACCGGCCAGCGTTTCGATCGCTGGATTCTGCCCGAAGATCACCATCTTCAGGTTGCGCTCCAGATGCTGCAGAACGTCCTTATCTGTGGCGCTGACCTGCTTGGCCGGAATCCGCGCCATCTTGGCCACGATTGTCTCGATCTCCTCGATGTCGATCAGCTCCTTGCGCTTGCCTTCCGGCAGCAGCCGCTGACGCGCGCCCGCCTCGTCGATCACATCGATCGCCTTATCCGGCAGCAGCCGTTCGCCGATATGCTTGACTGACAGGTCCACCGCCGCCTGTAACGCATCGTCGGCGTAGGTCACCCCGTGGTGCGCCTCGTACTTGGGCTTGAGGCCCTGCAGGATCTCGAACGTTTCGCCCACAGTCGGCTCGACGATATCGATCTTCTGGAAGCGCCGCGCCAGTGCACGGTCCTTCTCGAAGATGCCGCGATATTCCTGGAACGTGGTAGAACCGATGCAACGCAGCTCGCCCGAGGACAAGGCCGGCTTGATGAGGTTGGAGGCATCCATGGTCCCGCCAGACGCCGAACCAGCACCGATGATGGTGTGGATCTCGTCGATGAACAGCACGGCATTCGGTACCTTCTTCAACGCGGCAAGCACGCCCTTGAGACGCTTCTCAAAATCGCCGCGATACTTGGTGCCCGCCACCAGCGCGCCGAGATCCAGGGAAAAAATCACCGCATCAGCAAGGACTTCCGGCACGTCATTGTCGACAATGCGCCTGGCCAGACCTTCGGCAATCGCAGTCTTGCCCACGCCAGCCTCACCCACGTACAGCGGGTTGTTCTTGCGCCGACGGCACAGGACCTGGATGGTACGCTCGATCTCGTCGGCGCGACCAACCAGGGGGTCGATCTTGCCGTTGCGCGCTTGTTCGTTAAGGTTGGCGGTGAACTCGGCCAGCGCGTCGCCCTTGGCTTCGCCCTCTCCACCGTCATTCTTGGACTCGCCATCCGTTGCGGGCGGCTGCTCACCGTCCTCGCCCAGCTTGGCGATGCCATGCGACAGATAATTGACGATGTCCAGGCGAGTGATGTCCTGCTGGTTCAGGAAATACACCGCATGCGAGTCCTTTTCGCCGAAGATCGCCACAAGCACGTTGGCCCCGGTAACCTCCTTCTTGCCCGAGGACTGCACGTGATAGACCGCACGCTGCAACACGCGCTGGAAACCCAGCGTCGGCTGCGTGTCGCGCCCGTCGTCTTCGGCCAGAAGCGAAACCGACGCCTCGATCGCCTGTTCCAGATCGTTGTGCAGGCGTACTTGGTCTGCACCGCACGCCTTGAGCACTGCCTGAGCAGAAGGGTTGTCCAGCAGCGAGAGCAGCAGATGCTCGACGGTCATGAATTCATGACGCGCCTCGCGTGCTCGCTTGTAGCACTGGCCGATGGTTTGCTCTAGATCTTTGCTGAACATTGGTAACTCCGAACGGCTGTTGCCAACAATATGCGGCTTTGGTTGGTATTTTCCACAACCCTATCGGATCAGTATGTTCAGGCGGCGTTAGCACGTGATCGCAGCCGCAGCGTTGCGCAGCTGGAATGATATGGAAAGCCGACTCAAACCTGCTCCATCGTGCACAGCAGCGGATGCTGGTGCATGCGCGAAAACTCGTTGACCTGCGCCACCTTGGACTCGGCAACATCACGGCTGTACACCCCGCAGACGCCGCGTCCACGGGTATGAACATGCAACATGATCTGGGTGGCCTGCTCCAGGTTCAGGTTGAAAAACTGCTCCAGGACGGTCACCACGAAGTCCATCGGGGTGTAATCATCGTTCAGCAACAGAACCTTGTAAAACGGCGGTGGCGCAACTTCAGGCTTGCTGGCTTCGACCATCAGGCCGTGGTCGTGATCGTGTGAGGTATTCCGAGGCATCGGGCCATTATACGGTTCAAGCTCGCGCGCATTGGACGATTTGCGCTGCGCCCCGCACAATTTGCCTCCAATTGCCTTGCTTACCCTGGATGAGCGCCCCCATGACCACGCTGCCGCTGGCACCAGCGTTTACTGAAGATGCTCCTATGCGTGCGGCGAAACACAGCGTACGCGCACCGCTGTGCTACAGCGGTGCTGGTAGCGCTGCCGATACGGCAGGCACGCAGTCGGTCGAACGGGAGCCGATCCCGTGAGCGCCTTGGACCAACGCTGGCATCCGGTTGTGACAGTAGCAACGGTGGTAGTGCGCGACGACCGCTTTTTGCAGGTCGAAGAAGCCATCGGCGGCCGCCTGATGCTGAATCAGCCCGCAGGCCATCTGGAACCCAACGAAAGCCTGCTGGACGCCGCCGTGCGCGAGACGCTTGAGGAAACTGGCTGGGATGTACATCTGACCCAGTTCATTGGCACCTATCAATGGGTTGCGCCAAGCGGCCAGTGTTTTTTGCGCTTTGCGTTTGCTGCCGATCCCCTGACCCACTACCCCGAACGCCGTCTGGACACCGGCGTGGTGCGCGCACGATGGATGACACAGGAAGAACTGCGCGCCTCGACCGAGCACCTGCGTAGCCCCCTCGTGTGGGAGATCGTGGCCGATTACTTGGCCGGTCAGCGCTACCCACTGTCTCTAGTGCGACAGGTCGCATGACTACCCCGCGCATTGTCGTAGGCGTGTCCGGTGGCGTGGATTCGTCGGTGGCCGCATGGAAACTGGCGCAGCAAAGCGAGCCGATCGCCGGGCTGTTCATGCAGAACTGGACCGACGATGGCAGCGGCAACTGCCGCGCCGAAGACGACCGCCGCGATGCAGTGGCCGTATGTGGAATGCTGGGCATCGCATTCCATTTTCGAGACTTTTCCGGCGAATACTGGAGCGGCGTATTCAAACATTTCCTTGCCGAATACGCGGCCGGGCGCACGCCCAACCCGGACGTGTTGTGCAACCGTGAAGTGAAGTTCAAGCATTTCCTGGAGGCAGCACAGGCGCTTGGCGCCGAACGCATCGCCACTGGCCATTACGCGCAGGTCGTGCACAGCGACAGGCGGTGGCGCCTGCTGCGCGGTGCCGATCGCGGCAAGGACCAGAGCTATTTCCTGCATCAGCTGGGACAGAGCCAACTGGCCGTCACCCTATTTCCGATCGGCGATCTGCAAAAAAGCACGCTGCGCCGGATCGCCCATGATGCAGGGTTGCCGACCCATGCCAAGAAGGATTCCACCGGCATCTGCTTTATCGGCGAGCGCGATTTCCGGGAATTTCTGGGTCGCTACCTGCCTGCGCGCACTGGCGAGATCCACGATGCGCAGGGGCAGTGCATTGCCGAGCATCCGGGGGTGTTCTACTTCACCTTGGGTCAGCGCGAGGGGCTTAACATCGGCGGCGTGCGCGGGCGTGCTGCCGCGCCATGGTACGTGGTTGGCAAGGATGTAACGCGCAACGTGCTGTATGTGGATCAGCACCGCGACACCCCGTTGCTCCAGTCGCGCTGGCTGCGGTCCGAACAGGCGCATTGGGTGAGCGGCGCGCCGCCCGCACGCCGCTTCAGTTGCACTGCACAGACGCGTTACCGCCAGCCCGACGAACCTTGCATGGTGGAGATTCAAGACGATGGCAGCGTGCAGGTGCGCTTCGAACGGTCGCAACGGGCAGTCACGCCGGGGCAGTCGCTGGTGCTGTACGACGGCGAGGAATGTCTTGGCGGTGCCGTCATCGCCGCCACCGATGCACCGCTGGAACGCCAGTTGGCGGGAACTTCTTTTTCCTCTGAGGTAGTGGCTTGATGAGTGTTTCGATGGATCACCGCGTACTGGCGCTCGCCGGCGTCGCCCAGGCCCTGCAGCAGGTGCGGCAGATCGCCGAGACTGGTCATTCGGAAGCTGCCACGGTGCGCACTGCCATGGAGAGTGTGTTTCGCATAGACGCTCCCTCGCCGGAGGCCGTCTACGGTTCGGCGGCGGCGCTGGCTCCCGGCCTGCGACTGCTGTACACCTATTTTCGCAACCAGGGCCATGACCAGATGCTGCCGCGTCTGGCACTGGCGGTGTTGCAGCTGGAGCGCCGGTTCGTGCGCGACACCCCTACCGTGACCGCCGTCTCCCAGGGGATTGAGGCGGCAGAGCGCCAGGCGCAACAACTGGGTGACAGCAGCCACCCCGACGTACTGAGTGCACTCGGTGGACTGTACGCCCAGACCATCAGCCACCTGCGGCCCAAGGTCATGGTGCAAGGAAACCCGCATTACCTGGGCCAAGCCGGCGTGGTCGCGGAGATTCGCGCGCTGTTGCTGGCAGCGGTGCGCTCGGCAGTGCTATGGCGGCAAATGGGCGGCAGCCTGTGGGATTTCCTGTTCGCTAAACGCGCGATGATCGAGGCAGTGGATCGTGCGCTGCGCTAAGCAGCGCGAAAAACCGCTTGCAACGCCAAGCCAGCGGTTCCCGGCGTTTGTCAACAGTGCTTGAATGGGCAAGAAGAGACAACGATCGTCGCTAAAGACGACGGGGGAAGTGCCGATACAGCAACCGTGACTCTGCCGAGAACGCCCATGTATTCACGTCCACTTATCCGTCTGGCCGCGCCTTTGGCTCTGACCTTGCTGTTTCCCTTTGCTGTCGGATTCGACTGGCCTGCTTCGGTGCGCTGGGCGATCCTGGCGACCATGACCCTCAGTTGGTTGGGGTTCGCTGCTTGGGTAACGTATTCCCAGTTCCGGTCTAATCCGGACCAGGCACGCATCCTGCTTGAGCAGGACCAACTGCTTAACGAACTGCGTACGTTCGTCGCCAACGAAGTCGACGGTTCGCGCGCAGAAGTCGAACGTGCCCGTGAACTGATCCGCCAGGCCGTCTCCGGTCTTGGGGGCAGCTTCGAAGCGATGAACCGCAAATCGCGCCAGCAAAGCCAGGCATTGGCCCGCATCGTCGACCGTGCCGGTGACGATGGTAGCGCTGGGGTCGACGTTGCCCGCTTCGCTCAGCACGCCAGCCACCGTATGGAGCAGTTGGTGGAAGCGCTGGAACAGGTAAGCGGCCAAAGCACCAATACCGTCCATCATATCGATGAGATGGCACAGCATCTGGATGGCATCTTCGCGCTGTTGGAAGACGTCAAGTCGATTGCCGACCAGACCAACCTGCTGGCCTTGAACGCGGCCATTGAAGCAGCGCGTGCCGGTGAAGCCGGTCGCGGCTTTGCCGTGGTTGCCGACGAGGTGCGCAATCTTTCCGAGCGTTCCACCACCTTCAACGAACAGATCCGCAAACTTGCCCACAGTTCCAAGGAATCGATCGCCAAGGTTCGTGAAACGGTATCGCAGCTGGCCTCGCGTCACATGGATCGCTCTCGCGAAGCACGTCATGAATCGGCCGCAATGCTGGAGAACGTCGCTCAGATCAACGCCTCGTTGGGCGATGGCATGCGCGAAATCTCCGAGTGCGCTCGCTCGATCGATGGCAGCGTGGCCGAAGCAGTGCGCGCCTTGCAGTTCGAAGACATCGCCACGCAAACGCTGAGCGGTATCCACACCCATCTGGATCGCCTCACCGCGATCAACCGCGAAGCGGTGGCACTGCAGGAACTGCTGCATCGCAATGGTGGTGTCTACGACAGCGATCTGGTCGCCGCGTTAGCCAAGGTTTCCAGCCGCCTGCGCGATATGCGTGTGGAGTGGGAACGCCCGCCGCACAAGCCGGTGGCACAGCAAGGCATGGGGGTCGGCACGGTCGAGTTGTTCTAAGACCGATGCCGCGACACGGCTGCCTGCTCCGACATTCCCCGGCCTGCCGGGGATCTGTCGTTGTGTCACGACCTGATGTACCTGATTATTGGGATATTTACGGTTTGCCTTGGAAAGATCTGCTCCTTCGGCTGCGGCTTCAACTCTGATATCGCAACACTGGCAGTCGTAACGTGGCCCAGGCGAGCTGACCTGAGCAACTTCACCATCGAGTGGAGTTTGCCCGTGTCATCCTGCCTCCTGGACCTGTCAGAACGATCACGCTGGGCAGTATCGGCCAGATCGCGTGCAGCGTGTCAGCGCGCATAGGCGAACGCAGGCAAGCCGGCGTCCAGGCATCTACGCTGAGTGCACAGGGCGAACGTTCCAAAACGACGGTGTGTCAGTCGACACTAGCCAAGGGCGCATCCAACGGCACGCCGGCTGCGGCTTCACGTAACCACTGCGCCATCTCGCGTGGTGAGAGCGGGTGCGAATAGAAATAACCTTGGATTTCGTCGCATCCTTGCTGGCGCAGCAGTGCATCTTCCTGCACAGTCTCTACACCTTCGGCAACGACCTGCATGCCCAAAGCGTGCCCAAGATGCACGATGGCCTGAGTGACCCCAGCCGTGTTGGCGTCATTGACCATACCTCGTACGAAACTGCGGTCGATCTTCAAACGCTGCACCGGGAAGCGGTTGAGGTAATGCAGATTCGAGAAGCCAGTACCGAAGTCGTCCACCGCCAGCAGCACGCCGTTTTGTTCGAACAGTTCAAAGCAGCGACGTAGCGAATCCGAGTCACGGATCAAGGCAGATTCGGTAAGTTCCAGCTCAAGGCGCGAAGGAGACCAGCGATTGTCGCGGCAGATTTCCAGAACACGCTCGGCAAAACCGCGTTCGCGTAATTGCACTGCAGAGACATTCACCGCGACGCGGCTGAAATGCAAGCCGGCGCGATCCCAGACCACCGCCTGCCGGCAGGCTTCGCCAATGACCCATTCGCCCAGACGCACAATTTCGCCGCAGTCTTCGGCGATCGGAATGAATTCGATCGGGCTGCACGGAGCATGTCCAGGGCGATTCCAGCGCATCAATGCTTCGATGGCCGGCGAGGTATCGCCCACGGTGTTGATCAGCGGCTGGTAGACCAGCGTGAATTCTTCGCGCTCGAGCGCGCCTTCGAGTGCCTGCTCCAGCTCCAGGCGGCGCTGCGCACGCAACAGCACGTCCTGGCTATAGTAATGAAAGGTGTTGCGGCCAGATTCCTTGGCAGCGTGCATCGCCCCATCGGCGGCGCGCAGCAGGCTATCGAAATCCGACAGGCTTTCACTCTGTAGCGCGATGCCGATGTTTGCGCCGAGCTTGAGGGTGACGTGTTCTTTGCGTAACGGCTCGCTCAGCGCAGCGATCAGCTTGCGCGCCACGTAACCGGCATCTTCAAACTCGGACATATCGCGCAACAGCACGATGAATTGGTCGTCGCTGAAGCGACCGAACAGGTCGCTACTGCGTAAATTTTGATGCAGACGCAACGAGGCAAGTTTGAGCAGGTTATCGCCAGTGGCGTGGCCGAACGAATCGTTGATGCTCTTGAAACCACCTAGATTGATCAGCAGCATTGCCACTACGTGGTCGCGCTCGTTGGCTTCACAGATGGCGTTTTCTATCTGCTCGCGCAATAGGAAGCGGTTTGGCAAGCCGGTCAGGCGGTCGTAATGGGAAAGCCGTTCGATGCGTTCGTTCGCTTCGCGTTCGCGGGTGACATCTCGGAACAAGGCAACAAACCGCGGCGGCAGGCCTTCGCGCCGGTCCAGCTCGACCAGTACCTGCACCCAGATGCGCTGGCCACAGTTGCGATAGAAACACAGCTCCAACTGCTCGGGCAGGCCACCGTCGGAAAGACGCAGCAGCGCCGCTTCGAAGGTGTCGCGCGAGTCCTGGGTGTACAGCGAAAGCGCCCGTTCCAGCGTGATGTCTTCTTTGCGCAGGCCATGGATGCGATAGCATTCCTCGGTCCACTGCATGCGCCGGGTGTCGAGCTCGATTTCGCAACCGCCGATCTTGCCCAGCGCCGACACGCGGTTAAGCAGTTCGGTGCGCCAACGGATCAGGGCGTCGGTCTGGCGTTGTTCGGTGACGTTCTGCAGCTGGCCAAGCACGCGCACCATGCTGCCGTCCCCGTCGAACACCGGTCGTGCCCATACCCGCAGATAATGCGGATGAGCGCCGTGCAGGCCCCTGATTTGCAGCTCGATCTGCACTTGCACGCCTTCATGCTTGAGCGTGCGCCAGGCGCTGCGCAATTGCGCAATGCAAGGCCGAGCGAGCAGACGCAGAACCTGGCGCATGCCTTGCAAGCGCAGTTGTGTCATTCCAAGTTGTTGCAGGAACTCCCGCGACACCCACAGTACGTCTTGATGCCAATCCCAGCTCCAGCTGCCCACGCCGGCAATGCGCTGGGCCTCCTCGAACTGGAACTGCTGCTCGCACAGCTGCCGCTCACGCAATTTGTGATGGTGCACGTTGGTACGCGTACCAACCATGCGCAATGGGCGACCGTCGGCAGTGCGCGCTACCACGCGGCCGCGATCCAGGACCCCACGCCACTGACCATCGCGCTGACGCAGCCGGAACTCGGCCATGTAAGTGCCGGTGCGACCTTCCAGATGTGCCTGCACCGCCGCGCTGACATGCCCGCGGTCGTCCGGATGAATCAGCCTGGCCGAGGCGTTGAGATTGTTCGGTAGCGGCTGATCGCAATCGGCGAGCATGTGGGTCCAGAGCTCGGAGCGATACAGCGCATCGGACGGAATATCCCAGTCCCAAAAGCCTTGATCGTCACTGTCCAGACCCATTTCCCAGCAGTCGGGGCCATCGACACCCTTCGGCTCGGGAATGCTCAAGGTGAACGCCATCACGCGGCCATGGTCGTCGCAGACCGCACGCAGCCATCCTTCCAGACGTGCACCGCCGGCCCCCGGTAATACGCAGGGAACCATGCTGCCGCTGTCGACCAACTGGGCACGGCTGTTTTCCACGAGGTCGGCATACGCGCCAAGGGTTGCCGGCAATCGGAGGGAGTGCGCAATGTGGTTGGCCGCCAGCGGCTGACCATGCGCATCCAACAGCACCAGCGCCGAGGTCAGCGGGTGCTGCAGCATGCTTGCAATGACGCCTGATTCCACGCTGGACCGCTCCACAGAATCGACCCTGCCTTCGGAGTCGACTTGAATAACGGCTGTCTTTCCGATTAATTGAGGTGCCTGTCACGCGCTGGACCGAACCAGGCTGAGTTACGGCTAAGATGCCTGTATGCCAGCACCCAAGGTCGTCCGCGAATCCATGCAACAGCCTCTCGCCGGGCCTGCACGTTCGTCCGCACCTGTCTCCTGCCTGCGCCTTGCCGAGCGCCTGCAGCAAGGCCTGTGGACCCTGACCGGCCTCTATCTTCTATTCGGGGTGATGTGGCTATTGCTGGGCAACCGGTTGCTCAACCTGGCCGGCACGGTCGTGCCGGAACGCTGGTTTGACGCGAGCTTTCTGATGGTGTCGAGCGTCGTGATCCATGTGGTGTTGCGCCGCTTCATGAGGTCGATCGTGGACGAGCATGCACAACTGGCGCAGTCTGAGGCCTTGCTGCAGGCCAAGTTCCTGGCCCTGCCCAGCCCCGCGTTTATTTACGACCTGGCCACGATGCGCATCCTCGATGCCAACCCTGCGGCGCTGGAATTTTTTGGGTGGGAGCGCGATGCGTTTCTGCAGCAGACGCTACAGGCAGTCTGGCCAGACGCCGACGGTCAGCGGTTGGAAGAGATCATTATGCGGGTCCGCAGCAAGGGCGAGACCACCTGTGTATTAAACGAAGATCTTCTCACGCGCAGTGGGCCGCGGCATGTCGAAGTGCGCAGCAACCAGCTGTATCTGCCCAGCGGCCCTGCTCGCCTGGTGGTCACCGTGGACCGTAGCGAAGAGCGCCAGGCGCAGCATCTGCGCGATGAAGCGCTCGAACGACTGGAAGAAGCGCAAGGCATTGCCAGACTGGGTTCTTGGCAGCTGGATCGCACAACTGGCCTGGGCCGCTATTCGCCGGCTGTGTACCGACTGCTGGGGCGTAATGTGCCAATGCATCGTCGCGAACATCGGCTGGAAGAATTGCTGACGGCCTCCGACAGCGCCACGCAGGCGCGCATCGAACGCATGATCGAAGATATGTGCGCTGGAGGCGAGGTACAGATCGATGTGTTGTTGCCGCTCACTGGCGGCGATTCGCAACCGCGCACCGTGCATCTGCGCGCCGAGAGCGTCCACAGCCCGACCGGCGCAGGCTATGTGCACGGCACGTTGCAGGACGTGAGCGAACGCGAGCAATCGCGCCGGCTGCTGCGCGAACGCGAGGAACAGTTTCGCGAACTGGTACGCGTACTACCCGACGGTGTGCTGATTCTGGCAGACGAGCACGTGATGTATGCCAACGCGGCCGGCTCCACTCAGTTTGGCTTTCAAGGCGAAACCATCCTGGGCGAGCCGCTGCAAACCTTGGTCGCCGACAACGACTTGCCCGTGGTGCGCGACTATCTGCGTGCAGGCAGTGATCGCAACGAGCCGGTCTCCAGTGCCCGCGCGATGCGCCGCCGCGATGGCAGCACCTTCTACGCTGGTCTATCAGCTGGCGATATCCGCTATGGCGGACGCAGCTGCAAGCTCTTGGTGGTACGCGATCTGAGTGAACCCGAGCGCATGCGCGATGCTCTTGCCGAAAGCAATGCCGAACTACAGGCAATGGCCAAGCGGCTGTTCTCGCTACAGGAAGACGAACGTCGCGCCATCTCGCGCGACCTGCATGACGACATCGGACAAGCGATTACAGCGATGAAGCTGTCTGCGCACGCAGCGCTGGATGAAGTGGACGCGGACGCGCGCCGCGAGGACCTGCTGGAAGTGGTGTCGCTGGCGGACAACACGGTGACCAAGCTGCGTAATTTGTCGATGCTGTTGCGCCCGCCACAACTCGATGCGCTGGGATTGGAAGCGGCATTGCGCTGGCAGGCATCGATGCTGTTCCGAGCCTCGCAGGTGCGGCTGGAGCTGGACATTCAGGCACTGGAAGAACGGCCCGGCAACGAGATCGAACAGGTCTGCTTCCGTATCGCACAGGAAAGTCTCACCAATGCTTTGCGGCATGCCTGCGCGGGCGAAGTGCGCGTGCTTCTGCAATCGATCGATTGCGAAAGTTTTCGTCTGGAGGTTAGCGATGATGGCGATGGCTTCGAGCCGGAGGGTCCACGTGGGTTGGGATTGATCATGATGCGTGAGCGTGCGCAAACTGTCGGTGGCACGCTGGCGATAGAATCGGCACCTGGAGCAGGCACGCGCGTGACGTTGCGACTGCCGTATCACCCGGCCGGCGAGTCCGTCCACGACGCTGGTGGACGTTGAGCCATGTGGAACCCTGTCATTACGCCTGGACTGGAAGTCGTCAAGCCCACAAGGCTGGGCGCTGGCAACCCTGAATTGATGCAACTGGTTGAGGCAGCCGCGTCCGCCGGCCCGCCGCTGATGATTTTCCACGTCGACATCGATCATTTCGCCTCGATCAACGAGAACATGAGTGGCGAGGTCGGCGATCAAGCACTCATGCTTGCAGCGCTCCGCCTGCAAGAATTTCTTGGCACGCGCGGCAAGCTATGGCGCCACGGTAGCGATGAAATGATCATCGTGGCAGTACGTCTGGAAGATACGCCACTGCCGGAAGATTTCGCCGAACAAATCCGCCAGCAACTGGAACTACCGCTGTCGGTGCTGCCGTATACGTTGTTCATGACTGGCAAGGTCGGCATCAGTCTGTGTCCGGAACATTCCACCTCGCTGTCCACGTTGTTGGATTACGCCGAACAGGCCAGTTACCAAGCAGCGCGCGAAGGCGGCAACACGGTGCGGCTGTACACGCGCAACTCGGCAACCAACGCGCATAGCGAAAGCATCATTGCCCGGCAGATCGTCGATGCGATTCCACATGGCGAATTGCGCCTGCGTTACCAGCCGCTGGTGAGCGCGCGCGACGGGCGCATCGTCGGCATGGAAGCACTGCTGCGCTGGCAATCACCGACCCTGGGCATGCTGGTACCCGAGCGCTTTATGCGCACCGCCGAACGCCTGGGAGTGATCGTGCAGATCGGCGAATGGGTGCTGCAGAACGCGATTCGCCAAGCGCGGCTGTGGCGCGACCAGGGTTTTGACGATTTCAGCATTGCCGTGAATATCTCCACGCTGCAGCTGCTGCGCCCTAGCTTCTTCAACGAAGTGATGGCAATGCTGCAGACCGGCGGAGTACCGGCGCAATTCGTCACGCTGGAGATCAATGAAAGCGCATTAACCAACAACGTCAACTTCGTCCACGAGACGATGGCCAACCTGCGCAACGAAGGTATCAGCCTGAGCCTGGACAACTTCGGTACCGGCGATTCCAGCTTGAGCGCACTGGTGCGCTACCCGGTGGACCGACTGAAGATCGATCGTAGTTTCATCAAGAGCGCACCAGCCGGCAGTCGCGAAGCGGCGATTGCGCGTGCCATCATCGCCATGGGTCACCAACTCGGCATGACGGTCATTGCCAACGGCGTCGAATCGCAGGCGCAGCTGGGTTTCCTGCGTCGCAACGATTGCGACATCTTCCAGGGCTATCTGTTTGGCGAGCCGATGTCGGTCGAATCGGCCGGTATGGCGTTGCGACGTCGCTATCTGCGCCCGGAATCGTTTGCCGAAAGCCGCCCCGACCGGACCCTGCTGCTCCTGGACGACGAAGAGAACGTGCTGCGCTCGCTTGTGCGCCTGTTCCGCCGCGATGGCTACCGCATTCTGGCAGCCGGCAACGTCCGCGACGCCTTCGACCTGCTCGCGACCAACGATGTGCAGGTGATCTTGTCCGACCAGCGCATGAGTGACATGAGCGGCACCGAGTTCCTGGGCCGGGTCAAAATGCTCTATCCCGATACGGTGCGTCTGGTGTTGTCTGGCTACACGGATCTGGCCACCGTGACAGAAGCGATCAACCGCGGCGCGATCTACCGCTTTCTGACCAAACCCTGGAATGACGACGAACTGCGCGAGCATATTCGTCAAGCATTCCGCACGCATGATGAGTTGCGTAACGGTAGGGAATAAGCACCTGGGAGTGGTGAGAAGCAGGCAGTTGCACCGGTTGTGTCCAAGGGCATGTCGACCAGTGCGCAGCAGCAACGCCCGCTTTTGCGCAGCGGGCATCCCGAACAACCGATCCCAGCGCGAAGGTCTACCTCGGCTGTCTGATCGGTAGCACGATCCTGAAACTGGCACCCTGCCCCGGCGTGCTTTCGACATCGATCCGACCGTGGTGCTTGTTGACGATGCCGTAGGAAATCGACAAGCCCAGGCCGGTGCCGCTACCGACCGGCTTGGTGGTGAAAAACGGGTCGAAGATGCGCTGCAACAGGTCCGGAGCGATGCCGGCGCCGGTGTCCTGAAACTGGATCCAGACGTTTTCGGCTCCATCGCGACCAGTAGTCACGATGATGGTGCCGCGCTCAGCGATGGCCTGGCCTGCGTTGAGCAGCATGTTCATATACACCTGGTTGAGCTCGGACGGCAGGCACTCCACCAGCGGCAAATCGGCGTAGTGGCGCTCCAGCGTGACCTTGTACTTGAGTTCGTTCCAGATGATGTTGATGGTAGATTCGAGACCGGCGTGCAGGTCAGCCATTTTCCATGACTCGGACCGATCCGAGTAAGAGAAGTCCTTCAAGTCGCGCACGATACGGGTCACCCGCTCGATGCCTTCGCGCGATTCGGCCATCAATTGCGGCAGGTCGCGACTGATGAAGTCGATGTCGGCGCGGTTGCGGATGTCGTCGATTTCCGGAATTAGAGCCTTTGGATCCGGTGCCTGCAGTGCACGCTCATACGCTTCGATCAGAGTGAACAGGCTACGCAGATATTCCTGGAGGCTGCCCAGATTGGAGTGCACATAGCCGATCGGATTATTGATTTCGTGCGCCACGCCAGCGGCCAACTGGCCGATGGACGCCATCTTTTCCGATTGCAGCAATTTATCCTGCGCACCGTTCAAACGCAGATAGGCCTGGCGTAATTCGGCGTGGCGCTGTTGCAGCTCGCGCTCGTAATCCTGCTGGCCTTCGATGTTGTGGAACAGCACCAGAAAATGCCCCACACCGCGCTCTTGGTTGTAATACAGATGCGCAATGACGACGCGGTCGGCCACCGGCAGGCTGCCGGTCCAGCTGCCCTTGCTGCGGGCCTGATTGAGTGCGTCCGATGGCAACACGTGCGAAATCCGCTCGCCCAGATTGCGATCGTCGTCTGGGTCTTCCTTGCACATGCTTAGGCGTGCAATGGCATTGGCCAAAATCAACTTTCCGTCTTCGCGGAACAGCAGCACGCCCTCCATCATCTGGTCGCCGAAGGCACGCAGCATCTCTGTGGACGGCAGTAAAGCTTGATTGAGAAAAAACTTGGCGGTCACGGGAACAGGCAGTCTGAAGGGCGCGTCAATATACGCCGAACCATTGACGCGCCGTATCGCCATTTCGCATTACCTAGGGGTGCATGGCAGCCTGATCAATACATGCAGACGCCCGCTGGCGGGCGAGGCTATCCGCAACCAGGCGTGCTGCAACACGACGTGCCACTCAGGCAACAGCCAGCGAACGTCCGTCGCGCAACACGCTCGACTGCCCCTTGGCATCGTAGGACGGCGCACTCTCGGTGCGGCCCAGGTGACGCAGCGCCCAGTTCACTTCGCGCCGCCGGCGAGCCAGCAGCGCACCATTGGCGCGATTGGCTTGTGCAAGTTCACGCAGGCGATCTTCTTCGCCTGTAGGCATCTGCGCTTCGAGCGCGCGCAGCGCCGACAGCTTGTCCTGCGTGTGCCGCATCAACCCTTCAATATCGTTCTCGAGTAACGCCTGGCGTTCGCCGGCCAACGCATCGCTGAGACGTTGCAGGAACTCGTTCACGTTCATCCTTCCAGTCGGGGATCAACCCGCCAGTTGCTGATTCAGATCCATCATGCGGCTGGCGATGGCATCGGGATTGATGGAGTAGCTGCCGTTCTGCAATGCATCTTTCACCGCCTGGACGCGACCGGTGTCGATCGCCGAAGACTGCGAAAGCTCGCGCTGCAGGTTCTGCAGATTGGTGGCTTCGCCGGTCAACTTGACGCTGTCGGTCGGCGGGATTGAAGCAACTGGGGACGCGCGATCTTCGCCGGCCGAGGCGATCTTGCTGCTGGTGGCCGCGGTACGAAGGATAGCGGCGGTCGGTAGATTGCCTTCGATTTTCTGGGTCATGTCAGGAACTCCTCTACAGGTCGTAGGGGGTAACGGCATCCAGAAAAAAAACTTTAAAGAAAAATTTCTATCTGGAGACCACAACGGTGCCGCTTGCTTCGACAGTGCCCTGCACCACACGGCGCGAGGAAGAATTCTCTACCGAGACGCGCTCGTTTTCGCCGGCGTCCGACAGTGCGCGACCACTCATGCGTACCTCCAACCCACCGTTGCGCGACACCAGCGGAACGGTGTCGCCGCGCCGGACCAGCCGCTGCGTCACAAGATCGTTCGCAGAGAGCAACGCGCCAGCCGGTAGGATGCGGCGGGCGGTCTTGCCCACTGCAGCGACGGGGTCGGCCAGCACTGCACCGGCAATACGCGCGGCATCACGTTTCTCAATACTGATATCGGCCAGCGAGATGGTTTCTCCAGCGCTGATGCCACGACGCAGCACCAACACATCCTGGTTTCGACGCACTTTCAACGGTACGAACAGGCGCCAGCCTGCCGGCTGCGGGCACGCCACTTCCACCGTATTCGTCCCGGTGGGCTGCGCTTGCAATGCGATGGGACAGGCCGGCATGCGTAGACCTGGATCAAGCGTGGCCTCGGCCTCGGCGCCAGGGCCAACAGTCGCCAGGGCCGCAGCACGGATGGAATCGACAGGTTGATAGCTCTGGGCCCAGGCCGGAGCGGCAGCCAACAAGATGACAAGCAAGAGCAGGCGCATGAGACCAGATCCAGAGGAAGACTGGAACTGTGTTGCAAGGGATGTGCCGGTTTCAGGTGCGATGGGGGATGTGGGAGTGGTGAGTTTCTTTGGAACGGCGATCGCGTTGGCGAGGTTGGGGCGTGTCTGACGCGCATTGAAGCGCGATTCCGACTTCTGCGTTCTCCCATCCCGACACCACGCCCGATACAGCGCCATCGAGATACCTCAAGTTTTAAAGGGGCGCTGTCGATATCTGCCCCATGACCCACGATCTGCTCAACCGTATCGACCAGCGAACGCGATTGGCTGGCCACAATCGACTGGCCCTGCTGCTGTTCCGGCTGGGTGGGCGCCAGCTTTTTGGCGTTAACGTTTTCAAGGTTCAGGAAGTGCTGCGCCGGCCGGAACTCTTCCAAGTGCCTGGCCTGCCGACCGAATTCGCTGGCGTAGCCGATGTGCGCGGGCGTTCGGTGCCGGTACTGGATCTGGGCCTGACCATTGGCCATCCGGAACGCGACCCGCACTGCGAAAACGGCCCAGGCTATTTGGTGGTGGCAGAATTCAATCGCTCTGTTCAAGGGTTCTTGGTCAGCGGCGTAGAGCGCATCGTCAATATTGCGGTGGAAGACATCCATCCGCCACCGGAACTCGGTGCCGAAGCCACGTATTTGACGGCGGTGACACGTTTCCAGGGCGAGCTGATCCAGGTAATCGACGTGGAAAGCGTGCTGGCCGACATCGCCAAGGTCAGCAAGGACGTGCAGCTGGATCCCTCGCTGCAACTGGTGGCCTACAACCGCCAGTTCCAGGTCTTGGTGGTAGACGATTCACGCGTGGCACGCCAGCAGATCCGCAGCGTGCTCGACCAGCTGGGTGTGTCGGCAACCCTGCTTTCCGATGGCCGGCAGGCGCTGGACCATCTGGTGCAGGTAGCGGCATCGGGCGAAAATCCGGCCGACCGCTACGCCATGGTGATCTCAGATATCGAAATGCCGGCAATGGACGGCTACACGCTGACGACGGAAATTCGGCGCACCCCTGGGCTCCAAGGCCTATACGTGCTGTTGCACACCTCCTTGTCGGGCGTGTTCAACAACGCGATGGTCGAGCAGGTGGGCGCCAACGCCTTCGTGGCCAAGTACAGCGCCCACGAACTGGCCGATTATGTGCTGGCGCGCCTGAAAGTGGTCGCCGAAGCGGCCTGACCTCCTGCTTGCCCGCTCTAGCCGCCGGTCACGCCCGGCCATTTGCAGCGCCTGGTTTCCAGCGCACACACCGCCGCTGGCGACCTCGAAGCGGCTGAGCATGCCCTGCTCTGAGCGACGGCCCGCACCACAGTCCAAGGTGGTCTGCGAGGTGCAAAGCCAATCGTAGCTGTCGCTTGAGCCGTCGCTCGCTCCAACGCGTGGAGGCCAAGTCCGTTGATCGGCTGACCTGCATCCATCGCTGATCAATCCTATCAGCACCTGGATTTGGCACAAACATTGCTTCGTCTCTTGCAACACTTCGCGGGAGATTACCGTGTCCACTCCATTTTCTTCGTTCCTCGGCGTCCATGGCGACGCGTTGACGCTGCGCGAGCAACGCATGAAGCTCATTGCCAGCAATCTAAGCAACGTGGACACGCCCGGCTATAAAGCCAAGGACCTGAACTTCGAAGCGGCGCTGAAAGCGGCGCAGGGCGAGCAGGATGGCAGCCTGATGCAGACGACCGACGCCAGGCATTACGAAGTAGGCGGCAGTGCCGGGCTCAACCCGTTCCAGTTCACCCGCGAAGCCGATCAGCCCAGCCTGGACGGCAATACCGTCGATCCTGACGCCGAGCGCGCCGCCTACGGCCGCGCCGCGCTGGAATACCGCGCGTCGTTGAGCTTCCTCGAATCCAAGGTGCGCTCGATGCTCACCGCGATCACGGGCCAATAAGTCATGAGCAATCTTCCTATTTTCGACGTAGCCGGCTCGGCGCTGCACGCACAGTCGGTCCGCCTGAGCACAATCGCCTCCAACCTGGCCAATGCGGACTCAGTGGCAGGCTCGGCCGAGGCCACCTATAAGCCGATCGAGCCGATCTTCCAAGCACGGCAAAGCCGCCAGGATCCCAGCCTGACTTCGGTGAACGTCAAGGAGATCACCACCACCAATGCGCCACCGATCCGTCGCTACGAGCCAGGCCACCCGCTGGCCGATGCCGATGGCTATGTGTTCTCGCCCGACGTGGACCCTGTCTCACAGATGGTCAACATGATTTCCGCCTCGCGCAATTACCAGGCTGGCGTGGAAATGCTCAATACCGCCAAGGAACTGGCGCTGGCGACCCTCACCATGGGTCGCTGACCCTTCCTAGCTGCCCCCTCCAAACGGAATCTTCCACATGAGCACGATTGCCAGCGATATATATAAAAACCTGGGGCTGAATACCAGCAGCAAAACCCCGAAAAAAGAGGATGCACTCGGCCAGGCCGACTTCCTCAAATTGATGACCGAGCAGCTGCAGCACCAAGACCCACTCAAACCGATGGAAAACAGCGCGTTTTTAGGACAGTTGGCGCAATTCTCGACTGTGCAGGGCATTGGCGAACTCAATACCAAGGTCAGCAATTTCTCCACATCGATGAGCAGCGACCAGGTACTCAAGGGCGCGGCGCTGGTTGGCCACAACGTGCTGGTTCCCTCGGCGCAGATGGCAATCGCTGCCACCGGCTCGGCCAAGGGCGTGGTCGCTGCAACCTCGGCCGGTTTTGTCAATTTCGACATCACCGACGCCAACGGCGCCTTCGTCAAACAAATCACCGTGCCGTCCAACGCTGCCGGTGAGGTGCCCTTCGCCTGGGATGGCACCGACGCAAACGGCAATCGCATGGCGCCCGGGAAATACGGCGTGACTGCGACTCAGACCGACACCGCCGGCTCCAAAAGCAAGTTGTCCACCTATATCGATGCACCGGTGGAAAGCGTCACGATCGGCTCGGACGGCTTGTATCTCAACCTGACCGGGCTAGGCACTTCCCCTCTCGCCAACGTGCTCCGCGTCAGCTGAGCCGGAAACCGACTTCATAAAGGAACTCATCCATGGCTTTCAATACCTCGTTGTCCGGCATCAACGCAGCCAATGCCGATCTGAACGTGACCTCCAACAATATCGCCAACGTCAACACGAGCGGGTTCAAGGAATCGCGCGCCGAGTTTGCCGACATGTTCCAGAGCACCAGTTACGGCCTGTCGCGCAATGCGGTCGGTTCGGGTGTGCGCGTGAGCAATGTGGCCCAGCAGTTTTCGCAGGGCAACATCGACCCGACCGGGCGTAGCCTGGACCTGGCGATCTCCGGCGAAGGCTTCTTCACGGTGTCGTCCAATGGCGCCAAGATGTATACCCGCGCCGGCAATTTCCAAACCGATGCCAACGGCTATGTGGTCAATCCACAGGGCGCACGCCTGCAGGTGTTCGCTCCAAATCCCAGCGGCAACGGCTTTGACGCCGGTCGCCTGTCGGACCTTCAACTGCTGACAACCGACAGCCCGCCGAAATCCACCTCCACGGTGAACCTGGCCTTCACCCTGCCCGGTAATGCCACCGCGCCAACGCTGACACCATTCAATCCGGCCGACGACAAGACCTACAGCCACTCCACCGGCGGCATCAACGTCTATGACTCGCTGGGCGTGAGTCATGTGCAGACCTCCTACTTCGTCAAGACCGCCAACCCGAACGAATGGCAGGTCCACAATTACGTCGATGGTGCCGCAGTCGGTGCCCCGACCACGCTGCAATTCTCCAATACCGGCTCGTTGACCACCCCGGCCAACGGCATCATCACGATGGACCCGTTCACTCCGAGCACCGGCGCAGGCGTGCTAAGCATGCAGCTCAACGTCAGCGGCGCCACCCAGTACGGCGAAGCCTTTGCGCTGCGTGATACGCGCCAGGACGGCTATGCCAGCGGCAAGCTCAACGAGATCAGCATTGATACTGGCGGTGTGGTGTTCGCACGTTATTCCAATGGTGCCGACAAGCCGCTGGGGCAGGTCGCGCTAAGCAACTTCGTCAACCCGCAGGGCCTGCAGTCGCAGGGCAACAATATGTGGGCCGAAAGCTACACCTCCGGTGCCGCCCGCACCGGCGCACCAGACACCTCGGACCTGGGCCAGATCGAATCCGGCTCGCTGGAATCGTCCACGGTGGACCTGACCGAGCAGCTGGTGAACATGATCGTGGCCCAGCGTAACTTCCAGGCCAACTCGCAGATGATCTCGACCCAGGATCAGGTCACCCAGACAATCATCAATATTCGTTAATGGACGGCAATGGTGATGCGGGATGAGAGATGGGTAAGCGCTGCTGCTTCGCGAATCGGATAGCGGCCCTACCCTTTCCCATGCCAAATCGCCACCGCTCGCGTTGACGAACCTCTCATCCTGTCCCTCCCCACACTCGGTGTCCCGTGGATAAAGCCCTCTACGTTGCAATGACCGGTGCCCGCGCATCCCTGCAGGCGCAAAGCACCGTGTCGCACAATCTCGCCAACGCCGACACTGTGGGTTTCAAGGCCGCGTTGGCCAACACCGAGGCGTTCAAGATTCAGGGCAAAGGCTATCCGTCGCGGATCGATGCGCTGCATGTGGATCAGGGATTTAATCGCAGCCAGGGCCATCAGAAGGTGACCGGCAACCCGCTGGACGTGTCACTGCAACAGGACCGCTGGCTGGCGGTACAGTCGCCCGACGGCAGCGAGGCGTACACCCGCAACGGCGAATTGGCGCTCACCGCCAATGGCCAGCTGGTCACCGCAAACGGGCATGCGGTGCTGGATGAAGGCGGTA
>Ga0207791_1000056_pt1 | contig 42551 bp, 36 predicted proteins | sample HigsolmetaGSP16D_FD_184844 | JGI IMG/M metagenome (GOLD analysis project Ga0207791, IMG submission 184844) | High solid enriched microbial communities from the Joint BioEnergy Institute, USA - SP1-6-D (SPAdes) | ecosystem: Engineered > Bioreactor > SSF (Solid state fermentation) > Aerobic >...
CCCTGAGCGGAAATTCCAGCGCCTTGTAGCCCTCGTCGGAGATGAACCAGTCATTGCCGATGCTCTTGATCAGATTCTGATTGCGGAGGCGGTCGATCACCCTCTGGCGGTCAGCGCCTTTGACGTTGCCGGGAACCCAAGTGATTTTGCCCTCGTTGTAATCATCGGCGTGGGCCAGAATTTTAAGCTGGCCTGGTGTGACTCGGTTGCTCATTTGAATCTCCCTCTGCGTGTTGGTTGGTGATTGTATGTACGCTCTAATCACCTAGAAATCCAAGTTGTTTTTGCATATTTTCTGATTATTTTTTTTTCTTCTTGAGCATTCTTCGATGCTCTTCAGATCCTTAACAACCTGCCGATTTCACCCTGTTTTTTCATTCGACGCGGTAAATGCGCTCCCCACCAGACGCTTTATCCGAGATGATGCTCAAACCAAGCTTTTTCTTGAATGCGCCGGCAAACGTGCCGCGCACCGTATGTGATTGCCAGCCGGTTTTCTCGCAAATCTGCGCGATGGTGGCGCCTTCAGGGCGCTTGAGCATGGCGATCACCTGCGCCTGTTTGCTGTTTTCGCGAGTGCGTGGCTTGGCTTGTTCGATGACGGCATCTAGCGCTTTTACGCTGATTGGTACCTTGCCCTGCACACGCTTGCTGTTTTCGCGAGTGCGTGACTCGGCTTGTGCGATGACGGCGTCTAGCGCGTTTAAGCTGATTGGTGCCTTGCCCTGCACATACTTGCTGTTTTTGCGAGTGCGTGACTCGGCGTGTTCGATGACGGCATCTAGCGCTTTTTCGCTGATTGGCGCCCTGCGTGGCAAACCCAACGCCTTGTAGCCCTCGAAAGCGATGTTCCAGGTGTTGCGGGTTTGCTTGATAAGTGCGCGTTTGACCATTGCATCAAGCACTTTTTTGCGCGCGCTGCCGTTAAGGTTGTCGGGAAACCACGTGATCTTGCCCTCGGTGTGCTCATGGGCATGGACCAAGATGGCGTGCTGGGCGGGGGTGAGCTGGATGGTCATTTGAATCGTCCTCGACGTGTTGGTTGGTGATCGCATGAACGCTCCAATCACCTAAAAAGCCAAGTGGTTTTTGCACATTTTTTTGCTTATTTTTTGAACAGGCCATCAATGCCCAACAAAGCCCCCACACCCTGCCGCCACCCTGGTTGCGGGAAGCTGGTTTCGGATGGTTCTGGCTACTGCGCCGATCATCAACGTGACAAGGTGGGTTGGCACAAAGACCAGCGCAATGCACATCAGCGTGGCTACGGCGCGAAGTGGCAAAAACTGCGCGCCCTCGTCATGCGCCGCGATCAAGGACTGTGCCAGCCATGCAAACAATCAGCACGCCTGACGCCAGCCGTGGCAGTGGACCACATCGTTCCAAAGTCGCAGGGTGGCACCGATCATCCAAACAACTGCCAGGCGATCTGCCATCGCTGTCACGCACTCAAGACGGCATTGGAATCGCATCATGGACGCAGAGATATTTGATGAAAGAAAACCTGGACAGATGCATAATGATAACGGTCATGGCATGCTCGATTCACTGCCGTGCAGGCAGCTCAGAAAACACGCCGTGGACAAGCCGGGGACGAGCTGCAGTTCACTGCCGTGTAGGCAGCTCAGAAAACGTCAAGATCGGTGACCGTTTCTATGCCCCAGTTCACTGCCGTGTAGGCAGCTCAGAAACTTGTGCTCAGCCGGGTTTGTGTGCAAACCGTGTTCACTGCCGTGCAGGCAGCTCAAGCAATGCTCGGGGCATCCATCGGACTCGATGCTGGGTAGGGGGGTCAAATCCTTGCGATGCAATCGCAAAAGACCGCTCGCCCCCTTCATTTTTCTCGCGTGCAAAATGGAAAACTTTTTTTTGGAAAAATCCGTGTCAGAGCTAAGCGCTGCAAGGGATTACAAGGCTGACTTGGTGCAGATCGGACAGATCGATGCGACGCCATGGATTGCGGCAGCGCACGCGGACGTGACCCCAGCCGAACCCGTAGAACTGGAGCCCTATGGGCGGTCGTAAACCTCTGCCGGTGGCCATCAAGAAGATCAAAGGCACGCTGCAAAAATGCCGAACCAACGCGCATGCGCCCCGCCCGGAGGGGCAGTTGGGCCAGCCGCCGGAGTACATGTCTGACATTGCCAAGGAGGCATGGACCTATGCGGTAGAGAACGCACCGCTGGGTTTGTTTTCTTCCCTTGATGCCACGGTTCTGGAACGCTGGGCCAATTGCGCAGGCCTGTACCGCGAGGCGCTGGCCAAGATCAACCGATCTGGTGTCGCCGGCATGATCATCAAGACCCCCAGTGGCATCTTGCGGCGCTCCCCGCTGATGGATGTGATCCGCGATCTCGCGTTGGAGATGAAGGGGTACGAGTCGGAGATGGGGTTCACCCCTGCATCCCGATCACGCGTCCAGGTCGCGCAGGAGTCGGTCGACAAGAACGATCCCTGGGCGGACATCGTCGGCTAGGTAGCGCGATAGCAACCTCCCATTACGCCACGCGCGCCTATCGCTATGCCGAAGCCGTGGTCGCCGGCGACATCCTGGCCTGCCGCTGGGTGCAACGCGCCCGCCAACGCCAACTGGACGAGCTGGCGCGCTACACCGGCAACGCCAGTGCGTACCGTTTCAATCCGAAGCTCAAGAACAAGCAGGGCCGCACTTTTTTGCCTGCTGACAACCTGTGCGCCCCACATCACCTACATCCGCACCAGGCGCGGCTAGCTGTAGCTGGTCGCGGTGTTGGACCTGTACTCGCGCAAGGTCGTGAGCTGGGCGATGGCACCGAACATGCCCGCCGAGTTGGTCTATACGGCGCTGCAGATGACCATCGTCCTACGCCAGCCCAACCCCGGGCTGATCATGCATAACGATTCGCGGCAGCCAGTACGCTAGTCAGGCCCACTGCGACCTGCTGGCCCGTCACCGCTTGGTCGCCAGCATGAGCCGCAAGGGCAACTGCTAGGACAACGCCGTGATGGAGCGCTTTTTCCTGAACCTGAAAATGGAACGCGTCTGGCAGATCAGCTACGCCAACCACAAGGAGGCCATCGCCGACATAACCCACTGCATCTTCGGCTTCTACAACACCTTCGACTACCAATCACCCGCCGACTACGAAAAGGCCGCTACCTGAAATCACCTATCGCTCTGTCCATCAAAACTTGACCACGACACTCAAGGACTATCCGCAGCGCAACGAGGATCCGAATGGCGGATGAGGGCTACCTCATACCTCACGCAGCGCGGTAGTGATCGGCAGCCGTGCCGCGCGCAGGGCGGGAAACAGACCGCCGACCAGCCCGATTCCCAGCGCCCACTTCAGCCCGCTCCACAGCAGCTCCGGCGAGACCTTGAACTGGAACACCACCTGGCTGAAGTTGCTGCCCAGTGTGGACACGCTGTAGCCGTTGAACACCGCCCAGGCGATCGCGCCACCCAGCACGCCGCCGAGCAGCGCCAGCAGCATTGTCTCCAGCATCACCGCCATCACCACCGGCGTACTGCGGAAGCCAAGCGCGCGCATCGTGGCAATCTCCCGTGCACGCGTGGCCACCGCCGCGTACATGGTGTTGAGTGCGCCGAACACCGCACCGACCGCCATGATCGCGCCGATCACCGTGCCAAGGATGCCGATCAGCTTGCTCAGCCTGCCGCCCTGCTTGCCGTAGTAGCTGCGCGTGGTGTCGACGTCGAGCTTGAGCCGTGGGTCGGCGGCCATCGCGGCCTTGAACCGGTCGAAGCCGGCCTTGCCCTCGGTGCGCGCGCTGATCGACTGCCAGGCGCTGCGCTGGTAGGTGCTGGCCAGGGTCTGCGCATCGGTCCACAGCTCCGAATCGTGTGCATCGCCGGAGGCAAACACGCCGACCACGGTCCAGGTCTGGTTGCCCAGGCTCAGCGTCCTGCCGACATCCAGCCCGCGGAACTGGTTCTGCGCGCCCTTGCCGACCACGATCTCGCGCAGGCCGGTGCCGAAGCGCCGACCATCGACGATCTTAACCTTATCGTGCACCGCCCAGCCCTGCTCGCCGACGCCGCGGAACTGCGCGTTCACGTCGGTGCCGTCGGACTTGGAGACCAGGTTGACCACCTGCGACAGCTCCGGCGAGATCATCGCGCGACCCTGCACGTCCTTGGCGATGCCGGGCAGCGCGCCGATCAGCGGCACTAGGTCGCGGGTGATCACCGAGTTGGTCTCCGCCTGAGAACCGCCACGTAGCACGATCGCTGTGGTGTCGTCGCCGGTGCTGTTGAGCGTGGCCTCAAAACCGCGTCCCATCGCCAACATCGCCACCAACACACCGACCACACCGGCGATGCCAACCACGATCACCGAACTTGCGCCCCAGCGCTGCGGAAGGCTGGCGATGCCGATGCGCGCGGCGGCCAGCGATAGCCGGCCACTGCGGGTCAGCAGCAGCCACAGCGTCAGCGCCACAGCAACCGCCAGCACGCCGATCCATGGCAGCGCGATCCACACGCCCAGGCCCACCACCAGCAGCAGGATCGACAGCCCGTTGCCCAACCAATGCTTCTTCATGTCGATCTCCTCTCAGCGCCCAGCCAGGGCATCGACGATCTTCAGACGCTTCGCGCGTAGCGCCGGCAGCACGCCGACCACCACGCCGATCACCACGATCAGTCCGGCACCGACCAGCCAAGTTTGCAGTGGCACGTTCGGAGGCAGCATGCCCATTGCCTTGGACGCCAGCCCTGGCAGGATCAGCGCCGCAAGACCCAGTCCAATCCCACCACCGAGCCCAATCAGTAGCACCGATTCGACCATCACCAGAGTCAGCATCTGGCCGTCCTTGAAGCCTAGCGTCTTCAGCGTCGCCAGTTCTGGGATGCGCTCGCGTACCGCCTGGGCCATGGTGTTGCCGGTCAACAGCAGCAGCGTGAAAAACACCGCACCCATGATCGAGGTGACGATCATGCCGATGTCGGCAAACTGCTTGACGAAGGCCTGCTGGAACGCCGACTCGGTCTGGCTCTTGGTCTCGTGATCGGAGTTGGCCGAGATCGCATCGATTGCCTGCGCCACGCGCGAGGCATGGTCGGGGTTGTCCAGCGTCACCGTGTACCAGCTGACTCTGTTCTTGATGTAGTCGTTGGATTCGTCGAAGTACTTCCAGTTCATCATCAGCTGGCGTTCCTCGTTGGCGGCCAGCGTGCGGTCCTTGGAGCGGAAGATGCCGACCAATTCCAGCGGCCAGTCGTTGCTGCCGCCGCGGGGGAAGAGCGTCGCTTGCAGTGGGATGGTGTCGCCGAGTTTCCAGCCGAACTCTTTGGCCAGCGATTCGCCGACGATCGCGCCGGTGCGCGTGGCATGGAACGCCTTCAGCTGTTCCGGAGGAATTTGCAGTTCACGGTAGACGTCGAAATAATTCGGAGCCACCGAGGAGTTGGCGAAGAAGTTCTTCGGATCCTTATAGATGCCACCGAACCACATCGCCGACGTCACATCGCGCACCCCGGCCACCTCGCGGATCTGCGTACCCAGGCGGATTGGCAGCGACTGGGTGATCGACAGACGCGAGGTCACCACCAGGCGGTTGACGCCTTCGATGCTGCCGCCGGAATTGAACGCCACACGCACCGAATCGAGCATTCCGAACAGCAGGAATGCAGCGACCACCGACAGCAGGGTCAGCAAGGTCCGCGTCTTGCTGCGGAACAGCTGCGCCCATACGAGCGAGAAGTATTTCATCATCGTCTCCGGTTAGTCGGCGACCAGCGCGTCGGCCAGCTCGCCCTTGTCCAGATGCACGGTATGCGAGGCGTATTCGGCGGCCTTGGGATCGTGGGTGACCATGATGATGGTCTTGCCGTGCTCGCGGTTGAGTTGCTGCAGCAGCTTGAGGATCTCCTCGGCGTTGTGGCGGTCGAGGTCGCCGGTCGGCTCGTCGCAGATCAGGAAGGTGGGGTCGGAGACGATGGCCCGCGCGATCGCCACGCGCTGCTGCTGGCCGCCGGATAATTCGTTGGGCTTGTGACTGCGGCGCTCATCGAGGCCGACGAGCGTCAGCGCGATTTCGGCATGGCGCCTGCGCTGCGCCGCGCCGAGGTTGGCCAACAGTAGTGGCAGCTCGACGTTCTTCTGTGCGTTGAGCATCGGCATCAGGTTGTAGAACTGGAACACGAAGCCGACGTGATGGCTGCGCCAGGTGGCCAGCTGACCGCCGCTCATGCGGTCGATGCGCTCGCCTTCGATCTCGATCTCGCCGCCTGACGGCGTGTCGAGTCCACCGATCAGGTTCAGCAGTGTGGTCTTGCCCGAACCGGACGGGCCCATCAGCGCGACGAAGTCGCCGCGCTCGATTTCCAGATCGATGCCATGCAGCACCTGCACCTTCTCCGGGCCGCGCTGGTAGGTCTTGGTGACGTTGCGGAGGGTAACGAGGGCAGTCATTGCGGGGGTCCTCTGCGTTTCAATGCGGGGTGAAGGAGATGAATGATAGGTGGCTGGTATTGCGATGCGATCGGTATCGATATCTCTTCATGTCATGGATGTCGCCACGCGTGCGGCTATCAACGTCGGCGACTCCTCTGTCTTTGCAGGTGCAGCAGGTGTGGTTGTTGCTGTCGCCGTGGATTTCACCTGTTCCGGTCCGAAGCGGCATTCCCGCGCCGCCGCGGACGGGGACTCGGTGGGGCGCTCGGCAGCAACAACCGCAACCGGCATTGTGCGACCGAGGAAGGCGCTGCACCAGCGCCTCCTTCGGTCGACTGCCGACGCCGCTGACGACCTCGAACCAATCCACGCAACATCAAACGAAGACCACACCGGCGCGCTCACTCCTTTGCGTCGCTGGACAATGTCACCGCATCGCCACCCTTCAGCGCCTGCGGTGGCTCGACGACCACCGTGTCGCCTACGGATACGCCTGATACCACCTGCTTGTCGCTGCCCATGTCGATGCCGGTCTTCACCTCGCGCAGCGCGACATGGTTGTCGTTGCCGACGACGAAGACGCGGCTGGTGCCGTCACGCTGCAGCAGTGACGCCGCCGGTACCCGCACGCCCTTCGGCGTGTTCTGCTGCTGCGCCGTGGCCTTTTCCAAGAAGCTCACCCGCACGCCCATGTCCGGCACGATGCGTGCGTCCCTGACCTTAAGCGCCACGCGTACCTTGACCGTGGCCTTGCCGCGGTCGGCAGCCGGGATGATCGCGATCACCTCGGCCGGGATGCGCCAGTCCGGATAGGCGTCGAGGATCACTTCGGCCGGCATCTTCGGCTGCACGCGGCCGATGTAGGCCTCGCCGACCTCCACTTCCACTTCCAGCGAATCCATGTCGACAATCGTGCCGATGCCGGTGCGGGTGAAACCGCCGGTGGCCAGCGGCGAGACGATCTCGCCCGGCTGCGCGGCCTTGGCGGTGACCACGCCAGCGAACGGCGCGCGCACCACGGTGAAATCGACGTGGATGTCTGACAGCGACAACTGGTGCGTGGCGACCGCGACATTGTGCTGGGCCACCTGCAGTTGCGCGCGCAGCGCATCGCGCTGCGACACCGCCTGATCGTACTGCGAACGCGATACCAGTTGCTCGCCGACCAGCGACTGTAGCCGCGTCGCATCGGCCTCGGTCACGACCAGCTGCGCCTGGACGTTCTGCACCTGACTGCGCGCCGCCGCGAGCTGCGCGGCAACGACTTCGCGCTGCGCATTGGTCTCGATCGGATCGAGCGTGGCCATCACCTGACCTGCCTCCACGCGCATGCCTTCCTCGATCATCACCTGCAACACCTTGCCGGTGACCTGCGCCGACACCGTGGCCATGCGTCGCGCCACCACATAGCCGCTGGCATCAAGGACCGACGACGAGGCGTTGCCGGCGCTGATCGCCACCACCGGCGCGGTGCGCACTTGCAGCGGCTGCGCCCGGCCCAGCCACCACCACGCAGCAGCGGCGACGAGCAGCAGCACGATAACGACGACAAGCGTGGCGATGGCGATCCACCCTCCGCGCCCCGAGGGCGGCTCGCGGGACAGAGCCTTGCGGTCGATGCGTAGTTCCTTCAGCAGATCGGCAGAGTTGTTCATTGAGACCTGTTAACGTGATCGTGTCACGCTCTAGGAAGTCATTAAGTTGGAGGCGAATCTTGGGGCCCGACTCTATAGCATCATGATGCGCATAATTTGCTGCTGGACCGCGATCTGGTCCCTGCAGCATTGGTTCCGCGGCCTGCCCTGTGGCCTTGAACGCCTGCGTCGGCCAGCGCAACCAAGCCTTTGCCAGCGCCGCCGGGTCGGGCGGCGGGGGCGACCAGCGACCAGCCGTTACGTAGCGCGACCAGGGTTGGTGCGCCCGTCTGCAGCTCCGACATGCGCAGCGACAGTGACAGAGCGCCCAGCGTGCGCACGATCTGCTGCGCAGTCTTGCTGACCGTGACGACGGCGCGGTTGCCCTTGCCGTCCTGGTCGATCGCGCGGCTTATGAAATCACACAGCGCAGGTGCGCCCTGCGGCGGCTCGGTAGCGGCCTTGAAGGCGACTTCGTGCCCCAGCAACTGGCCCAGCCATTGCGTGACCTGGGACTGCTGCGTCCAGCTACCCAGGCTCAGGTCAGCCACGGCGATGGGTGACACGGCTTCGAGGTCCTCGACGATCCGCTGCAACGCGACCAGCGAGCCGGCGGGCAAGCATTCGAGTTCAAGCATCGTGTTCATGGGTTCACTCTTTGCGAACAGCGGGCGGCGGCAGGCGTGCGATCTGGGTGGCCCACCAAGGCGCGTAGTCGGCGTACAGGCGCCAGGCAGCCAACGCCAGCAAAGCCACGCCCAGCGCTAACGCAGGCAGCGGGCCCAGCAGTTTGTAGAAGGTCAGCCCATACTGCGCCAGCACCAGCACCACCGCCAGCGGCGTGATGACGAAGGCAGTGATGCCGTAGGCAGCGTAGACATGCGACACGTGGCTCGGTGCCTCGGGCGGTAGCGTCGCGGCTGTGCGGCGCAGCAGACGCGCAAGCAGCTGCTGCGCCAACCAGGCGCCGGCGTCCTTGCGTAGCTCGGGCATGCGCAGCGCCTGCGCGAGCATGAAGTAGCCGTCACTCTGAAGGTAAGGCAGGAACTGGAGCAGGCAACCCAAGTTGTAGAACACCAGCAGGTCGGCCATCACCAGCGACGTCAGCCCGTCGCGTGGCAGCACAGACCAACCCGCCAACGCCAGCGGCACCACCGACAGGCTGACCAGCGGCCCCATCAGCAGCACCTGCAGGCGTTGACGCCGCGAATGCAGCAGCAGCATATCGTCAACGCGCGTGTAGGCGCACAACAGGAAGTAGCGCACCATCAGGCCCATCTCGTGCACCTCGCCACCGAAGCGGCGGCAGGCCAACGCGTGGCCGGTCTCGTGCAGTACGGTGACAAAGAAGATCACCGCCAGCTGCATGCCCAGGCGCGGCAGCCAGGTCTGCCGCGAGGCGCCGGCCAGTTGCTGCCACAGCTCGGCGGCGTGCGGCAGCAGCACTACCTGTGCCGAAACCAGCGCCAGGCCCCACATCAGCATCACCCAGCCGTTGCACAAACCGCCCAGCCACGGTAGCAGGCGACCTATAAATCGGTTAGGGTCGCCCTGTATCAGGCGGTATGACAGCACTGTGTTCTCGCGCAGCGGCGGCAGCGTCGACGTGCCGGTCGAGGGCGCAGCGCCGGGGGCCTGCACCAGCCCGTGGCGCGCGAACAGCGCAAGCGCAGCTTCGAGCGAGGCCCGTGTCAGCACGCGTCCGAAGCGTTCTTTGTAGGCGGCGCAAACTTCGTCGGCACTGCGTTGGCCGTTCAGAACGCTGAGCAGGAAGGCTTCGCGCTCGCCGATGCGCAGGTAGCCCGAGCCGGCCTGCAGGCGCACGAAGTGCGACGGCTTACCGCCGATGATTTCCAGCGGCCCGATCACTACGTTCGGCCGCAGGGCCGGCAGCAGCTCGGAGCATGACAACCCCTCGTCCGACGAGTACGCCGGCCGATCCCCCGGATGGATGGCCGGCCGGCTTGGGACCGGCCCGACGCTCGGCCCGCCACTGGAACTCGACTGAGCATGTGTCATAAGGCGACCGCCATCGACTCGATCGACCGCGCCAGCATGCTGGCCATGTAGATCTCTTCCAGGATCAACACACCCAGGCGGTTGTTCAGCATGTGCAGGTAGCTACTGAGCAGGCGCACTCTGGCGGTGCGGAAGTCGTCGACCGGCGGTCGGAAGTCGAGTCTGCCGACGTCGAACAGCGCGCGCGCCTCATCCCGCAGCTTCGCGGCGTGGCGCATCAGCTGGCCAACCGCGGCGCCAGCCGACAGCGGCAGGTGGGCATGGCTGTCGTGCAAGCGGCGGATCTGAGCCACAATGCGTTCACCCTGGCGGCCCCACTTGCCGTCAAAGTCGTGCTGCATACCTTCGTTCACGCTTACGCCGTGGAAATTGCCAGCATAGGTGCGGAAAAAGTGCGCTAGCGTCGCGGTGTCGTCCAGGAAAGTCCAAGCGAAGAACAGCATCATCTGGATCGCCATCCCCAAGGTGTTGGCACGGCTCTCGTGATTGCCTTCGCGCAGCAGTTCCAGCGCGATATCGCTGGACACCTCGAAGTGCCGTTCCGACAGTGCCACGCCATGCAGCCCGCCATAGCGGTCGGTCTCCGGCACGTAGGGTACTCTGCGCCAACTATTGTTGGGCTCCAGGGGGATGGCACCGCCCTCGCCATAGCGTTCGTCATAGGCGGCCGCGCCGTACTCCGAGATGAACAGCGCCTTCATCAGCGGCTGCATTGAGTGCAACTCGAGGTCGAAGACCGAAGGCTGGTCGCGCAGGAAGGCACCCACCGCTTCGTCCACCCGCTGCTGCGCAGCGGCAGCGCATTCCGGCGTGCGCGGCTTCAGACGCAGGCGCACGTGCGCGCCGCCTTCCCAGTAGCGGATGAAGAAGTACGACGAGATCAGCGCTTCTTCGCGCAGCCGCCGCACCAGCGGGTCGATGCACTTCACAAGCAGCGGTCGCAGATCCTGCAGATTGTAGTAAATGTGAGTGCTGAGGTAGTCGGTGGCGGGATTCACGGTATCTCCTGGCTGATCTCGGCCACAAATTCGCTGACGTGCGGCGAGCCGTTGACCTGCACAGGGGCATCGGCGCTGCAAGGCAGCATCTCGACGAAGCACACGTCGTTGCCATGCGCGGCGACGCCGCTTTCGAACAGTTGCAAGCCCAGTGGGCTGCCGAAGTCGAGGTACATCGGCTTGCGGCCCAGCGCAGTGCGGTTGGCATCGGCAGCAGGCGCGCCACGTTCGCCGCCGTGGGGCGGCAGGAGGGTGACAAATACCTCATCGGGCAGGCCTAGGCTGCGGCGCCAAGCATCGAGTCGCGCCAAGTAGTCGAATTCGCCTTCTGCCGGACCGCGCTGCGGTACCTGTGCGGCCGCGCAGGTCCACGACGCGCGAGCAAGTACGACGGACCCCACGCGCACGCGCGGTCGGAAGGCCACCGGCGCGGCCGGGTCGACCGGCTCGATCCCCAGATCTGAACGCAGTATCACCGGCGCGCTGAAGTGCAGCAGGAAGACCTGCATCTCTGGCAGCGCCAGCGGGAAGTAGCTGCCCAGGTACACCGGCACCACGCGTCGGTCCAGGCGCGGGCAGTGTAGCTGTACTTCGTCGGCCACCGGGTCGTGGCGCAGCACCAGCTCGGACAGGTCGATGCGTCGCGCTGGCTCCAGCACGCCGGTCTCGCCGGGCAACACCAGCTCCATCAGCGCCACAGGCGGGTGCAAGTTCAGGTTGGTCTCGTGCCCGCCCTGGAATTCGGCCAGCACCGCGCCTTCGGGCGTGAGCGATTCGAGGTGCCGGCGCAACAGGTCGCTTACGGGCTGCGACGACGCGTCGTCGAACAGGTGCAGGAATCGCGCCCATGCGGTACCAAGCCCGGCGTACAGGCGGTTGACTACTAGGTGTCCGCTGCCGGCGCAACGCTGGAAGTAAACCGAGTTAGACAGCAGCGGTACGCCGACCAGCGTACCTGGGGGGCGTGGGTCGAACTCATCGAATAGCGACGCGGGGAGGTCGATTTCAGTCACGCCCGGCCGTGTCGCGATGAAGGCGTTGATGCGCCCGCCCAACGCCTGCTGTGCTTGCTGCAGCACGTCGACCTCGGGCAGCATCAGCGGGTTCAGCCGGCCGCCGCCCAAAGAGTCAGTGCCGGTTTCGCCGCGCAGCGGGTTCGCGCGCCGGTAGTACATCTCGTGGAAGAAGGCACTAAAGTCTGCCACCCGCGTGCACTGCCCGCCCACGCCGTGGCGGCGCTTGAATAGGTTGCGCAGCGTCAGCCGCGACGCCGCCAGCGGCTCGAAGCGCGCCAGCACGCGCTGCAGCGACGCCAACGGCGCCAGCGCGGCACGCCAGGCGGCGTCGGACACGAAGCGCGGCGCGCGGCTACGCGCCACGTCTTCGTAAAACGGGGGCGGCGGCGTCTCGGCGCTACCGGCGGCCTGCAGCAATGCGCGGCCTATGCCTTCGGCCTGGACCAGCAGTTCCCGACGCCCGGCCAGCGGCGCGCGCGCATAGCTAGTGGCTAGACGTTCGAGCGTGCGCAGCCGGGCGGCGGCGGTGGCGGAGTCGGCATCCGCGACGGCTTCGAGCCGGTCGCACCAATGGCGCAGGTGGTCAGTGTCGAACGACGGCTGGCGCGCACCAACCACCAGTAGCGCACCGGCCTCGACCAGTAGGCGCAGTGCCTCGCGCGCCTTGGCCTGCGTCGTGCCGTGCTCGCGCGCTAGCGCTTCGCACAAAGCGGCCACGCTACTACCGCCGGGGCGCATGGCCTGTACGGCGATCGTGCGCAGCACGGGCGTCATGCGCAGCATGAAGCCGAACTCCTTGATAAAGCTGTGCACGGGGCCGCGGGCCTCGAACGGGGTCTCGACGCGCTTGACGAAGCGCAGCCGCTCGTCTTCGATCTCGCACTGGCCCTGCAACTGCAGGTGCAGGGCCGGCAGATCCCAGGCGCGCTGTTGCAGGCTGCGTGCGACGCGCGACGCATAGGCAACGTTGGGCCGTACGACCGAATGCATGGCCACGCGCGACCCGCAGCCAAACGTGGGTATCTGCGGCAACATGGGCTCGGTGTCCAGAAAGGCTAGGTCAACGGTGGTGAGACCAGCTAGCGGCGAGGTCTTGTGCGTGGTCCGCTGCAGGTACAGCAGCAGCGTGCGTAGCATTTGACGCGCCCTACGGTTGGTCCCTGCCGCCTCTGCGCCGCCGGGCTCGGGCAGGCTGCGTTCGAAAGCCGGGTTGGCCGCCAACAGGCCGCAGCGGAACGCCTCGTCGGACGCAGCACACTGCAAACGCGCCGCCGCCACCGACCGGTGCGCATCGAGCAAGGCATGGCCGGCGTGCGCGCCGTCGACGCCTTCGGCCCGGCAGGCTTCCCAATCGAGCAACGCCTGGGCCAGAGGTCCCTGCACGCAGCTGGCGATCCAGCCAGCCTGCGCAGCATCGATGGGGCGGCGGTTAAAGACATTGCGCTTGAGGTTAAGCAGGCCCTTCTGTAGCTCGCGGTTCCCCTGCGCGGCGGCTATGGCATCGAAAAGTTGCAACTCCAGTGCCGCGCTCTCGGCAGCCAGCCGCTCGCGCAAGGCGGCGCAGGCGGCCAGGTGTGGCAGCAGGCCGTCGCAGCGCAGGCTAAGCGTGGCCGCCAGCGGCAGGCCGCCAACGCGTACCAGCAGCGCCGGCAGCAAGCGGAACGATTCTTGGGTCGCGGTTACTAAGTTCATGCGTGGTGAACGTTCAGCGGTTGGATTCCTGTGCGCGAAACAACAGCGCCGCGCCGACGCCGAAGACCGCCGTATAGCCCGCCAGCACCAGCAGCGCCAGCCAGCCGGCTTCGTTGGCGTAGCCCAGCGCGGCCAGTGCCAGCCGGTTGAAGTGGTAGCTGGGCAGCAGCTTCGCCAGCCCCTGCAGCCATCCGGGCAGTTGCTCGATCGGCAGCCACAGTCCGCCGCACAGCGACAGCGGCAGGTAGATCAGGTTCATTAGCCCAGCGGCTGAGTCCGGCGGCATCAGCATCCCGGCAAAGACGCCGATGGCCGCGAAGCAAAGCACGCCCAGCGTGATGACGGCAAGGAACTGCAACACCTGCACGGCGCTGACCTGCAGGTTGATCACCCGCCCGGCGATGAGCATCAGCAGCAGGCCGATGCTCAGGCCGAACACGACACTGGCCGCCAGCTTGGCCAGTACATAGGCCGCAGGCGGCATCGGCGAGGCGCGCTTGAGTTCGAGCCAGCCGCGTGCGCGCTCCAGGGCCAGCCCCGCGCCGATGGCGAATAGCGCCGAGCCCATCGCGCCGAAGCAGGTGTAGCTCGCCAGCAGATAGCGTGGCATCGGGTAACCGAGGAAGTTTTCGCTGCGGTTGGCCAGCCCGAAGATCAAGAAGAAGGCCAGTGGCAGGCCGAGGATGGAAAACACGTACAGCGGCGAGCGGGCGAGTCGCAGCAATTCGTATTTGAGTTCTAGCCAATAGACGCGGCGGGTCTTGCCGAACGTGAGGGTGGAGTCCATCGGGCGGTTTCCGGTGTGGCGTTAGAGGGGCCGCGCTTCAGCGTGCAGCCGGGGTGGTATCGGTCAGCGACTGGATCGCGTCTTCGAGCGCGATGTCGGTGATGTGGAGCTGGCTCAGCATGGGGTCGCGCTGCATCAGCGCCAGCACGACCGGTTCGGGCTCGCTGGCCAAAATCGCGGTGATGTCGTCGTCGATGCGGCTGGCCGAGGCGACGCCGGCGATGCACTCGACCTCGGCCAGCGGCAGCGACGTGCGGCAGCGGATCGCGCGGACTCCCTGGCGGGCCTTGATCTGCTCGGGTGTGCCTTCGGCGATCACTCGGCCGCTTTTGACGAGCAGGATGCGGTTCGCCAGCGCATCGGCCTCGGCCAGATAGTGCGTGGTCAGCAGCACGGTCTTGCCACGCGCCACGAAGTCGCGCACATGCGTCCATAGTGCGCGCCGCGCCTGCGTGTCCAGGCCGACGGTGGGTTCGTCCAAGAACAGGAAATCGGGGTCACCGCACAGTGCCAGCGCGAACATGAGCCGCTGCTGCTGCCCGCCGGAGAGCTTGCCGAATCGGCGCTTCTCCAGGCCTTCCAAGCCGGCCAGGCGGATCACCTCGGCGGTCGGCAACGGATGGTCGTAGTAGCTACGGAACAGCTCGATATGCTCGCTGACGTGCATGTGTCCAGGCACCGCGGCCAGGCCGACCTGCAGCATCGCGCCCACGCGCTTGCGCGTCGCGCGCGAACGCGGGTCACCCCCGAAGAGCTCGGCGATGCCGGTCGTGGGTTCGGTCAGGCCAAGCAGCAGGCGTACCGTGGTGGTCTTGCCGGCGCCGTTGGGTCCCAGCAGCGCGATCACCTCACCGGCGTACAGCTCAAGGCTGACGTGATCCAGCGCCACGCGTTTGCCGAAGGTCTTCGTCACCGCGGTGAGCCGCGCGACCACCTCCCCGCGCGGCGCCGTCGACGAGCGGCGCGGCCGCTGGGTGGAATGCATCTGTTCGGCAGTCATGGCAAGGTCTTTAAGTAAGAAAATAAAGGGTGGCCAGGGGTTCAACGCGCCGGGACTAGCAGCGTGCGCACGACGTGGAACGACGCGGTGGCCAGCACGTCGCGCGGTGTGACGTCTACCTGGAGCAGCCGGTGCCCCTCCTCGCCCAGGCGCGCGACACAGGCTTCAAACGACGTGTCGTCATCGTCCGCGGCCACCGGGGTCCCGGTGGAGTGCAGGCTTAGGGGCAGGCCTGTCAGCCAGCTGGTGTCGCGCACCGGCTTCCATGCGCGGCCGTGGCGCTGCAGCTGCAGGCGACCGGTGTGCAGTTCCAGCGCGCGCTCTAAAGCCTGCAGCGTGCCCGTCCCAGCAGCGATAACCAGGCCGTCAGTTGGCGCAGTGTCCGCCGACTCGGGTTGCACGGCCGCGATGCCGACGCCGCAGGGCAGCGTGGCCAGCAGCACGGTGGGCGCGGGTTCGCCGAGATCGCCGATGCTGCCAACCAAGAAGGCGATGACGTCGTTGCCACCACTACCGTCCCAAGCCCGCAGGGCCAACCGGCCCTGCGCGATTTCGTCCAGCGCGAATTGCTCGAACAGGTGCAAGGCCGACAGGCGGCGTGCGTCGGCCAGCTCCAACGCTGCGGCGATGCCGCTCTTCGGGGCGCGGAAGTCGCTGTCTGTGTCGTAGAGCGGGTGCACGGCGGCGGTCGGCACCCAGCAGGGGTCACCGCGGTGGGCATCGCGCGCCGGCAACCAAGCCTTAGTGGTCGGCGGTGAGGCGCCGACCCAGCCCCACAGCCGGTCACCGGAGACAACGGTGCCGGACCCGGGTTCGGCCACAGGCGCGGGCCCAGCCGGCAGTGCCTGCGCCGACCGCAGCGCGCAGGCATCGGCCAGTGCGCGCTGCCGGGCTTCTTCGCTGGCCTGCCGGCTGAAGGCGTACACGACGCGCGCTTGGGTGGTCGGCCCCCAGCAGACCGCAGCGGCGCGCAGCGGTAGCTGCTCGATGTCATCGTCATCGAAGCGCGTGAAGAGGCCGAAGCGCTCGTTCATCAGCCCGTCCCAACGTTCCAGCGCCGCACTCGGGTTGGCGGGCTCGTCGCCACGTACCGGGTGGCGACCACCGCAAGCGGGGCAAGCAGGGTGCGGCAGCAGGCGCTGACGCGCTATCTCGTAGGTGTCGAAGTCCTGGCGCAGCAGGGTCGAGCGCGTCTCGATCTGGGGCAAGCCGAGCAGCACCTTGAAGGCCTCCATGGCGGCAGTGTTAGCCATGATGATCGCCAGCGATTCGGGCGGCATCTGGCGATTGTCGTGGGTGTCCAGCGCCACCTGGCGCCAGAAGGCGGCAGCCGTTGCATCGGGCCGCTGGTCGGACCAGCGCAGCATCGCGCAGGTCCAGCAGGCTTCGGATTCCGAGCCGATCTGTGCTGTCACCAGCGGCCCGACCAGACTGGCGCCGCCATGCACCACAGCAGGCAGCAGTGGCGTGCCGCCGGCAGTCGCCGCGGCGTTCAGGCGCAACAACGCGGGCCATGACGGCGTGGCACTGCAGAAGACGGCCAGATCGGCCGCAGGCATGGTGTCGTACCCTTCCACGTCGCAGGGCACGTCGCCGGCTGACAGCGCGTGCGCCTGCTCTGTCAGCGCCGCGCGCAGCGCCAGGTCCGCAGCCGGCACGTGCAGACGGCGCAGTCCGTTACGCAGCAGAGCGACACCGCAGCCCAGCGCCGCTGCGCCCTCGCCGGCCAGCACAACGGTGCTGTCTCGCCAGCGTGCAAAGCGAGCATAGGGTGCGTCGACTAGGTGGCCGATGAACTGCAATTGTGCGTCGAAGGCCCGCGCCACGTGTGGTTCCAGCACCTGTGTGTCCTGCAGGTCGACTAGGCGCACCACCTCGTTCTTGACCAGCACCGACAGCAAGCTCTGCAACGCTTGGCGTTGCTCTTCGCGCACTGTAGAGACGATGGCTGCGCCGGTGCGCCGTCCGTCTAGGAAGGGCACGATCTTTTGGAATGTCGCGTACATGCCCGCACTGGAGAGCACGAAGGTGCTGCGGCGCGTTCTAAACGAGATGCCCTTCTCAGTCTTGAAATACAGCGCGTCGCGTCTCAGGCTTAGGCCGGAGTCCAGAAGTTGATTCATCGGCGGATCTCTCCGTGATCGGTGGAAGTCGGTAGCGGGATACCGCGCTAGACCGGCAGGTCAGGCGCGAGGTGGAAGTCGAAGAACGCGACGCGCGGCTGCGCACTGCTGAGGTACAGGCCTATGCAGACGTTCTCGTCGGCGGGCAGCCGCAGCAGGCCCTTCACTCGCTGGGCACGCACTCCCAGCACGGCGCCGCAGTCCAACTGCAGCGCGGCAGCGCCGACGTATAGCAGGTGTACCAGGGCGCCGACCCAGGCATTGAGTACGCGGTAGCCGCGTGGGCCGGCCTGCGCCAGCACGCGGGGCAAGTCGACGGCGATGAAAACCTGACAGCCAACGTCGTCGATGTTGTAGTTCTCCATCGCGTAGGTTTCCTGCCAAGAGGGCAGGTTGTCGGCTTCGCGCGCGTGGAAGCTCCGCGCAAGTGGATCCCAAGTCCACGCGCCGGTCGCCAGTCCGTCGACGTGCTGCGCGTAAATGTGGATGCACAGCGCGCCGTCAGGCAACGACTCCCGGATCCAGCACGAAGGCAGGCCACCGGCACGCCAAGCCAGCGACAGCAGCGCTTCGAGACGGCTGAGAGGCAAGGGTGTCGGACCGCGCAGACTACCCCAGGCGGAGCGCCGCGACAGCAGCACTGACGGCAGCGCACGTAGCAGCGCGTCTTCGATGGCAGGCGCTGCAGTTGCGGCCTCCGGCGGATTAGGCTTGCGTGTCAGCGCCGGTACCAGTGCCTGCACGCTGGCCGCATCGAGCGTGCCGACGGTATGCATCTGCCGCAGCGCATCGGCCACCAGCACGCGGCGCGAACGTTGCCATGCGCGCACCACAGGTGGCAGCGGGGCATCGTCGGCTTCCGGCGCGCTTGACTGCGCGTCGCCCAGCGCCAATACGACCAATGCGGCCTCGGTGCCGCCATCGGCGCCGATCACGGTGTTGACAGCGGCGTCGTCAAACAGAAGGTAGCCGCGCGCGTCGATGCCCAGCGCGCGCGAGCTCAGCCCCAGAGCCGCCAGCATCAGGCCGCTGTCCAGGCTGCAGACGTGGTAGCCGAAGCTGAAGTACTTGAAGACGTTGCACCAAAAGTCGGTGGACAACACCAGCCAAGCCGTGGCCCCGGCGGCACCGCCACCCACCGCACGCTGCAGCCTCGTCGCATGGGCTCCGGGGCGTAGCATGACGAGTGCATGTTCCAGTTCGGCGTAATGATAGACACCGTCGTCCAGCCCGGCTTGGCCCTGCGCAACTATGTAGCATTGCGTCGGATACAAGCCGCCGCCAGAGGCCGTGCCGCGCCCGTACTCCTGCTTGAGGAAGTCGATCGGCGGCGCGCTGTCGTTCCAAGTTAAGTCGAGCCGGCGGCGTAGCGGCGACATCGCCAGGTGCAGCACCGTGGCCAGCTGCTGCAGCCCCGGCACCGCCAGGTGCGATACCGCCGACTGCTGCTGCCAGCGCGATTGCAACGTAAGTGGCCCGGGCAAACGCACGCGCGGCTGCCCGGGATAGCTGCGGAAGCGGGCGGGACGGTCAGCCCAGTCGGGCTGGCGGGCCTCAGGGTCGAACTCGTGCACGCCGTCAGCGCGCCGGAACACGGCGTTGGCAAAGTCCAGGACGCGTTCGACAGCGCGGTTCGAAGGGGAAAACGCCATGCGCTACGCTCCTGTCAGGGGAAGGGGTGAGGCAGTGCGGGCGGCGTGTCCAATCCCTGCAGACCGAAGCCGGCCGTGGCCGGTGCGCTACGAAAGCGCGGCACGCCGCGCGCGCGACAGCGCGGGGGGCCGAAATCGATCGGGGCCAGGCCGGGCACCACAATGCGCACGGTTTTAAGACCCAGGGCACACTGCTCGCGGGTGGTCAGATCCACCGCGACTACCTCGGACATGCCGCAGCGGCTGAGTTCGGCCAGCACGTGGGCGATGTCCCGTGTGATATGTCCGCTCGAGCGGTACGTTTGCTCGGCCGGATAGGCCTCGGCGAAGCTGCGGACACTGGGGGCGGCGTCCATCCAGCGCGTCTGCGCGGCCATTTCGGGCAGGGCGTATAGCAGCGAATGGTCGCTCACCGTGCGCACTTGGCTGTAGTCCAGAGCAAGCTTGTCGACGTGCGTCCGGGCGATGTCGTACATCATCGGCATCTCGACGATCGATGTGGCTGCCTCCAGCAGGGCGGAGCGCAGCGCATCCTCGGGGTCGATGGCCGTCGCGGCCCCCACGGCCATCGCGCCCTTGGCGTCGTCGGTGCGACGCGCAATAGCGATAACGGTCGGCACTTGTAGGTCGAAGCGACCGTCCAGCAGCGTCATGCGGAAACCCAGATGAGCAATGCGCCGCAGGAGCGAGCCGATGCAACGGTCGTCGTGGCGGTCGATGGCTGGCAACGAAAGCTGGCGGTACCATGCCAGGACGAAACTGTCGCGTTCGATCAGCTCGCACATTGCCTTCAGCACGGCCTCTTCGTAGCAGGAGCCGAGTGCGCAGCCGTTGGAGTTGTTATCGACGATCTTTACGCGCTGGGCGGTGTCGACTCTGTCGTAGAAGACCAACTGCTGCGGCACCAGCACCTCGCAGCCGCGCGTGAGCGACCAACCCCAGGTCCATTCGATTGGCAGGTCGGGGTGGTAGCGGGTGATATCGGTGCTGGCATAGGTGACTTCGTCGTAGGCCAGCAGCAACGCGGGATCTATAGCACGGTCGGCCAGATCACGATAGGAGCCGAAGGTCGCCGTCGTCTCAGGGCGCACCAGCATGCCGCCCTGGCGCTCCAACGCTTCCAGCACGCCAGCGACGCGACTTTCGTCGGTGCGCAGACACAGCCCGCTCCAGCCGACGCGGCGCGACCGCACCCCGAACGCATGCTGTTCATATTGGCCGAACACCGGGGACGTGATCGACTGCGCATAGCCCCCCACTGACCCCGAGCCAGCCACTCCGCACACAGGGTTTAGCAGCGCCGACATCGGCAGCTGGTAGTCCAGCAGCGAGCACATCCGCGACTTGCCGCTGCGCGCCTGCAGGTCGGGGCGCAGTTCCAGGGCGGCCGGCTGCGCGCCGACGGCCGGCGCGCTGGCGCAGCGTAGGCAGAAGGCGTCGCCCAGCAGGCCATAGCGTGTGATCTCCTGGGTGACGAGGTCGTAGCAATACACCGCGTGCGCGCCACTAGTCTCGGGACGGCAGACGTGTTCCGCCAGCGCGGCCAGACTGTCCAGGTGCGTCGACAGCAGATAAGGTGTCTCGCCACCATGGCGTTCCTGGCCGCACTGCGCAGCCCATTGTTCGTCAGCGCCGCGCATGGACAGCATGCGCCGGTCTAGGCACTGCGGACAAGGCGCGTCGTCGTCACCACCGGCCGACTGATCGAAGTACGACAACACAATCTGGGCCGTGTCAAAACGCACGACGAGCTTGGAGCTGCCAGGCGCCGGCGGCTCGGAAGGATCGCTCCAGACGTTGCCGCCGAAGGGGCGCACGTCCAGACAAACCGGCATTGACAACAGTTGCAGGCGCTTGGCGAGCATCGCACCACTCGCGCCGGAAATCCGATCATTCTGGGGAACAGGCAAGGAGACCATCCGTTGGAGTTTGGAGCGCAGCAAACAGCCGAAGAATCGCGCCGACGCATTCTCGGCAGCGAAGAAAATAAACAGAAAGCCGGGCAGGCTTGCGCCTGTCCGGTGTTGCCAATCAATTAATGCTTATGCGCAGGTGCTGCTCGTCGTGCTACTAGTGCTGACGTTAACGGAGGGAATGCTGGCATCGAGATACTGCATTTCTTCTATTTCGAAGGTCTCGATTTCAAGCTCTACCAGGTTGGCGGCACCTGCCAATTTAACTTCATCCATCTCATATCTCCATATAGTAAAAATTCGACAATTTTACTCGGAAAATCATCATATTTCCCGATTTGCTAGGCACCACACTCTGCATTGCATAGAACCCAGCAATTTGTGATGTTAAAATTAATGATTACTAGTTTCAACATAAATCACCTCGGGTTTTGTAGACAATCTCGAATTAAGCAGCCTTCGGTCACCACGCCGCAACCAACTGTCGTGTTGCATTTGTCGATTTGGCTGCACCGACCGATTGCCACAACGCCCCTGGCTCCGCTCTCCCGCGGGGTCCCCCAACTACGCGCGCTGGTCATCACGGACAAAATCTCCTCCCGCTAGTGCGGACCGGAATCTGTCTACCGTGGCGACGGACTGCAATTGTAGAGTCATGAAAATCGCCACGGACGGTCAAATGGCCGCAGGAAAAGACATTGCCAAGGGAGCCTTGCTGAGCGCGGCCTACTGCGCCGTGTTCCTGGCGGCATGGCGATGCTCCACCGACCAGTGGTATCTCCCAGCCGGGCTGCGCGTCGCAGGCATCCTGTTCCTCCCTGCGCGGCGGTGGCCATGGCTGTTGGCCGGCGATGCCGCGGCCTTGATGGTGCTGCGCGTGCCGAATATCGATGCATGGGGAGTGAGCGCGCGCTGGGCCTACCTGAGCCCTTTCCTGCTGATGCCGGCGATATCGCTGCTGCCCACATTTGCCCGCCTGCAGATGCCCGATCTGGCGCGCAGCGATCTGTGGCTACTGCCGTTGGCTTTGGCGACCGCGCTGTGGAGCACTTTGTGCAACCTGGCGATCAATGCCGTTATGGGCGGTCCTGCCGGAACAGCGCCGCTCGACATCCTCGTGCGGTACTGGCTGGGTGACTATCTCGGCACCCTGATGTTCGTGTTGCCGGCGCTGCTGTGGGTGCGTCGGGACGAGATGCCGAAGTCTTCCGCCTGCTTCCAGCGCGACGGTGTCCTCTCCATTGCCGCGGGTACGGCGCTCTCGGGGGCGGTTGCCTTCGTTGACGATCCGCTGCGGCAATTTGTCATGGTGTTGCTCGTGCTGCCGGCGATCGTGCTGACGCTGCGCCATGGCTGGCGTGGTGCCGCGCTGGGCGTGGTGCTGGCGAACGTTGCTGTCGCCCTCTCGATGCCGAAGGTCGTCGAGCCGGGCGTCCACGATGCCCAGGCCTTCGTGGTGCAGATCCTGCTTGCCGCGACGGCTACCTGCCTGTTCGCCTTCGGATCGCGTATTTCCTCCGCGTATCGCCACATGCGCGAGTTCGGGCGCGTGCGCGAGCAGGCACTGCAATTCGCACAAACGGGCTTCCTATCTGCGGAACGCACCTTGCGCCAACGGGTCGTGGACTACAGCGATGTCAGTTTCCGGATGAACCGGATGCGCAAAGGTGTCGTCGAGTACCTGCGATCCCGCGGGCATTACGCCGCGGCCATGGAGATGACGCGCACGGGTGTCATCCAGGCCCAGCTCCTCCACGAGTACGTCACAGCGCTCTATCCGCTGGGCATCGAAACGCACGGCCTGTACGAAACGCTACGCTCCGTGACCTTCATCAACCTGTGCAGCACGGCGTTAGGAAGCCGGATGCGCGGCGATCCTCGGACATTGTCACTCGGCCTGCAGCTGGTCGCCTACCGATGTGTGCTCAATGCCATCGAGATCCTGCCCAAGGCGCAGAGCCATCTGATCCACGCGCGGGTTTGGAAAGCAGGCGGTGTGCAAGGCGTCGCTATCCGCATCACAGCGGATGCCTCCATGCTGGCGTCCACACGGCGGCGCCCCGACGCGCCGGACCAAGAACTGGCTGCGCGGCTCCAGACGCATGGCGGCACTTGCCGGCGCCGCCATGCGTTGTGCCTGAGCTTCCTAGTCTCAGAGCGCGTGGGTACAGAAATCAATCGCGCGCCGTGATCTCCCACTCGTCGCCGTGGACACCCGACCGACGCCGGATCACGAAATCAGCGGTCAGATAAACCTCGCTGGCGAACGCCGACGACGATACCGACACCCGCGCAACATCGCTGCCCATCGGGAGCACCCACAGCTTTGCCCCGATTCGGCCAACCGCAGCACGGACTCGGCCGCCGGCATCTTTGACCTGCAAGTAGCGGACGCCGTCGCGTTGTACCTCGAAAATGCGCAAGTCCGGGTTCGGCGCCAGAGTGACAGCCTGCGGGGTGCTCTCACCCAGGCCGTTCGCTGCCGATATGCCGTGTCCGCCCCCAGGGCAGCACGTCTGCGCCGACGCCTGGAAGGACAGGGCACATCCTGCGGCGATCACCACCCATGCCAAGCACTTCGCCTTCATTTGCATCTCGTTATTCCTTTCCCCATTCTGGGGAAGCATCGCCTGCATTTCAGGCATGCCCAAGGTACGTGTTCTGCACGGAGAATCGGGCGACAAACGCTGGGAGCGAGACCGAAGGAAGGAATCGGTGAGTAGCGGCACGACCACTGCGGGCGTTTCTACCAGCGTAACCATTAAGAGCGGCTAACAGTCGGGCGGGCGCGGACAGCGCGCAGCAACCGCAGTTTACAGGCGGCACATGAGGATTTCGGCACTGCCCGCGCCCGTCCGGCGGCGACGCGGTAGTTTTGTTAGCGACTCTAAATGACGGTTTTGTCCCCACTGCATCGCATTCTCAGTCGCCTCTGCTAGAGCATGCGAAGAAGCGAACCAATGGCTCGCAAACCCGCATCAACACACGACTCTGCCTCTTGTATGTTCAAGAGGTCAGTAGAGAACGGAGAGAGAAAAACGGCTGGATGAGCGCCGAAAACGGCACCTGCGGCATGTGCATGCTCAAGAGGCCAATGCCGGAAGCCCCGCCAACACTGGGGTTCCGAGCAGAAAAAAACCCAACCGAGAGCGGTTGGGTTCTGGGTGAATGGTGCGCCCGGAGGGATTCGAACCCCCGACCAATGGCTTCGGAAGCCACTACTCTATCCAGCTGAGCTACGAGCGCTTGGCTGATCATTATGCCAGAACAGCAACCACGCGCGTGATAGGGCCCAGCGAGCCGCGAGTTGGCCGCTAAAGCGGCGCTGCAACTAATCAATGCTCTGCCATTTCGCTCTGCCATTTCGGACCACGGGCACACACAACCCCGCCCACATGACCATCGCCGAGTGGCGCTGCTACCCTTCGCAGCATGAGCAAGCATGGTCTCGAACAACTGCCCTCAGCGCGCGTGCTGACGTGGCCGCAGCGATTGGGGCACTACTGGAAGCTGGTCCGTGGCGACCGCCCAATCGGCAGCCTGCTGCTGCTATGGCCGACGTGGTGGGCGTTATGGCTGGCGAGCGATGGTCTGCCGCGCCTGTGGACGCTGTTCGTGTTCACTGCCGGGGTGTGGTTGACCCGCTCGGCCGGCTGTGTGATCAACGATTACGCCGACCGTTGGCTGGACCCGCACGTGGAACGCACCAAGTCACGCCCACTAGCTACCGGCGCGGTCTCCGGGCGCGAGGCGCTGTGGGTATTTGTGGTACTGATGCTGCTAGCCTTCGCGCTGGTGCTCACGCTCAACTGGCTGACTGTGGCGCTGAGCGTGCCCGGCGTATTACTGGCCGCCAGTTACCCTTATCTCAAGCGCCACACCCACCTACCTCAGGTCTATCTGGGCATGGCATTCGGCTGGGGCATCCCGATGGCTTTTGCCGCTGTGCAGGGCAGCGTGCCGTTGCTGGGCTGGCTGCTGTATGCGGCCAATATCGTCTGGGCCACCGCCTACGACACTTGGTACGCCATGGTCGACCGCGACGACGACATCCGCGTGGGCAGCAAATCCACCGCCATCCTGTTCGGAAAATTCGATCTGGTCGCTCAAGGCATCTTGTATGCATTGATGTTCGCGGTACTGGTTCTGGTGGGCCTGCGCACCGATCTGGCTATTGCGTACTGGGCCGGCCTGGGGGTTGCGGTGCTGCTGGTAGCCTACCAATTCCGCATCGCCCGCCATCGCGAACGCGGTCCCTGCTTGGACGCGTTCCTGCACAACAACTGGGTCGGCCTGGCGATCTTCGTGGGCATTGCAACGGCACTGGCAGCGCGTTAGCCCACGTGGAAGGGAATGGCGAATCGGTCGATGACAGTTAAGCGATAAGAGTGTGTGCCAGGACTCGACGTTCATGAGCATCTGCGGCAGCTCTACATCGTTGGAGCTGGCCCCGACACAGCCGGCTCGATCACGGCACCCGCGCGCAGACCCACGCATCCACCCGCTGAACACCCGCTTTGCGTAATGCCTTCGCAGCGGCGTGCAGCGTCGCGCCGGTCGTCATGACGTCATCTACCAGCGCGACATGCGGTGGCAACGCCCCGCGTGCGACAAAGGCATCGCGCACATTGCGCTGCCGCTCGATCGCGTCCAGTTCGGATTGTGGCGCGGTCGCGCGGACGCGTCGCAGCAACGGCAGGCACGGCAACTGCAGTGCGCGACCGAGCGGCCTGGCGAGCTCCAGCGCTTGGTCGTACCCGCGCTGACGCAAACGCTGCCTGTGCAGGCTCACGGGCACCAATGCTTGCGGACGCGGCAGCACCGCGCAGCGCCGGGCCATCAGGTCGCTGAAAAGGCGACCGGCCACAAGATCCTGATGAAATTTGAATCGCCGAAGTAGCCTGTCCACCGGCCAGCGATAGGTAAAGCACGCATGCACGCGCTGCAGCGGTGGTCGCTGCTGCAAACACTGCCCGCACAACCCAGCTCCATCACAGGCGAACAGCTCAGTGGCGCAACACAGACAGGCATGGCGATGCTCGGGCAAGGCAGCGTGACACGCTGGGCACAGATCGACATCGGCTGTGCCAGCTTCCGCACAGACCAGACACAGGCGTGGCAGCAGCCGCCGCAGCACCCGTTGCGGCCATCTGTAAACCGATCGCAACTCATTGAAGTTGACAGGCTCTCCCATGCTCACCAGACTGCCTGCCTTCGAAGCTGCTGACTGTCAGGAAACTCCGATGTCTGTTGTCGTCCGCCATGACTGGGATCGCAAAGAACTGCAGGCGCTGTTCGATTTACCGTTCCCGGAGCTGCTGCATCGCGCGGCCAGCGTGCATCGCGTGCATTTCGATCCGGCGGAAGTACAGGTGTCCACACTGCTGTCGGTCAAGACCGGCGGTTGTCCGGAAGACTGCGCGTATTGCCCGCAGGCGCAGCGCTACGACACCGGCGTGACTGCGCAAAAGCTGATGGACACCGAAGAGGTCGTGGCCAAGGCCCGTCAGGCCAAGGCTGCCGGCGCCTCGCGATTCTGCATGGGCGCCGCCTGGCGCTCGCCGAAGGAGCGCGACATCCACAAGGTGGCCGCGATGATCGGCGAGGTCAAGGCCATGGGCCTGGAGACCTGCGCCACGCTGGGCATGCTCGACCTTGGCCAGGCCCGCGCACTCAAGGACGCCGGGCTGGACTACTACAACCACAATCTGGATACCGCGCCGGATTATTACGACACGATCATCCACACCCGCCAGTACCAGGATCGCCTGAACACGCTGGAGCATGTGCGCGATGTTGGCCTGAAGACCTGCTGCGGCGGCATCGTCGGCATGGGCGAGACCCGCGAACACCGCATCGGTCTGCTGCTGGCGTTGGCCACGCTACCAGCGCATCCGGATTCAGTACCGATCAACCAGCTGGTGCAGGTGCCCGGCACCCCGCTGCACGGCACCCAGCAGCTGGATGTCTTCGAGTTTGTGCGGATGATCGCGGTTGCGCGCATCGTCATGCCCAAGTCGATGGTGCGTCTGTCTGCCGGTCGCGAAGCGATGAGCGACGAACTGCAGGCGCTGTGTTTCCTGGCCGGTGCCAACTCGATTTTCTATGGCGAGAAACTGCTTACCACCGGAAACCCGGACACCGAGCGCGATCAGGCACTGTTCCAGCGTCTGGGTCTGCGCCCGATGCAGATCACCGTCGATGCGATCGAGTACGATCACCCCGGCACCGTGCAGGCGGGAATCACCCGCAGCACGGCATGCGAGCACGACGCCTGAGCCTGCGCCGACACCGGTTGCCGATGCCGGGCAGGCGTGCTGATGCGAGCACGCCACGCTAGCGGCCCTTCCTTTTCCGATGAACGCCCCCATGGCTCGCCCCGATCTGTACCAACGGATTGCGTCGCTGCGCACATTGCGTGTTGCCCAGGAACGGGTGAGGGTACGACGGCAGGTCGGGCGCCGAGATGGTGTGCGGCTGGAAATCGACGGCCGCTGGCTGACCGGTTTCTGTTCCAACGACTATCTTGGTCTGTCGCAACATATTGAAGTCGTTGCCGCGCTGCAGGATGCCGCTGCCCGCGATGGTGCCGGTGCCACCGCCTCGCATCTGATCTGCGGCCACTACACTGCGCATGAAACGCTCGAACGCGAGATTGCCCATTGGCTTGAGTATCCCTCGGCGTTGCTGTTCGGCAGCGGCTTCATGGCCAATCTGGCCGTGCAACAGTCACTGCTCAGCGAACAAAACGATGTCTGCGTACAGGACCGTCTCAATCACGCCAGCCTGCTTGACGCCACGCGGATGGCCGGCTGCCGGCTGCGGCGCTATCCGCATTTGGATGTGGAAGGGGCGATGCGTCAGCTCAAGGGCTCGCAGGAGGGTGCAGCGATGCTGGCCAGCGACGGCGTTTTCAGCATGGATGGCGATGTGGCGCCGCTGCGTGCTTTGAGCTTGGTGGCACGCCTGCAGCAAGCCCTGTTCTATGTTGACGACGCGCATGGTGTTGGCGTGCTCGGTCCGCAAGGGCGCGGCTGTGTGGCCGATGCTGGGCTGAGCGTGGCCGAAGTGCCGTTGCAATTGGTCACCCTAGGCAAGGCGCTCGGTGGCTACGGCGCCGTGGTGGTGGGTGAGCAGGCGCTGGTACGCCATCTGGCCGAAACCGCGCGCCCGTACATCTACACCACTGCATTGCCACCGGCGCAGGTTGCCGCCACCCTGGCAGCCGTGCGCCTGGCGCGCCGCGATGATTGGCGGCGTAAGCATCTGGTCGAATTGATCGGTGCGTTTCGCGAAGGCGCGCGTCAGCATGGCGTCGAACTGATGGCCTCCGACACACCGATCCAGCCATTGCTATGCGGCGATGAAGCGACGGTGATGGCGATGTCGGTCGCGCTCGAACAAGCAGGCTTCATGGTTAGCGCCATTCGTCCGCCCTCCGTTCCCGAAGGCAAGGCGCGCCTGCGTGTGACCCTGTCTGCATTGCATACACCGCAGCAGGTGCAGGCGCTGATTGGCGCCATCGCGCAAGCGCGGGATATGATCAGCCGCCAGCCGCTGCGTGCGTCTGCCTGAGACAAGCTGCGCTACGTGCATGGCCTGCACTGAAACACGCGTGGGCCACCCAACCGATACATTGGCCACACGATGCATGCATGCCATGCCCAGTCGCTAGGCACCCACGCCGCTGCGGCCTAGTCTACGCGTGCCATCCAGGCAACAACGCACGTCTGGATCAATGCATGCCGGCTGCCCGCAATCAGCGACAATGCGCGCATGCATATCGATGTCATCGGCCACGGGCCTGCGCTAGTTCTTCTGCACGGTTGGGCACTGCACGGCGGCGTGTTCGCACCGTTGGTAGAACGACTGGCACCGCACTATCAATTGCATTTGGTCGACCTGCCCGGGCACGGCTTCAGTCGCGACGACAGCACGCCGCTGGCGCTGCCGGACGTGGTCGGCGAAATTGCGTCGGCCACGCCGCCGGCTGTGTGGCTGGGCTGGTCATTGGGCGGGCTGTTTGCCCTGCATGCGGCGGCCACTGTGCCACAGGTGCGCGGGCTGGCGATGATCGCCGCAACGCCGCGCTTCGTGCGTGGCAACGACTGGCCCGATGCAGTCCAACCGGAGGTGTTCGCGCAATTCGGGACCGAGTTGTCGTGCGACTATCGCGGCACGCTGGAGCGTTTTCTTGCGCTGGACACGCTCGGTTCTGCCCGTGCGCGCACCGAACTGCGCAGCTTGCGCAAAACGCTCACCGCACGCGGCGAACCGACGCCGGAGGCATTGCAGCAAGGGCTCACCCTGCTTGAGCGAACCGACCTGCGCCGCGCCTTGCCGCAGCTCGCGCGCCCCAGCCTGTGGATTGCCGGACAACGCGATCGGCTTGTGCCTGCCGCCGGCATGCAGGCCGCCGCTGCGCTCACACCGCATGCGCAGGCACTCACCATTACCGGCGGCGGCCACGCACCATTTCTCGGTCACCTCGCTCAGGTGAGCGAAGCGCTGCAACGCTTCGTTGGGTCCTTGCCGTGAGCGGATCGTCGATCATGCGCTACCGCTGATCAAAGACACATCGCATGGATCTGGCAATCCCCGGCCACTGGCGCTGCGATGCCCCGGCAGCGCCACGCATGACTGCATCGATTCCCTCCGCCGCTGCCAGGGGCGACAATAGCGGCGCTATGAAGAATACTTTCGACCTACACCATGTCCGGCGCGCCTTTGCACGTGCCGCCAGTGGTTATGCCCGCGCCGCCGCGCTACAGCGCGAAGCAGAAACACGTCTGCTCGAATCGCTTGACTATCTGGGCGAGCAGGTGCCCAAGGTGGTACTGGATGTCGGAGCCGGCCCCGGCCATGCCAGCAACGCGATCAAACAGCGCTGGCCCAAGGCACAGGTCATCGCGCTGGATCAGGCCATGCCGATGCTGCGCCAGGCGCGCAAGGCCGCCAGCTGGTGGAAACCTTTCGCGCAGGTGTGCGCCGATGCGTGCGCGCTGCCCATTGCCGACGGCAGCGTGGATGTGATTTTCAGCAATCTGTGCCTGCAGTGGGTGGACGACTTGCCCACCGTGTTCGCCGGTTTCCGCCGCGCGCTGCGACCGGGTGGGCTGCTGCTGTGTTCTACCTTCGGGCCGGAAACGTTGATCGAATTGCGCGAAGCCTTTGCGCAAGCCGACCCAGCCCCGCACGTCAGCCGCTTTGCGCCGATCGCACAATTTGGCGATGCGCTGCTGATGTCAGGTTTCCGCGATCCGGTGCTGGACCGCGACTTGTTTACCCTCACCTACAGCGATCTGCCTGCGCTGATGCGCGAACTGCGTGCGATGGGCGCGACCAATGCACTCAGCAACCGCCGCGCCACCCTGACCGGACGCGGCCGGTTTGCCGCCGCCAGCGCTGCCTACGAACCATTACGACGGTCGGATGGCACCCTGCCCAGCTCCTGGGAAGTGATCTACGCCCACGCCTGGGCACCAGCACCGGGCGCGCCTGTCCGCGAACATGGATACGAGGTGGCCAGCGTGCCGGTGAATGCGATCCCGATCCGCCGCCGCATCGACTAAGAGCGGCTAACAAAACGTAACGACGTTATACGTCACCACGATTCAATGCTGCGTCGCGGTCTTGGATCAGACCAATGGCGTGTTCGCGCTCATGCTCGACACTGCCGCTGCAAAAGCCGCATCGTCGGCCTGCGGTCACGACCCTTGCACCAGCAGATCACGGTGGAAGTAATAGACCTCTTGCAACAAGAAGCGCCAGCTGGTGTGGAAGCTGCGAAAGCGCGTACTGGGCGTGGACGAGGCCAGTGCATCCACGCCCAGTTCCTGGCTCAGCCGCAATGCGCGCGCCATGTGTAGCGGATCGCTGACAATAATCGCCCGATGCATGCCGTGCCGCTCCATCAGTATGTGCGCCTGTTCCAGGTTCTGCCGGGTAGTGCGCGATGTGGTTTCGATCACGATGGCTTCCGGCGGAATGCCGTGGCGTAGCGCGTAACGCCGGGCCACCTGTGATTCGGCAAAGCGCGCGCCGTTGCCAAAACCGCCGGTGAACAGTAGCTGCGGCGCATATCCCTGTGCATACAGGTCCAACGCATGCCGGATGCGTTCTTCGAACACGGGCGAAGGACGCGCATCGTAAGCAGCCGCGCCCAGCACGATAATCACGTCGGCCGGCGCGGCCTGATCGCGGTCGCCGACCCACACGATCCAACCCGCCACCATCAGAAGCCAGATCAGCGCCAGCATGCACAATCGCCAGCCCCAGCCCCACAGGCTGAGTCCGCGCGAACGCCTGCTCACGCCGCTGCCTGCGGCAAGGCATCTACATCGACACGGCTACCGGACAGGATCAGCCACAGCCAGCACCCGCCCCCCCCTGCCGGCTCGACGAGCACCGCCGTGCCTTCAGGCACCACGCCAGCGCAGACGATACCGCGCATACGTGCAGCCAGCACCAGCACCACGCCATGATGAGCGGACAAGTGCGTAACCACACCACGCTCGGCCAGCTCGTCCGGCAGCGACCACACCACCTTGCAGACACCACAAAACGTAAAAACGCCACTACACTGCGGATACTCCTGCTTGAAGACAAGTGGCGCACCGCTGAGCGCATCCAGGCTGTGCGATGTCAGCAATGGGAACGGTGCGCAATGCGGCGCGATCCACGCAGCGGCCTGCAAGGCGTCGGAATGGGCGATAGGGATCGTCTCAATCATGCCTGCAAGATTAACGTATCCCCTCCTGTTCACGGCTCGCACGCACTACCGCCGTGCATGCTGGATCAATGACAAAGCGCTTTGTTGGCGCACGATTAAGGACTGATTCAATGCATCGGCTGGAAAGTCCTACCATGGTCGCAGGAGGGCACCATCTATGAAATTCCGTCTCATCTTCGCCTCCGGGCTGTTGGTCCTGGGCGGCTGCGCAACGTACGACTACACCGGTAGCGGGTCGGGCGGCTATTACCGTGGTGCGCCTGCCGTGCAGTATCGCTATCCGCCCGGATACTCCCCGTATGATTACGGCGGCCCTTACGGTATGCCGTATGGCTACGGTGCCGGTTCGATCGGCCTGTACGACTACCCGGTGTACCCGGTCTACCGCGGCGAGCGCTATTACTACAGGGAGTATGATCGCCGGCCGCAGTACCGGCCGCAGCGCCCCAGTGACGCGCGTCCGCAACAGCCCGACCGGCCACCGGCAGCCGCCGCGCAGCCGCCGCGTATCTCGGCACCTCCACGGGTGATGCGCGAGATCCAGCGGCAGACCGCACCGCGCAATCCACGCGAGTAGATTCCATTAGTCGCTGACTGCGGCACGGCCCGCGTTGGACGCCTTCAGCGGCTTGCGCTCATCTGACAATTAGCAGCAAGCTGCTTGTCCGGTGTGCGCAGTCAGGTCATGTCTGACACGGTCGGTTCACCCGCTGGCTCATGTCGATGTCCGACAGCGCAATCTGGATCCCCCTGTTCCAGCGCTGTCGGAGAGGCGCACCTATCAACGCACAAAGCCCCGGCAAGACGGGGCAGGCCACGACGCCAACTCGCACTACATCTAAGGGTCGGCAGTCCCCCGACTGCCGACCCTTACCCCACCCCATCGCACGCGGGGCTGGCCCCTGCTCCCATTCCAGTCTTTGCGCCCATGTCGCGATGCCGCGACGAGTGCACTAGGGATATCCGCGCGAAACATGCCAACTTGAGAGTCATTGTTTGTAAACGTGATTGACATCATTCATTTTAGAGAATGAGTGACCTTGGCTCTCCTTCAGCCGATACTTCCCCGGTCGCTTTCTTCTTTACGCTCTTCGTCCACACCCATGCCCGACTCTTTCTATCGCTACGATGTCATCGTCATCGGCGGCGGCCATGCCGGCACCGAGGCGGCCCTGGCATCAGCCCGCACAGGTGCTCGCACCTTACTGCTGACCCACTCTATCGAGACAGTGGGTGCGATGAGCTGCAACCCAGCCATCGGAGGAATCGGCAAGGGCCATCTGGTCAAGGAGATCGATGCGCTTGGCGGTGCAATGGCACGCGCGGCCGATCTGGCCGGCATTCAGTGGCGCACGCTCAACGCATCCAAAGGGCCAGCAGTGCGCGCCACCCGGTGTCAGGCCGACCGCAACCTGTACCGCACGGCGATCCGCTGTATCGTTGAGGCCCAGCCCAACCTGACCGTGTTCCAAGCGGCGGTGGATGATCTGATCATCCACAACGGCATCGCCGAGAGCGACCACGTGCGGGGGGTTATCACCCAGACCGGGCTACGCTTCGAAGCGCCGTCGGTGGTCCTGACGGCCGGTACCTTCCTGGCCGGCAAGATCCATGTTGGCGAAACGCACTACGCGGCCGGGCGCATGGGCGACCCGCCCGCCACCGCGCTGGCCGCCCGTCTGCGCGAGCGCCCTTTCGTGATCAACCGGCTCAAGACCGGCACTCCGCCGCGCATTGATGGGCGCACGCTCGACTACGGCGTGATGACAGAGCAGCCGGGCGACGATCCGCTGCCGGTGATGTCGTTCATGGGCCAGGTCAGCGACCATCCGCGCCAGGTCAGTTGCTGGATCACTCAGACTACCGAGAAAACCCACGAGATCATTCGCAACGCGTTGCATCGCTCGCCACTGTATTCGGGTCAGATCGAAGGCATTGGCCCGCGCTACTGCCCGTCGATCGAAGACAAGGTGGTGCGCTTTTCCGAGAAGACCAGCCACCAGATATTCGTCGAGCCCGAAGGCCTGGAAGTGGCCGAGATCTATCCCAATGGCATCTCCACCTCGCTGCCATTCGATGTGCAGCTGGCACTGGTGCGCTCGATTCACGGCTTTGCGCAGGCGCATATCACCCGCCCCGGCTACGCTATCGAATACGACTTCTTCGATCCGCGCGGGCTCAAGTCCTCACTGGAAACCAAGGCGGTGGGCGGGCTGTTCTTTGCCGGACAGATCAACGGCACCACCGGCTACGAAGAGGCGGCCGCGCAGGGTCTGCTCGCCGGGCTCAACGCAGCGCGCCATACGCAGGGTCTGCCGGCTTGGTCGCCGCGCCGCGACGAAGCCTATCTTGGTGTGATGGTGGACGATCTGATCACCCACGGCACCAACGAGCCGTATCGCATGTTCACCAGCCGCGCCGAATACCGACTGCAGCTGCGCGAGGACAATGCCGACGCGCGGCTGACCGGCGTTGGGCGTGAGATGGGTTTGGTCGACGACACGCGCTGGGCGCGCTTGTCTGCCAAGCAGAACGCCGTGCAGCACGAAACCATGCGGTTGTCGGCGCTGTGGGCCACACCGGGCAACGCCCTGGGCCGCGAGGTGGCCAATACACTGGGTGTGGCGGTCAGCCGCGAAACCAACGTGCTGGATCTGATCAAGCGCCCCGAACTCAACTACGCCACCTTGATGCAGGTGCCGACGTTGGGGCCGGGCGTGGACGATGCGCAGGTGGCCGAACAGGTCGAGATCAGCGTCAAATACGCCGGCTACCTGGACCGGCAGCGCGAGGATATCGCGCGTCAGCAACGTCACGAAACCACGCCGATCCCCGAAGGATTCGATTATGCCAGCGTGCATGGCCTGTCAATCGAAGTACAACAGAAGCTTGAACGCGTGCGACCGCAGCATATCGGTCAAGCACAACGCATTCCGGGCATGACCCCGGCAGCGATCTCGCTGCTACTGGTGCATCTGGAGCGCGCGCGGCGCAGCCGGGTGGCGTGACTGCTGCGGCAGCGCGTGCATCGGTCCGGCTGCCGCAAGTCGTCAGGCGGCCCAGCGTTCGACCGCGGGCAGCATGCGCTGGCGTAGCGTCAACGCGGCCAAGTCCAAGGTTTCGCTGGTGGCACGCAAGATGCCGCCCATGTTGATGAAACCGTGGATCATGCCCGGGAAGCTGTGCAGGGTGACTTCCACACCGGCAGCACGCAGGCGATCGGCATAGCCACAACCCTCGTCATAGAGCATGTCGCGGTCACAGACCACGACCAACGCAGGTGCAACGCCGGCGACATCCGGGGCCAGCATCGGCGAGACGCGCCAGTCGTTGGCAACCGCCATGTCGGGCAGCAGATGGCGGTTGAAAAATTCTACTGCCGCTGCAGTCAGCGGCGGCAGACCGGTGTTGCGTGCACGCGATGGATACAGTCCACTGTCCTCGCGTGCGTCGGTGAGCGGGTAGACCAGCAGTTGGCATCGCAACGCGATGCCAGCATCGCGCGCGGCGACCGCTGCAACCGCTGCCATGGCGCCACCGATACTGTCGCCGAAGATCGCAAGCCGCTGCAGATCTGCCCCCACGGTATCGGGATTGGCAACCAGCCAATGCAACGTCGCGATCACATCCTCCACGCCAGCCGGCGCCGGATGTTCGGGAGCCAGACGGTAATGGATCGCCAGCACCTGACAGCCTGCACGCGCCGCCAGTTGCCGGCACACATCGTCATGCGACTCCAAATCGCCCACCACACCTCCGCCGCCGTGCACGAACAGACAGGTTGGGGCAGGACCAGCCGCCAGCCCTGCGGGACGATACAAGCGCAGCGGCACCGCACCGGTGGCGGTATCGGCGTGCAGATCGCGCAGCTGCGCCATTTCTACGCGCGGGAAACCAAACCGTGCGGCCACCGCACGCATCACCGCACGCGCGCCTTCAATCGGCAGGGTTTCCATAGGCGGCTGCGCCGCCTCTTGAAGTTGGGCGAACAGGCGCACGACATCGGGATCAAGCCACATGACAAACTCTCCGGAGAACGAAGGTCGAGCTTGCCAGATTGTGATGAACCCTCATTATTTGGATCGTAAATGATGGCCACCAGGGTGGGCACATTTTGCTCGGTCCCAACGCAAAAACCCAGCATTTCCACGCCCTTTCCGCGCAATATGGCCACGCTGGCACTGTTGAGTAATCCGCGACAGTGCATGCATGACGGCGCACGAGCTGGAGATTTGTTGCACTGCATCGCGGCTACCGCGCTGCCGCCTGGGCATTGGCCGCCGGCGCAGTCGGCTTGTGGAGATTGCTAGTCCTCGTCTTCGGCAGCCGCTTGGCGGCCTTGCTGACGAATGAGGTTTTCCTGACGCGCATCTTCGATCGAGGCGCGGACGGCGCGCACATCAGCACGTCGGGTATCGAACTTGAAGCGTCCGGTGAGAACGCTGCCCGGGCGCAGCTCGCCCTTTTCGAACAACGCCCACATCTCTTCGCCGAAGTGGGTGTCCAGCAGCTCAGGTGCGAAGCGGCCAAGGCAACCGCGCAGGTTGTGCACGTCGCGCAGCAGCATGTCGCGCGCGGCATTATTGCCAGCGGCGCTGACCACTTGCGGGAAGTCAATCAACACCGGGCCTTCGGGCGAGACCAGTACGTTGTATTCGGACAGATCGCCATGCACCAAGCCCAGCGAGAGCATCTTGACCACGTCGCCGATCAGACTGGTGTGGAAGACACGGGCCTGCTCAGGTTCCAGGTCCACTTCGCCCAAGCGCGGCGCACTGTGGCCCGCTTCGTCAGTGACCAGGTCCATCAGCAGCACGCCGTGAAAGTAACCGCGGGGCTTGGGCACGTGCACGCCGGCATCCATCAATTGATAGAGCACCTCGGCCTCGGTGTTCTTCCAGGCGGTTTCGGCTTCCTTGCGACCGAATTTGGTGGCCTTGCCCATCGCGCGCGCCTGACGGCTACCACGCACCTTACGGCCTTCCTGGTATTGCACGCGCGCCTGGAAGCTACGTTGCGCCATGTCCTTATAAACCTTGGCGCACAGGATGTCTGCGCCAGCACTGACCACATAGACGGATGCTTCCTTGCCGCTCTTCAGTGGTCGCAACACGTCATCGATCATGCCGTCGTCGATCAGCGGCTGCAGGCCCTTGGGGATTTTCATGGACTAAGAACACCGATCCGGAACAAACCGACCACGATTATGCGGCACGCAGAGTGAAACGCTGACATGCGCACGCATAGACTGTGCGCTGCGGCATGCAGCGGCGCGAGCGCTTACCATGCACGGACCTGTCCGCTGCCGCTTTCCTATGCCCGAGTCCGCCTCCAGCCGCCGCAAACGTCCCGCTGCCGTGGTTGCGGCAGGTAGCGACCGCGGTCTGCCGCATGAGCTGATGCAGCAGATCGACGCCGCCCAGGGCGACCCCGACTTCATGACATCGCTGGCGCGCGGAATGGTGGTACTGAGCGTGTTCGCCCAGCACGCGCGCGAAGTGACGATGTCGCAGATCAGCCTGGAAACCGGTATCTCGCGCGCAGCCGTGCGGCGGGTGCTGCATACGCTTGCCAAGCTGGGCTATGTGGGCGAGCAAGGCCGTGGCTTCGTCCTGCTGCCGCGCGTGCTGGGAATCGGGGGCGCGTACACAGCATCTTCGTCAATGACCACGGCGGCGCAGCCAGTGCTGGACGGGCTGCGCGATCAGCTGCACGAATCGTGCTCACTCGGCGTGCTGGATGGTGATCATCTGCTGTACGTGGCGCGTTCGGAAACAGTACGCATCATGTCGATCGGGCTGCGCCCGGGCACGCGGCTGCCGGCCTATTGCACCTCAATGGGCCGGGTGTTGTTGGCGGCCCTGCCCAACGACACCTTGCAGGCCTATCTGGAGCGCACCAACTTGCGTCCACGTACCGATCGCACGATCACCCAGGCCTCGGCGTTGCAGGAGGTGCTGGCGCGCACGCGCCGCGAGGGCGTGTGCTTGACCGATCAGGAACTGGAAATCGGCCTGCGCTCGATCGCCGTACCGGTTCGCAACTTACGCGGTGAGGTGATCGCCGCGCTCAACGTCGGCGCCCAGGCCGGGAGAGTAAGTCTTCAGACCATGCAGACGCAGCTGCTGGAACCGCTGAAGCAGGCGGCGCAACGGCTGGGGACCTTGCTGAGCTAGCTCGGCACTGGCGGCAAGCACACAGGTGATGTTCTTCTCACCACTTGTGCCGCAAGTGCCCAAGTGCACCTGCAGGCGGCTAGCGGGCAAGTGAACGTTACCGCTAGTGTGGCAATGACGCGTAGATGCGGCTGCGTGCAAGGACGCGTCATTCTCCCGCTCAACGCAACACCGTTCTGGCATCCCCGGATGAGCGCCATGCCATCCTCCACACAGGAGTTCCCAATGAAGAAGTTACTCACCCGTGCCTTGCTGTTGGTCATGCTGGTAGCGCCAGTGGCTGCGTTCGCACAGACAGCTGTGACGACAAATCCCAGTCACCAAAGGATGCTGCTCGGCTCCACCTGGTATGAAACTGCCAACAAGCGGCTGGTCTACGATTTCTGGCGCATCGTGTTCGAAGCTGGCCAGGTGCAGTACGCGCCGATGTACATGGACAAGCGCTACATCCAGCACAATCCGAACGTAGCCGATGGGCGCGATGCGTTTGTCGCCTTTCTGACCTCGTTCGTGAAGCCCAAGCCCGTGCAGCCGCGTGTGCAGTTGCCATTGGTGGCCATCACGGCCGACGGAGATCTGGTGACACTGGTGTCGGTACGCACGTTACCTAATCCCAGCAAGCCTGGCACCACTTACACCACGACCTGGTTTGACATGTTCCGGATCGAAAACGGCCTGATCAAGGAACATTGGGACCCGGACACCATTGCCGGTCGTGCCAGCACTGGCGGCCAGTGATGACTATGCAGGCGAGGCTGCACCAGGCAGCCTTGTTCCGGTTCGTCGATGCAGATGGTCCATTGATCACTGCGCCCGCCACATGGCGGGCGTTTTATATCAGCTGATGCGGAAACCCATCGTCGCTTCCACTGCCTGCTGCCAACCGGCGTACAGTTGTTCGCGCTTGGCATCGGCCATGCTCGGCTCGAAGCGGCGATCCACCGCCCATTGCGTTGCAATTTCGTCGCGGCTGCTCCAAAACCCGGTTGCAAGACCGGCCAGATACGCCGCACCGAGTGCAGTGGTTTCGGCCACCTCCGGGCGAAGCACCGGCACATTGAGAATGTCGCTCTGGAATTGCGCCATGAAGTCGTTGGCGATGGCGCCGCCATCGGCACGCAGTTCCTTCAGTTCGATTCCGGAGTCGCTTTGCATCGCAGTGAGCACATCGCGGGTCTGGTAGGCCATCGATTCGACCGCCGCACAGATGAAATGCTCCTTGGTCGTCCCACGCGTCAGCCCAAACACGGCACCTCGAATGTCGCTGCGCCAGTAAGGTGCTCCCAGGCCAACGAAGGCCGGCACGATGTAGACGCCGTCGCTGTCGCCGGCACGTTCGGCGTACGCCTGCGAGTCACTGGCCTTGCCCAGCATGCGCAGACCGTCGCGTAGCCACTGCACCACCGAGCCAGCCACGAAAATTGAGCCTTCCAATGCGTATTCGACCTTGCCATCGATGCCCCAGGCAATCGTGGTCAACAGACCGGCCTTGGATGCCACCGCTTTGTCGCCGGTGTTCATCAGCATAAAGCAGCCGGTGCCATAGGTGTTTTTCGCCATGCCAGGTTCAAAACATGCCTGGCCGAACAACGCGGCCTGCTGATCGCCGGCGATCCCGGCGATAGGGACTTGTTCGCCGTAGAAATACTGGGGCTGGGTGGTGCCATAGATCTCGCTGGAGGAGCGCACTTCCGGCAGCATCTGCCTTGGAACATCCAGCATTGCCAGCAGTTGCGCATCCCACTCCAACGTGTGGATGTTGAACATCATCGTACGCGAGGCATTGGTGTAGTCGGTGACGTGCACCTTGCCGCCGGTGAGGTTCCAGATCAGCCAGCTATCGATGGTGCCGAAAGCGAGCTCGCCTTTTTGCGCGCGTTCGCGCGCGCCCTCGACATGGTCGAGAATCCATTTGACCTTGGTGCCGGAAAAATACGCATCGATCAGCAAGCCGGTTTTGTCGCGTACCATGTGCTCATGCCCAGCCTCTTTCAGTTGGGTGCAGATGTCTTTGGTTTGCCGCGATTGCCACACGATGGCGTTGTAGATCGGCTGGCCGGTGGCCTTGTCCCACACCACCGCAGTTTCGCGTTGATTGGTGATGCCGATTCCAGCAATCGAGCGCGCATCGATCTGCGCGTTGTTGAGAAGCTCGGTGATGGTGGTATAGACGCTGGTCATGATCTCGCGCGGGTTGTGTTCCACCCAGCCCGGTTGCGGAAAGATCTGCGCGAATTCGCGCTGGGCCACACCGGCAACCTTGCCCTGGTGATCGAACAACATCGCGCGTGAGCTGGTGGTGCCTTGATCGATCGCAAGGACATACTGCTTTTCCATCGGAAATTCCTCGAACAATGCCGGCGTTGACGCACGGCGAGAATGATTGATGCAGGCAAGTGACGATGCGTGTCCAATGAGTGAATCACTGGTGCGGCGTTGCGCCGCCTTGCAGATGACGCACACGCGCTGGCAGAAACGGTAAGATTAGGCACTGATAGGCCAGCGCACCGATCGGCCCACCGATCAACGGGCCCACGATCGGGATCCACCAATACGTATCTTTGGCTGGCAACGCGGCCTGGCCCCAGCCGGCAAAATACGCGAACAATCGCGGGCCGAAGTCGCGCGCCGGGTTCATTGCCCAGGCTTCCAGATAGCCCATCGATGCCCCCAGCGTGGCTACCAGCAAGCCGATCATCAGTGCGCCGGAGTTGGCCGTCGGCGCGGCCTCATTGAATTGCTCGGTAATGGCGAAGATGCCGAAGATCAGCAACGCAGTGATGAAAATCTGGTCCACCAGCGCATGCATCGGCGTGACCGCCAGCCCCGGTGCGGTGAAAAACACACCGGCTGCACCGCCAGCCTCACGCGTGAGCTGATGCGCTTGGTTGAAGTGATCGATCACCGGCCCATATAACTGATAGACGATGGCCGCGCCCAGGAATGCGCCGACCACCTGTGCGGTCCAGTAGGGCAGCACCTTCTTCCAGGAAAAATCGCGGAACAACGCCAACGCCAATGTCATCGCCGGGTTGGCGTGGGTGCCGGACACCGAGCCGGTCACGTAGATCGCGAGCGTCACTGCCAGACCCCAGGCGATGCACACGCCCCAATAGGCATTTTGATACGGGCTGGGATCGTAGAGAACGTACATCGCCGCCACTGAATCGCCGATCGCGATGATGATGAACATTGCCACTGCTTCTGAGATCAACTCCCCTACCAGTTGCCGGCTCATGCGCGCAGCCCTCCAAAGACAGTGACGCAAACACTACGATGCAACGCGCTTGCTGGTGCGCTGTGGTGGTCGGTGATGCTCATCTGGTGTGCCCTCCACGTGACTTGGGATGATGCTGGCGCATGCGCCGAAATGCGTTGCCGGAGGATTGTCTTCCGCCGGCAACGCGGAGCGTTCAGGCGGTGGCGATGTCGGGTTGCTGGATCGACTGCGCCTGCAAGTAGTCTTCCAGGCGCCGCCGCCCTGCCGCTTCGAGCCGCAGGCCGAGCTTGCTGCGTCGCCACAGGATATCGTCGGCGGTCACCGCCCATTCGTATCGGCACAAGTAATCCACCTCGGCCTGATACAGGTCCGCACCGAAATGTGTGCCCAGATCCGCCAGGCATTTTGCATCGCCAAGCAATTGTTCGGCGCAGGTGCCGTAGTTGCGCACCAGGCGCTGCGCGGTGGCCGCCGGCAACCAGGGGCGCGTAGCGCCAACATGTTCCAGCAGCTTGGTGATATCGCGCTGCTCGCCGCCGGGTAACGCATCGCCGCGCGCGGTCCACGCGGGTTTGCGTGCGCCCAGCGCGTGGGTGAGCCGATCCACCGCTTCTTCGGCAAGCTTGCGGTAAGTAGTCAACTTGCCGCCGAACACGTTGAGCAGTGGCGCGCCATTGTCGACCATTTCCAGATGGTAATCGCGGGTGACTTCGGCCGCGTTGTCCGAGGCGTCGTCCAACAACGGCCGCACGCCGCTGTAGCTCCATGCGACATCGGCAGGGGTGATCTGCTGCTGGAAATACAGATTCACCGCATCGCACAAGTACTGCACTTCGGTCGCATCGATTGTCGGTGCGGCGGGGTCGGCGTCGTAATCCACGTCGGTGGTGCCGATCAAGGTGAAGTCGTGTTCGTAGGGAATGGCAAACACGATGCGCCGGTCTGGTTGCTGGAAGATGTACGCATGGTCGTGATCGAACAGCTTGGGGACCACGATATGGCTGCCTTTGACCAAACGCAGCGCGTGCTGGTGTGGCATTGCGGCCACCGTGTCCAGGAACGCGACTGCCCAAGGACCGGCCGCATTGGCCAGCGCACGCGCCTGCACGGTGCGGCGGCGGCCATCGCGATCTTCGAGGTCAGCGTACCAAAAGCCTGCATCGCGCCGGGCACCGACACAGCGCGTGC
>Ga0207791_1000057_pt1 | contig 41386 bp, 33 predicted proteins | sample HigsolmetaGSP16D_FD_184844 | JGI IMG/M metagenome (GOLD analysis project Ga0207791, IMG submission 184844) | High solid enriched microbial communities from the Joint BioEnergy Institute, USA - SP1-6-D (SPAdes) | ecosystem: Engineered > Bioreactor > SSF (Solid state fermentation) > Aerobic >...
TGACATGCATGCTTTCGCCCGTGCCCGTGCCCGTGCCCGTGCCCGTGCCCGTGCCGGTGCCGGTGCCGGTGACCGTGACCGTGACCGTGACCCGTCTACCAACTGCAAGGCCGGCAACTTCTGCACTCGGCTTTGTCACGGTCAGTTGCGACTTGTTGTCAAAACGTCTTTCCAGCATGTAATGCGAGGCAGCGCCGTTCAAGCGTGCAGACCAGTCGTAAGTGGATGGCCCCAATCGTGCTGACGATGCTGCTAGCAGGGCTGGCACCGCAGGCAATCGCCAAAAACTCACCGGTACGCCGCCTTGGATGCATGCCGATGGCGAGGTGATCAAGTTCTTTGATGTCGAGGCGGGCTACGGCGAGACGGTCAAGGGAATCAATGGCTACGAGCGCGAGATCACTGGCAAGCCGGCACCCGGCAGCAAGTTCACCCAACTGAAGATCGGCATGCCCATGAAGCAGGTCACCGATCTGATCGGTCAGCCGAACGATCACGGGTCTGACGTGACCAGCAAGGCATTTATTTTTTTTTCTTTGGCGGTGATCGCTATCGGTACGAGATGGCTTTCAAGGGCCAGGGACGCTTGGTGTTCGCTGGCAAGTCCATGGATTCCGGTGGCAACCTGATCTGGATCATCAATAACAAGAACGACAGCGGCTACCGCGAATAACTGTTCAAAACGCCCGGTGTTCCGGACGTTTTCCGATGTAGGGCGCGCTCGGAGCCAAGCGTGCGGCCAGCCCGTGCCGCTGCAAGCGTTGGCTGCTGTGGGGGCTGCTGGTCGGTGGGTGGGCGATGAATCTGCTGCCAAGCGCATCGGCCAATCGCAACAGCTGACCACAGCGGCTGGGTGCGGCGGTTTGCTGCTGTGGCGCGAAGGTCCGACAATGGACGCCTTCCTGACCAACGCAGCCGTCTTGCCCCGTCGTGTTCGCCCCAATATCCCTTCGTTGCCAGCCGGGTTGGCGTCGCCACGCGAGGCCAGCACCGCCGATGCTGGGCGATGTGCGCCAATGCGCAACCAAATTGCAACTGCTGCCAATGCGATCTGCGGCAGCCGCCATCTATGTTGCGGCCAGCGCTCAGAGATTGGCGATGTGCGTACGCACTGTGGTCTGTGCATGACCAATTCCCCCTCCCTAGACCGAACGAGCGATGCCTATGTCCATTGTCCGCATGTCCGACCTTGATCTCTCCGGCAAGCGCGTGTTGATCCGTCAGGATCTCAACGTGCCGATCGACAACGGCCAGATCACCTCCGAACAGCGCATCACCGCCTCGGTGCCTACCATCAAGCTGGCGCTGGAAAAAGGCGCCGCCGTCATGATCACCTCGCATCTGGGCCGCCCCAAGGAAGGGACCTGGAGCGAAGAAGACTCGTTGGCGCCGGTGGCCACGCGTCTGGCGGCATTGCTGGGCGTGAACGTGCCGCTGGTCCGCGATTGGGTCGATGGTGTGGAGGTTGCGCCAGGCCAGGTGGTGCTGCTGGAAAATTGCCGCATGAACATTGGTGAGGGCAAGGACGACCAGGCGCTTGCGCGCAAGTACGCCGCGTTGTGCGACGTGTTTGTGATGGATGCATTCGGCACCGCGCACCGCGCGCAGGCCTCCACGCATGGCGTGATCCATTTCGCGCCGGTCGCGGCTGGTGGCCCGCTGCTGATGGCCGAACTCGACGCACTGGCCAAGGCGTTGGACAACCCGGCCAAGCCACTGCTGGCGATTGTGGCCGGCAGCAAGGTCTCCACCAAGCTGGAGCTTCTGTCCAACTTGGTCAACAAGGTCGACCAGTTGATCGTCGGCGGCGGCATCGCCAATACCTTCATCGCTGCGGCCGGCCACGCGGTGGGCAAATCGTTGAACGAGCCGGATTTGATCCCGATTGCCAACCAGATCGTGGCCGATGCCAAGGCGCGTGGGGCAGAGATTCCGCTGCCCACCGATGTGGTCGTTGCCAAGCAGTTTCTGCCCGATGCCGATGCCAGCGTGAAGTCGCTCGATGCGGTCGATCCAGATGACCTGATTCTGGATATCGGCCCACAGACCGCGCAGCGCTACGCCGAGCTGATCGCCCGCGCTGGCACTGTGGTGTGGAATGGGCCGGTCGGCGTGTTCGAATTTGAGTCTTTCAGCCACGGCACCGAAACGCTGGCACGCGCGATCGCAAACTCCAGGGCGTTTTCAATTGCCGGCGGTGGCGACACCTTGGCTGCAGTGGACAAATACGGCATTGCTGCCGAGGTCAGCTACATCTCCACCGGTGGCGGTGCATTCCTGGAATTTCTGGAGGGTAAAACGTTGCCAGCGGTGGCCGCACTCAAGGCCCGCGGCGAGAGAATGTAGCTTGGCATCGGTCGACTGTTACGTTGGCTTGATCGTGCGGTTCGCATCGCGCAGGCCAATCTGCGCCCCCGCGTGAGCGCAGGCGGCTGCCTGCGCTGCCAATGGTGCTGCCGACGCAGGCGTACGTACTGTCCCGCACTGTCTGTAAGACATGCAGGAAAAGAGGGAAGGCTATGCCGCAATGCCATCCTCGACGCGTGATGCATGTGTTAAATTCGAGGCTTTTACAGTGATGCCATCATGAAAGAACGTCAACGCCGCACAAAAATCCTTGCTACCCTCGGACCGGCAACGGATGCGCCCGGTGTGCTGGATATGCTGTTCAAGGCGGGTGTCAACGTGGTGCGCCTCAATTTCAGCCATGGCGACCCCTCCGGGCAGGCAAAGCGTGCGGCCGAAGTGCGCGCCGCTGCGGCCCGCGTCGGTGCCGAAGTCGGCATCCTTGCCGACCTGCCAGGCCCGAAGATCCGTATCGAACGGTTTGCCGAGGGCAAGATCAGTCTGACCATGGGCGAGCGTTTTGACCTGGTGGCCGATGCCAATGCGCCGGCCGGCGATCAGCATCAGGTCGGCGTCAGCTACCTGGGCTTGCCGCAGGACGTGACCGCTGGCGACGTGCTGCTGCTCGACGATGGTTTGATGCAATTGCAGGTCACGGACGTGCAGGGCGCGCGCATCGTCACCACTGTGCTTAACGATGGCGTGTTGTCCGACCGCAAGGGCCTGAACAAGCAGGGTGGCGGCTTATCGCTGGGTGCGCTGACCGAACGCGACAAGGAGTTGATCGGCATCGTCGCCAAGATCGGCGTGGACTTCATTGCGGTGTCGTTCTGCCGCAATGCGCAGGACATGCACGACGCACGTCAGATCGCTCAGCAGCACGGCTGCAATGCGCAGCTGGTGTCCAAGATCGAGCGCACCGAAGCGATCGAAAACCTGGTCGAGATCGTCGACGCTTCCGACGTGGTGATGGTGGCGCGTGGCGACTTGGGCGTCGAAATCGGCGATGCCGAGTTGCCGGGCCTGCAAAAGAAGATCATTCGTGAATCGCTGGCGCAGAACAAAGTGGTGATCACCGCCACGCAGATGCTGCAGTCGATGGTCGAAAGCCCGATCCCGACCCGTGCCGAAGTGCTGGACGTGGCCAACGCGGTCATCGACGGCACCGACGCGGTGATGCTCTCGGCCGAAACAGCTGCCGGTGCCTACCCGGTGCGTGCAGTGGAAGCCATGGCGCGCATCTGCCTCGGGGCCGAACACCAGTTCGAATTCGATACCGATTTCGAAGCTGCTCAACGTAATCTGCAGCGCGCCGACCAGGCCATCGCGATGGCGACCATGTTCCTTTCCGAGCACATCGGATTGGGCGGCGTCGTAGCATTGACCGAATCCGGCGGCACCCCGCGCTTCCTGTCGCGCTTCCGCTCCAACATGCCGATCTACGCCTTCACCCGTCACGATGACGCGCGTCGTCAAATGGCGATGATGCGTGGCGTGTTTCCGATCAATTTCGACAGCCGCGGTTTGACCCCGCGTGAAGCCGCACGTGCGGCAATTCGTCTGTTGGTGGAGAACGAGCGCATGGGACCTGGCGACCGCGTGGTGTTCACCAGTGGCGAGCACATGGAAACGCACGGCGCAACCAACACGCTGCGCTTGCTGGAAGTGGGCGAAGACGGTCGCGCCACTGGCCTGGGCGAGCTGTAACGCTTATCGGTTGCAAAACCACAGGTGATATGCAGCGGCGGCTCTTGGGCCGCCGTTGTGCTGTTCAACGATAGCGCGCCCTCAAGGCTTGGGATCAAGCATCTCCGTGCATGCCTGTTGGTTCGGTCGCGAAAAAATCTTTCAGGTTGTTTTTAATTTGATCATTCGAGATTCCCTGCAAATGCCTGACTCGGGTAAGTAAGACTGGTCAGGGGAGTCTGGTTGAATCAAGTAGTGGCCGTGCGATGTCGCCGCATTGATGCAATGAAAGCTACTCTGAAGGCCCTTGTAGGGGCGGCAACACTTTGCCCGGATTCAAGATGCCATCCGGGTCCAGTGCGGCTTTGATCGCACGCATGGCAGCCAGCGTGGGTGCGCTGAAGGCCTGCGTCATGAAATCGCGCTTGGCCACGCCGATGCCGTGTTCGCCGGACAGCGTGCCTTCCAGCGACAGCACCAGCGCAAACAGGCGTGGCAGCGCAGCATAGGCGCGTGAGTTTTCGTCGGCATCGGTCGGGTTGTACATGATGTTGACGTGCAGGTTGCCGTTGCCCGCGTGACCGAAGGCCACGATGGGAACTGCGAATTCCGCAGCCAGCGCTTCCACGCCGGCCACCAGCTCGGGAATGCGCGACACCGGCACCACCACGTCTTCGTTGATCTTGCCTTGTTTGATCGTGCGCAAGGCCGGCGACAGCGCGCGGCGTGCGGCCCACAATGAGTCGCGCGCGCTGCCATCGGTAGCCACGTCCAGACTCAAGACGCCCTCGCCATCGGCGGCGTCGTGTAATGCCTGCAGTGCGTATGGCAAGGTGTCGTGATCACCGTCGGCTTCGATCAACAGCATTGCGCCGGCATCGGGCACATCGCTGCCGTTACGGCGCAGCAACGCAATCGCGCTGGCATCCATGAATTCCAGCATGGCTGGTGTGGTTGGTTGCGCCATCAGACGCGACACTGCCGCCGCAGCGCTGGACGTATCCCGGTATAAAGCGCGCAAGCCGGCCTGTGCGATTGGGCGCGGTGCCAATTTCAACGTTGCCTCCACGATGATCGCCAGGGTGCCTTCACTGCCGACCAGCAGGTGCGTGAGGTTGTAGCCGGTGGAATTTTTGGTATACGCGCCGCCGCAGCGGATGACCTCACCGGTACCGGTCACTGCAACCAGACCGAGTACGTTGTCGCGGGTAGCGCCGTACTTCACCGCACGCGGGCCGCCGGCGTTGGTGGATACATTGCCGCCGATACTGCAGATCTCTGCGCTGGATGGGTCCGGTGGCCACAACAATCCATGCGGCTGCAGCGCCTGTTGCAGCTCGCCATTGAGCAGGCCGGGTTGCACGACTGCACAGCGGTCTTCCGGGCGCAGCGCAATAATGCGATTCATGCGCGCCATCGATACCACCACGCCGCCGGACAACGGTACCGCCGCGCCGGTGGTTCCGGTGCCGGCGCCACGCGCCACGATCGGCACGCCGTGCGCGCGGCAGGCCTGCACGATCGCCACGACTTCATCGGTGTCGCGTGGGAACGCGACGGCAGCAGGCAGTGCCCAGCGGCGCGAATCGTCTTCACCATAGCGGCGGCGCACATCGTCGCCGGTCAACCAACCATCGGCGCCGAGGCGCGCGGCCAACATGTCGGCCAGCGCGGTGGGAAGCACGTCGATCATGACACGCCATCCTGCGATGCCATGCGCTCGATGCATGTCCCCCAACGCACAGCGACGGTGAGCGGCGACTGGACCCAGCGCGGCTCGGAGAGCGGCGTGGTCGGGTTGCCGGAGGTCATCGCATCCAGCAACCGGTGCGATGCAGTGCAAACGCACTCAAAGACCACTGCCTGCGCGGCATCGGCGTTGGAATGATGTCGCGCAAATGCCAGCGCATCGGCATCTGGCAACATCGCCGCCACGCTGCCTGGCGCGAGCAGGCGTGGCCAGGTGCGGCTGCGTTCACTGGCCTGGCAGAGCGCTAATGGCACTGCGGTGTGGGTCATGATGGTTGGCATCGCAACACCTATGTGAGCGTCCGCAGGGGTTAGCAGTCGTCGGCGCGGAAGGCGTCGGGGATCCAGTTCAGTACCGGCGGATCGCCGCTGGCATCGACCACATCGAAGCGGCACGGCAGCGCCGCCAGTGCCGGGTGGGCGCCAAGAAACAACTGCGCGGCCAGTACCAGCTTGCGGCGCTTGCGCTGGTCCACCGACGCTGCACCGCCGCCGAAGCGGTCGTCGCGCCGGTAGCGCACTTCCACAAACACCAGCGATTGCCCGTCGCGCATCACCAGATCGAGTTCGCCACTGCGATAGTTGGCATTGCCGATCACCAGCCGTAGCCCGGCCTGCTCCAGCAACGCGCGGGCCGCCGCCTCGACCGACGCACCCCGCTGCTGACGCGCTGCCGGCATGGACTCAGCGACCGTCGACGATCGGCGTCGGGCGGCCACCGTTGAAGGTGGACCAAGCCGGCGTGCGCAATACATTGCCAAAGCCATCCAGGTGCAACGTACCGGTGGCACCACGCAGGCCGCCATCGGTTCCGGTGGTAAGTTTCTCCGGATACGCAGTGATCCTCCATGCATCAAAGCCAAATGCGAACAGGCGCGCACCCGGGCCGCGCGCGCTGGGTAACGTGCTGGACACCTGGCTGGCCGAGGGCAGGCCGGATACGCCCAGGGCGGTCCAGGTTTCGCTCGGGTAGACGATGCCATCCAGCGCCAGGTCGTCTTCGACCTTGCTGGTACCAGCCACCAGCTGCGAGGTCCCCACACGCGATTTGCCTGCGAAACCGGCCAGCGTCAACTGCGGTGCCAGCGCGCGCGCGGTACTACCACGGACTGCCAGGAACACAGCATCGGCGGAGTCGTAACTGCGTAACTGCGCGCTGATGTCGCCCGGCGCATCGGCCACACTGATGCTGCCGGCGATGGTACCGCCGCGTTCGGTGAAGCGGTCGCGGAAGGCTTTAATGGTGCGCTTGCCGTTGTCGTCGCTGGTACCGACGATCAGCACGTTGCGGCGTTCGCGCGACAGCAGATATTCGGCGGCCATGATGCCGTCGTCTTCCGGTGCCAGCGAGAATCCGGCGCTGCCGCTGGGCGGGGTCTTGTCGTCGGTTGGGCGGTTGAGTGCAAGCACTGGCACCGCCAGCTGGCTGCGCGCGAATAGCGCGCTGACTTCCTCGCGCCCCAACGGGCCAACCACGAAATCCACCCCGGCACTCACCGCCTTGTCATAGGCGGCAATGGCACCGGCCACCGTGCCGAGTGTGTCGAAGAACTGCACTTGCGGGCGGCGGCGGGTTTCATCGTAGTAGCCGGCCAGCAGGCCATCGCGTACCGGCGCGGCGACGGTGGACAGAGTGCCGGTGATCGGCAGCAGCACGCCCAGCTTCATCGGCGGGTGGTAGCCGTCGCGCTCTGCCGGCGGGCGCTTGCTGGTGTCCAAGCCCCACTGGGCGTCGCGCTCGAACGCGCGCGGCAGCCCCAGCCCGCGGCTCATCAGTGCACGCCCGGCAAAGTTGTACAGCGGGTCGCCGGCTGGCAATGCCGCGGTGCGGTTCTTCAGGGGCACATCGCCCACGGCGGCGAGCAGACGCACGATGGCGCGCTGGTTCTCGCTGAGCGCGGTGCCGGTCAGGCTCGCATTGATACGCGCGCGGTCGGCGGCGGCCCCGAACAGGTCGCCGGTCGCTTCCAGCGCGGCAGCGTGCGCCACCAGCCAGCGCTGCTGCAGTGGCTGGGTTAGGCCCTGCGGGCTGTTGCCCAAGGCCTGCAATGCTTTCGCGCTCTGCTTGTCGAGCACGGCCAGCTCGCCGGTGAGCAGCCCAAAGCGGGCGCGCTCGGCATTGTTCAACTGGCGCACGTTGACCGGTGCCAGCAGCGTGCGGGCGCGCGCATCGTCGCCAGCGTCGTGCCAACCGAACGCGGCTGCGGCCAGTAATTGACTACGCTGCGCACCGCTGGTTGCACTGGCGGCCTCGGCTTCCAGTTGCTGCGCGGCTTCGCGCGGCTTGCCTTGATCCAGCAGTGCCAGCGCTGCACTCGCGCTCTGCGTTGGCGCGGCGGTTGGCGTGACGCTGCTGGTGGCGCAACCTGCGGCCAGCATCGCCATCAGCGAGAGGGCGGAGATCCTTGCAACACGCTTGTTCATTTCAGATCCATTGGGCAGGGTCCACCGGGGCGGACCGTTAAAAACGCTACGATTCTACCCTTTGCCCTACGGAATACTGTCGATGATGTCCCCTGGAACCCTGCACGTGGTCGCCACGCCGATCGGCAATCTGGCCGACCTGTCGCCGCGCGCGCAGGACGTGCTGCGTGGCGTGACCGCCATCTGCGCTGAAGACACCCGGCATACGCGCCAACTGCTCAGCCACTTCGGCATCGAGCGCCCGCTGCTGGCGCTGCACGACCATAACGAACAAGCCATGTCCGAACGCGTCGTAACGCGCCTGCGCGAGGGCGAATCGGTGGCCATTGTCAGCGATGCCGGCACCCCGCTGGTCAGCGACCCCGGTTTCAAGCTGGTGCGCGCCGCCCGTGCGGCCGGCATCAAGGTCAGCCCGGTACCCGGTGCGTGCGCAGCGATTGCGGCGCTCAGCGTGGCCGGCCTGCCCAGCGACCGTTTTGGCTTTGAAGGGTTTTTGCCGGCCAAGAGCGCCGCCCGCCGTGAGCGCCTTGTGCAGCTGGCCGGCGAGACCCGCACCCTGGTGTTCTACGAATCGTCGCACCGCATCGTCGAATCGTTGGCCGACCTGCGCTTTGCCTTCGGTGCCGAGCGACAGGCAGTCATTGCCCGCGAACTGACCAAACTGTTCGAAACCGTGCTCGACGGCAGCCTGGCCGAGTTGCACGCTCAGCTCGACGCTGACCAAAACCAGCGCAAGGGCGAATTCGTGGTGATGGTCCAGGGCGCCGCGGACCTGGCCGAAGGCCAGCTTGCCGAAGGCCGTCGCGTCTACGCCAAGCTCGCCGAACACCTGCCTCCGTCCACTGCCGCCAAGCTCGCTGCCGAGCTGACCGGCGCACCGCGCAAGACGTTGTATGGAGGCAACGACTGCTGAAAACCAAAACAAGGCGCTGGAGCTGCGATCGGCAGCAGCAGTTGCCTGGCGAAAGCATCAATCTTGTGAACAGGTTGAGCACCCGATGCCACCAGGTGAGGGGATGTTCGTTCGCTCATCAGTGCGAAGGTGTGGGCTGTGCGCCAAAGTGGCGATGGGCGAGATGTGGTCTGGCGATAGCGTATAGTTCGCCCCGGCGGAGTCGGCCAGACAGTCGCGTCACTTGCAAGAGTGCCGAGGAAAGTCCGGGCTCCATAGGGCAAGGTGCCAGGTAACGCCTGGGCGGCGCAAGCCGACGGAAAGTGCAACAGAAAGATACCGCCTACGTCCCTCGTCACCCCTCTGCCGCCACTGGAACGTGCCAGCGATGCATCGCATCGCAACGTGCGCCTGGAGGCCGCAGAGGGGTGGCGAGGGGCCGGTAAGGGTGAAATGGTGCGGTAAGAGCGCACCGCGAGTCCGGTAACGGACCGGCACGGCAAACCCCACCTGGAGCAAGACCAAATAGGGATCCATTGGCGTGGCCCGCGCTGGATCCGGGTAGGTTGCTTGAGCGCTACGGCGACGTAGCGCCTAGACGAATGACTGTCCACGACAGAACCCGGCTTATCGGCCGGCTCCGCCGCTTTACTTTAGGCATCGCCGCAAGCCTGTGCTTGGTACCGCCTTCGGCAGTACCAAACGCGGCCCCACTGCGGGCATGCCATAACCTGGCGGCTGTTGCTGCGTCGCTTGACCCAGGTTGGCTTGCGCTCGGTGAGCTGCTTGGTGTTGTCGGCTGTTTGCGATCAATGCGATTGCTGTTTCGTTCTTCGATGCTTCGCTTTGGCGTTGCTCTGGTGATGATCGCCTGGCATAGGTCAACCCAGCTGTCACCGGAGCGTCGGTGGCGGCCTGCCAGAACGTTCTCGGTCGATGCTGCCCAATACGCGAGTGCCGCGGAGGCGTGCGTGGAGCGCATCGCCGTCGCCCGCCAGCCGCAGGCGGCAGCGGGGGGCGCTCAAAGCAAGAGCGATCAAGCACATGTCACCCAGGTCACTTGGGTTTGCGCAGTTGAGAGCTGCGTTCGGCGCAATGTGAAGTGAGACATTGCGTGGATTCATGTGTCCTTCACGCCCCTGAATTCCTGCTCAATCTCAAAACATGAGATGAAACAGCAACTTGTGGATAACCTTTGAACAAGTCTCTAAAGAGTGCTGCAACCTATTGATGCAATTAGCGATTTGCAGTTGTGAAAACTGTTGACAACCTTTGACACGCTGATAAGGTGGGTAACGGAGGGAAAGCACGGTGTTTTGTGGTTTTTCGTGGTTCAATGACTTCCCAGCGGGTATTCGAGGTTGCATCCGGTGTTTCAGGGCGAGACTGCCATCACGGTAGACGAGAAGGGGCGTATGGCGGTGCCAACCGCTTACCGCGACCTCGTCATGCGTGTCAGTGGCAATCGCCTGGTACTCACCTACAACCCGTTCGACGCCGGATGCCTGTGGCTGTACGCGGAGAAGGAGTGGGAACGTGTGCGCGACGACGTGATGTCCAAGCCCAATACCCAGCGCGTGATCCGCACGCTGCAACAAAAACTGGTGGGTTCTTCGGCCATGCTCGATCTGGACGCCAGTGGGCGTCTGAGCATCCCGGCCAGCCATCGCAATGCGGTTGGCATCGAGAAAAAAGCCGTCCTGCTGGGGATGGGCGACAAGTTCGAACTCTGGAGCGAGCAGGCACATCGCGCATTGATCCAGCAGACATTGTCTGACGGGGATCTGGGCGATGAATTGCTCGATCTCAGGTTGTGAGCCGGGGTGCCCGGATGCGCGGTGAAGCGCAGCCCGGTCACCCGGTGTCACAGCCGCCGGCAGCCCACGTGCCGGTGCTGTACCCGCAAGTTCTGGATGGCCTGCAAGTGACCGAAAACGGAACCTATCTCGATGGCACGTTCGGGCGTGGCGGACACGCACGTGGTGTGCTGGAACGCCTTGGCCCAGGAGGTCGATTGCTGGTGATGGACAAGGACCCTGAAGCGATCGTGGTGGCCGAACAGATGCTCGGTGTCGATGCGCGCGTGTCCATCCATCGCGGTAGTTTTGCCGGCCTCGGTCGATTGGTTGCCGCATCCACCGTCGACGGCATCCTGCTGGATCTGGGCGTGTCTTCGCCGCAATTAGACGTGGCCGGGCGTGGTTTCAGCTTCGGCAAGGATGGCCCGCTGGACATGCGCATGGACCCGGACAGCGGTCAGAGCGCGGCCGAGTGGCTGGCGCATGCCAGCGAACGCGAGATCGCCGATGTGCTGTGGACCTATGGCCAGGAACGCCAGAGCCGCCGCATCGCGCGTGCCATCGTTGCGCGCCGCGCCGAACAGACGTTGCTGCGCACCGCGCAACTGGCTGACCTGATTACCTCGGTGATGCCGCGCGGCGACAGCAAGATCCACCCGGCCACACGCAGCTTCCAGGCAATCCGCATCCACATCAACCGCGAACTCGATGACCTGGAAGCCGGCCTTGCTGCTGCGTTGACCGCGCTCAAGCCTGACGGCCGGCTGGCAGTGATCAGCTTTCATTCGTTGGAAGACCGCATCGTCAAACACTTCATGGCCCGCTACGCCAAGGCTCCGCCAAGCAACCGCCGCCTGCCCGAAGCGCAACCGTTCATGCGCACGCTGCGGCTGGTGAGCAGTGCGATCAAAGCCGACGCCGCCGAAGTGAACCGCAATCCGCGCGCTCGCAGCGCGGTGTTGCGGGTGGCCGAGAAAGTGGGGCCTGGCATGCCTGAGTTGGAGTTGGAAAAGCGCTCCAAGCCAGTCTCTCATCCCGCCTCGCGAACCACGGCGTCTCCAGGAGATGCAGCATGAGTCGCGTCCTGCTCATCGTGTTGCTTGCATGCAGCATCGCTTCAGCAATTGGTGTCGTGTATATGCGCCACATGCATCGCAAGTTGTTCGTGCAGTTGTCCAAGCTTGAACATACGCGTGACGAATTGAATATCGAATTCGGACGGCTGCAGCTGGAGCAGGCCACGTGGGCGGAAAGCAACCGCGTCGATCAGCTCGCGCGTGCGCGCATTGGGATGAAGTTTCCGGAAACCAACGACATCGTGGTGGTGCGCCCATGACAAAGCGGCAGGAGCGCTGCTTTGCACGGCCCAGCCGCCCGCAGGGTGGCGTACATGGAGGTGCGCCATGAAAGCCACCCGCAACCGCCCACGCAGCAATTTCAATCTCCGTGCTCGCCTGACTCTGGTCGGCATCGCACTGGGCCTGTGCTCGGTGACGCTGATCGGGCGCGCGGCTTTCGTGCAGCTGATCAATCGCGATTTCTATCAGCGTCAGGGCGAAGCACGTTACTTGCGCGAACTCCCTATTGCCACATCGCGCGGCATGATCACTGACCGTAACGGCGAGCCGCTGGCGGTGTCCACGCCGGTGGAATCGATCTGGGTCAATCCACAGGAACTGCTGCGCAACCCGGAACGCATTGCGCAGCTGGCAAAGGCGCTCGGACAGCCGCTGGATGAATTGAACGCCAAGCTGGCGCAGAAGGCTGGCAAGGAATTCATGTACCTGCAGCGCCGGATCAATCCGGACAAGGCGCATGCGATTGTCGATCTGAAGATTCCCGGCGTGTTCTCGCAGCGCGAGTTTCGTCGCTTCTACCCGCAAGGCGAGGCGATGGCCCACGTGCTGGGCTTTACCAATATCGATGATCGCGGCCAGGAAGGTCTCGAGCTGGCCTTCGACGAATGGCTGCGCGGCAAGCCCGGTTCCAAGAAAGTGGTGCGCGATGCGCGCGGCGCCATCGTGGAAAGCGTGGACATGGTGCGTCCGGCGCAACCGGGCAAGGATCTGACGCTGAGTATCGATCGCCGTATCCAGTTCCTGGCTTATAAGGAACTGCGCAAGGCACTGGTCGAAAACAACGCCGCCGGCGGTTCGCTGGTGGTGATGGATGTGGCCACCGGCGAAGTGCTGGCGATGGTCAACTTGCCCACCTACAACCCGAATTCGGTCACTGGAATCAACCCGTCGGCACGCCGCAACCGCGCGGTGACCGATATCGTCGAGCCGGGTTCTACGATGAAACCGCTGACCGTGGCGACCGCGCTGACGGCTGGGGTGGTGACCAAGGACACCATCATCGACACCAACCCTGGCTACATGACGGTGGGCCGCTTCACCATTCGCGATGTGCCGCACAACAACGGCGTGCTCAACGTCACCGGCGTGATCACCCGCAGCTCGAACATCGGTGCGGCCAAGATCGCAGCCAAGGTGCCGGATCAGGCCTTTTATCAGTCGATCCGTAACTTCGGCTACGGCAGCGCACCGCATAGTGGTTTTCCCGGCGAATCGGCCGGTGTGGTGTTGCAGCCGGCACGCTGGAGTGGCCCGTCCAAGACCACGATGTCCTACGGCTACGGCCTGTCGGTGACGCCGTTGCAGATTGCGCAGGCATACGCCACGCTCGGCAACGGCGGCAAGCTCACTGCGCCGACGTTCGTACGTGGCCAGCACAACGACACCCGGCAGGTGATCACGCCGCAAGTGGCGCGTCAGGTCATCGATATGATGGAAACGGTGGTCACCCAGGGCGGCGCCAAGGGCGCGGCGATTCTTGGGTACCACGTGGCCGGCAAGACCGGTACCGCGCGCAAGAACGGTCCCAGCGGCTATGAGCGCGGACATTACAACGCGCTGTTCGCCGGCCTGGTGCCGTCCACGCATCCCCGTTTTGCCACGGTCATCGTGATCAACGATCCGCAGGGCAAGGTGTACTACGGGGGCCTGGTGTCAGCGCCGGTCTTCCACCGCGTGATGGAGGGTGCACTGCGATTGATGGACGTGCCGCCGGACGACATCCAGTCCTGGCTGGCCGCACAGGCGGCCGGCAAGACGGGGCAGCCGGTGGCCAAACCGCAGCCGGTCGATCTGGATCCGGCCCTGGTCCCGGACCCGATGGAAGAGGTGTCGGCCGGCATTCCGACTGCATCGGGAACTGCGCCGGTCGCAGCGCCAGCGCATCCTGCGACGTTGCCGGAGAGCCGCCAATGAGCCGCAGTATGGCGCTCTCGCAGTTGCTGCCGGACGTGGCGCTGACGCACGATGTACAGGTCTCGGGTTTGGCGATGGATAGCCGTGCCGTGCGCCCCGGCGATGTGTTCGTCGCGGTCGCTGGCTTCGGTGCGCATGGTCTGGGCTTTGCCGAACAGGCGCGCGCGAACGGTGCAGTGGCGGTGTTGTTCGAGTCGCCGGCTCCGGATGCTGTGCCGGTTCCGGTCGATGCGATTGCCGTGCCGGGCTTGCGTGCGCGCTTGGGCAGCATGGCCGATACGTTTCATGGCCGACCGTCGCATGCGATGCGCATGGTCGGCGTCACCGGCACCAATGGCAAGACCTCCACCGTGCAGCTGCTGGCGCACGCATTGACGCTGCTCGGTACGCGCACCGGCACGCTCGGCACCTTGGGTGTTGGTCTATATGGCTCGACCGTGCCGACCGGATTCACCACGCCGCTGGTACTGCCCACGCATGCGTTGCTGGCGCAGTTGCGCGATGACGGCGCGCAGGCGGTAGCAATGGAAGTCAGCTCGCACGCACTCGATCAGGGGCGCGTGGATGCGGTGCATTTCGATGTGGCAGTCTTCACCAATCTCACCCGTGATCATCTCGATTATCACGGCGACATGGTGCAGTACGGTGCTGCGAAGGCCAAGCTGTTCACCCGCCCCGGTTTGAAGGCTGCTGTGGTAAATCTGGATGATGCCTTCGGTCGCAAGCTGTTCACCTCGCTCGATCCTGCGCTGCGCGCGATCGGCGTGAGCTCACGCGCGCAGGCCGACGCGAGCGTAAGCGCACAGGCATTGCAGCTGGATCATCACGGCATCCATTTCGCGCTGAACATTCATGGCCAAGTGCATCCGGTGCATTCGCCAATGCTGGGCCGTTTCAATGTGGACAACTTGCTTGCCGTGGCCGGTGCGTTGTGGGCGATGGATATCGCACCTGCGCAGATCGCCAGCGTGCTCGGTCAGTTGCAGCCGATCCATGGCCGCATGAACCGTCTAGGCGGCGCGCATGGTGCGCCACTGGTGGTGGTCGATTACGCACACACGCCCGATGCGTTGCAACAGGCACTGAGTAGCCTACGTGCGCATGCGCAGGACCGGCTGATCTGTGTATTCGGCTGCGGCGGCGAGCGCGATGCCGGCAAGCGTCCGCAGATGGCGGCGATTGCAGAATTCAATGCCGACGTGGCGATCGTCACCGACGACAATCCGCGTGGAGAAGATGGCGATGCCATCATGGCCGACATCCTGCGCGGCTTCGCGCGTCCGGATGCAGCCATTGTGCAGCGCGACCGCGCCGCTGCGATCCATCAGGCCATTGGCATGGCCAGCGCGTCCGACATCGTGTTGATCGCCGGCAAGGGTCACGAGTCGTATCAGGAAGTTTCCGGCGTGCGACATGCCTTCGACGACACCACCGTCGCCGCGCAGGCATTGTTGCCGCGCACCCTGCTGGTGGGAGTGCGCCCATGAAGCTGACTCCCCTGTCGTTGATTGCTCATTTTGCCGGCGGCGAGCTGCACGGCGACGACGCCATGATCGATGCGGTCGACAATGACACTCGTACGCTTGCCAACGGCAGCCTGTATGTGGCGCTTCGCGGCGAGCGTTTCGACGGGCACGATTTTGCCGCCGATGCAGCCGCACGCGGTGCCAGCGGGTTGCTGGTCGATCGCCTGCTGCCAGCGTTGAGCGTGCCGCAGGTGCTGGTGAAAAATACGGAGCTTGCCTTGGCACGTATCGCTGCCGGGATGCAACGCGACCGTCCCACGCGCGTACTTGCACTGACCGGTTCTAACGGCAAAACCAGCGTCAAGGCCCTGCTGTTGTCGATCCTGCAGGAAGCTGGGCGCGTGGATAGCACTACCGTGTATGCAACACCTGGCAATCGCAATAACGAAATTGGTCTGCCGCTGGCCGTCATTGCCGCCCCTGACGATGCGGACTTTGCGATTTACGAAATGGGCGCCGGTAAGCCGGGCGACATTGCCTATCTCACCGATATCGCGCAGCCGCATGTCGCACTGGTCAATAACATCGCGCCGGCGCATCTGGAACGTCTGGGCAGCTTGCTCGGCGTCGCACAGACCAAGGGCGCCATCTACGCCGCGCTGCCCGCCGATGGTGTGGCGGTGATCAATGCCGACGACGCCTTCGGCATGTGGTTCGAGCAGCAGTTGCAGGGCCAGCAGGTGCAAGGGCGTCGCCTATTGCGCTACGGCCTGCAGGTCAGTGCCGAGATCACGGCCTGTCAGTTGCAACTACAGGCCGGTTCTGCGCAGTTCACCCTGGTGACTCCGCAGGGCGAGACGCAGGTTGCGCTGCCATTGCCGGGTCGCCACAACGTGCTCAACGCCTTGGCGGCAACCGGTCTTGCACTGGGTGCCGGCATCGCCTTGCCGGTGATCGCCGCTGGTCTGGCGCAGGCGCACCCGGTGGCGGGTCGGCAGATCGCACAGACCCTGCCGAGCGGCGCGGTGCTGATCGACGACAGCTACAACGCAAATCCGGGCTCGCTGGATGCGGCGATTGATGCATTGGCCGCCGCACCGGGCGAAGGCTGGCTGGTGCTCGGCGACATGCGCGAACTCGGCACCGAAGGCGTCGCATTGCATGCCGCTGCGGGACGTCGTGCCAGTGCGGCCAAGCTGCAACGGCTGTACGCGCTGGGCGACCTCAGCGCCGTCGCGGCGCAGGCATTCGGCGAGGGCGGCCGCGTGTTCGCCACGCATGAGGCATTGATCGACGCGTTGCAGGCGGATTTGGCTGAGGCTGCCGGCCGAGAAACACGACTGCCGCAACACACCTCAGCAAAGACGCAGGAACATGCAGTGATTCAGCAACAGCAATCGCCGTCCACGGCCATGCTATCTGGTGCTGCCTCCATCACGATCCTGGTGAAGGGCTCGCGCGGCAGCGCGATGGATCGTGTCGTCACAGCGCTGCTCGCATCGGCGCAGGGTGCATCCCATGCTACTTGAGTTGGCTCGTTGGCTGCAGCAGTTGGAGAGCCTGTTCGGGCTGTTCAACTATCTGACCTTTCGCGGCATTTTGGCTGCGCTGACCGCGCTGTTTCTGTCGTTGTGGATGGGCCCTGGGGTGATCCGCAAGCTGGCGCAGTTCAAGGGTGGCCAACCGATCCGTCAAGATGGCCCGCAAACGCATTTCTCCAAGGCAGGCACGCCGACCATGGGTGGCTCGCTCATCCTGCTCACCGTCAGTTTGTCGGTGCTGCTGTGGGGCGATCTACGTAATCGCTACGTATGGTTGGTGCTGGCGGTGATGATCTGCTTCGGCACGATTGGCTGGTACGACGACTGGATCAAGATCGTGCGCCGCGACCCAAATGGTTTGAAGTCGCGCTGGAAGTATCTGCTGCAGTCGATCTTCGGCTTGGGCGCAGGTCTGTTCCTTTACTACACCGCAGACGTGCCGGCGGCGATCACGTTTTACATTCCGATGTTCAAGTCGATCGCGCTGCCGCTAGCTGGCGTGAGCTTCGTGGTGATCGCCTACTTCTGGATTGTGGGCTTCTCCAATGCGGTGAACCTGACCGATGGCTTGGACGGCTTGGCGATTATGCCAACTGTCCTGGTGGCCTGCGCATTGGGTGTGTTCGCGTATGCCTCGGGCAATGTCGTGTTTGCCGAGTATTTGAAGATTCCGCTGATTCCAGGTGCCGGCGAGCTGATCATCATCTGCTCGGCAATCGCTGGCGCTGGTTTGGGCTTTCTCTGGTTCAACACTTATCCAGCGATGGTGTTCATGGGCGACATCGGCGCGCTGTCGCTTGGCGCGGTACTTGGCACGATCGCCGTGATCGTGCGCCAGGAAATAGTGTTGGTGGTCATGGGCGGTGTGTTTGTGATCGAAACGCTCTCGGTGATGATCCAGGTGGCCAGCTTCAAGCTCACTGGCAAACGCGTGTTCCGCATGGCGCCGATTCACCACCACTTCGAACTCAAGGGTTGGCCGGAGCCGCGCGTGATCGTGCGGTTCTGGATCATTTCGGTCGTGCTGGTGCTGATCGGCCTTGCCACATTGAAGGTGCGCTGATGAACAGAATGTCCCGTCAGGCAACACGATTGGACGCCATCGGCGGTCGCTACGACCCATGGCTGCTCGGGGCCGCGGCCACGCTTGCCTCGCTGGGCGTGGTGATGGTCGCCTCCAGCTCGATCGAGTTGTCCGACAACCCCTTTTATTACCTGACCCGCCACTTGGTGTTCCTGGGCATCGGTATCGGTCTGGCGTTCTGGGCGATGCGCACCGAGCTCAAAACCATCGAGCATTACAACCAGATGTTGCTGTTGGCCTGCTTCGGTCTGCTGATGGTGGTGTTCGTACCGGGCCTTGGCAGCAGCGTCAACGGCGCCAAACGTTGGATCAATCTGGGTGTGTCGAAATTCCAGACCGTGGAAGCGGTCAAGGTGCTCTACATCGTGTGGCTGTCCAGCTATCTGGTGCGTTTCCGCGACGAGGTCAACGCAACCTGGCCGGCGATGCTCAAGCCGCTGGGCGTTGCCGTCGCACTGGTTGGCCTGTTGCTGATGCAGCCGGACTTCGGTTCGTCCACGCTGCTGTTGGCCATTACCGCCGGTATGCTGGTGCTGGGCGGAGTGAATCTGCCCCGCATGTCGATGCCAATCGTCATCGGGTTGCCGATCTTCGCCTTCATCGCGATCTTGGAGCCGTATCGTCTGCGTCGCATCACCTCGTTTCTGAATCCGTGGGCCGACCAGCTTGGCTCCGGCTATCAGTTATCGAACGCATTGATGGCGGTCGGTCGCGGCCAGTGGACTGGCGCGGGCCTGGGTGCCTCGGTGCAGAAGCTCAATTATCTGCCTGAAGCGCACACCGACTTCATTTTCTCGGTGATTGCAGAAGAGCTTGGGTTTATTGGCGTCTGCGGTGTGATCGCGCTGTATGCGCTACTGGTTGGCCGTGCGTTCTGGCTGGGCATGCGCTGTGTGGAAATGAAACGCCACTTTTCCGGCTACATCGCCTTCGGCATCGGTCTGTGGATCAGCCTGCAAAGCTTCGTCTCGGTGGGTGTGAACCTTGGGATTCTGCCGACCAAGGGTCTGACCTTGCCGCTGATCTCATCAGGCGGTTCATCGGTGCTGATGACGTGCGCGGCGATGGGTTTGCTGCTGCGTGTGTCCTATGAATTGGATCGTGCCGAGCGCTTGCGCAGCAAGCTGTCGCCGCAGGGTGCGGCCACACCGTCGGCTGAGTCGGCTGAGCCCGTGGTCGAATCGAACACGCCGGCCTATGCACCAGCGCGCAAACCGCAGCGCGAGACGATTGCCGTTGCGTCTGCCGCAACACCGGTTGCTGCCGCTGCTGCGCCGGCATCGGCGATCCTGCGCGGTGCCAGCCGCATGCAGCCGCGTGTGGAACCGACGTTGGGGAGAATCGGGTGAGTGCGTATGCCCATCCATCGCAAAAGCACGCACACCCACATGCGGGGATGCAACCAGTGATGATTCTGGCGGGCGGCACTGGCGGGCATATCTTCCCTGGGCTGGCGGTTGCCAATGTCCTGCGTGCGCGGGGCGTGCCGGTCACCTGGCTGGGTGCCGATGGCGCGATGGAAACCCGTCTGGTGCCGCAACATGCGATTCAAATCGACACGCTGGCCATCAGTGGGTTGCGCGGCAAAGGCCTGGTGAAGTTGCTGTCTGCGCCGGTGCGCGTGCTGCGCGCAGTGCGCGCTGCCGGTGTCGTGCTGCGCAAGCGCCAGCCGCGTGCGGTGATCAGTTTTGGCGGCTTTGCGGCCGGGCCGGGCGGCATGGCCGCGCGTTTTCTCGGTGTGCCTTTACTGGTACACGAACAAAACCGTGCCCCCGGCATGACCAACAAGGTGTTGTCGCGTTTCGCGCGCCGGGTACTGACCGGTTTTCCGGGCAGCTTCGCTGGCGAAGAACCGGTGGGCAACCCGGTGCGTGCAGAAATCGCGGCGTTGCCAGCGCCGACTAAACGCTTTGCTGGCCGCGAGGGTCCGGTGCGCGTGTTGATACTTGGCGGCAGCCAGGGCGCACGCGTTTTGAACGAGGCGGTACCGGCAGCGCTGGCCGCACTTGGTCACCCCAGTGTCGAGGTTCGCCATCAATGCGGCGAAAAGCTGCGCGCTGAAGCAGAAGCTTCGTACGCACAAGCAAACGTCACAGCCAGCGTGGAACCCTTTATCGCCGACATGGCTGCAGCCTACGCCTGGGCCGATCTGGTCGTGTGCCGCGCGGGTGCGTCCACGCTGGCCGAGCTCTGCGCCGCCGGTGTCGGCAGTGTGCTGGTGCCGTTCGCCGCTGCCGTCGACGACCATCAAACCCGCAACGCCGAATACCTGGTGGGCGCCGCCGCCGCCGTGCTGATCAAGCAGGATGAAAGTCTCCCCGTGCGCCTGCAGCAGGTCTTGCAGGCCCTGCTCAGGGACCCGGCTCGTCGTCTGTCGATGGCAAACGCTGCACGCACCCTCGCCAAGCCGGACGCCGCCGAGCGTATTGCCGACATCATTCTTCAGGAAGCCGGGAGCGGGGATTCGGGATTGGGACTTGGTCACAAACAAACGCACACGCAGGACAGTATGCAAGCTTCATTGAATGACACCCGTTCGGAGCTGTTGATCGCCCCCCCTCTTCAATGCCGAAGCCGCAATCCCGGCATCCGCACACGAGGTGCACGGTGATCCGCCGTCTGCAGGACAGTGGCGATCTGGTACGGGCATTTCCGCGCGTGCATTTCGTCGGCATCGGCGGCACCGGCATGAGCGGTATTGCCGAGGTGATGCTGACACTAGGGTATGACGTGTCTGGGTCCGACAATGCCGACAATGCCGCCACACGTCGACTGATCGAGCTGGGAGCGCGTGTGATGCGTGGGCATTCGGCGGCCAACGTGTTGGGTACCGATTGCGTGGTGGTGTCCAGTGCCATTCGCGAAGACAACCCCGAACTGATGGAAGCGCGCAGCCAGCGCATTCCAATCATGCCGCGTGCAGCGATGCTCGCCGAGTTGATGCGTTTCCGTCGCGGTATTGCGGTGGCTGGCACGCATGGTAAGACCACCACCACCAGCTTGGCTGCAGCGGTACTGAGCGAAGGCGGATTGGACCCGACCTTTGTCATCGGCGGCCAGTTGTTGGCCGCCGGCGCGAATGCAAAACTCGGTGACGGCCAATGGCTGGTCGCCGAGGCCGATGAAAGCGATGGCAGCTTCCTGCGGTTGAATCCGTTGATGGCGGTGATCACCAACATCGATTCGGATCACCTGGAGAACTACGGGAACGATTTCGCTCGCGTGCAGGCGGCATTTGCCGAATTCCTGCAGCGCTTGCCGTTCTATGGCTTGGCATTACTGTGCATCGACGACCCGGAAGTGGCAGCACTGGCCGTCAAGACGCCGCGTCATGTGATGAGCTACGGCATGAGTGAAAATGCCGACGTGCGTGCCGAGGATGTGGTGCAGGATGGCCCCCGCATGCGCTTTACGTTGCGTCTGCCGGAAGGCACCACCACCGAGGTGACGCTGGCGCTGTCGGGCCGTCACAACGTACTCAATGCGCTTGCTGCCGCCGCAATCGGCTGGCAACTCGGCGTGGCGCCGGAAACCATCGCGCGCGCGTTCGCGAATTTCGCCGGCATTGGCCGTCGGTTCAATGATCTGGGCGAAGTGACAACCAGCACCGGCGCCCGCGTGCGGGTGGTCGACGATTACGGTCATCACCCGCGCGAACTCGAAGCTGTGTTCGCCGCAGCGCGTGGTGGCTGGCCGGACAAGCGTCTGGTTGTCGCTTTTCAGCCGCATCGCTATAGCCGCACCCGCGATCAGTTCGACGCCTTCGCCGCGGTGCTCAGCACCGTCGACGCATTGGTATTGAGCGAGGTCTACCCGGCCGGCGAAGCCCCGATTCCGGGTGCCGATTCACGTGCACTGGCGCGTGCGATCCGTGCGCGCGGTCGCAGCGAGCCGGTGGTCGTCGGCCAGATTGCAGACCTTGCCCAAGTGTTGCCCGATGTGCTGCAAGACGGCGACCTGCTGCTAATGATGGGCGCTGGCGATATCGGTTACGTATCTCAGCACATCATCAACCACGGGTTTGTCGGAGAGCAGGCATGAGCGCGGCCATCGGCAACACCCGCACCAACGATCCTGCTGCGTTTGGCCGCGTTGCCGTGCTGCTCGGTGGCACTTCGTCCGAACGCGACGTGTCGTTGAAGTCCGGTAGCAATGTGCTGGAAGCGCTGCGCGCGCGCGGTGTCGATGCACAACCGGTCGATGGCATCCCGGCCCTGGCCAAGGCGTTGGTCGCACAGCAGTTCGATCGCGTGTTCAATGTGTTGCACGGGCATAACGGCGGCGGCGAGGACGGCATCGTGCAGGGCTTGATGGAAGCCTTCGGTGTGCCGTACACCGGCTCGGATGTGCTGGGTTCGGCGTTAAGCATGGACAAGATCCGCACCAAGCAGGTGTGGTTGTCGCTTGGCTTGTCGACACCGCGATACGTGCGTCTGGCCGCTGGCGCCAGCGCCGAGGACATTCACGCCGCTGCACAACAGATCGGTTTGCCGGTCATCGTCAAGCCGGCCAACGAAGGTTCCAGCGTCGGCGTGAGCCGCGTTTTCTACCAGGCCCAGCTCGAAGAAGCGGTGATCCTGGCTGCACGCTATGACGGCGCGCTGTTGATGGAGCAATTGATCGAAGGTGACGAACTCACCGTGGCTGTGCTCGGCGACACTGCGTTGCCATCCATTCGCATCGTGCCCAAGGGCCAGTGGTACGACTACAACGCCAAGTACATCGCCGAGGACACGCAGTATCTGTGCCCCGGCCTGGACGGCGAGGCCGAAGCGCAGATCCGCCAGCTTGCGCTGGACGCATTCGGTGCCGTCGGCTGCCGTGGCTGGGGCCGTGTGGACGTGATGCGCGATGGCAGCACCGGCCAACTGTATCTGCTCGAAGTGAACACCGCTCCTGGCATGACCAGCCATTCGTTGGTTCCCAAGGCCGCCCGCCAGCTCGGCATCGATTTCCAAGCGCTGGTCTGGCACGTGCTGGAGCAGACGCTGTGATGACGGCAGTGGTGGTTGGGCATTGGGAAGCAGTCAACAGCGGCGCGATGGGTGCCATTGCTGTTGGTGTTGCCGCTTTCGTGAATCATCGCCAATCCACACCGACCAGTTCCTCTGCGCGCGTGCAATGCTCATGAACGCCACACTCCGCATTCTGGCCTGGTTGCTCGCGTTGGCATTGGTCGCGCTGCCGGTGGTGGCTGTGCTCAATGGCTGGGTCGGTGCCGAGCGTTGGCCGTTGACGAGGTTGCGCGTGTCCGGCGATTTCAAGCGGGTACCTGCGGAACAATTGCGTGCGGCGGTATTGCCGTATACGCGTGCGGGCTTCTTCGCGGTGAAATTGCAGCAGGCACAGGATGCCATCGCGAGTTTGCCCTGGGTGGAAAGTGCGCAGGTGCGCAAGCGTTGGCCTGATGTACTGGAAGTGCACGTGACCGAGCACAAGCCATTCGCGCGCTGGGGCACCGACCGCATGCTGTCCGAGCAGGGCCGGCTGTTTCCTACCCCGCCGTTGTTGAAGGACTTCAAATTGCCGCAGCTGGCTGGTCCGGACAGCAAGACAAAGGACGTGGTGGCGCTCTACAACCAATCGCGCGCGTTATTCGCGCCGACCGGGCTGGATGTGGAGCGTCTGCAGATGGATGCCCGCGGCAGCTGTTCGCTGACGCTGAGCAATGGCGTACAGATCGTGGTCGGTCGTGACGATACGCGCATGCGCCTGCAGCGGTTCGCACGCGTACTGCCGCAGCTGGTCGATGCGCAGCGCCCGATTACCCGCGCCGATCTGCGTTACACAAACGGGTTTACCGTCGAGCGTGCTCCCGGCCAGACGCCGCGCGACAGCAAAAAAACCAAGAGCGTCACGCCGGTCACGCCCGCCGTGACGCCTGCGGCAGTGCATCCAGTCGCCGGTGTTCGGCAACGCCTGATTGATCGTCTGGCTTGCGCACTTGCGTCATTCACTCTTCAACGCAGTCTGCATACATGAATCGCAAAGGCGACAAATCCCTCATCGTTGGACTGGACATCGGCACCTCCAAGGTCGTTGCCCTGGTCGGCGAATACTCGCCCGGTAATCCGATCGAAGTGATCGGTATCGGTTCGCATGAATCGCGCGGTCTCAAGCGCGGCGTAGTGGTGGATATTGAATCTACCGTGCAGTCGATCCAGCGTGCGGTGGAAGAAGCCGAGCTGATGGCCGGCTGCGAAATCCGCTCGGTCTATGCATCGATTTGCGGCAACCACGTGCAATGCAAGAACTCGCCCGGCATCGTGCCGATCCGCGATGGCGAAGTGACCTGGAGCGATCTGGAACGCGTGCTCGATGCCGCCAAGGCTGTGGCCATTCCTGCCGATCAGCGCATCTTGCATGCGATCCCGCGCGAATACGTGCTAGACGATTCGCAGGAAGGTATCCGCAACCCGGTCGGCATGACCGGCGTGCGCCTGGAGGTGCACGCGCATCTCGTGGTGTGCGCGCAGTCGGCTGCTGCCAACATCACCAAGTGCGTGCAGAAGTGTGGCTTGCAGGTCGACGATCTGGTGCTGTCGTCGCTGGCATCGTCGGTCGCAGTGCTGACGGCCGACGAACGCGAACTCGGCGTGGTGCTGGTGGACATCGGCGCTGGCACCACCGATCTGGCGGTGTACGTCCAAGGGGCTATTTGCCACACCGCCTCGCTGCCGATCGCTGGCGACCACGTCACCAACGACATTGCGCACATGCTGCGCACACCCACCCCGGAAGCCGAGCAGATCAAGGTCCGTTACGCCTGTGCGCTGGCGCAGCTGGCCACCGCCGAAGAAAGTATCCAGGTGCCATCGGTAGGCGACCGTCCGCCACGGCGTATGCCGAGGCATGCACTCGCGCAGGCAGTGCAGGGACGTTACGAAGAAATCTTCGAAATGGTGCAGGCAGAACTGCGTCGTTGCGGCTTCGAGGAAATGGTGCGCGCCGGCATGGTGCTCACCGGTGGCGCCTCGAAGATGGAAGGCGTGGTGGAACTGGCTGAAGAAATGCTGCAGATGCCAGTGCGCGTGGGTATTCCCCAGCACGTCACCGGTCTGGGTGAGGTGGTCGGCAACCCGGTGCACGCTTCTGGGGTTGGCCTGTTGCTGATGGGCAGTCAAATCGAACATCCGCGCCGCCCGTCGATTCCGACCGGGCGCGCGGGGAGCTTATTCAAGAAATTGAAGAATTGGTATCGCGGCGAATTCTGATGGCAGGGATTCAAGCGAGGAGTTTTGGGATTGGTTCAGGGTGAAATGAAGAAACACAGTGGCAGCAACGATACGTAGAGAGCGGCGAGCGGGTAGGCGATAAATTTTTTGCAGGCATTGCGTCGAGGAGCAGGTGCGGTGAGCCGTTGATCGCAACAGCGCATCGATGACCACGCACCCAGGCCCGACTTCCAAACAACAACACTCGCCGGAGGCAGAGATGGGTCAGATAAGGCAGTACGTCCCAATCCCCAATCCCACCTCTCCACTTCCGGCGCAAGAGGACACTGACATGGCACATTTCGAACTGATTGAAAAAATGGCTCCAAACGCGGTCATCAAGGTGGTTGGCGTCGGCGGCGGTGGCGGCAATGCCGTCGCGCACATGGTCAACACCAACGTCGATGGCGTGGAATTCATCACCGCCAACACCGATTCGCAGGCGATCAAGAACTGCGGCGCCAAGCTGCAGCTGCAGCTCGGCAGCAATGTCACCAAGGGCCTGGGTGCAGGCGCGAATCCGGAAGTGGGCCGTCAGGCTGCGCTGGAAGATCGCGAGCGCATCATGGATGCGCTGCAGGGTGCGGACATGGTCTTCATTACTGCTGGCATGGGTGGGGGAACTGGCACCGGTGCCGCGCCGGTGGTGGCGCAGCTAGCCAAGGAAATGGGCATCTTGACCGTGGCCGTGGTCACCAAGCCGTTCCCGTTCGAAGGCCGTCGCCGCATGCAGGTTGCGCTGAAAGGCATCGAAGAGTTGAGCCAGCATTGCGATTCGCTGATCACCATTCCCAATGAAAAACTGATCACTGTGCTTGGCCGTAACGCCACCATGATCCAGGCGTTCCGCGCTGCCAACGACGTGCTTCAGGGGGCCGTGCAGGGCATCGCCGATTTAATCGTACGTCCGGGTCTGATCAACGTCGACTTCGCCGATGTGCGCACCGTGATGTCGGAAATGGGTCTGGCCATGATGGGAACCGGTTCGGCACGTGGCGACGATCGCGCGCAGGCCGCTGCCGAAGCTGCCATCCAGAACCCGTTACTGGACGATGTGAATCTGGCAGGTGCCAATGGGATCCTGGTCAACATCACAGCCGGTCCGGACTTCACCATGTCCGAGTTCGACGAGATCGGTCGCACCATCGAAGCCTTTGCATCGGAAGATGCCACCGTGGTCGTTGGCACCGTGCTTGACCCCGATATGCAGGACGAAGTGCGTGTCACCGTGGTGGCTACCGGCCTGAACCGAGCGGTGGCGCGTCAGAGCCAGCGTTCGGACCAGCGCGCCCCAATCAAATTGGTGCGTAATGCCACGAACGGTCAACCGGAATTCGGCGATTTCGACACCAACAGCGGCGACGCCGTGTCCAGGGCGGTCGGTGGCAGCATGGGGCTGGGCCTGCGTCGTCCGAGCAGCGACTCGGTCGGCAGTAGCGCAGGCAACCACAACAGTGCCGGTGCGTCTGCGCCGTCGGCAGAGCTGCCCAACGATTACCTGGATATCCCGGCATTCCTGCGTCGCCAGGCCGACTGAGGGCCGACTGAGGGCCGTCTGCGGCGTCGCCACGGTGACGCCGCCGGTCCTGTCCTGAAGCGTGCTGTCCTGCCATGTCATGTCATTTCTGTCGGATCGGTGCCGATCCGGCAGCTTTTGTCGCGGCGTGACCGGTGGGTTACAGTCTCCGTCACACGTAGTTTGTTAAAATTCGGATAACCCAGGCAGTTACACAGTCAGTTCAGCGTCTGTCTGCATCGCTCATCCAAACTTCGCATATGACCCAGCAGCGCACGCTCAAAAACACCATTCGTGCCACCGGCGTTGGCCTGCACAGCGGCGATAAGGTGTACATGACGCTGCGACCGGCTCCGGTCGATCATGGCGTGGTGTTTCGGCGTGTGGATCTGGAACCTAGCGTGGACGTGCCGGCTAACGCCGAGCTGGTGACCGAGACCACGCTGTGCACCGGTCTGAGCTGCAATGGCGCAAAGATCCAGACGGTCGAACATCTGATGTCCGCATTAGCAGGCTTGGGTGTGGATAACGTCATCGTCGAATTGTCCTCGGCCGAGTTGCCGATCATGGATGGCTCGTCTGGCCCGTTCGTGTTCCTGCTGCAGTCCGCGGGCATCGTCGAACAGAGCAAGCCCAAGCGCTTTATCCGTATCAAGCAGACGGTGGAAGTGCGCGAGGGCGAAAAAGTGGCGCGCTTTGAGCCGTTCGAAGGCTACAAGCTAGGCTTCACCATCGAATTCAATCACCCGATGATCCCGGCCAGGCAGTCGCGCCAGGAAATCGAGTTCTCCACCTCGGCCTACGTCAAGGAAATCTCGCGCGCCCGGACCTTCGGTTTCATGCGCGACCTTGAGTACATGCGCGAGCGCAATCTGGGCCTGGGCGGCTCGATGGACAATGCCATCGTGCTGGACGAGTTCCGCGTCCTCAACGAGGACGGCCTGCGCTACACCAACGAATTCGTACGGCACAAGATTCTGGACGCCATCGGCGACCTGTACCTGGCCGGCGGCGCCATCCTTGGTGCCTACGAAGGCTTCAAGTCCGGCCACGCCCTCAACAACAAGTTGGTGCGTGCGCTGTTGGCCGACCAGGCTGCCTGGGAATGGACCAGTTTCCCGGAAGGCACCGAACAACCGCCGGTCACCTACGCCAGCCCTGTCTACGCGTAGTGTCAGGGAATGCCCGAATCGGCGTGCAAAGTGCGATTCTGGTCGGATTTCAGGCCCGGCCTTAACTTTTATTTAATAACTTCCTAACTCCTTCAGGCACTACGCCCGCTAGGATGCGACCGCTGGTGTGCGGCATTGGACATTCTTCCACGCACTAGCGGTCGCTTTGGAGACGCGATGGAAGCCTTAGCGTATTGTCGGTAAGACGTCCTGCAGGCAGGCCAATGCGTCGCGCAGGCCGTTGTGCGTGGCCTTGGACACGGGTTTGGGATAATCACGGTTCTGCTGCATTGGGGAATGCAGCGGGGCGGTTGCGATCCTGACGGCCACTGCGCTGGCTTTCAGTCCGATGGATCGGGCGGCATCCAGGATTTGGGTTTCGGCAAGCCGCACCTTGGCATGCCAAATCGGAGAATCCACCAGAAAAATGAGCTGTTCGCCTCGGACATTGGCCAATCGGCAACGGTCGGCCAGATGAGGTGGTAACTGTGAGCGCAACTGCCGGTCCAACGCATCGAGCCACAAGGCTCGGCGCAAGGGAGCGCCAGCCTTTTCCGCCAATGCGGCTTCAATGGCCGGTTGGGGTGCGGACGGGGTGCGTGCATTGGACTCGGGCTTGGACATGACACTCAATATGGCGTTGAACAACGTTGTAATCAAATCTCGGCACACCCGAGCGCAGCGCTTGGCCCGGCGGTTACAGGGCCTTGCAGCGGACCGGCCGATGGCGGTGCTTGGCGCCGTACTGGGTCTGGGCATGCTGATCGGCGTCGGTGCAAGTACCGCCGTCGGCATGGTGACCAATTCCGCGCTGCACGCCAAGCTCGTGCGGCAACAGGCCGACTTTGCGCAGGCGCAGCGCGTCTCGCAGGCGCAGATCAATGCATTGGCTGCTCGCCTGGGTGAGCTGCAGGCGCAGGCCACCCGCCTCAATGCGTTGGGTGAGCGGTTGACCGAAATGGGCAAGCTGAAGGACGGCGAGTTCGACTTCGATGCGCCGGTCGGCGTCGGTGGCGGCGATGAGCCGGTCAGCGACATGCCGGTGAAAGATCTCAAACAGGCGCTCAGGCAGGTCGAGCAGCAGTTCTCTGCCTCCGGGCAGCAACTGGATGTCTTGGCCTCGCTGATGTTCGATCATCAGTTGGAGCAGAATTCGGTGCCCTCGCGGATGCCGATCCGCAACACCTACATCACCTCGGGCTTCGGCGGTCGCGCCGATCCGTTCGACGGTGGCTCGGTCTTTCACAAGGGGGTGGACTTCCATGCCAACGTGGGCGACCCGGTGATGTCGGTTGCCGATGGTGTGGTCAGCTACGCTGGCGTGCGCGGCGGCTACGGCAATGTGGTCGAGGTGGATCACGGCAACGGTTATGTGACCCGTTATGCGCATAACTCGCGTCTGGTGGTGAAAGTGGGCGATCTGGTACGCGCCGGTCAGCAGGTGGCGTGTGCCGGCTCCAGCGGTCGATCCACCAGGGTACATGTGCATTTCGAGGTATGGGCGCAGGGGCGCGTGGTCAATCCGCGTCAATTCCTGGGTCAGACCACGCCGCTCGCACGTCAAGGGCGCGGTTGACGCAGACGCAGACCGCGCTTGATTCGTGAAGGCCCGCCCCAAGCTACAATGGGGCGTTGCCATCGACGGGGCGCATGTGCGCCCTGTTTCGTTTACGGCGGTCGGGTCTGTGGGGACCGGCGTCGGTCGAACCGTTCCTTTTCAACCGGTTTTTTCAATGATCAACAGTCTGCTTACCCGTGTTTTTGGCAGTCGTAACGAACGCCAGCTGCGCCAGCTCAACCGCCTCGTCACCCAGATCAACGCGCTGGAGCCGACGATCGAGAAGCTCTCCGACGCCGAGCTGCAAGCCAAGACCCCGGAGTTCAAGCAGCGTCTGGCTGCCGGCGAGTCCCCGGACAAGATTCTTCCCGAGGCCTTCGCGGTGTGCCGCGAGGCCAGCCGTCGGGTGCTCGGCATGCGCCATTACGATGTCCAGTTGATCGGCGGTATGGTGTTGCACCTGGGCAAGATCGCCGAGATGCGCACAGGTGAAGGCAAGACCCTGGTGGCGACGCTGCCGGTATATCTCAACGCGCTGCAGGGCGAAGGCGTGCACGTGGTGACGGTCAACGACTACCTGGCGCGCCGCGATGCTGCGCAGATGGGCAAACTGTACAACTGGCTGGGCTTGAGCGTGGGTGTGGTGTATCCGGGCATGCCGCACAGCGACAAGTGCGAGGCCTACGGCAGTGACATCACCTATGGCACCAATAACGAATTCGGTTTCGACTACCTGCGCGACAACATGGCGCTTTCGCGGGCGGACCGTTACCAGCGCAAGTTGCATTACGCGATCGTCGATGAAGTTGACTCGATCCTGATCGATGAAGCGCGCACCCCGCTGATCATCTCCGGCCCGGCCGACGAATCGCCCGAGCTCTACATTCGTGTCAACCGCATCGTGCCGCAGCTGACCAGGCAGGAGAGTGAGGAAGGCGAGGGCGATTTCTGGATCGATGAAAAGGGCAAGCAGGTCCATCTGTCCGAAGCGGGCATGGAGCATGCCGAAGAACTGCTGTTACAGGCCGGCATTCTGGAGAACGCCGAAGACGGTCTGTATGCCGCGCAGAACCTGAGCGTGGTACATCACCTCAACGCGGCGCTGCGGGCGCATGCGATCTATCAGCGCGATGTGGATTACATCGTGCGTGATGGTGAAGTGGTGATCGTGGACGAATTCACCGGTCGCACGCTGCCTGGACGTCGCTGGTCCGACGGGCTGCATCAGGCCATCGAAGCCAAGGAAGGCGTGCCGGTGCAGCGCGAGAATCAGACCCTGGCCAGCATCACCTTCCAGAACCTGTTTCGCATGTACAAAAAGCTGTCCGGCATGACCGGTACGGCAGATACCGAAGCCTACGAATTCCAAAGCATCTACGGCCTGGAAGTGATGGTGATTCCGACCAACCGCCCGACCGTGCGCAAGGATCACCCTGACCAGGTGTTTCTCAACCGCAAAGGTAAGTTCAACGCAGTGCTGGCCGACATCGAAGACTGCGCCAAGCGCGGTCAGCCGGTACTGGTGGGTACCACCTCGATCGAGACCTCGGAGATGCTCTCCGAGCATCTGCGCAAGGCCGGGGTCAAGCACGAAGTCCTCAATGCCAAACAGCATGAGCGCGAAGCCACCATCGTGGCCAACGCCGGCCAGCCGGGTGCGGTGACTATCGCCACCAACATGGCTGGTCGCGGTACCGATATCGTGCTGGGCGGTTCGCTGGAAAGCGAACTGCATGGCATGGGCGAGAACATCAGCGATGAGCAGCGCGTCGCTGTCAGGACCGAGTGGCAGCGTCGGCATGACGCAGTGAAGGCCGCTGGCGGCCTGCACATTATCGGTACTGAACGCCATGAATCGCGTCGTATCGACAACCAGCTGCGCGGTCGTGCCGGTCGTCAAGGCGATCCTGGTTCGTCGCGTTTCTATCTATCGCTGGAAGATAATCTGATGCGCATCTTCGCCTCGGACTGGGTCCAGAAGGCAATGCGCATGATGGGCATGAAGGAAGACGACGTGATCGAAGATCGTCTGGTCAGCCGGCAGATTGAAAAGGCGCAGCGCAAGGTGGAAGCCCACAACTTCGACATCCGCAAGAACCTGCTGGACTTCGACGACGTCAACAACGATCAGCGCAAGGTGATTTACGCCCAACGCGATGAATTGCTGGACGCAGAATCGGTCAAGGACAACGTCGATGGCATTCGCAGCGATGTGATCTATGACCTGGTCGCGCGCTTTGTGCCTCCCAAGTCAGTCGACGAACAGTGGGACCTGAAGGGGCTGGAAGCCACGCTGGAGTCGGAGTTGGGCATACAGCTGGCGCTGAGCGAAATGGCACGCACGCAGGAAGAGCTGGACGCCGAGCAGATCGCCGCCAAGGTGCAGGCAGCGGTGGATGCGCACTTCGCCGAAAAGGAAGCGGCCGTGGGTAGCGACACCATGCGCGCGCTGGAGAAGCACGTGATGCTGACCGTGCTCGACCAAGGCTGGAAGGAGCATCTGGCCAAGATGGATTATCTGCGCCAGGGCATCTATTTGCGTGGTTATGCGCAGAAGCAGCCCAAGCAGGAATACAAGAAGGAAGCCTTCGAGCTGTTCTCCGAGATGCTGGAAAACGTCAAGCGCGAGGTGATCAATTTGCTGGCGCGCGTGCGCGTCCGTAGCGAGGAAGAGGTGGCCAAACTTGAAGAGCAGGAACGTCTTCAGGCACAGGCGCGTTTGATGGCCTCGCAGTTCCAGCACCGGGATGCGGGTGGCTATGCCACCGACGGCGACGTGGAGCAGAGGCCGGGCGGCAACGCCCCGGTCCAGGTCTCGCAGGTCACCCGCGACGAACCCAAAGTGGGTCGCAACGACCCATGTCCGTGCGGCAGTGGCAAGAAGTACAAGCATTGCCACGGTCAACTCAGCTGATGCTGAGGTGACCGTGGAGTAGCGCGTATTGCGGGCTGATCACCCGCTATCGGCATTGCCGAAAGATAGGAATGCCCGATCAGTCATCCCAGACAGCTGCGCACGGCAAGCGCTGGCATCCCCAATGCCGGCCTCATTGCACTGCACCGCTCACTCGCGGCACTCTTGCTTCCATGCCCGACTCTCTCCGATCCATTCACGTCGTTGCCGGCGTACTCACCGACGTCCGCGGTCGCATCCTGCTGACCCGTCGTACCGAAACCCGTGACATGCCTGGCTTGTGGGAATTCCCGGGCGGTAAGCGCGAGCCTGGCGAGACCTCCGAGCAGGCGCTGGTGCGCGAGCTCAATGAAGAACTCGGCATCGAGGCGCAGGTGGGCGATTGGGTCATGGACGTGCCGCAGCTCTACCCGGACAAGCGGCTGCGTCTGGAAGTGCGGCGCATCAACGCCTGGAAAGGTAGTCCGCGCGGTCGCGAAGGCCAGGCGATGACCTGGGTGGCGGCAGACAAGCTGGCCCGCTATTCGATGCCGCCAGCCGACGTGCCGGTGGTGGGTGTGTTGCGCCAGCCCGATCGTTACCTGATCACGCCCGAGCCGGAAGACGACGCGCGCTGGCTGGAAGGCCTGGAGCTCGCGTTGCACAACGGTATTACGCGGATGCAGCTACGTGCGCGGCACCTTGCGCCTGCGCGCTGGCAAGCCCTGTTGCAGCAGGTGATGCGCTTGCGTGGCCGCGCGCGCGCGCAGCTGCTGCTGAATCGCGATATCGCGCTCGCGGCGGAACTTGGTATTGGCGTGCATCTGGGATCGGAGCAGTTGGCCGGTTTGCAGGAACGCCCGCTGACGCCAGAACAGCTGGTTGCTGCTTCATGTCATGGCTTGGACGACTTGCGCCACGCCCAACGAATCGGCTGCGACTTCGCGGTGTTGGGACCGGTGCAGGCCACCGCATCGCATCCGGGCGCCACACCAATCGGATGGGACGGTTTCGAAACCTTGCGCGAACAGGTCTCGCTGCCGATCTATGCGCTTGGCGGTATGCAGGTCGAGCACGTGCGCCAAGCGCGGTCGCATGGAGCGCAAGGGATCGCGGCCATTCGGTCGCTGTGGCCGCAATGAACGCACCAGTGCGGGTGGTGTTCGGCACTGCTGCGGCGCTCCCAAGCAACAAGGCCACACGCATACGCCGCTAGAACGTCACCCAGAAGCAGTTGTAGTGCCTGTGCAGCTGCAGCACGCTCGGCGCGGCCGTGCCGCTGGCCAGGTTCTGTTCGAGCCGGAGTGCCCATGGGTGCGGATGACTGGGCGGGGTTGGGGGCGGCGCATCGATGTCGCTGCCATCCGGCGACGGTGTGGACGCAGTGGCCTGTGCGTCCGAGGTCAGGGTGTCGCTTTGCCGATACATGGGCGCGATGTCCAGCAACGGACGTTGCACGATGGCCTCCAGGCGGCTCAGCACCTGATGGGCGGCGGCATCGGATTGTCCACTCCACAGGTAAAGGCTGGACAGGCGGTTGACGTCGTGGCCGTCCACCGCCAGTTGCAGCAGCGACACCAGTTCGCTCAGACGCCGTGGGCAGCCATGACCAGACAGGCTGGTAGTGCCCTCCTGGTCAATGGCCGGCGGCGCGGGGCTCGCTGCGACAACGTCTTGGCAACGCCGGTCGGTGAATACGCTTTGCCCCTCCGGCGAGACGCAACGATGGATTTCCTGCGCCTGCACGCGTGTAGCGGTACAGACGCACAGCACTAACAATAGGGGAAGAAGGCGAGGCATCTGCGCAGCGTAACCGGACGCGTGTGAGCTGGCGAGCGACGGGTACGATGGCTGCCGATCTCCCGGTCAACGTCGGCGAGCCATGTTGCCAATCAACAGGTGCGCCGTGGTGCGCCGGTGCGACCGTGTCGTGTGGGGGGCAGCCAATTGATGCCCCGCTTCTCGGCGCATACCGTGATGCGACGCAGGCGCTCAGCCTCCGAGCAACTGCAACAGATTGAGCGTGCGGACAAATGCAATGCCGGTGCGCCACCGGCGATCAGGCGTTCATACAAGGCCGCCACGAGGGGGCGGTCCACACGCGCGCGTTGGTCATTGAGCGTGAGCGTGGACACCGTTGGCGCACGCGTGGTCGGCCACCGCCCGGTCCATAGCAGCTGCAACGTGTCCACGCTGGGCGTGGCTTCGCCCGAGGGCAGGAACAGGCCGTACCAGGTAGAGGTACGCTCCTGTTTGTCGCCCCACAGAAAAACAAACGACCCCAGTCCCTGGCGCGTGTCGCTGGCGATACTGCGGCGGTAGCGCTGTTCCAGCAACAGCGCCTTGCGCGCGCTGTCGTCTTCGATCGGTGCGCCCCAACTGGTGGTTGGAGATTCCCAATGTCCGGTGGGACCCCATCGGTGATCACATACCGGCCGCGCCACTGGCTGTCGCGCACCTTTTGCGGCAGCGCTGTGATCGCCCCATAAAGCTGCACGGCGATCAGGTCCAGTGCTGGTGCGCGCATGTTGAGCTGGTCGATCAGCTGTTTGTCGATGCCAGCCAGCGCGGTGGTGACCGGATGATCCGGATCGATGGCATGGATGGCATCGGCGATCTCGCCGACCGCGTCCCAGACTTTGGGATTGGTGTTATCCAGATTGAGCTCGTTGCCGACCACCCACATCAGCACTGCCGGATGCGTCGCCGATTGTCGCACCTGCGCAAGGATCCGCTGTCGTTGCTGTCTCACCGCGGTTGCATCGTTGTAATCAAAGCCATACCGCGGGTTGCCCACTTCGATGCCGACCGCTACTTTCAAGCCGTCACGCTGTGCGCGGTCGAGCAGGGCGCGCTGACGTTGCGGGTCCGGATCAACGCGCCAGGTACGAAATGCATTGCCGCCGCGCTGCCATTGCCCAGGCCGGCGTCCTTGATCAGGAAGGGGCGCCATCCAGCAACAGGCGATAGCCGCCCGCTTCCGGCACGATGCGCACTTGCGCTGCGCTTGCCGACGTGGGGGCGGACAGTGCGAATAGGGCGATGGCGATGATGCGCACACTCCACGACAACCGCATGGCACCCCCCTGATGGTGAGCGATATGCCAGCATACCCTTGGCCACTTTCGTGCGTGCAAGCGGGCAGCAGCTGACGGGTCGGGGTTGCTTGCGGGCAATGGCATCGTGTGGTGAATCGAGACCGCAGCAGCGGCGTATTGCCCACTTGCGTGACCCTGATGCCCACGCGCTATTTTCGCGGCACATCTGCATTCCTGTCGTGGTCAGCACTGCGGCGCAGTGTTACGACGCCACACCTTCGTTCAACGACCGCTGCTGTGGCAACGGCTGCAAGTGGACGTGAGCCGGAGACACCTGCGCCAAGCGTTGACGTCTGCCCGCCTACACTAGGGTCACAGTCCACTGAGCGCCTGTTATGAGCGATACCACAATGACTGCCATCGCCATCGTCGATGGCAGGGGCGACGCCGCCGCGCTGTACGCCACCGAACAGCCGCGCCCCCGTCCTGCGCCTGGGCAAGTGCTCATCCGCGTGCATGCTGCCGGAATCAATCGCCCCGACCTGCTGCAACGCGCCGGTCACTACCCGCCGCCTGGCGCACCAGAAACGTTGGGGCTGGAAATTGCGGGTGAGATCGTTGAGCCAGCCGGTCGTTGGAGCGTCGGAGACCGTGTGTGCGCATTGTTGGGTGGCGGCGGTTACGCCCAGTATGCCGCTGTCGATGCACGCCACGTGCTGCCGATTCCTGCTGGCATGGATCTGCTGCATGCCGCAGCATTACCGGAAACCATCTTCACTGCCTATGTCAATCTGTTCGAGCATGGCCGGCTCGCTGCAGGCGAATGGCTGCTATTGCACGGTGCGACCTCTGGCATCGGTGTCACTGCGATCCAGATGGCCAAGGCTGCGGGCGCGCACGTACTGGCCACCGCGCGCTTGGCCAGCAAGGCGGCACAGGCGCGTGAATTGGGTGCCGATGTGGCAATTGATTCGACGAGCGTCTCCTTTGTCGAGGTGGCCAAGGCACATGGCGGTGTGGACGTTGCGCTCGACATGGTGGGTGGTGCGGTCTTCGCCGATACGCTGGAGGCGCTCAATCCGCGCGGGCGTATCGTCTACATCGCCGCACAGGCCGGCGCCACTCTCGCGGTGCCAATTCCATTGCTGATGCGTAAGCAGGTTGTGATCACCGGCTCGATGCTGCGCCCACGCCATGCCGACGAAAAAGCCCGGTTGGCTGCGGAAGTGGAGCGCGTCGTGTGGCCTTGGATCGAGCAAGGCAAGCTACGGGTGCTGCTGGACGCGCGCTTCCCGTTGCGTGAGGCCGCCGCGGCGCACCGCTATCTTGAACAGGGCAGTCACCTGGGCAAAGTGGTGCTGGAGATGTAGCACCCTGATAACCGAGTCAGCGAGACCGGCAGCTGCAGACGGTGTGCGGTCTGTGGATCAGTTGGTGTCGGTAGCGCCGTCGCGTGCCATTGTGTGTGCAGGTCGGTGCGAGGCGTGCGCGTCTGTGCTTAGCTGGACTCTGGCCGCGTCCGTTCAGCCGCTGCGCAGTGGTGTTTTCAGTCACTTCGAGTCGACGCCGGCCCCTGGCCCGCAGTGCGCTGCGTGTCGCATCGACATGGTGGTGATATTAGCCTGCAACGCCTTTCAGGTGCAGCTGAGCCGGCCCCGGACGCAGCGGCTGGCGTGCAGGTATGGCAAAACAAGTAGGAGCGATGTCTCGCGGTGGGCCACGTTCTGACCGTAAACTGCGTCGTCGCGTGCGCTGGTGCATCGCATTGCCGCAGTGGCGGCCATGCAGTGTGCATGCAGGCGTTTGCGCCGGTTGCCACCTCATTCTCAGCGAAGGTTTCGATGAAGCATCCAGATGCATTGCGCATTGCCCTTGTGGGGGTCGGCAAGATCGCCCGAGACCAGCACGTGCCCACGATCGCCACGCGCGATGATGTGCAGCTGGTGGCCACCGTGAGCCGGCATGGTGCGGTCGACGGTGTGCCGGCTTATCACACGCTGGAAGAAGCCTTCGCTGCGCAGCCGCAGATCGAGGCGGTGGCATTGTGCACGCCCCCGGTTGGACGGCACGCCTTGGCGCAATCGGCGTTGGTGGCTGGCCGACATGTGTTTCTGGAAAAGCCGCCAGCCGCTACGCTTGCCGACATTCACGATTTGCAGGACGTGGCGCAGCATGCCCAACGCAGCCTGTTCACCAGCTGGCATTCGCGTTGCGCCGCTGGTGTGGAGCCAGCCCGTGCATGGCTGGCCAACAAGCAAATCGTACGTGCGCACATTACCTGGAAGGAAGACATTCGCCATTGGCATCCGGGGCAGGACTGGATTCTTGAACCAGGCGGCATGGGTGTGTTCGACCCAGGCATCAATGCGCTCTCTATCGTCACCCATTTGTTGCCGCGCAGCTTTGCGCTGCGCGAGGCTGAGCTGCACACTCCGCAGAACCGGCACGCGCCGCTGTATGCCAGGCTTGCCTTCGTCGATACCGCAGGCGTCCCGGTCACAGCCGAATTCGACTTTCTGCAAACTGGTCATCAACGCTGGGATATTGAGGTGGAAACGACCGCGGGCATGCTCATGCTCCGCGACGGCGGTGCCACGCTGAGCATCGATGGGCAACCACGCGTGCTACCAGCGGCCAGCGAATACGACGGGCTGTACCGGCGCTTCGTGCAGTTGGTGCGCGCCGGCCAATCGGAAGTGGATGTCGCACCATTCGTGCATGTGGCCGATGCATTCATGCTTGCTGCGCGCAAGGCTACAGCAGCGTTCGCTTGGTAATCGCATGAATCTGCTTGGCTAAATGTGAGTAGGAAGCATGCGCGCTTTCTCGGCAACGGCTACAAGATTTTCAGATTTCTGATTTGGTCAATGAGGCAGGCGCAATGCTGGAGCACCCGTGCTTGATGCTGCAGGCGCATACGCCAGTGAAAAGGCCGTGCAATCGCATCGACGCCTCATTGAGCATGTGTCAAACCAGACTCATCCGATAATTGGCTGGCACGAAATCCGCAAGCCGCTTCACCGCGAACGACGGTGACATAAACTCATCGTTTCCGCACAGATAATAGACTGATCATGTGATCAGCCGATTCTGGTGAGGATCAGTTCTTTCTGGTGGCCTGTTACGCTTTGCAACTTCTCCATCTCGGTTGCTGCCTCTGGTGTGCATGAGGGCTCACGTTTCGGAGTTTCCGGGATAAACTCATGGCGACGTCAAACGACCAGTGCCTTCCCGACAGAGCCGGTGGAATCTCAGGTTGGTTTAGTGTTTAGGCTGCGCAGTTGTCCGAAATGAGGAATACCTGCATGGAGCCCATACGTTCTCGCTTGCTAAGTCCCACTCGCGAGTGTCCGGATGTATCGCAACCGGATGCGGTCCAGTCGAGTGCAGATCAGGGAGTTTCTACGCCTTTCGATAGCCCGCTGGAGGGCTTATCCGCTCGACGGACGGTGTCTCGAAGCCGGCGGTCGTGTTCGCCTGCAAGCATGCCTGCGGCCTTTGCTGACAGCGTCGGCGACCCGTTACATCAAGTTGATCTGTCGTTTTTTGACGCTTTGCCTTCCTCTAGCAGTCAGCATCCAGACACTGTCCCGGAAGCGTTGGATGCGGTGAATTCCGCGCAGCATGCAGCCGCTGCATTACCCCTTGCTTGCAGCGCAACTGATGTGCCGCTGCAGCTTGCCGCTCAAGCCTCAGACGCTTCGCATGCGGCACTTGTGGATCTAAGTACGCTCGGCTACAGCCAGGCTCAACAGGACAAGATCCAACCGCAGGTGCGCTCCACCGTGGCGCAGCATCACCAGGCGCTGGTTGGCCATGGCTTTACCCACGCGCACATCGTGGAGCTCAGCAAGCACCCGGCAGCATTGGGAACCATTACGGCAAGATATCCGGACATCATCTCAGCGTTACCGGAGGCCACGCACGAGGACATCGTCGGCGTCGGTAAACACTGGTCAGGCGCACGGGCCCTGAAAGCCTTGCTCGATGTGGCGGAAGAATTGAGAGAGCCACCCTTGCAGTTGGTCACAGGCCAACTGCTCAAGATTGCAAGAAAAGGTGGGTTTAATGCGGTGGCGGCAGTGCATGCATCGTTCAAAGTACTGACTGCTTCCCCTTTGAATCTGGGTCCGGTGCAGGTGACGTCCATCGCTAGCCACGATGGCGGCAAGCAAGCATTGCAAGCTGTGCAGCGCCTGTTACCTGTCCTATGCAATGCCCATGGCCTGACCCCGGACCAAGTAGTCGCCATTGCAAGCAATGGCGGCAAGCAGGCGTTGGAGGCGCTGCAGCGGCTGTTGCCCGGGCTGTACAAGGACCATGGCTTGAGCCCGGCACAGGTGGTCGCCATCGCCAGTAATAAAGGTGGCAAGCAGGCGCTGGAGGCGGTGCAGCGTTTGCTGCCCTGCCTATGCCAAGACTATGGCTTGACCGTGGAGCAGGTGGTGGCCATCGCTCGTCACGATGGCGGCAGGCAAGCGGTGGAGGCGGTGCATCGGCTTTTGCCATCATTGTGCGAGGACTATGGCCTGAGCCTGACCCAGGTGGTGGCCATCGCCAGCAATGGTGGGGGCAGACAGGCCCTGGAGACGGTGCAGTGCCTGCTTCCAGGGCTGTGCAAGGACCATGGTCTGACGCCGGATCAGGTGGTGGCCATTGCCAGCAATGGTGGCGGTCGGCAGACGCTGGAGACGGTACAGCTGCTGTTACCCGTTCTCTGCAAGGACCATGGCCTGAGCCCGGCTCAGGTCATGACCATCGCCAGTAATGGCGGCGGCAAACCGGCGCTGGAAGCGGTCAAGCGCCTGCTGCCCGCCCTATGCAACGCCCATGGTCTGACACCGGATCAGGTGGTGGCCATCGCCAGCAATGGCGGTGGTAAGCAGGCGCTGGAGGCGGTGCACCGCCTGCTTCCAGGGCTGTGCAAGGACCATGGTCTGACCCCGGCTCAGGTGGTGGCCATCGCCAGCAATGGCGGTGGCAAGCAAGCGCTGGAGGCGGTGCATCGCCTGTTACCGCGGTTATGCAGGGATCATGGTCTGCCGCCTGATCAGGTGGTGGCGGTCGCCAGCAACGATGGCGGCAAGCAAGCGCTGGAGGCGGTGCAGCGGCTCTTGCCCATTTTGTGCGAAGACTATGGCCTGCGCCCGGATCAGGTGATGGCCATCGCCAGCAATAAAGGCGCCAGGCCGGCCCTGGAGACAGTGCACCGCCTGCTGCCAAGGCTGTGCAACGAGCATGGCCTGAGCCCGGCCCAGGTCGTGTCCATCGCCAGCCACGATGGCAGCAAACAGGCGCTGGAGACGGTTCAGCGCCTGCTACCGTTCCTGTGCAACGAGCATGGCCTGAGCCCGGCCCAGGTAGTGGCCATTGCTAGCAATAACGGCGGTAAGCAGGCGCTGGAGACGGTGCAACGGCTGTTGCCCGCCCTTCGCGAGGACTATGGTCTGACACCCGATCAGGTGGTGTCCATCGCCAGCAATATCGGTGGCAGGCAGGCGCTGGAGACGGTGCAGCGCCTGCTCCCCGGACTGTGCAAGGAGCATGGACTGACCCCCCACCAAGTGGTGTCTATCGCCAGTAATGACGGCGGTCGACAAGCACTGGAGGCCGTGCAGCGCCTTCTGCCCATCCTTTGCAAGGAGCATGGATTGAGTCCGGAGCAGGTAGTGGCGATCGCCGATAATGGCGGTGGCAGGCAGGCGCTGGAGATGGTGCAGCGCCTGCTCCCAGTGC